>Ga0209761_1000616_pt1 | contig 22131 bp, 29 predicted proteins | sample GraSoi013_1_40cm_4_FD_185818 | JGI IMG/M metagenome (GOLD analysis project Ga0209761, IMG submission 185818) | Grasslands soil microbial communities from the Angelo Coastal Reserve, California, USA - Sample 09_25_2013_1_40cm (SPAdes) (version 2) | ecosystem: Environmental > Terrestrial > Soil >...
TCTTCAACGCGCTGCTCCAGATCCTGGACGACGGCCGGCTCACCGATGCGCAGGGCCGCACCGTGGACTTCCGCAACACGGTGCTCATCATGACGTCGAACGTCGGGTCGCAATACCTGCTCGACGCAGCCGCCGTTGGCTGGGAGCAAACGGAGACCAAGGTGCTGGACCTGCTGCGCCAGACGTTCAAGCCCGAGTTCCTGAACCGGGTGGACGACGTCATCATGTTCCGCCCCCTGTCGCGCGAGGACATCGCGAAGATCGTGGATCTGCAGATCGCGCGGGTGGCGAAGCTCGTGGCTGACCGCAAGCTCACGCTCGACGTGACGCCCGCCGCGAAGCAGCTGCTCGTGGCCGAGGGATACGACCCGGTGTACGGCGCCCGGCCGCTGAAGCGCGCCATCCAGCGTCTGCTCCAGAACCCCCTGGCGCTCGCGGTGCTCGAGGGGCGCTACGCCGAGGGTGACAAGATTCGGGTGGACCGCGCCAAGGATGGCGCGCACTTGAGCTTCGAGCGAATGGCGACGACGGCGCCCGAGCCGGCGCGTGCGTAACAGCGGGAGGCGGGATGCGGGAGGCGGGATGCGTGGCGTCACGCCCGTCTCCGACGTCGATCTCGAGGGCATGACAGCCGCGCTCGAGGGAGCGCGCGCCGCGGGTGCTACGGACGAGGTCCCGATCGGAGCGGTGGTCGCGCGAAACGGCGCGATCGTCGCTCGGGCGCACAACGAGACAGTGGCGAGGGGCGATCCCACCGCTCACGCCGAGCTGCTCGCCATCCAGCAGGCCCTGGGCGCGCTCCACACCGACCGCTTGGAAGACTGCACTCTCTACGTCACGCTCGAGCCCTGCGCGCAGTGCGCCGGGGCGATTGTGCTGGCGAAGCTGGGGCGGGTCGTGTTCGGGGCGTACGATGCCAAGGCGGGGATGGCGGGCTCGGTCGCCGATCTCCTCCGCCACCCTTCTCTCAATCACCGGCCAGAGGTAGTAGGAGGGATCGAAGAAGGAGCGTGCGCGCAGCTCTTGGAAACCTTTTTCCGCGAAAGGCGATAGACGTCGAGGTAGACGCCAAGGCGCCGAGACGCCGAGTGGATATAAGATGTGAGGAGCGAGTAGGTTTACTCGACCCTCGCTTCTCAGATCCACTCGGCGTCTCGGCATCTCGGCGTCTACCTGATACCTCGAGCGTCTCATGCCCTTCCGCACAATCATCGAGCCGTTCCGTATTCACTCGACGCAAGCAATCAGTTCCACCACGCTTGAGCAGCGCGAAGCGGCGCTGAAGCGCGCCGGCTACAACCTGTTCGGCCTGCACGGTGACGAAGTCCTGATCGACCTGCTCACCGACTCCGGCACCGGCGCGATGTCGTCCAAGCAGTGGGCGGCGATGATGGACGGCGACGAGTCGTACGCGGGGAGCCGCTCGTTCTACCGCTTCCAGGACGTGGTGCGCGCTCTCACCGGGTTTGGCGAGGTGATCCCGACGCACCAGGGCCGCGCCGCCGAGCGCATCCTGTTTGCGACGCTCGTCAAGCCGGGTCAGGTCGTGCCCAACAACACGCACTTCGACACCACACGGGCGAACATTGAGTACTGCGGCGCCGAGGCGCGGGACCTGGTGATCGCGGAGGGTCGCGTTCCCGCGACGAAGCATCCGTTCAAGGGGAACATGGACGTGGCGGCGCTGGAGGCGACGATCCGCGACGCGGGGCGCGAGCGGGTGCCGCTCGTGATGGTGACGGTGACGAACAACTCCGGGGGAGGCCAGCCGGTCAGCGTCGCCAACCTGCGGGCCGTGCGGGAGATCTGTACTCGGCACGGGATCCCGCTGTATCTCGATGCCTGCCGCTTCGCCGAGAACGCCTACTTCATCAAGCTGCGCGAGCCCGGGTACGAGCGGGCCACACCGCGCGAGATCGCGGGCGTCATGTTCGCGCTCGCCGACGGCTGCACCATGTCCGCCAAGAAGGACGGCCTGGCGAACATCGGCGGCTTCCTCGCGATGCACGATGCCGCGGTCGCGGCCGCCTGTCGCAACCTGCTCATCCTCACGGAAGGGTTCCCGACCTACGGCGGGCTCGCGGGCTACGACCTCGAGGCGGTGGCCACGGGGCTCGACGAGGTGCTGGAGGAGGAGTACCTGAAGTATCGGCTGCGCTCGACCGCCTACCTCGCCGAGAAGGCGGAGCAGGCGGGGGTGCCGATCGTGCAGCCGCCCGGGGGCCACGCCGTGTATCTCGACGCCAAGACGCTCTTGCCGCACATCCCGCCGGCCCAGTATCCGGCGCAGGCGCTCGCGGTCGAGCTATATCGGGTGGGCGGCGTGCGCGGCGTGGAGATCGGGTCGGTGATGTTCGGCAAGCGGCTCCCTGACGGCAGGGAGACGCCGGCGGCGATGGAGCTGGTGCGGCTGGCGGTGCCGCGGCGCACCTACACGCAGAGTCACGTGGACTACGTGGCCGAGGTGATCGCGGAGGTGGCGCGGGGCAAGCGAGATCTGCGGGGCTACCGCATGGTGGAGCAGGGGCCGTGGCTGCGCCATTTCACGGCCCGGTTCGAGCCGGTCTAGCCCTTCTTCCCGGCGCGCTCCTCGAGCTTCGCGATCAGCTTTTCGATCTCCGTCTTGAGTCGTTTCAGGGCGGGCAGGAGCCGCGGCTCGAGGTCGCGCTCGAGGTCCTTGCCTTCCTTGATGAAGTCCTTCATCACGTCGCGCACCCGGTCGCCCAGCTCACGCCACGTGGGTGTCTCTCCGATTTCGGGCGGCTCGGCGGGCTCGCGTTTCGTCGGCAGCTTATTCATGTGACCGCTCCATTCAGGGGTCGAGTGGTGCTGGAAAGCTGCAGGTGAATACGCTGGAGAGGGGGATTAGGGTTCACCCGGAGGTCTGGCCGTGGCGAAACGGTGACGCCTTGCTTATTTACTACGCGTCTGTGCATCTCGGCGTCTGAGCGTCTAGTAGTTCGGACAGGTGCGTGAGCGGTTGAAACGGCCGGTCTCGAAAACCGGTGTACCCGCAAGGGTACCGTGGGTTCGAATCCCACCCTGTCCGTGGTTCTCGGGCGAGGCTCCGGATGGAGGAGTTCCATTAGCCGTTCGGTGCTGGTTCCGCTGCAGCCTAGTATGCGAGGGCTGCGAGGCGTAGAGCGGCGATCGAGCGGCGCCGCAGCGGCTTCCGCGCGTGAGCGAGGGAATGGCTAATCGCGCTACGCTGCGAACAGACGGGTTTATATCCAGATAGGCTGGTCAGTCCACTTCTTGTTAGGCTGCGCGTTGTCGGTCGGCTCGCTTTTCGGAACCCGGGCTTGATAGGTTAGATTGATATCCCAAATGAGCGCCGTGCGAAGGAGTGTCATGGCCCCTGATCCGACCAGGAGAGGTTCGTATGAAACAGAGTACCCTGCTGACCGTCACGTCGCTCCTCTCGATCCTCCTCCTGAGCCTTCACCTAACGAGTGACTTCATCCACAACGCGGGCGAGCTGAGCCTGCGAGGGCTCTTCATCTCAGTGCTCATCTTAGTCGTGTTGCTTTACGGAACACTGGTGCTCGCCGAGCGGCGCTCGGGACATGTCATCATGCTCCTCGGCGCGCTAGCCGCGCTGGGCATGCCGGTCATCCATCTGATGACGGCGAGAGGCGTCGCCGGCGCGATTGACCGGCCCTACGCGTTCATCTTCGTCTGGGCCCTCCTCTGCCTCGGCGTCACGGGGCTCTTCTCCTTCTTTCTCTCGGTGCAGGGCCTCCTCCGCCTGAAACGGGGCCAGCAAGGATAAGCGGGAGGCGCGCGTGGCTATGGGCGACAAGAGACCCTTGGCACGCGGCGTGGGGTCTGTTGCACTTGCGGTATGAATCCGCGCAGCCTAACAAGCGCTTGAAGCTGGCGGCGCCTGGCAGTCAGGGTAGAATTCCATTTGTGATCGACCACGCTGGGCGCCGCGGCTTAAGCGCGATCCGTTAGGCAGCGTGGGCTCATCACATAACCGGAAGAGTCTTGGACTAGCGAAAGAACAATGGGCACAACATCGTGAAGGACCGCCAACGCTGGAGCAGTGCCCCGTACTTCATCGTCGATGACGTAGTCAGCACCGCAAACTACTACCGCGACAAGCTCGGCTTCCGTTATGAGCGTTTCTGGAACGACCCCCCGTCGTTTTGTATGGTCAAGCGCAACGGCGTCGTCATCATGTTGGCTCAGCTCGAAACCGCTGGAGCGATGCGCCCCAATCATGTCGTTGATCCGGAGGGCGGGGCGTGGGACACCTACATTTGGATCGACGATGCTGATGCGCTCAATGCTGAATTCAAGGCGAAGGGCGTGAAGATCGCGCGTGATATCTGCGACCAACCCTACGGTTGCCGCGATTTTGACATTGAGGATTGCAACGGATACCGCGTTTGTTTCGGTCAGGACCTAGAAGGCTGACATCCCCTTTCACGCTGCCTAACAAGCGCGTGAAGCTGGCGGGCTCGCTCGTTCTAAAGGAAGCCGTTGGGCCGTGCCCTGACGGGCACGGGAGGTTCGTCCACTAACTCTTGCGCCGGCGGGCGGGTCGCCCGCAGCTTAAGCGCGACCCGTTAGGCCGCGGGATGCTCACTAACTCTCAGCTGTCCATCATTCGCGTTCGGGCTAGCTCTGAGGCCTCATCTTGGGACTCCTCGGTGGGCTCATCCCACTGAGCGCGCTTCTGCTGCTGCAGGAGGAGGTGTCGCTCGCCGTCGGACTGGCACTTGTTGGGATCCTGTTTCTCGCGCCTGCCGCGTACCTGGTGATTGTGCTATCAGTGGAAAGGTACCCTCTCGGGAGTCCTGTATTGCTGCGTGCACCTGCCATCCGAGGCGGGATCACAGACGTGCTCAACCGGGTCGTGAAGCTGGCGATTCTGGTCGCCCTGTGTGCTTCAAGCAGCGGCCGCGCGCAGCAGGCTCCCGCGCTCTGGCCGATCCTCTATTTCGACGCTGAGGGGTTACACGCCGTCTACCCTGATGGCCGCCGCGCCAAGGCCCCGGGCTGGGACTTACGAGTGGCATCATTTCCGACGTGGTCTCCGACGGGCACTTGGTTCGCGTACGCCGGGAACGAGGCCACGACCCTTGAGCTGATGAACCTGAGTGGTGAAAGGAGAAAGCTGTTCGCGTCGAACCACGAGTTCGTTGGGCAACTATCCTGGTCTCCGGACGGAAAACTCCTCGCGGCCGTGCTGGTGCGCGGTCCACCGCCGACGGCGTCACTCGCGGTGTTCGAGGTGGGGCCAGGAAGGCTCGCGGGGCGTTATCGGGTTCCGGGCGTACCGAGTATCGTCGAGTGGTCACACGACGGCCACAAGGTATTGCTTGCCGCCGATACGGCGGTGTTCGTGGACGCTCTGACAAGCGTCGTCGATACAGTGGCCGCGGAGCCCGTCTGCCCGTTTTGGGCACCTGGCAGCGACGCGGTCTACTATTTCGTAGCCAAGCACCCTCCCTGCGGAGAGTTGACAGGCTTCCTTGTGCGCCGGCCGGATCTGCCGCAACCGACGAGGCTCCTGGATCGGGATCAGCTCACAGTCCTCGGGCTCGCGGGCGAGGATGTGCTCGCGGGACCTATGCACCTGCTCGCGGTATCGCCGTCAGGTACGAAGCTCGCGATATGGGCGAGTACGACGTCCGCTGGCCGCCCCGCGGGTACGATCCGCGTGTACGACTTACCTGAGGGGTCTTCCCTTGCCCTCGACAAACCTGCCAGCGTGTTTCGCACTGATGCGCTGATCTACGCGCTGCAGTGGGGGCCCGACGAGGTGAGTCTGGCCGGGCTCACGGCGAGTCCTGAGATGGAGCTGCGAATAATCGAATTACGAACGGGCACATGGAAGACGTTGGCCAAGCTGAAGTACGCACCGGACCTCGACATCATGTATCTCGGTCGCACCAGCATGAGCTGGACCCGCTAGGTTCTTGCCGCGGCCTAACAAGCGCTTGAAGCTGCCGGGCGGTGATCGCTTTAGAGGGAAGCGAAGTGTTGTGCGCTCGCCCGCACCAACTAACGTTGAACGGCAGTCGCGCCCGCGGGCGAGTCGCCCGCAGCTTAAGCGCGATCCGTTAGGCGGTGCGCGCTTCAAGGCCGGATGATTGCAGCAGAACGTAGACGACCGCTTCACGTTGGTGACTAGCCGCCCGCGACGGTTCCGATGGCTCACAGCCTTGACAGGCTTATTGATCGCCTGTGGACACGCTAAGGAGCCCCCAGCCTGTCGCGACGGTGCGTTCGAACAAGTGGTGGAGGGCATTGCGGGACCAGTCAGCCCCGCGGGTCGAAGAGTCGTGCACTACCGAATACCGCGGCCCGAACTCCAGCTTCACGATATTGCTGTAGCCCCGGATGGCGCAGTGTGGTATGCCGATCTTCTGAACAGCTGTATCGGCAAGCTGGATCCGGTTAGTGGGCGCTTCAGTGAGTACTCCACAGCTTCAGCAGGCGCCAATCCACATGGTGTCACTGTGGATTCGGCCGGCATTGTGTGGTATGCCGCATCGCAGCACGGCCGGATTGGCCGCATCGACCCGGTGACCGGTCGCAGTCGGGAGTTCTCCCTCCCTAAGGAGATACGATTTGTACACACGGTGCTCGTACACGCGGGCCAGGTCTGGTTCACGGGTAATCCGGCATCCGCTGACTGGGGGACGCTCGACCCCAACACCGGCGAAACGCGGATCTACGAGCATCGGTACCTCCTTGTCACGGCGTCTGATAGCGCCGTCTGGATCGGGTTGGCGGCGACGGACCCACTGATTCGTTTTCCGGTGGCCACCGTTCCACCCGATCGTTGGCTGGCTATCCCCGACACGTGGGCTCAGGCGGGTAGCGGATCCGCGGGGCAGTGGCTTTGGTGGCGCTTGCCTACGCACGATGCACGCCTGAATCCCGTGACGACCGACCCCGCGGGCCGAGTGTGGTACAACGCGCGCGACCGCAGCGTCATTGGCGTCCTTGACCGTGCCTCCGTCCAAGCTCGGGAATTCCCAACGGCAAGCGAGCGGGCGTTCGTCGATGACCTCGCTGTCGGCTCGGACGGGCTCATATGGTTCTATGAGGTCCGCACGAGTTCCCTCGTCGGGTTCGATCCTGCCGCTCGTACCTACGAGTCCGTCGAGATAGGTGTGCCCGATGTGAGAGTGACGGACATGACTACCGACCCCTGGCGCGGCCACGTGTGGCTTGGGCTCGACGGTGTCGACGGAGGGGCACTCGCGAGGATCGAACGGACCGGTGACGCGGGCGCACCGCCTAACAAGCGCTTGAAGCTGCCGGGCGCTCGCCACTAGGGAAGAATTGCGTTGCTTCGCCAGCCAGCCTTTTTCTCTGCCGCTCCACAGCCTTGCGCCACTGGGCGTTGCGCCCGCAGCTTAAGCGCGATCCGTTAGGCCGCCCGATCAGGATCGTAGCGGCTCGGAATCCCCATCACGTGTGGTCGAGATATACTGAACCTCTCATGAGGCCTGAGCCACAGGATCCAGACTTCCGCACGCGGGTGAAGGCCAGCTTCTCACGTCAAGCATTCATGGCAACTATCGGCGCTTCATTGGAACTCGTTGAACCGGGCGAAGTGCACATCGCCCAGCCGTTTTCGACGCACCTGTCGCAGCAACATGGGTACTTGCATGCGGGGGCGACAACCGCAATCGCCGATAGTGCAAATGGATATGCCGCGCTCACATTAGCACCTGCGGATGCCGAGGTACTGGCGGTGGAATTCAAGATCAACCTAATGGCCCCGGCATCGGCGGGCCGATTCCTCGCCCGCGGAAGAGTCCTCAGGCCAGGTCGTCGCCTTTCTGTTTGTCTTGCCGAAGTCGTCGCCTTAAACGGTGCGGATCAGGAGGTATTCGCGACCATGCTCTCGACGATCAGCATCAGACCAGGTGGTCGGGCGGCCTAACAAGCGCTTGACGCTGGCGGCGCGCGTAGCTTAGGGAATGAATCGTTCACCAGCGCGCCGCAGCTTAAGCGCGGTCCGTTAGGCCGCACCACGTAGGACGCCGCAGGAGCTAACTATGAGTTCCACCCTCGTTGACATTGTGCGGGCTGCGCTCTTTGCCATGGGGCATCTGCTCGGTGGCAGTATGGGCGCAGCCATTTTCGCGGTGTCGTTGCTGGTCCGCCTGGCTCTGCTTCCCCTGACGATCCGCTTGGCGCGCCGCGCCATGGCCCAGCAGGCTATTCTCACATCGTTGCAGCCTCAACTCGAGCGCCTCAAAGTGCGTCATCGCGACCAGCCAAAAGAACTCTGGCGTCGAACCAGAGCGCTCTATCGCAAAGCCGGTTATCGCCCGTTCAGCCCCGCTTCCATTCTCGGAACGGTGGTTCAAGCCCCGCTCCTCGCCGGCGTCTACGGCGCGGTACGCAGCGGGATCGCTACCGGCGTCCGGTTCCTTTGGATTCCGAACTTGGCTCGTCCTGACGCCCTCCTCGCTCTAACTGTTGCCGCGCTTACCGCCGCAGTTACTTATCTCGGCATGAGACACGCCACACCGCCCGGGCGTTCCGTCTCGCTGCCCGTCCTCGTGGGGACACTCGTCGGCCTGGTTCTGTTTTGGCGAACCTCCGCGGCCCTCCTTCTCTCTTGGGGCGCGACGACTGTAGGAAACGTCCTGCAAGCGTCACTCCTGGCGCGCCGACACCCTCCAAGGGGTGCGGCCTAACAAGCGCTTGAAGCTGACGGGCGGTGATCGCCTTAAGGGAAGCGGAGTGTTGTGCGCTGGCGGGCACGGACTGTCGTCCGTCACCCTTGCGCCGGCGGGCGAGTCGCCCGCAGCTTAAGCGCGATCCGTTAGACGGCCCACCAATGTCTCGCACCCTTCTCGCGCACCTTCTTTTGGTGATGGTTCTCGGTGCACCGTTGAGCGCCCAGGTTAGGCCGGCTGATACCTTGGACTCCTCACGGCGCTGTCTATTCACACGTGGGCGTCGCGAATCTACGTCCGAGTTTCTCAGGCGTTGCGCTGAAGATTTTGTCGCTCGCAACGGATACACGTCGGCCCCGCCCACCTCCGACTCTACCCTTTGGTCGCCGGAGAGCATTGAGTTCGCATCGTCGTGGCAAGAGGTATTTCAGCGCCGTCACAACAGGCTTATGCCGAAGGCTGAGAGTGCTGGCTGTAATAGGGGTGGTTGCGCAGCGACGTTCCGGTATGCAGATCCGTCGATTCGGTGCGTTGTACGCGTGGTGACCATGTCCAAGACAGGCAGCGGGATGCGGATGGAACATCAAGAAGCGGTGCCCCGTCCGGGGTCCGCCGAAGAACGAAAATGTCGGAACGGGTGAACTCGTTGCGCGGGCCGTCTAACAAGCGCTTGAAGCTGACAGCGCACGTAGGGGTATTTGATCTTTCACCTGTGCACTGCAGCTTAAGCGCGATCCGTTACGCGGCACGCCGCTCGCCAACGGTATTTGTGACGAAGGTCCCGTTCAATAGCAAACCAGGAGGAACGCCATGCGCGTTGATTCAGCTGCCACACTCCCCTTTATCGCCATCATCGCGTTTACCTCAGGAATCTTCATTGCCAAGACACCTTTTGCCACGCCGGCGATCGCAGCACAGTCACAGGCACGACTCGACAATATCGTGCCGATCGGTATGACGCTCCAGGTAGCAGTCTTGTTTGATAAGAACACCGGGGACATTTGGTATTACAATCTCGACAAACCGACGGAGGTCGGCTACGCGGGGACGATTGAAGCGCTCGGGAAACCACTAACTAGAAGAGCAGGTGCTCCCGTAGCGCGTGCCCAGGAGACTCGAGAGGACGCCTACATAGTAGCCGGGATGAAATCTGATCTGCGGAACCTGGTGACCGCGGAGGAGGCCTTCTTCGCGGATTACGTCAAGTACACATCACGAATCGGCCCGGGAGGATTGCAGTTCGCTGGGACGAGGGGCAATTCATCGCCAGTCATTCGCCTGACTGCCAACGGGTGGGGAGCGACGATTCGGAACGCCAATTCAGCCACTATCTGCGCCATCTTCATCGGTTCCACTCCAACGCCGCCCGCGACGAAGGAGGGAGAGCCGCAGTGTCAATGACCATAGCTAGCGCGTCGTGGTCTCTGCTCAGGAGGCGTGCCGCCTAACCAGCGCTTGAAGCGCGATCCGTTAGGCGCCTACGAGTGTCCGTGACCAGGCCGCGCAGGCTCGGGATGAGATGGCTTGTGCTCGCACTCGCTTCTGCGGCGGGCGCGTGCAGCGGTGCGAGCCGCCGGCCGGCAGACGCTCGGGCCCAAGCGGATAGCGGCTTCGCTGCAATGCAGGGACGCGGTGAAATGGTTATGGGAGTCAATCAGTACACCTCGGCCCACGTCTTTGAAGACCTCCCTGATGGTGGGCGGATCGTCCTCGATCGCGACACAAGCTCGGACACGGCAGGCGTCGCGCGGATCCGCCAGCACATGCGCGACATCACCGCCTCCTTCCAAGCCGGAGATTTCGCCAAGCCCTTCCAAGTGCACGCTGAAGCCGTGCCGGGCACTGCCGTCATGGCGGCTCGCCGCGGCGCCATTACCTATCAAGAGCTTGATCGACCGCGGGGCGCTGAGGTCCGGATTCACACGAGGGACGCAGCCGCCGTGGCGGCGGTCCACGAGTTTCTGGCCTTCCAACGCGGCGCCCATTCTGCCCCGGGGCATGAAGGAGAAATGCACCATGTTCCCTGAGCAGGCGCCTAACAAGCGCTTGAAGCTGGCGGGCGGTGATCGCTCTAGGGGAACCGGAGTGTTGTGCCCCTGACGGGGCAGGGACGGGCGTCCAACGGCCTTGCGCCGGCGGACGAGTCGCCCGCAGCTTAAGCGCGATCCGTTAGGCCGCGCAGCAGGTTCTTGCAGTGATCGCCGATACCATTACGCCGCGCATTCATCTCGTCCGATCGCTTCGAGGGGTGAGCCCCCAGGCCGAAGCCCCGAGAAGAGGAGAGGAGTAGATGGGCGTGCAGAAGATGATGGTCGATGCGGTTGACCCAGATCAGAAATGGTTGTACCGGGTGGGCGGTGTCTCCGCACTCGTCTTAGGAATAGCGTATATCGCCATCATTGGGTTGTACGTGCCCGTGGGAGCTCCACCGAGTGGTGCCGAGGCACGGCTCACGTATCTGGCTGGGAAAACGACGGTATGGTGGGCTATCCTTGCTCTCTCTGTTCTAACGGACTTTCTCTTCGTACCTGTCGCGTTATCGCTCTACCTCGCGTTGAAACGGATCAACAGAAACGCGATGCTCCTAGCAACCGCGTGTGTGGGTTTGTTCGTTGTGTTGGACTTGGCTGTTACCTGGACGAGTTATGCCTCGCTCATCACTCTCAGCGGTACCTACGCCGCGGCCACGAACGACGTCCAGAGGGCGGTCGTCGTCGCGACAGCGAACTATCCGTCCGCGGTGCTAGAGTCCAAGCTCTTAGGCGTCTACGCCATTCTCGTTCCTGCCGTCGGCATCCTCATGACTAGCGTGGTCATGTTAAAGGGTATCTTCAGTAAGACTACGGCTTATTTGGGTTTGGTCTCTGGCATCCTTGGGATCGTTTCGGTAGCGGGCCCCTTTCTTGTGAGTTCGTTGGGTGCAGCCGTTATCATGAGTTCCGTTGTCACTACAGTCTGGGTGTTGTTTGTAGGCTACAGACTCTACAGGCTCGGTCAGCAGTGATTCCTACTCACCTGCGATTTCCTCAGCGCCCGCCTAACAAGCGCTTGAAGCTGGCGGCGCGCGTAGGGCCGCAGCTTAAGCGCGATCCGTTAGGCCGCTGCTGACAGCGGAGACGCCCATGCCCATCACCCTGTCCCAAGACGCCAGGAAGCAGGTCCTAGCCTCCATCAAGCGGTACGTCGCCGAGAACATGGACCAGGACATCGGCGATCTCAAAGCGGGCATGCTGCTCGATTACTTCCTCAAAGAGATTGGGCCGACGGTTTACAATCAGGCGATCGCCGACGCCCAGGCGTACTTCCAAGGCCGCGTCGCCGATCTCGACGGTGTGTGCTTCGAGAAAGAGTTTACGTACTGGGCGCAACTCTCAACCCGTCGCGAGGCCAAGTGACACTTCCGGCAGCGGCCTAACAAGCGCTTGAAGCTGGCGGGCGGTGATCGCTCTAGGGGAAACGGAGCGTTTGCGCCCTGGCGGGCGCGGACTGTCGTCCCACATCCTTGCGCCGGCGGCCGAGTCGCCCGCAGCTTAGCGCGATCCGTTAGGCCGCTGCCAGTGGGTGACCAACCGTGAAGCCGACCGCGCATCTATCAGGCTTTGCCCTCGTGGTCACTCTGCTTGTGTCCTGGAACACAGCCTCCACGGCTCACGGGCAAGACCTTGGGCCCCCGATCCGCCTTCTCAAGGCTCAGGACTACTACGGGCGCCGTGCGTTTGAGTCGAGCGGCAGCCTTTGGTTCGGGCTCTACGAGATCAATGGCGTGTGGGAACTCCGCTCCTCCCGCGTTTCGATCGATACCATCACGACACCGGGCGGCTGCACCCCCGAAGCAACGAGAGTTTCGGTAGATCGCCGTCAGGAGCCCCTGTTCTCAATTCAGGGTCTGCCAGGGCTATCTGAGGGTCGCATCGAGGTCGCGTTTGTCGGGAGCGCGTTCGTAGATCCCGGTAGACCGCTTGAGTTGCCCCTGGAGGAGAGCGATGCATACCGGGTTCGGGCTCAAGGCACTCGTCGGGGGCGGCCCGGTGATGTGACCTTTGCCGATTACGCGTTGCTGCTTGAACACCGAACTAAGAGCCAAGAGCTTGCAGAGCTAGGCCTAGTCGAGGCGGCCGGGCCCAACGTAGTGTTCGCCGGCGATCTCGATCGCGACCCTCGCCTCGATCTCATCGTCGACCTGCGTCGAAGCTATGTCGGCCATCATTTTGCTCTGTTCGCGTCCTCTCCGACGCGTCGGGACAGTCTGGTCGTCAAGGTCGCAGAATTGCTGGTCTCAGGCTGTTAGAGGGTCGATCCGTTAGGCAGCAAGCGCACCTTCCAACTGTTCACTTCCCAACTTCAGGAACCCCTATGAGGCCATCCAGCCCTCTTGAGCAACGCGTCGCTGATCGAGAAATTGCCCTTCGCCGTACACACGTCGTGGCGTCGCTTGTCGTAGTGGCGGCCGTCGTTGGTCTCGCAGCGGGGTTCACCAATCGCGGACTTCAGGTCGCGGATGAGGTGCGCACGCGTCGTCTAGTTGTGCTCGATGACTCTGGGCGCACACGAGCAACGATCGGCCAAGACGCAGCAAACGTGCAGCGTATAGCTCGTGCAGCTGGCCTGCTTCTCTACGACGACAAGGGAAATGAGAGGGGTGGATTCTCGACCTTGAGCGACGGCAGCGTGGTAATTGGGCTCGATGCACCGGTTGGAGTGGGGGCGCCCATGCGTGATCGGATTGGCCTCAAGGTCTTTCGAAATGGCGCTGCCTACGTCATGCTGATCGACAACCAGACCGGCGCGGTCGCCCGTTTCATTTCGGAGGTCGGCCCCGACGGTGCCCGGGGAGTCCAGGTGTTCAAATGGGCCGGCTCGCGCCCATATGTTCGCACGATCAGTTATGATGGTGACATGCGTGACTCAACCGGCCATTGACGGAGCACACGCGTGAGCTTGCTGCCTAACAAGCGCTTGAAGCTGGCAGCGCACGTAGGGGAATTTGATCTTTCACCAGTGCGCTGCAGCTTAAGCGCGATCCGTTAGACACCACGCCGCCTACATGAACTCTCGCATCTTCGCTTTGATCACGCTCGTCCTCAAGACGCTGCCGGCCAATGCGCAGGATACCACGCGGACGGCCGAACCGGACTTGGACACGATGACATCCGGTCCGTCCTTCGCGTTCACCGGCCGCGAGGACCCTCAGCTGCTTGCGCTCGTGTTCCGCCGCACGTATGAGCTCGCTGAGCGGCCTAACGGCACCACGATTGTCTGCCTCGGCCTCGGTCGGCGGAACACCGTCAACGCGCCCGCACCCGTCGTACAGGCACTGTTGTCAAACGACATGTCTGCTCGTCCGCACTCCGCCTGCACCATCGCGCCGGGATTTCGCCACTTCAAGGTCACAGAATCTTCCACCGGGAAGCTGGCCTTTCTTATCCACATCACGTCGATTGCGCACAAGCGCGGGGACAACGTCGTCGTCTACAGTACCTACTATGTGGGTGTGCTCTGGGCCTCCGGCTTTGCGTGCCCAGCTTGGCGAGAGCGCGGCCAATGGGCCTTGGGCACCTGTAAGCGGAGGTGGATCTCGTAGGGCGGCGTGGTGCCTAACATGCGCTTGAAGCTGACGCACGCTCACAAGTAGGGAAGAATGGGGTTGACTCGCCGGCGAGCCTCGTCTGCCGCTCCACCACCTGGCGCCCGCGAGTATTTCGCCCGCAGCTTAAGCGCGATCCGTTAGGCTGCTCCCAAGTTTCGACGGAGGCGGGGAATGCCGTCACTCTTCGACGCCCAACGTCGCCATGAAGTTCTCGAGCGCATTGGTCGCTTAGCCCCGGATCGCAAGCCTCTGTGGGGTCGCTTCACGGCTCCGGAGATGGTGTGCCACGTGAGCTGCGACCTTCGCCAAGGCCTCGGAGAGCTCGAGACCGGACCACCCACGGGACCGCTCGCGCACGCGCCACTCAACTGGCTGGCGATCTACGTGGTGCCCTGGCCGAAAGGGAAGGGACGAAGCCCGCCGGAGTTTCTTGCCACGCGTCCAACGACGTGGCAGGCGGACGTGAGCCGGCTGTGTACCCTGATTGGGCGCTTTGCTGATCGGGGGCCGGCGGGTGAGTGGCCAGCAAGCCGTGTGTTTGGCCGCATTTCCGGACGAAGCTGGGGGGTGATGCTGTACAAGCATCTCGATCATCACCTCCGCCACGCTTGAAGCTGGCGGGCGGTGATCGCTCTAACGGAAACGGAGTGTTGTGCCCTGACGGGCACGGAAGGTCGTCCAACACTCTTGCCCGGGCGGGCGCGTCGCCCGCAGCTTAAGCGCGATCCGTTAGGCAGCTCACCACGGAAGCACGACACCCCTGGCCCGTGATACTGGAGGGAGCTCTTACCATGCGTACCATCGTCAATCGTAACTTCGCCCTTGTGGCGATCTCGGCCACGGCGCTTGGCGTGCCAAACGCGACCGTATCGGGGCAGACGCCAGCTGAGCGTCCGCAATTCCCGCCTCCGAAGCCCGAGGTTCAGCCGCCCGCCGTTGAAGCCAACCTCAAGACGTTCGATGTCCTCGACTTCGACGTCTTTAGTAATCAGAAGTGGGACCGGCTCCAAGAGAGTCACGCGCAAGACATCATCGTCACCTGGCCAGACGGTCATGAGACAAGAGGGATCGACAAGCACATCGAGGATTTGAAGGCGCTCTTCGTCTACGCCCCGGGCATCACAATCAAAGTGCACCCGATTCGCTTCGGCTCTGGCACCTGGACGGCGGTCACCGGCGTCATGACTGGCACCTTTACACGGCCCATGCCCCTCCCTGATGGAACGAGCATACCCCCCACTGGCAAGCGCTTCGCAATCGGGATGGTAACCATTGGCCACTGGGTCAACGGGCGCATGGATCACGAGTGGTTGTTCTGGGATAGCGGCGACTTCATGAAGCAACTCGGCCTCCCCAAGTAACGGGTCTCGCAGAGCGCCGCCGGCGCGGCGTTTGTTGAACTGTCGCGCGGTTCGCTCGCCGCCTAACAAGCGCTTGAAGCTGGCGGGCGCGGCCAAGTAAGGTACAATTCCATCTGTGCGCCAGATAAGTCTCCAAGACCGCATGAGCCTGCGGTGCGCCCGCGCGCTTGGCGCCCGCAGCGTAAGCGCGATCCGTTAGGCAGCACATGAGGGTGGATCGTATGTCCTGTATGAAACGAGCGCCGGTCCGCGTAACCGCCATCCTGCTCGCCCTCGCCTGTGGCGAGAACCCATTCGAGCCCCTCTACCAAGCGTGCGCCGACGAGATGGCGACAGTTCGCAGCAATTACGTTGACACCCCCAGTCGTGAAGATCGAGTCACGCTCGCGGACGGTAGGCGGGCTGTCGTTTGGGGCATTGCGATCCAGCCCGGGCCGGTCCCGACGCCCAGAGGTGTAGCGTTCATTTGGAGTGCCGCCTCCTCCGCGTCGTGCACGGTCTGTTGGCCAGCCGATTCCTGCTGGACAGGTGACATCCTCCCCGCCCTGAACTAATCACGACCCGCGTGCTGCCTAACAAGCGCTTGAACCTGGCGGGCGGTGATCGCCTTAAGGGAAGCGGAGTGTTTGCGCGCCAACGCGCACGAACTATCGTTCAACGACAGTTGCGCCGGCGGGCGAGTCGCCCGCAGCTTAAGCGCGATCCGTTAGGCAGCACGCCAAAACAGCGACGAACAGCAACCCTCGTATGCCCCAGCCGGAAGCCCGCGACCAGTCCTGGTCCCTCGCACGCCTCGCCGCGTACTTCGGACTGGTCCTCGCGCTCACGGTGCTGGCCTTCGCTATAACCCTGTGTCTCCCAATCTCGTTCGACCGTACCTTCTTGATCGTCTTTGGCGTCGTTGTGCTTGGCGCCAGCTATTGGAGGCCTTGGTGGTTTTGGAAACACCGTGACGCGTTTTGGTTACGGGGAATGGTGGGTGACCGCCTCGCATCGCTCATCTATGCCGGGGCGGGCATCACCATGCTCTACTTCGGCATTTTCACTGATGCTCATGTATTCCATCGCTGAAACGCCTTGCGTGCTGCCTAACAAGCGGTTGAAGCTGACGTGGCCTGCTTTTAGAGGAAGCGTCCGCTTGTGCCCCAGCCCGCAGATACCGCAGCACGGGGCGCTTGCGCTGGCCGGCGCTCGCCCCGCAGCTTAAGCGCGATCCGTTAGGCGGCCAGGGTCACGATGGGAGGACCACGCCCGTTGACCGTTCCCGACGTACGTAGCCGCCGGCGGGTTTGGATCAGTGCGCTGCTCCTTGCCGCTGGCCTGCTCGGCCATCTTCTTGCAGCGCAGGCAATCGGTGGAAGCTACGTGGCCTACAGGGACCACATCTTTGGTTTCTTCATCCTTTCCCTCGTGTCGGGGGCTGTCATCGCGGGCTTGGGCTGGCGATTCTGGAGAGGTCGCCATGACATCACACTGTTGATTCTCGGCGTGGTTCAGGCGCTCCTGGGCCTCGTGATATATCTCGAGAGATTCCATATTGGCTGACCATGCTCGGGCCTGGCCGCCTAACAAGCGCTTGAAGCTGGCGGGCGGTGACCGCTCTAAAGGAAGCCGAGTGTTGTGCCCTGGTGGGCACGGACTCGCGTTGACTACTCTTGCCTCGGCGGGCGAGTCGCCCGCAGCTTAAGCGCGAGCCGTTAGGCGGCGGCGAGAATTACTACACAAACTCCCTCACGTGGAGAAACGAATTCCGACCTGGTCGCATACACATTCCTGAGCGGAGGGGCCCATGAATCGCGCCGGAAGTCTGGCCAGTATGCTCGCCGTAGCGCTGGCGCGCTGCGGCGGTGATGGGGGTACCTCGCCTAATCCTCGTTTAATCTTCGCCGCGATCGAGGCTGGCTCTCAGCACACCTGCGGCGTGACGACGGCAAGCTCCGCGTACTGCTGGGGGTCCAATGACCGTGGCCAGCTCGGCGAGGGGACGACGACCGCTCGGTCAAGACCTGTACTCGTCGCGGCGGGCGGGCTGACCTTCGCCGCTGTGAGTCTGAATGGCCACACTTGCGCGTTGGTGCCGGCGCGCGTCGCCTACTGCTGGGGGCGAAACGACTTCGGCCAGCTCGGCGTCGGGACGACTACCGGTCCCGAATCCTGTGCCACTCCATCTGGCCCGTTTTCGTGCAGCACCGTCCCGATGCCGGTTGTAGGGGCTGTTCCCTTTGCCGCCATCAGCGTGGGCGGTGGCCACACCTGCGCGGTCACGGCGGCGGGCGCCGCCTACTGCTGGGGGTGGAACGACTATGGGCAGCTCGGCGACGGGACGACCACCACTCGGTCGAGTCCGGTGCTGGTCGCGGCTCCGGCCGGAGTCACCTTCGTCGCCGTGAGCGCGGGCGAAACCCACAGCTGCGCGGTGACGGCGACGGGCGACGCTTACTGCTGGGGGCTGAACCAATCCGGCTGGCTCGGCGACGGGACGACGACGACGCGGTTGAGTCCGGTGCTGGTCGCGGCCCCGGCCGGGGTCACCTTCGCCGCAGTGAGCGCGGCCCGCTCCCATACCTGCGGTGTGACACCGGCGGGCGCGGCGTACTGCTGGGGCTTGAACGGCTCTGGCCAGCTCGGCAACGGCGACGCGACGATGGCCACGCAGTACACCCCGGTGCTCGTCACGGTCCCGGCCGGAGTCACGTTCGCCGAGGTGAGCGCGGGCGACTACCACACCTGCGGGTTGACGCCGGCGCGCGTCGCCTACTGCTGGGGGGACGGCACCGCGGGCCAAGTCGGCGACGGGGCGACGCAGATTCGGCTAACCCCGGTGGGTGTCACTGGCGGACTGACTTTCGCTGTTGTCAGCGCCGGCCAAGTCCACACCTGTGGAATGACGCCGGCGGGCGCAGCCTACTGCTGGGGATCGAACGACTTTGGCCAGCTCGGCGACGGGACCATGACCAATCGGTCCAGCCCGGTGCTCGTGGTGCGGTGAACCAGTGCCGAGCGTCACGGCGGTCGAGCGCACGGGGGGGGCGCGCCTCGCCTCCCGCTGCAGCTTAAGCGCGATCCGTTAGGCAGCACGCGATGATAAGACTCTACGCACGTTCCGGATGGCTTGAATAGCACGGATCCGCATTTCGCATTGCGGCGAGGTGTCCAACCAAAGTCAGTATGAGGAGGCTCTATGAGCCCAAAGACGGATACACAGAAGTCCGCCAAGAGCGCCACGGTGACCGGCAAGGCGGTCAAGGGATTCACGGACGAGGAACGAGCCGCGATGAAGGAGCGTGCCCAAGAGCTGAAGGCGGAAGCGCGCCGCGGCCCGCGCGCGAAGAAGGCGGACGGGGAAAGCGACGTGCTCGCGAAGATTGCCGAGATGCCGAAGCCGGATCGCGCCATGGCCGAGCGGCTCCATGCCATCATCAAACGCAGCGCGCCAGCCCTCTCGCCGAGAACCTGGTACGGGATGCCCGCGTACGCCAAGGACGGCAATGTCGTCTGCTTCTTCCAAAGCGCGCACAAGTTCAAGGCGAGGTACGCGACCTTCGGATTCAGCGACAAGGCGAACCTCGACGCAGGCACCGTGTGGCCGGTCGGCTTCGCCCTGAAGGAGTTGACCGCCGCCGACGAGGCAAGGATCGGCGCGCTCGTGAAGAAAGCGGTGAGCTGAGGAGGTCGCGGCACTTCCAGGCGGAGGGCAGCACGCCGCCTAACAAGCGCCTGAAGCTGTCGGCGTGCCCGGCAAGCTCCTGAATCGCGCGGGCAGGCGCGCCACACGTCATGCGGGTGTTGGTCTTTCCATATTCACGTGGTTGGAATGCCGGGACTGGCCCCACTGCAGGCGCCACAGTCCGCGCGCCGAGAGGATGACGGAGAAAGTCCCGGTCACGCCGAGCGCGAGGAGTGTCCAGACGAAGAAGAAGGCACCGCTGGAGTTGGCGAACTCGCCGCCGACTCCCGCCCCCCTCATGTGGAGGACGGGAATGGCCGCTGCAAAGAGCCCCCCGAGGAGCATGATGACGTACCCCGATCGCCGTTCGGCGAACACCAACGTTCCGTACAGCCAGACGACCAGGATGAGCACCCCCCCAACGAGGTTTGAAAGCCCTCCCGGCTCCGTCCCGTGGATGATGTCGTCCGTCAGGTGAAACAGGAAGAGGAGGATCGAGAGCAAGGACGCGATAGTTAGTGTGACCTTGTGTTTCATTTGAAGGTCTCCTTGTCGGATTCGTGTTTGCCTCTCACAAAGTGCTTGCGCCCTCGCGGTCGCTCGCGTTCTCCTTGCTCCCGCTCAAACCGGAGAAGGTCGCCAGGCTGGCACGAGAGCGCCGCGCAGATCGCCTCGAGCGTCGAGAAGCGGATCGCGCGCGCCTTGCCGGTCTTGAGGATCGAGAGGTTGGCCAGGGCCATTCCGATCCGATCCGCGAGCTCGGTCAGCGTCATCCGCCGATCGTGGAGTAGGTCGTCGAGCTTGACGCCGATCGCCATGTCACACCGTCCCGTCGAGGTCTTCGCGCATGCGCGTGCCTTCCGCAAACACGCGGGCCAGCAGGAACGTGAGGAGTACGGCGAGCCAGCCGTTGATCGAAAAGCCGGCATCGACATTGAGCGGATGCGCCGGAGTCGAAACGGTCTTGGCGATCGCGCCGATGACGAGGCTGAGCAGCTGCAGCGCGAGCAGCGCCCAGGCGATCGCCTGCAAACGGGACGCGTTCGCGGCGACGAACGGGTCGCCCGCGCGAACCGTCTCAACGATCGCGAGCAGCCGTTTGAGGACGACGTAGTTCAGCGGGATCGCGGCGAGACCGAGCACGGCGATCGCGCGCAGGCCCATGACCAGCCGCTCTGCCTCAGGCGAAGGAGAGAGTTCGAAAGCGCTCATGATCCATTGTTCGTTCGGCACGACAACCAGCAGAGCGAGGATCACGGCGACCATCATCCAGTTCACGACGATGAGGATTCGCAGCACGACGGACGCGATCGGCAGCGCGGCGGATGACGAGGCTGGCCTTGACATGATTTGCCCCTTGGCGTTTATCGAATATCAATAAACTATTTATCGATTGTCGTCAAGTATGGTACTGGCAGTCGATAAAGGAACCAGATGTCCCGCGACGGGTCCGAACGGCGGAATGCTGGGCCGTCCGCAAGCCGCGGAGGTCTTGATTCTCCTTGACCAGAGCCGTGTACGGGCGGCCGGCGGCGCCCGGTCTTGGCAGAATTCCGTTTGTGCCCCAACGTACATCATGCTTCCTTGCCAATTTCGTCGCGCCCGCTGGGTGGGGCGCCGCAGCTTAAGCGCGAACCGTTAGGCAGCAGCACAAGGACCCCATTGCATGACAGAAAGGCCATGAAGGCATTCGTCGTCGATCGTTATAAAAGCAAGAGCGCAGTACGTCTCGGCGAAATGCCGGAACCGGAAGTCCGGGACGATGATGTACTGGTCCAAGTCCACGCAGCCAGTTTAAACCAGCTGGATTCCAAGATTAGGGACGGCGAGTTCAAACTCATTCTGCCCTATCGCTTGCCGCTGATTCTAGGCAACGACGTGGCCGGGGTCGTAGTCCGTGTCGGGTCCAAAGTGCGACGGTTCAAGCCGGGCGACGAGGTTTATGCGCGGCCGCGTCAGGACCGGATCGGGACGTTCGCGGAATTCATCGCCATGAATGAAGCTGACGTGGCGTTGAAGCCCACGAATCTCACCATGGAAGAGGCAGCGTCCATCCCTGTGGTGGGTCTGACAGCTTGGCAAGTATTGATTGAACGCGCCAACCTGAAGAAGGCCAAAAAGTCCTGATCCACGCGGGTTCCGGTGGAGTAGGCACATTCGCCATTCAACTGGCAAAGCACATCGGCGCAACCGTGGCGACTACGACGAGCACAGCGAATGTCGATCTGGTCAAAAGTCTCGGCGCGGATGTCGTCATCGACTACAAGAAAGAAGATTTCGAGCAGGTCCTGAGCGGCTACGACGTCGTCCTGAACAGTCTTGGCAAGGACACGCTCGAAAAGTCCCTCAAGGTGCTGAAGCCCGGTGGAAAGCTCATTTCCATCTCCGGTCCGCCGGATGTAGCATTCGCTAAGCAGAACGGGTCGAACTGGTTCTTCCAACAAGTCATGCGCCTTTTGAGCTTCGGCATCCGGAAGAAGGCCAAGCACCACGGCGTTACCTACTCGTTTGTTTTCATGCGAGCGAACGGCGAGCAGTTGAGCAAGATCACATCCCTCATTGAATCTGGCATCATCCGGCAGGTCATGGATCGGATCTTCCCGTTCGAAGCCACCAAAGAGGCTTGGGCTTACCTCGAAACGGGGCGCGCAAAAGGCAAGGTCGTCATCAAGGTAAGTTAGGATCGCGGGCTGCCTCAAGCGCACTTAAGATTACTTGCCTTGCTGCCTAAGACGACCTTATGAAAGCGCAGAGCCTCCGAGGGAGGCGCACATTTGAAATGCGTGCGTCCTCTTGCGAGGAGCACATGCAACGACGCGTGCTACCTCAACCTCGGAGGCCCTATGTACTACGTTGGGC
>Ga0209761_1000617_pt1 | contig 22126 bp, 21 predicted proteins | sample GraSoi013_1_40cm_4_FD_185818 | JGI IMG/M metagenome (GOLD analysis project Ga0209761, IMG submission 185818) | Grasslands soil microbial communities from the Angelo Coastal Reserve, California, USA - Sample 09_25_2013_1_40cm (SPAdes) (version 2) | ecosystem: Environmental > Terrestrial > Soil >...
GGTGTCGTGCACATCGCACCAGGGTGCGGTGCCGAAGACTTTGCGCTGAGCAGGGAGCACGGACTGCCGGTGATCGCGCCGATCGACGAGTTTGGTGTGTTCACGAAAGGTTTCGATGGGCTGGTCGGCAAGCGGACCGGTGAGGCGGCGGAGCCGATCATCGAGCACCTGCGTACGACCGGCCGGTTGTACAAGGTCGAGCCATACAGGCACCGCTATCCGGTGTGCTGGCGCTGCGACACCGAACTCGTGTTCCGGCTGGTGGACGAGTGGTTCATTGCCATGGATCCGGTGCGCGAGCAGCTCATGCGCGTGACACAGCGCATCCGATGGATCCCGGCGTTCGGCTTGGAGCGCGAGCTGGACTGGCTGCGCAACATGCACGACTGGATGATCAGCAAGAAGCGATACTGGGGCTTGGCGCTCCCGATTTACGAGTGCGCGAAATGCGGCCACGTGGACGTCATCGGATCGGCCGAGGAACTGCGGGCGCGCGCGGTGGAGGGGTGGCAGGACTTCGATGGTCACTCGCCTCACCGGCCGTGGATCGACGCGGTGAAAATCCGGTGCAGCAAGTGCGGGGATGTCGTCTCGCGCATCGCGGACGTCGGCAACCCCTGGCTGGACGCCGGCATCGTGTCGTTCTCCACCATGGGGTTCCGGACGCACCCGGACGTCTGGCAGCAGTGGTACCCCGCGGATTTTATCACCGAGAGTTTCCCCGGCCAGTACCGGAACTGGTTCTACTCGCTGCTGGTGATGGCCACTGTGCTGGACGGGCGCGAGCCGTTCCGCACCTGCCTGGGGTACGCGTTGGTGCGCGATGAGCACGGCGAGGACATGCACAAGAGCAAGGGCAACGCCATCGAATTCAACGAGGCCGCCGATCGCGCCGGCGTGGACGTGATGCGCTGGGCCTACTGCGTCCAGAACCCGGCCACAAATTTGAACTTCGGCTACGGGCTGCTGGACGATGTTCGCCGGCGGTTTGTGATCCCGCTGTGGAACGTGGTGGCCTTCTTCGTTACGTATGCGAACCTGGAGGGGTTTGACTTCACATCATTGATGCGCACACGGCCGGCCCTCGCGACGCTCGACCGGTGGCTGCTTTCTCGCGTGAACCGGCTGGCGGCCGCCGTGCGAGACCGCATGGATGACTATGATCCCACAGACGCCAGCCGGCCGGTGGAGGCGTTTGTGGACGACCTTTCCAACTGGTATGTGCGCCGCAGCCGGCGGCGGTTTTGGAAGAGCGAGGATGACGGCGACAAGCGCGCCGCGTACTACACCTTGTACCATGCCGTGCGCACCTTGACGTTTGTGCTGGCGCCGTTTCTGCCGTTTCTGGCGGAGCGGATCTACCAGGATGTGGTGCGGCCGGTGGAGCCGGACGCGCCGGAGAGCGTGCATCTCTGCGACTTCCCCTCTCCGGATGGCGCCCTTAGGGACGACCCATTGGATGCGCTGATGGATGGGGTGAGGACCCTCGTCGCTCTCGGTCGGGCCGCCCGGGGACGGGCGCGCATCAAGGTTCGCCAACCCCTGCCGGCCGTTTTGCTGGTGACCCGGCACCGCGCCCTGCGCGACCACCAGGATCTGCTGGAGCAACTTGCCGACGAGCTGAACGTGAGGTCGGTGCGTTTCGTCGATGATCCCAGCCGCTACGTCTCGTTTGAGATCAAGGTCCGCTTCGACTTGCTGGGGCCGCGCCTGGGTGCGCGTGTCCAGGACGTGGCCCGCGCGGTGCGGTCCCTGGATCCGGCCACCGTCTTGCGTACGCTGGAGCGGGACGGCCGGCTCAGCGTTCCGGTCAATGGCGAGGACATCGTCCTGTCTCGAGATGAGATTCTGGCCCGGATGCACGAAGCGCAGGGCTACGCGGCGGAGGGGCAGGGCGGCGAGTTTGCCGTGCTCGAGACCACGTTGACCCCAGAGCTGGTGCTGGAGGGCCAGGCCCGGGAACTCGTCCACCAGATCCAGAACCTCCGCAAGGAGGTGGGGCTGGCCGTGGACGACCGCATCGCGCTGTTCCATGATGGGGGCCTGGAGCCGGTCTTGCACGCACATCGGGCATATATTGAGCGGGAGACGCTGACCGTGGAGGTCCGGGCCGATCCCGACCGAGCCCAGCACAACCTGCAGCTGGATGGACGGCAGGTGCGGATCGGGATCGCCAAAATGGCGCACCCCCACCGAGGGGGAACCTAGACGGATTGTGAATTGCAAATTGTGAATTGAGCTGCCAGATCCGGTTTGCAAATTCACAATCGACAATTCACAATCCACAATGGTTTTTTGGAGCGGAGATGGCGGACAAGGTGATCGGTGTGCTCGGCGGCCTGGGCCCGTGGGCCACCCTCGATTTTTTTGAGAAGATCCTGCGCCTCACCCCCGCGAAGGCGGACCAGGACCATCTCCGCATCATCATCGATAACAATCCCAAGATCCCCGATCGGTCGCCCGCCATCCTCGGCGAGGGGGAAGATCCCACGCCGGGATTGATCGCGACCGCGCAGAACCTCCAGCAGGCCGGCGCAGACTTTCTCGTCATCCCGTGCAACACGGCGCACTTCTTCTACGACCGCATCGTGACGGCGGTGTCCATTCCGGTGCTCCACATCATGGACGAAGTTGCCGCGGCAGCCCGCGACGCTGTGCGTGACGTCCGGATGCTAGGTGTCCTCGCCACCGAGGCCACGATGGCGGCCGGTCTGTACCATCGCGCCTGCGGGCGGGTGGGCATCGAGGTCATCGGTCCGGATTCGGCAGGGCAGCGGGTCGTCAATCGCGCCATCTATGGAGTAAAGGCAGGACAGATGGGTCCGGACGTGACTCGGACCCTGGTGCAGGTCTCCGACCAGCTGCTGGTACAAGGCGCCCAGGCGCTCGTGCTCGGATGCACCGAGCTCCCGTATGTCTTGAAGCCTCATGATCTCCGCGTCCCGCTTCTGGATTCGAACCTTGTCCTCGCTCGCGCGGCCGTACGCCTCGCTACAGGCGTGCCGCAACCCGCATCGACCCGCCGATAGCCGCACTTCCACCTCGTTGCCCCGTACAAACCTGATCGGCGCGCTGGGAGTTTGACCGGACCGGTATGGCAAATCAGGTTTCGTACGGGCTTGCCAATAGGGGGGTCATCGGATACACTACCGACAGCCGCGCGGCAAACGTACGTGTGTACCGCATTGTGGCGCACCCACGCCAATGTGCAGCGGCAGGGTTCAGGAGGATCGTGCATGGCACCAAAGACGATGAAATCTCGAACGAAATCTCCTTCACGCCTGCGTCCTCGACTTCGGTCCGAGCAAGCGACGGTCCGCAAGACCGGCTCCAAAGTGGCCCGGTCCGTCCCGGTGAACAAGATGGCGAAGGCGCCATTTCGGGGCAAGCCCCTCAGCCGCCGCGAGGTCTCCGAGCTCAGGAAGATGCTGGAGCAGGAGCGGGACAGGCTCATGGCCGAGCTCGAGACGATGGAAGAGCATGCCCCCGAGGTCGAAGAGCAGGTGGGGATGGACATCGGCGGCGGCTATGATGAGGACCTGGCTGACGTGGCCAGCAGCACCTTTGAACGCGAAAAGAGCGTGGCGCTGGAGACCAGCGTGCAGCACACGCTGACCCAGGTCGAGGAAGCGTTGCAGCGCATTGAAGATGGCACCTATGGCCGCTGCCTCCGCTGCGGCAACCCAATCGACTTTGCCCGTCTCAAAGTCCTCCCATACGCGACCCTGTGCATTCGGTGCAAAGAGCTGGAGGAAAAATCGTCCCGCTGAAACACGTGCTGTCGTCGTCACCGGGCTCCCGCGCAGGGATCGTCATCCTGATGACCAGCGTGGTCGCCATCGACCAGGCCCTGAAGGCGTTGATCATCAGGGCGCTGCCGCTGGGAAGCAGTATTGCCCTGCTGCCTGCGGTCCTCAGCCTCACGCACGTCCACAACCCAGGCGTCGCATTTAGCCTGCTCCCGCAGGTGCCGGCGTTCGTGCCCGCAGTGATCGTCTTGACCCTGCTGTTTTTGCTCTTCTACAATGAGGCGCAATGGACGCGGGCTCCCCAGGCGCAGCGCGCCCTGGCATTGCTCGCCGGCGGAGCGGCTGGGAACCTGATCGACCGGGTGCGCCTGGGCGCGGTCATCGACTACATCGACCTGCGCATCTGGCCGGTCTTCAACCTGGCCGACATCGCTGTGACGACTGGGGCGGCGTTGTTGATCATCTCGCTTGCGACTCGAACCGAAGGCACACCGCAGACCCGGGGTGATCGATGAAACCGATCTTGTTCCAGATCGGGCCGTTTCCCATCTCGTCGTTTGGGTTGTTCTTGCTGCTGGCCTTTGTGGTGAGCATCGCCTTGGCCCGCCGGCGCGCCGCCCCGCTGGGGATCGATCCTTCGCAGATGCTGGATATCGCGCTGTACATGATCATCGGCGGCATCGTGGTCGGCCGCCTGGGCTACGTGGTGGCTAACTTGCCCACTTTTGCACAAGAACCCGTGCGGATCGTCACCATCTGGCAGGATTCGGGCCTCGTGTTTTACGGTGCCGTGCTCGGCGGTGGGGCGGTGGCCGTGCTGTACGCGCGTAGCCGGCAGATTCCGCTCCGTCGATTCCTCGATGTGTTCGCTCCGCCGCTCGCCGCGGGCTACGCCGTGGCGATGATAGGGGCGCTGCTGCACGGGCTTTACCTGGGCCGGCCGACCACGGTGCCGTGGGCGGTACAGATGGTGTTTGAGCAGCGGCATCCCGTGCCGATGTACCTTCTCATTGCCTCAGTCGGGACGTACATCGTCCTGCGCGTCCAGGAGCATCGGGCCATGGGTGCCGGTACGTTGTTCTTCCTGTGGGTGGCGTTGCATGCCGTGACCCGATTTGCGGTGGAGTTCTTTGTGGAGAGCCCGGCGGTTGTGGGGCCACTGACGCTGGCCCAGGCAACAAACGTCCTGGCCGCGGCGGTCGGCATCGCCGGCCTGGTGGTCGTCGGCCGGCCTCAGCCGGAGCCCGTGCCACAGAATCCCACGGGCTGACGAGACATGGGTACCAGGAGACCAGGGTACCAGGGGACCAGGCAGGCGGGCAACTTGGTACCTTGGATCCTTGGTCGCCTGCGATCTCCGCCGATGACTGAACATCATATCTATTACGTCGACGCTGCGCACGAGGGTGCCCGGCTCGACGCGTTCCTGACTGCCCACCTACGTGCCCATTCCCGTTCCCGCATCAAAGCATTCATCGACGCCGGCCACGTCACAGTCGATGGGACCGTGGCCAAACCCGCGCTGCACCTCCGGCGGGGACAACGCGTCGAAGTTGTGGTGCCCCCCCAGCCATCCTCCACGGTCACGCCCGAAGAGATTCCATTTCCAGTTGTGTTCGAGGATGAACACCTGCTGGTGATCAACAAGCCCCCGGATCTCACCGTCCATCCCGGGGCGGGGCGCGCGTCAGGCACCCTGGTGAACGCCATCCTGGCCCGGGTGCCGGGCCTGGCCGGAGTCGGCAGCAGGCAGCGGCCTGGGATCGTCCACCGATTGGACAAAGACACCTCAGGCCTGCTGGTCGTGGCCAAGACGCCCGCGGCATATGCCTCCCTGCAACCTCAGGTGGCGCGGCGAACCATGAGCCGAATGTACCTGGCATTGGTGCATGGGGTCCTGCCGCGCGAAGAAGACACGATCGACGCGCCGATCGGCCGGCACCCGCGGCATCGTACGCGCATGGCGGTCGCGCCCCGCGGTCGCGAGGCGATCACCCGGTACCGGGTCCTGGAGCGCTTTGCGCGCTACACGCTGGTGGAAGCTCAGCTCATCACCGGGCGCACCCACCAGATCCGGGTCCACTTCGCACACATTGGGCATCCCGTCGCGGGGGATCCTGTCTACGCCGGGAGGCCGGACGAGCTCGGCGTGGGTCGCCAGGCGCTCCACGCATATCGCCTGAGGTTTGTCCATCCCGCCATCGGGAAGGAAATGGTGTTTGAGGCGCCGCCGCCCGCAGACTTCACGGTGGCAGTCGAACGGGCCAGGGCGCAGGGGCCGGCGCAGGACCGCCGAAAGGGGCGGCACAGATGACGGTACCGGTGATGCGAGAAAAGGCGCGCGTCATGGATGCCGATGCCATCCGCCGGGCCCTGGTACGCATGGCGCACGAGATCCTCGAGAGGAATATGAGCGCCGAGCATCTGGCGATGGCGGGGGTGCCCACGCGCGGGGTGCCGCTGGCCCACCGGCTGGCCGGCATCATCACCGGCATCGAGCACATGCAGGTGCCGGTGGGGACACTCGACATCGCGCACTACCGCGACGACCGGCCCAGTCGTGCGGCACCGACCGTGCGCCCGGCGCCGTTCGACGTGGCCGGCAAGGTGGTCATCTTGATCGATGATGTGTTGTACACAGGGCGAACCGTGCGGGCGGCGCTGGACGCGCTCATTGATCTCGGCCGGCCGGGTGGCATTCAACTCGCCGTGCTCATTGATCGCGGGCACCGCGAACTGCCAATCCGCCCGGATTACGTGGGAAAGAACCTCCCGACCTCGTCGCGTGAACACGTGGCAGTGCGGCTGGAGGAGACCGACGGGAAGGATGAGGTCGTGATTGAGGAGCCCACTGACGGGAACGCGGGATCGCGGGATCGCGGGAATGCGACGCCGGAGATGTAATGCATCGCGCCCTACCGCGTTCCCCCGCTCCGCCCCGAGCCGGTGGGGCCGGCGTGGGGGTTCCCCTGTTCCCGCGTCCCCGGTAGTTCGGGTTTCACATACACGGTCCGCTCGCGCGCATAGGTGACCAGCCCCGGCTTCGCCCCTCTCGGTTTGCGCACATACCGCCGGCGCGTGTAGTCGACTGCCGTCTGAGCTGCGCCCCGCGCCTTGCTGAAGTAGGCAGCGATGGCCGCCGCCTGCTGGATCGTTTCTTCGGAAGGGTTCGCGGCGCCGCTCTTGAGAATCGCGTGGGCACCAGGGGTGCCGCGGGCGTGCAACCAGATGTCATCTGGCGAAGCGACCTTAAAGGTGAGGACGTCGTTTTCGTGGTTGGTCCGCCCGACCAGCACGGTCGTCGTCCCGTCGGCGAGGACGAACCGCCTTGGGCCGGGAGTTGCAGACGGGCGCGCGGGCGTTTTGCGGGCACGGACGTACCCTTCATCGGCCAGCTCGCGGCGCAGGTCGAAGAGATCGTCACTCGACGAGGCCTGTTCGATCAGTGCGCGTGCAGATTCCAGGTACGCGCGTTCGTCGGCAGCAGCTCGTAAGCGCGCCTCCAGCGCCGGCCGGGCCGACCGCACACGTCCGTAGCGCTTGAACAGCCGTTGGGCATTCTCAACCGCTGACAGGGTGGGGTCGAGATCAATCGTCACCGGCGCGCCGTCGAATCCCGGCAGCGTGACGTGTGGCACTCTCGGCGGGATCTGGGACGCATAGGCCAGCAGGAGTTCTCCATGCTGTCGCAGCTTCCCGGTCCGTTCCGCCTCTTCGACGGCGCGCTGTACCTCAGCCGCGGTCCGTTCGACTCGCTCCAGCGCCGCGCGTATCGCCGCCAGCAGAGCCGCGCGTTCCTCCTCGATACGCGCAGCAGCTCCAAACTGGCCGAGTACCATCTCCACCGCTTCGCTCATGCTGGAGGTGGGTGCCGACCGCAGCCCCGCCAGGGATTTGAACGGGAACGGGGCGAACCCGACCGGCGCGCTGCCGTCATAGTAGAGGACCGGGGCAAACGCGTCGCGTGCGACGATGGCCACAACTTCCTGCAGCGTCTCCCACAGTCGGGCTGCCGCGCCCGCCTGACCGCGCGACGGTGCTTCTGGGTTCAGCCCCGCCCGCACGACGATTTCCGCCGCCAGGGGCGGACTCAGTCCCAGGACCGACGCCACCAGGCGCTTGGCCAGCGGTTCGTCCGAAGACGATAACATCGCGGCCAGCGACTGCTCATCGAGACTGGCGGGGGAGGGCCGGTCCGCCGGCGGGGCGACGTACGGGCGACCGGGCAGGACTTCTCGCACCGATGATTTTTCACGCGGAACGGATTTCAGGCTCCCCGTGATGGTTCCGTCCTCGACCAAAATCAGATTGCTGTGCCGTCCCATGATCTCTACGATGAGATCGGCGCGGTCACGCACAGTCCGAAACGTCAGCGTGAGGATACGCTCAAATGACGTCTGTCGCACACCGGCCAGCGTGGCCGATTCGAGCCGGCTGCGCAGCACCTGCGCGAAGGACGATGGCCCGCCGCTCGCGGTTTTCGAGGCGAGGTGGATGCGCGCCCAACGGGGGTGAATCGAGCATAATACGGTGGCGCTGCCGGACGGGGCGCGGAGGTCGATGGCGATCTCGTCGGGGGCGGGCTGCGCCACCCGCACCGCCCGCGACCCCACCAGCGCGGCGACTTCCCGGGCCACGGCGGCGAGGACCACGCTGTCGAATGATGTCACCAGGCGACGCACTCTCGGTCCACGATAACGTAGGTACCACCCTGGACGCAAACCCGGGATCAGGGATCCGGGATCAGGGATCCGAATCGAATCCCGGCTCCCGTATCCCGGCTCCCGTAATTTCGTATGGACAGGAACCCCCTTCTACGGACCAGAATGACGTTGCAACATGATTCGGAGCATGACGGGATATGGCAGCGCGGAGATGCTGACGCCGGCGCGTCGGTTCACCGTGGAGATGCGGTCTGTGAATCACCGCTTCAGCGAGATTCTGGTGCGGCTGCCCCGCGATCTGTCTGCGCTGGAAGATCGCGTCCGCGCCCTCGTGCAGTCGCGTGTGTTGCGGGGTCGCGTGGAGGTTACTATAATGAGGGAAGAGCGCGGAGCGCGGCCCAAGACTGTACGGTCTGATACGGACCTCGCGCGCGCGTACGCCCAGGCGTTGCGGGAGTTGGCCGACGTCCTGGGCGTTGCTGGTGAAATAGGCCTCTCGCACATCGTCTCCCTCCCTGACGTGGTGAAAGTGGAGGAAGTACGCGAAGATGTGGAGGCGCTGTGGCCGGATCTGAGCCGCGCGGTGGGAGAAGCCGTGGTCGCGCTCGTCGGGATGCGAGAGGCGGAAGGCCGCCGGCTGGCCGCGGATCTCCTCACACGGCTGGATCATGTGGAGGGGTTTACCCGCGTGATCGAAGGACGCGCCCGCGTCGCCGCGGCGGAGTATGCACAGCGGCTGCGCCAGCGGGTGGCAGAGTTACTCCGTGAGGTTCCGGTTGATGAGGCCCGGCTGGCCACGGAGATTGTGATCTTTGCGGAGCGCGTAGACGTCAGCGAAGAAGTGACCCGTCTGCGCAGCCACCTGGCGCAGTTCCGGGAGGACGTCACCAACGCCGCCGGAGCCGTGGGGCGTCGGCTGGAGTTTGTCCTTCAGGAGATGGGCCGCGAGGCGAACACGATCGGCTCCAAGGCGAGCGATCTCGAGATCACCCGTGCGGTGATCGGGGTGAAGGGCGAACTGGAGAGCCTGCGCGAACAAGTGCAGAACGTGGAATAGGCATGAAGGACGCCCTCGAGGATCCCCGGCTCATCAATATCGGGTTCGGCAACATCGTTGCAGCCCACCGGATCATTGCCATCGTGGCGCCTGACTCCGCGCCCATCAAGCGCATTATCCAGGAGGCAAGAGACAAAGGCGCCCTCATCGATGCCACGTATGGGCGTCGCACCCGGGCGGTCGTCATCACCGACAGCGGTCATGTTCTACTCTCGGCTGTGCAACCCGAGACGGTGGCGCACCGCTTTACGACCAGAGATGAAGAAGGGGAGCCACCACAGTGACCGGCGCCGGTCCGGTCATGACCAGTGACTCAACCATGGCGGCTTACTCTGACCCCCTCACCCTTCATCCCTCTCCAACACGCCAGGAAGGGGAGCACGGCATTGCGCGTAACCCCTCACCCTTTATCCCTCTCCCCACCGGGGCGAGGGGGATGCGGCTGGCGCCTGCCGGCGCCTCATCTGCGGAGAAGGGAACGAGGTTGGGCGCTGCCGCGCCCTCACTGACTTGATCATCGCCATCGCCGGACCCATCGGGGTGGGGAAGAGCACCGTGGCCCGCGGGCTGGCGGCGCGGTTGGGATACCGGTACATCTCCGGCGGGGAGGTCTTCCGCGACATCGCCCGCGCCCGGGGTATCTCGGTCACCGACGTGAACAAACTGGCCGAGCAGGATCCCACCCTGGATCGCGAGCTGGATGAGCGGCAGCGCGAGCTGGCCAAAGGCGGGAACTGCGTTGTGGAAAGCCGGCTCGCTGGCTGGATGGTGGAGGCGGATTTGAAGATCTGGCTCCGCGCGGCGGTGGACGTCCGCGCCGCCCGCGTGGCGCGGCGGGAAGGTCAGCCCCTCGAATCTGCCCGCGCGGAACTCGTCGAGCGGGAACGGAGCGAGTGGGCACGCTACGAGCGGCTCTACAACATCGACACGAACGATCTTTCTCCCTACCACCTCATCATCGACACCAGCTACTGGAACGCAGACGCGATCGCGGATACGCTGGCTGGGCTGGTTCGGTCGATGCAAGCACGGGACCAGGGACCGGGGACCCGGGACCAGGTCAAGGCGGAGAACGCCGGGGGACGCTGATGGTGAACCAGACTCGGCGGCTGGCAGGAAAGGTGGTCGTCGTGGGGGTGACCGGGGGGGTTGCGGCCTTCAAGGCGGCTCACGTCGTCACCGGGCTGCGCAAGCTCGACGCGGAGGTCCATGTGGTCATGACGTCGGCGGCCGCCCAGTTTGTCTCACCCCTGACCTTTCGTGCGCTGTCTCAGCACCCGGTGGTCACGGAGATGTGGGAGGCCCAGACTCCATATGATGAACCACACGTGGCGCTCGGGGAACGGGCCAACCTGCTGGCGGTCGTTCCGGCCACTGCCCATACTCTGGCCAAGCTGGCATTGGGACTGGCCGATGACGTGGTGTCGGCAACGGTACTGGCTACCCGGGCGCCAGTGCTGGTCGCCCCGGCGATGAGCGACACGATGTACGAACATGTCACCACCCAGGAGCATCTGCAGACTCTGCGCCGCCGCGGCGTGCGGATCATCGGCCCCGTCGTCGGCCGGCTGGCCTCGGGGAAGGAGGCGATCGGCCGCATGGCCGAGCCCGAGGCCATTATCGAGGAAATCCTGGCCGTTCTCGAGGCGAAGGATGGGAACGCGGGATCGGGAAACGCGGGAACGCGGCGGACAAGATAACTGTTGGTAATAGAGAATGTAAACCGGGACTGGAGTGCGATTGCACTCCCGTCCCGTGCGCTTTCCATGGGCGAATCACGAATCACTAGTCACGAGTCACGTTCCGGCGCGTTTGCCGAGGTTGCCCTCAACGTCCCCCTCCACGCCGGTGATCGTGTCTTTACGTTCGGAATTCCCCAGTCCCTGGAGCCTCGGATCTCCCTCGGCACTCCCGTCCGCGTTCCATTCGGCCGCCAAACCTCGCTAGGATTCGTCGTCCGGCTGGCCGAGCAGGTCGACCGGCGTGTTCGACTGATCGCCGCGGTGGAGGACCGTCTCCCTGTGCTGCCCGAAGACCTGGTCGCCCTGGCCTGGTGGATGGCCGGACACTACGTATGCACTGTCGGAGAGGCTGTGGCGGCCATGCTGCCGCCCTTTGCGGCTGCCTTGCGAAGAACACAGGTCAAGCCCATCGTTCTTGTGCAACCGCACGGCCCGGTCCCCGAGGCCTCCGCGCCGACCGGGGTGGTCGTTTACCTCAGTACGGATCCCCGGACTGTCGCGGTGGTGGGAGAGGATGCCCGGTTCGATGCCTACGCGGAAGCGTTGCGATGGGCCGTCGAGGGGAACCTCGGTGCGATCGTGCTGGTCCCTGAGATCTCTCAGGCAGAGCGGATGGCCGGGTGGGTGGCCAGGCATGTTCGCGTACAGGTCGCGCTGCTAACCGGGCACGTACCCGAGCAGCAGCGATGGGACTCCTGGCGGCGGATCCTCGCCGGCGAAGTCGGATTGGTGGTAGGGACACGGCTGGCAGTCTTCGCTCCGCTGCCCCGGTTGGGGTTGATTATCGTCGATCACGAGGAGGACACGGCGTACAAGGAAGAGCGTGAGCCGCGCTATCATGCGCGGCGGGTCGCTGAAGAGCGGGCTCGCGTCTGCGGCGCGTCCACGCTGTGGGGGACGCCAGCACCATCGCTGGAGGTGGTGCACGCGGCGCGGACGGGACGTGCTGCGGTTATCACCCTGGCGCCGGCGGCGCGGCCTGCGATTTCGGTGTCGGATGTGCGGGCAGAAGCGGGCCCGCTGGGCGGCCTGTTCGGACGACGCCTCTACCAGGCCCTGGCGCGTGTCCTACCGCACGGGAGAGCGATCATATTTGTGCCCCGGCGCGGATACGCCGATTTCCTCCTGTGCCACGAGTGCGGCACGGTGCCGCGGTGTCCGCGGTGCGGCGTGGCGCTGACGTATCACGTGGAGCGTGCTGCCCCTTCCGGTAGCCGGTCTCTCGCTGCCGCGCGGGTAGAATTACGCTGCCATCTCTGTAACCATACCGAACCGGTTCCGCAGGTCTGCCCGCAATGTCAAGGCGCGCATCTGCGTCCGCACGGTATCGGGACTGAGCGCGTGGAGCAGGCGGCGCGAAAGCTGTTTCGATCCGCTGCCGTGATGCGCCTGGACGCCGAGGCGGCCCCCACCGAAGCTTCCCAGCTCCGGGTCTGGCAACAGTTCCAGCGGCGGGGCGGGATGCTGATCGGGACGCAACTGCTCATCAAGGGCGTGGGCCAGGTGCGCGCTGCCGTCGTGGGAGCGGTCGGCATCGATGCCGGCCTGAACCTTCCCGACTTCCGCGCGGCCGAGCGGGTGCACCAGGTGCTGACCCGCCTGCTGCGGCTGGCGGAGCAGGAGATGATCGTCCAGACCTTCTCCCCTACGCACCCCGCGCTGCTGGCGGTAGCCCGGGGGGACGCCGCGAAGTTCTGGGAGGGGGAACTGGCGGCCAGGGAACGCTTCGGGTACCCTCCGTTCCGGCCGCTGGTGAATCTCATCGTGACGGGTCCCCGTGAGAATGTCGTGCGCGAGCGGGCAGACCGGCTGGCGGACGAGCTCGCCGGAGCGGGAGAGGTGCTGGGGCCGTCGGCGGCGCCGATTGCGAAGGTCCGGGGACGGTACCGGTGGCAGCTCCTGGTCAAGGAGCATGAGGATGCGGCGCGCCGGCGCCTCGCGGCGCTGCTCACCACGTCGAAGCTTCCAAAGGATGTAAAGCTCACGGTGGATGTAGACCCGGTTGACCTACTCTAATCCGCTCAATCTAGGCGATCTGCGCAATCTATGCGATCGGCAGCCGGAGAGGAGGCAATCCGGGAGGATCACGAAGATTGCGAAGATGGCGTGGATTGCGTAGATTGAATAGTGTTGTGGAAATTATCACCGTGGACAGCCCCAAAGCAGGCGTGCTGCGGCGGAAAGCCAGGGCCGTTGGGCGCATCACTCCGCAGATCCAGCAGCTCATCGATGCCATGATCGAGGTGATGCACGAGGCCAATGGAGTCGGCCTGGCCGCGCCGCAGGTTGGCGCGAGCAAACGCGTGATCGTCGCTGAGGTGAGCGAGCGCCTGCACGTGCTCATTGATCCCAAGATCCTGAAGCGTGAAGGCGAGGAGATCGGGACCGAGGGCTGCCTGTCCATTCCCGGCATCATCGCAGATGTCCCGCGGGCCGCGCGGGTGAAAGTCAAGGCGAAGAACCGGAAAGGCAAGGGCATCACACTCGACGCGGACGGGCTGCTGGCCCGCGTGCTGCAACACGAAGTCGACCACCTCGATGGTGTACTGTTCCTCGATCGCGTCGTCGACAAGTCAACGATCCGCGAGGTCGCGGCGTCAGCGGAGGTCGAGGCCGCCGTTCCGACGGCATGAGTCCGGGCCGCCTGCGAGCCATCTTCCTCGGCACTCCCGCTTTTGCGATCCCCTCGTTGCGCGCCGTGCTGGATGAAGTGGAGATGCTGGCGGTCGTGACCCAGCCGGATCGCCCCCGGGGCCGCGGCCGTCAGGTAACGCCCCCGCCGGTGGCCCAGGTCGCGCGCACGTTGGGCCTGCGGGTCATGCAGCCTACCAGGCTGAACGACCCCGCGGTGCTCGACGATCTGCGGGCCTTGCAGCCCGACGTCATCATTACGGTCGCCTACGGCAAGATCATTCCGCCGTCGATCCTCGCGCTGCCGCCGCTGGGGTGCATCAATGTGCATCCGTCCCTCCTCCCCAAGTACCGGGGCGCGTCGCCGATCCAGTCCGCGATCGCCGATGGCCAGCGGGAGACCGGTGTGACGATCATGTACCAGAGCGAAGCGTTGGATGCCGGCGACATCATCCTGCAGCGCCGGGTTCCGATTGAGCCGGACGACACCGCGCAGACGCTGGAGGCCAAACTCGCCGAGGTGGGCGCACAGACGTTGGTCGAGGCGCTGCGATTGATCGCCGACGGCAGGGCGCCACGGATCCCCCAGGACGCATCGGCGGCCACATACGTGAAGAAACTTACAAAAGAGGACGGACGCCTGGACTGGATCCGCCCCGCCCAGGCTCTGGCCAACCTCATCCGGGCTATGGATCCGTGGCCGTCGGCGTACACCCTGCACCGTGGCCGGCTGCTGAAGATCTGGAAGGGAACCGCGATCGAGAGTGTCAAGCCGGCCGCCCCATCCGGCACGGTTGTGGAAATCCGGCGTGGCGAGGGGTTTGTCGTTGCCGCGGGTGAAGGCGCGCTCCTGGTGACGGAGGTCCAGCCCGAGGGCCGCAGGCGGATGACAGCGGACGAATACGTACGAGGAAGCCACTTGCAGGCAGGGGAGCGCCTCAGAGAGGGAACCAACGGGATCGCGGGAACGCGGCAACGCGGGAAGGCGTAATGACATCGGACCCTTGCATGTTCCCGCGTTCCCCTGTTCCCGCGTTCCCGTTATAATGGGGTCGGAGGTGAACACGTCAATGCCATTTTTGTTCTACGATCCGACGTTTATCATCTTGATTCCAGGGTTCCTCCTGGCGCTGTTTGCGCAGTGGAAGGTCCAGTCGACCTTCAACTACTATTCGGGCATCCGTGCCAGCAATGGGTATACCGGTGCTCAAGTGGCGGCGGAACTCCTGCGGCGACAGGGGATCACCGACGTGACCATTGAGCAGGTTGGTGGCACGCTGGCGGACCACTATGATCCGCGTACGAAGAAACTGCGTCTGTCGCCTGACGTCTACGGGAGTGACTCGCTGGCGGCCGTGGGGGTCGCGGCGCACGAGACCGGCCACGCCCTGCAGCACCGTGATGGCTACGCACCTCTGGCGCTGCGGTCTGCGATCGTGCCTGCGGCCACGCTGGGCACCAACGCCGCCTGGATCCTGTTCATTCTCGGCATTGTCACCGGCGTGACGAGACTGATGGACGTGGGGATCGTCCTCTTTCTTGGCTATGTGGTGTTCTCGCTGGTCACACTGCCCGTCGAGTTGAACGCCAGTAACCGCGCCGTGGTCGTGCTGCAGGGGCAGGGGCTGGTGGCGCCGCAGGAGGCGGCAGGCGTGCGGTCGGTGCTCAACGCTGCTGCCCTGACATATGTCGCCGCCGCCGCGGTGGCTATCTTGAGTCTGCTGCGACTCGTGCTCATCCGCCAGTCTCGAAGAGATTGAGCCGCCCGTCGCCTGCGACAGCGCGGCGGCCTCCCGTTCTATCAGCCCGGGAGACCGCCGCGCTGGTGCTTTCTCGAGTGGAATCGGAGCGGGCGTTTGCCAACGTCCTCCTGCATCACCAGCTGACGGAGACTCACCTGCCGCCGGTCGACGCCGGTCTGGCCACGGAACTCGTCTACGGCACGCTGCGTCATCAGGCCAGAGTCGATTGGACGATCGCCGGCGCGCTGCGCTATGCGCTTGACGAGCTGCCTCCGCGCATCCGTGCCATCCTGCGGACGGCAGTGTATCAACTCCTGTTCCTGGAGCGTATCCCGGCGCGCGCCATCGTCCATGAAGCGGTGCACCTGGCCAGGCGGCACGGCCACGCTGGAACGGCGGCGTTGGTGAACGCGGTGCTCCGTCGTCTCGCCGATCAGGGTGAACGTCCTCTGCCGGCAGAGAACGATCCTGTCACTCGGATCGCCGTGGAGCACTCGCATCCAGGCTGGCTGGTCGATCGCTGGGTCCAGCGTTCCGGCATCGAAGACACCATCGCACTCTGCCGGGCCAATAACACGCCGCCACCAATCTACGCGCGCGTGAACCGGCTGCGGGCGTCGCCGGATGCGGTCATCGCCGACCTTGCTGCCTCCGGGGTGACCGCGAGGCCGACGCCGCTGGCCGAAGGGCTCCGCCTACAGGGTCCGTTTGAGGCCCGTCATCGCCTGGTGGAATCTGGAGCGCTGACTGTGCAAGATCTCGGCGCCATGGTTGTCGCGCACCTCCTCGACCCGCAGCCAGGGGAGACGATTATCGATGCGTGCGCCGCTCCCGGTGGGAAGACCACTCACATCGCGGAGCGCATGGCAGATCAAGGCCGTGTCATCGCCTGCGACATTCATCCGGGAAAGGCGCAGGCGATGCATCGCCGGCTGACTCACCTGGGGTTGCAGTCTGTGGAAGTAGTCGTGCAGGATGCCCGGAAGCTCGGCGAGACGCTGCCACAGGTGGCCGATCGCGTCCTGGTGGATGCCCCATGCACGGGACTGGGGGTATTGCGCCGACGGCCGGAGATCAAGTGGCGGGTGTACGCGGAGCACCTCCATGGGATGGCGGATCTACAGCGTGCGATTCTGGCAGGGGCCGCCGGCGCAGTCCGAGCCGGGGGTATGTTACTCTACAGCGTGTGCACGACCGAGCCGGAAGAAAGCGGGATGGTCGTGGACCAGTTTCTGGAGCACCACCGCGACTATGAACTCGATCCCACCCTGCGGCTGCCGGAAGGCCTGCCCGTTCTTCCGGCCGATCGACCCGGCATGGTGACTTTGTTGCCACACCGGCACGGCACCGATGGCTTTTTCATCGTCAGGATGCGACGCCGCAACTAACAGACGGAAAAGCAAGCCGGGAAACGGGGAACGGCATGGCGCAATCCCAACAGACCGTTGAACTCAAGGGTATGACGCTGGAGGAACTCGAGGCATTCGCGGAACGCGCGGGGGAGCCGCGCTATCGCGGCCGGCAGATTGCCCACTGGCTGTATCAGCGCGGGGCGACGTCCTTTGCCGAGATGACGGACCTGCCAGCCGCGCTGCGCGCGCACCTTGCCGAAGACGCTTCCGTGACATCGCTGTCGCCCGTGACCGCGCTGACCGCTGACGGCGGAGATACCATCAAGTATCTCCTCGGGCTCTCAGACGGGAACACCATCGAGACGGTATTCATGCGGTACCAGGACGGGCGGCGCAGCGTCTGCATCTCCACGCAGGTGGGGTGCGGCATGGGTTGCACCTTCTGCGCCACCGGCCTGGCCGGCTTAACGCGCAACCTCTCCGCCGCAGAAATCATCGACCAGGTGATCCTGGTGCAGCGGCTCACCGGCGAGCGGGTCACCAACGTGGTGTTCATGGGGATGGGCGAGCCGCTGGCGAACTACGAGGCGACGCTGCGCGCGGTCCGCCTGCTCAACGCGCCGTATGGGCTGGGCATCGGCATGCGCCACCTCACCGTGTCGACCGTCGGCCTGGTGCCGCAGATCCGCGCGCTGGCGTCAGAGCGATTGCAGCTCACGCTGGCGGTGTCGCTGCACGCACCGACCGACGAACTCCGCAGCGACCTTGTGCCGATCAACCGCAAATGGCCGGTGGCGGCACTGCTGGACGCCAGCGGCGAGTATGTTCGCCAGACCGGCCGCCGCATCTCCTTTGAATACGTGCTGATGGAACACGTGAACGACACGCCGGAGCTGGCTGCGATTCTGGGCGACCTGCTGCGCACGCGCTTGAACGGGGCAGTCGCCGACGACGGGCCGGACGTGGGGATTCCCATCGGCGTGTCACAGGGTGAGGTACTGCGTGGGGGACTCGGGTATGCGTTCCATGTGAACCTCATCCCCTGGAATCCCGTGTATGGGTTGCAGTACCGGCGTCCGGGTCGAGAGCGGGTCGAGGCCTTTGTCAGAGAACTGCGCGCTCGGGGCATTCCCACCACGGTCCGATTGGAGCGCGGCGTGGAGATCGATGCGGCGTGCGGCCAGCTCCAGCGCACAAAGGGAACCGAGATGCTCGGGCTGGACGCGACGCCGCGACCGCGCGACGGCGCGACTGCGCAGGAAAGGCGCTAGAGATGACTTCGCGAAGCAGAGTGGGGATGGAGCGACCGGGACCGTGATCGTCAGCGGGCACGTTGTCGCGGCGCAGTACGAGATCCTCGATCGGATCAGCGAGGGCGGCATGGCTACGGTCTACACCGCCCGGCGGATCACCGACGGCGCGATCGTGGCCCTGAAAATCCTCCGAGAGCAGTACGCCACGGACATCGAGTTTGTAGAGCGGTTCCAGCGGGAAGCGAAGGCCATCAGCGAGCTGGTTCACCCGCACATGGTGCGCGTGTACGACAGCGGGCGCGATGGCACCGTGCACTACATCGCCATGGAGTACGTGGAAGGCGCGAACCTCAAAGAGTACATCCGACGCGAGGGCCGCCTGTCGCCCGATCGCGCCGTGCAGATCGCCGCACAGGTCTGCGAGGCGCTGGATTTCGCGCACAGTAATGGGATTGTCCACCGCGACATCAAACCGCAGAATATCCTGCTGACGGCAGACGGGCAGGTGAAGGTGACCGATTTTGGCATCGCCCGGGCCCTGAGCTCGGCCACCATCACGCAGACCGGCACCGTTCTCGGATCGGTGCAGTACCTATCGCCTGAGCAGGCGCGGGGAACCACGGTGGGCCGGTCGGCGGACCTGTACGCGCTGGGGGTCGTGCTGTATGAAATGGTGACGGGACAGTTGCCGTTTGACGGCGAGAGCCCCATCGCCATCGCGCTGTCCCACGTCCACAAGGCGCCGCCTGCGCCCAGCGGCCTGGTGCCCGGGCTGCCGGAGCGTGTCGAAGGCATCATCTCTCGCGCGCTGATGAAATCGTCCAGCGATCGCTACCGTTCGGCCGGCGAGATGCGCGCGGATCTGCTGGGCGAGACCGACCTCTGGCGGGTGCCGCCGGCGCATCGGCTGATGGAAGAAACCCCCTTCACGATGGTGCTGCCAGGCGGGGCGGTCGAAGCGAAAGCGAAAACGGCGCCTCAATCGTTCGCGCTGACCGTGGGCGTCGTGCTGGTCATGGTCGTCGGTGGTCTGTGGGGCGGCTGGCGGGTGTTCACCGGCTACCTCGCGGTTCCCGAGGTGACCGTGCCGAACTTCGTCGGCCAGCCGCTGGAGGCGGCACAGCGGGCCGCGGACTCCGCGCAGCTGACGCTGCAGGTCAGCGATCAGGTCTACAGCAGCGATGCGCCCCTCGACACTATCGTCTCCCAAGACCAACCGGCAGGCAAGGTGGTCAAGCGGGGCCGGATGATCAACGTCGCGGTCAGCCTGGGGACTGAGGTGGTCCTGGTGCCCGACGTGGAGCGCCGCACGCTGCTGGAGGCCCGCCTGCTGCTGGAGCAAGCGCGGTTGCGCGTCGGCGAACAACGCGAGACATTTGATGAGCAGGTCAAAGGTGGTTTTGTGATCGAGCAGGATCCGCAGCCAGGCGCGCGCGTCGAGCGCAATCGCGCGGTCAACCTGGTCGTCAGCAAGGGGCCGCAGCGCCTGGAGATGCCCAACCTGATCGGCCGGCCCCTGCCGGATGCCCGGCGGCTGCTGCAGGACATGGGGGTGACCCTCTCCGAGGTCCGCAATACGGCGGTTACGGACATCGAGCCCGGGATCGTGGTCGAACAATCCCCGCGGGCCGGGACGCGCATCGGAGCTGCGGATCCCGTGAGCGTGACCGTTACCGTGCGACCAGGCGAGGAGTCCGCACCACCGGCCACGCCGTTGGTGACGGCGCAGGCTCAGCCGGCGCCGAGTCCGGACGAAAAACTGACCGATGTCCAACTGGTGGTGCCGGCCGGGGAACCAAATCAGGAAGTCAAGCTTGTTGTCGTCGACGAGGCTGGCGTGCGGACCGTGCTGCGCAAGGTTCTGTCGCCGGGCACGCGCATTAGTCAGTCGATCCGCAGCCGCGGGTATACCATCATCCAGGTTTACATTCAGGGTCGTCTGGTGCAAGAGGTCCGGCCGTGACCGGCGCGGTGCGCATTGCGGCCAGCATCCTCGCCGCCGACTTTGCCCGGCTGAACGAGCAGGTCGGCGCTGCGCAGGGGGGTGGCGCAGACTCCATCCATGTGGACGTGATGGACGGCCGGTTTGTACCAGAGATCTCCATCGGTCCCGTGATCATCGACGCGGTGCGGCGCAGTACCTCCCTGCCGGTCGACGTGCATCTGATGATCGTCGAGCCCGATCGCCAGCTGGACCGCTGTGTGCGCAGCGGCGCGAGCTCCATCACCGTGCACGTGGAAGCGGCGAGGCACCTGCACCGTGTCATCCAGCAGATCAAGGATCTGGGCGCCAAAGCGTGCGTCGCCCTCAATCCCGCCACGCCGCTGGTGACAGTCGAGCCCATGCTGGATGAGCTCGACATGGTGCTGTTGATGACTGTGAATCCCGGCTACGCCGGGCAGCGCTTCATCCCGGCGGTGCTTCCGAAAGTCCGCCAGCTCCGTGAATGGATCGCCACACACGGCCTGGCCCTTGACGTGCAGGTAGACGGCGGGATCAACGAGTCTACGGCGGCACAGGCCGTTGCCGCCGGCGCCAACGTCCTCGTGGCGGCATCGGCAATCTTTCAGTCAGAAGGCGGTATCGAGGCCTCAGTGCGGCGGCTTCGGCAGGCAGCCCTTGCTGCAGAAATCAGAAAATAGTGGGCGGAAAGTAGAACGCAGAGTGCAGAACGCAGAGCGCAAAGAGCCATCCGGGTGTCTGCCGTCTGCGTTCTGCCGTCTGCGTTCTACATTCTGATGCGAAATGACCACTGCGTTCGTTACACACCCCGACTACCTCAAGCACGACGCCGGTCCTGGTCATCCTGAGCGGCCCCAACGTGTAGCCGCCATCAGCGAGGCTGTCGACCGCAGTCCCCTGACAGAGACCCTTGAACGCCTCCGCCCGGAGCCGGTGGACGAGGAGCAGCTTGCCGCGGTCCATGTGCGCGACTACGTCCAGCACGTGCGCGATGTGGCAGCCCATGGTGGGGGCGCGCTGGATGCCGACACGGTCGTGTCGCCGGCATCGTATGAGATCGCGCGCCTGTCGGCCGGAGGCGCCGTCGCAGCGACCAGGGCAGTGCTGGAGGGCCGCGTCCCGGCGGCGTTCGCTGCCATCCGCCCTCCCGGGCACCATGCACTGCCCGATCGCGGAATGGGCTTCTGCCTGTTCAACAACGCCGCCGTCGCCGCAGACGACGCCCGGCGGCGGTTCGGGCTGTCGCGGCTGTGCATTCTCGACTGGGATGTGCATCACGGCAATGGGACTCAGGCCATCTTCTATCGTGACGGCGGGGTCCTGTACATCTCGCTGCACCAGGAGTATTGGTATCCGGGGACCGGAGCGATCGAGGAAACTGGAGCGGGTGACGGTACAGGCTTCACGATCAACATTCCGCTGCCGGCGGGCACCGGCGACGAGGGGTACCGCCTGGCGTTCGAAGAGGTCGTCATCCCCGTGCTCAACGTCAGTGCGCCCCAGGGGCTGATCATCTCCGCCGGGTACGACGCCCACTTCGGGGACCCACTGGGCGGGATGCTGGTTACCGCAGCGGGTTTCTGGACGCTGGCACAGATGGTGTTCCACTCCCGCCCTGAGCGCACGGGTGTCGCCGCCATCCTGGAGGGGGGCTACGACCTTGCCCACCTCACCGACTCCGTCATGGCGACGCTGGCCGCTCTTGCCGGTCGGCCTGCGCCTGCCGCCGAGCACCCCGGTCCAGGCGCCGAAACGCCCTATTCGGCCGTGAGGGCCAGGATCAGGCAGGTCCGCAGCACCGTCCGCAACTACTGGAACATTTGATGGGCGAAAGCTGGAACAGGGGCGCGAGGAGCGAGCGTCACTGAATTTTCCGCGGCGTTGTGTCACCAGAGCACTCAAGCCGTGAACCCTGCTGTGACGATCCAACGTTAGGATGAAATAGGAGGGCAGGAAGCGCCGAGGGCACCGGG
>Ga0209761_1000619_pt1 | contig 22090 bp, 22 predicted proteins | sample GraSoi013_1_40cm_4_FD_185818 | JGI IMG/M metagenome (GOLD analysis project Ga0209761, IMG submission 185818) | Grasslands soil microbial communities from the Angelo Coastal Reserve, California, USA - Sample 09_25_2013_1_40cm (SPAdes) (version 2) | ecosystem: Environmental > Terrestrial > Soil >...
GACGGTTGGTCACCGTAGGATAGGAGCATCGGTGTAATCGGCTATCACAAAAAAGTCGCGCTTGGGTACTGTAGCGGCGGGGTCGCGAAATGACGGGCAAGCTTTGTCAACTTTGGCGACATGTTCTGTAAAGATTTCTTAAAGCCGCCGCCGAACCGGCAATACATTCCATTTCCATAACTTGCAGAAGAATCGTATTGATACCCGTCGATTTTGTTTACATAAAGGATCAGGCACAGAGTGGTCCTTTGTTCCAAGTATTTCCTGCTAAACGTCATCGATTGACCGGATTCCGTCTACCGGCAATAGGTTCCCGATTCTGGATGCGTACTTGCCTTGAACTCTCCCTTCATGCAACTAAGCGGTTCAAGGACGAGCCGGGGCGTTCTCTGCGCAATCCTCATCTGCGCCGGAGGGTTCGTGTCGCTTGGCGCTGCGCCGGCGCAGGCCGGTCCGAACTACGCGCAAATCATTGCCGACGAGGCGTACTTTGTGTCACTGTCGCAGGTCGAGCCCTGCACGGGCACATCGGTGAGGGGCGCCATCGCGTTGAATCCGGTGTCGCAGAACCCGGGTTCGGTCTACATCAATCCCTATCGGGCGAATTACGGCGCGCGCGCGTTGGTCGCGGCGGGCTCGCATTACTTCCCGATGGTCAAGGATTGGTTGATTTGGTATCTCAACCACGTCAACTGGCCTGACTATAACGGCGTCTACGGCACCGTCTACGACTACAACGCAAATGCTACCGCGTGCACCGAACAGCCCAAGGTTCAGCCAGGTGACACCCACCCCTATTACGACTCGACCGACGCCTACGCGGCGACGTGGCTGTCCGCGATGCGTGCGTACGCGCAAGCCAATCCCGCGGACTGGGCCTGGTTCCAGTCTCCGGACATCGTTTACTGGATGGATCAAGAGGCCCACGTCAGCATCTACACGATGCAACCCAATGGGCTGACCTGGGCCAAGCCCGACTACCCCAGACAATACCTCATGGACAACATCGAGGTCCTTCAGGGTCTCAACAACTACATCTGGATTGCGCAGAACGTTCTCAATGACCAGGACAAGGTCAACTACTGGACGTCGTATGCCAACACGCTCTCCCAGGGGATCCAGACCTATTTGTGGGACGACGTGAACCAGGGGAGCAACAAACTGTACGCCTGGGCCTCTGATCAACTGAACCCGTCCTGGGTGTACTGCTATCCCGATGGCATAGCTCAGCTCTGGCCCACGTGGGCACGCTACGGCCCGTCCTCGCGACGCTCGGCCACCTGGCGTGGATACAAGACGCACTTCCCAAGCTGGGCCTCCACCACGCCCGCCTATCCCGACATCTCCTGTCCGCTCCATTACACGGAGGCTCCGACCGCCTACGCGGCCGCGCAGGTTGGTGACAAGCAGTCGGTCGACCTCTGGCTCATGAACTCCCAGATCAACTGGATCAACCCCGGCCGGCCCTATCCCTGGACAGTCGCCGACTCGGGCTTCCGCGCCCTCGCTGCCCAGAAGGCCGCGACCCTGCAGTAGAGGTCCCGCCCAGACGCATCGCGCACTGCTAGGAAAAATCAAGGACTGTTGTCACCGCCTGGGGCCGACTCGATGTAAAACTCCAGGAAGGCGATAACCATCGCAAATACGAGTGGTCCGATGAACATTCCTAAAATGCCGAAGTAGCCGATTCCGCCCAAAATACTGAAGAACACTACCAGTGTGTGCATGCCAACGCGGCCTTCGATCAACTTTGGGCGTAGAAAGTTATCGATTCCGCCCACAATAACGACCTGACTTACAAAGAAGATCAGTGCATGACCATAGGACCCGACGGCAAGCAAGTAAAGCGTCCAGGGCACCCAGACCGAGGCTGAACCGATCACAGGTACGAGGGAGAGCAAGGCGGTCAATGCGCCCCACAGAATCGGATCACGCAGGCCAAGCACAAGAAAAATCACCCCGCTGAGGATTCCCTGGACCAGCGCCGTTACTAGAGTCCCGAGGACGGTCGCCTTTGTCACCACGCGGAATCGCTCGACGAACAGGTCTTCCTGCCTATCCGACAGCGGACTGATCCAGCGAACGCCTTCGGCAAAATACGCCGAATCGCGCAGCAGGAAAAACAGCACAACGAGCATGATGAAGTAGTCCATCAGGAAATTGAACGCACCTGTCGCAAACGTGGCAGCCACGGCAAGAGCAGCAACTCCTATGCGCTGTGCCTGAGATCCTAACTCCGTCCCGATGTCGAAGTTCTCGAACCGCAACGAACTCGGTAGCCACAGTTCAATCCTTTTCAGTACCGGATTCCCCGCCGGGTCTAGCCATGCGGCAATTTTCTTAACCGTTTCCGGATCCCTGAGACTCTGATAGGTGTCGTTCGCCTCGCGGGCAAGTGCGATGGAAAGAAAAAGAACAGGCAGCACTATCGCGACCGTAAGACCGAGACAAACACCCAATGAGGCGAGGGTGTTGCGGTTGCCCATCCTCCGGGAGAGTGCTTCATAAATCGGATCCAACAAAGTAGAAAGGATCAGCGCGAGAAAAATCGGCATCAGAAAGGGCTGAATCATGCGGAGACACAAGTAGATAACGACGCCGAAGATGGCGAGCAGCAACCACTGCCCCAGAGTCTTTCCCGTGACTAACATCGATTTATTTATGAACGAAGATTTTAAACCGTAGATTATGCGAATTACGAGGAACTGTGGCTCCCTATTCGGTCTAGGAATTCCTTTGTGTCACCAGAAGGGGCACACTAATGCCGGCTTTGGGAGCACGATGCGAATCATTTCCGGTAAGTTCAAGAGCCGCCGTTTGAAGGGGACGCCACCTCCGGGCGTTCGGCCGACAAGCGACAAGCTGCGGGAAACGTTGTTCAATGTTCTGGGGACGCGAGTCGAGGGAGCGATATTCCTCGATGGTTGTGCGGGAGCCGGCGCGATCGGGATTGAAGCTCTTAGCCGGGGTGCCGGGTTCGTTTTTTTCATCGAACAATCCCGAAAGGCGTGCCAGATCATTCGAGAAAATTTGAAAGCGCTCGAAATCCGCGAAGGATTCAAGAACATGGAGACGGATCTCATAAAAGCACTGAGTGGCCTTGATATGCGGTTCGATATCGCGTTTGTCGATCCACCCTACGATCGGGAAGATCTCTACGAACGAGTGTTAGACATGTTTGGAAGCACACCGCTTCTTGCCGCAGACGGTCTTCTAATTCTCGAACACTCGAAGCGCAAGATGCTGCCGGAAACTTCAGGTAGACTCAGGAAAATTCGATCCCTTGTGCAAGGTGATGCCGCGCTGGCATTCTATAGCTCTTTGGAGGACGCGTGACCAGAGCCATTTATCCCGGATCGTTCGACCCGCTGACATTTGGCCATGTCGACATCATCGAGCGCAGCGCCCGCCTGTTCGATAATGTGGTCGTCGCGATTTTGACAAATCCGCAAAAAGCGCCGTTGTTCACGGTCGAAGAACGTATTGAAATCATGAACGAAATCCTGAAGCCGCGCTTCCGAAATGTCGAAGTCGACGTCTTCCACGGCCTCCTGGTGGATTACGCGAAGCAGAAAAGGGCGCAGGTCATCGTCCGCGGAATTCGGGCGGTCACCGACTACGAATATGAATTCCAAATGGCGCTCATGAACCGCAGGCTGACGCCGGATATCGAAACCGTTTTCATGATGCCCGCCGAAAATTATTCTTATTTGAGCTCGCGGCTCGTGAAGGAGATCGCGGAGTTGGGCGGATCCGTAACAGGTCTCGTGCCCGAGACCGTCGAAAGGCGTTTAAAACAAAGATTCAAGAAAGAGACATAGATCATGAACCTCGCAACTAGAATTTCGCGTATCTCCGTATCGAAGACTATGGCCGTTATGGAAGCTGCCATCAAACTGCGCGATCAGGGTATCGATGTCGTGGACTTCGGCCCCGGCGAACCCGATTTCCCGACCCCCGAAAACGTAAAGCAGGCCGGCATTCGCGCCATTCAAGCCGACTTTACGAAATACACAGCGATCGGCGGAATCAAAGAGCTGAAAAAAGCGATCGTCGATAAACATGCCCGGGAGTTTGGATCGAAGTACGATGTTTCGGAATGCGTCGTCAACATTGGCGGTAAGCATGCGATTTTCAGCATATTTGCTGCCGTGGTGGATGAAGGAGATGATGTCATCATTCCCACGCCGTATTGGGTTACGTTTGCGGATATCGCGCGCTTCGTAAATTCCAATCCCGTTTTCGTCCCCACCAAAGAGTCCGAGGGGTTCCGTCTGACCGCCGAAGTTCTCCAACGCGCGCTGACGCCAAAAACTCGGCTCGTCGTCGTGAACTCACCCAATAACCCGAGCGGCGCGATTGTGGAAGACGCGGAGTTCGGAAGGATCGCGAGGCTGTGCAGCGAACGTAATGTCTATCTCCTCTCCGACGAATGCTACTCGCATTTTCTTTATGATGGACGAAAGCCGTTTTCCGTTGCCTCGTACACGGATCTCAAAAGCCACATCGTCATTGCCGGATCGCTTTCGAAAACGTACTCCATGACGGGCTGGCGCATCGGTTATGTACTCGCTCTGCCCGAGATCATTGACGGGATCGTTAAACTGCAAAGCCATTCCACCTCGAATCCGACTTCGGTTTCACAGAAGGCGGCGCTCGAGGCCCTCAGCGGTCCACAGGAATCGGTTGGTGTGATGCTTGCGGAATATGCCCGTCGGCGGAAATTTGTGTTGGAACGATTGCGCGCAATTCCGGGAGTCAAATGCGCGGAGCCCGGCGGGACATTCTATGCATATCCGAACATATCCGCAGCGTTTGGGCGCGGCGGTATCCGCGACAGTGTCGATTTCTCGGCCAGGCTTCTCGAAAAAGCTCACGTAGCCGTCACACCGGGTGAAGCGTTCGGAACCGCCGAGCACGTCCGGATTTCCTATGCCACCTCCATGGAGCAGCTCGATAAAGGTCTCAAGCGCATCCACGAATTCATGGCAAGCCTGTGAGTGGCGCGCGCCGGCCCGCTGGCTGTCGCGCCGCCCTCTCAGGGGAGAGGGACGTATTCCAAATTTTTTTTGTCAAAGAGGAAATCGGAATCCGCTCAATTTCTTTCCAAACGAAATCCTTCGTCTCAAGCTTTCCCTCATACACGCTCACGTCCAAACGATGGTGCGTGATCGTGTGACGGCATTGGCCGATTTTGTTGAACGATCGGGGGGGCAGTTCGGGAAACATCGGAAATTCCCACATGCCGTCGACTGGTTTCATCAGATAGCGGCTACCCCTTCGATGAATGACGGCGAATAAATGCACGTGCACCACGGCCGGCCGCTTTTTTACTGGAGGAATCTTGTCCTGCATTCCTGTTTTGAACGCTGCACACGAAGTCTGGATCGGGCACAGTAGACAGCGCGGCGATCGGAATGAACAGATCTTCGCGCCTAACTCCATTAAAGCTTGATTGACAAGGCGAGGTTCGCCTTCGCGGACAGCGCCCCCCGCCGCGTCCCACAGTGCTTTAGGATCGTCTTCGGTCCATCCGTAGAGGCGCGAGAGCACGCGCCTGACGTTTCCATCGACCACCGGATAAGGTTCGTTGAACGCGATGCTGAGAATCGCGCCGGCCATGTATTGGCCGATTCCGGGAAGCTGGAGAAGCGTTTCGTAATCGGCCGGGATCTTTCCGCCATGCTTCGCAGCGATCTCCCGCGCCGCCGCGATTAGATTTTTTGCGCGGCGGTAGTAACCGAGGCCGGCCCACAGCTTGAGTACTCGTTCCTCATCGGCTTTCGCGAGAGCATCAACGGAAGGGAATTCACGGACGAACCGTTCGAAATAAGGAAGGGCCGTCTCGACTTGAGTCTGCTGAAGCATGACTTCCGAGACCCACACCTGATAGGGGTCGTAAGCCGTTCGCCACGGCAAAGGCCTCTGATTTTTCTCAAACCATTCGATGAGCGGCTCGAGCACTGTCTTTCATCTCGTTTTCGATTTTTTTGATCTGAACGAGGTGGGTCGGATTGAAAGCGAGAGAAGGGTAGTAGCAGTTGCTTTCATGCGTGCAGAAGCAGCCGTTGGCCACCCGGTCACGCCGGGCGTCCATTGCAGGCGAATACCAAAGCTTCGAGAAATCCCAATTGTAGTCACGCAAATTCGCAACCGAGTCCAGGATCTCGCAGCTCGACACCGTGCCCTCGTCGTAAATGACCGCGCCCGCACTTCCGGCCCAGCACTGAAGCTGCGGCCGGCCTTCCAGCGCGGTCTTCGCGATCAGTTCGTGCATGTAGATGTCAATCGCCGCTTTGAAGAATCCCGCATCACCTGTGTAGTTATTCTTGATGAGCGCATGACGTGAATCTTCGCCGATCCGATGGCAGAGTTGGTCATATCGGGTTTTATCGATGATCAACTCCTTCGGGCGGGCCGACGGTGGCCGGATATAGTTGATATTCACTTTGTCCGGCTTCAGTTCGTACTTCAGAAAGTTGTACCACTCGAAGATGCGGTCCTGGTTGCTGTTCATGAAGCAGGTGCAGGTCTGTACATCGAGCCGCGGGTACTGTTTCTTGACGGCCTGAAGCTTGCGTGCGGTGTCGATGACGATGTTCCAGCTTCCCGGCTTCTGACGGATCGCGTCGTGGTCTTCCTTCAAGCCGTCGATGCCAAGGGCGACCGTCACGTTCAGGTTCGGACATTCGTCCAGGATGCGTGTGACGTCGGGAATGATCCGTTGCTGGATCTGGCCGTTCGACATCAGGTAGATCGATTCCAGCTTGTTGTTCTCGTGGAAAGCTCGCGCGATTTCGGGAAGGTCCTTTCGCGTAAACGGTTCGCCGCCCGCAATGATCAGCACGCCGAGATTGGCGCCGAGCGTTTCGCTGATGCGCGCCACCTGCGCCGTGGTCATCTGGAGTTTCTTGCGAGGTTTGTCGTCCAATTCGTCCGTGAAGAAGCAATGAACGCAGCGCATATCGCAGACGGAAGTAATGAGGATATTCAGAAGGATTGGCGCAAACGGGCGGCCGGTCGCCATCCGCGCGTACCGCTTCAAAATTTCTTTGTGATGGAAATCCATGCAGCTCGAAGCGAGCAGTATATCAGGTTTACTGGTTGCTGGAGACCGGCTCGGCTTTTGGAGCGTAGTAGCCTTGTTTGGTATGCCAGGTGATCTTTCCCAAATTCTTCGGCGGATTCACTTTAACCGCGATTTCTCGGTAGCTTCCATCGAGCTTGGCATTCGTGGGTGTGTAGCTGATCGTGTAATGGTTCCGCAGATCGTGAGCGATGTGCGTTACAAGCTCCTCCACCTCGTCGATATTCTTCGGAAAGAACGCCTGGCCGCCGGTGATGTCCGCGAATTTTTGGAGGTCATCCTTCGCTTTTTTTGAAGGCGGTTTCTTGAACAACCCGCCGCGCTGATCGTTCTCTTCGAGCAGCCCGATCGTGTAGAGCGTGACCTTCGACTGTTTCAGGGCCTCGATGACTTTATTGATTCCGTACTTGCTGACGTTATCTTCACCGTCTGTGATCAGCAGCAGGGCTTTTTTATCTTTTTTCCCGTTCTTCACGTGTTCCGCGGAAAGGTAGAGGGCGTCATACAAAGCCGTTTCGCCTCGCGCATCGATGTTATCGAGCGCGTCGATCAGATCGCCAATACTGCCGGTGAAATCTTGTTCGAGGTACGCCGAGTCGTCGAAGTTGACGATGAAGGTTTCGTCATCGGGATTGCTCTCACGCACAAATGCAAGCGCAGAGCTGTTCACGCGCTCGCGCTTATTGCGCATGCTGCCGCTGTTGTCGATGATCAGGCCGAGGCTCAGAGGAATATCTTCGTGCTTGAACGTCTTGATCGTCTGCAGAACTTTGTCTTCGAAAATCTGAAAATTCTCTTTCGTCAACCCGTTAACCGGACGGCCTTCCCGGTCGAGCACGGAAATGGGCAGCTGTACTTCGAGCGTTTCGACACTCAACGTGTAGCCTTTATCGCCCTGGTTTTTCTGAGGCTGACTCCGTTCCTGAGCGAATACGACAAGCGAAAATAAAACGATGGCTACGGTAAAGGCGGTTTTACGATACATGTATGGACTATTAATTCTTATTCGAGGCGGCAGCCGGGTCGGCCATCGGCGCATAGTACCCCGATTTGGATCGGACGTTCAGGTGTTGAATGCCTTTCGGAGGATTGATCTTCAAGCGAAGCTTGCGCCACTTTCCGTCCTTGGCAGCATTGGTGGAATGATATCCGATCACGTACTGGTTCTTGAGCTCCACAGCAATTTTCGTGCAGATGTCCTCTAGCTCGTAGACTGAATCCGGGAAGAACGAACGTCCTCCGGTGAGTTCCGATAATTCTTCGATCATCGCACGGCCCGTATGACCCGCGCCCAACTGCGAATTCCATTGATCGACAATGCCGATGGCGTATATCTGCACGTCCTGCTCTTTGACAAACTCTTTGACGTTCTGGAACGTGTAACGGCTACGATTGTCCTCGCCATCGGTGATCAGAAGAAGCGCTTTTTTCGGATTGCTGCCCGCCTTCAGTTTTTCGAGCCCTACGTATACAGCATCGTACATCGCTGTCATGCCCTTTGCGGGCGTGAAGATCAGCTTACTTTGAAGTTTGGAGACATCCGTGGTGAAGTCGGAGGCGACTTCGGGGCGGTTCGCGAACTCCACAAGGAAAAATTCGTCTTCGGGATTGCCTGTTTTCAAGAATGTTACCGCGGCATCGCGAGCCGTTGTGATCTTGTCCTTCATGCTGCCGCTGACATCGAAAATCACGCCGATGCTGATGGCAACATCTTCAGAAGAGAAGTATGCAATCTTCTGCTCGACCTTGTCTTCCCAGATCTGAAAGTGTTCCTGGTCGAGGCCGCTAACGTAACGGTTTAGGGAATCCGTGACCGTAGCGTTGACGAGAACCAGATCGACGTCGACCTTTAACGTTTGGATTGGCGCCTTGTCGGCAGAGGCCTCTTGCGATTTCTGGATCCGTCCCGCGCGGGCCGCGACCAACGCGGGGAGCGCGATTACGAAGAACGCAGCCGTTATGAAAATCCAGCTCTTGCGAGTCATTAGCCAATCTCCCAGGGTTGCCCTGCCGGGTATCTCCTTAGAAGCAACGTCATTATAGTACGGAGATGTTCTTCTGGAAAGTCCCGGATCAGTCACCGATTTTCTAAGTCTCCACCAAACCTCCACACCCGCGAGTTGCAAGTTTTCTGCCAAAGGTCCTGCGGTGTCCTGGAGCTCATGTTAAGATGAATTGCGGTGTTTGATGAAGGTTGACGCCGCAGTCGCAATCATCCCCGCCCGCTACAATTCCACTCGTTTCCCCGGAAAACCACTGGCCGAAATCGAAGGAAAACCATTGATAGAGTACGTTTACAGGCGGGTTCAGAAGGCGCGTTTGATAACCGGGACCGCCGTGGCCACCGACGACCGGAGAATTGCCGAAGCCGTTGAGAGGTTCGGTGGGACTGCTATCATGACCCGGAATGACCATCCGAGTGGTACCGACCGGTTGGCGGAAGCCGTTCATGGAATTTCCAACGACACACTCGTCGTCAACGTTCAGGGTGACGAACCCATGATCGATCCGGCCGACATCGACCGCGCAATCACGGCAGCACGAACGGGTAGCGCCGAAATCGTTACTCTGATGACCAAAATCGGCACCACCGAAGCCGCCGATCCCAACCGGGTCAAAGTCGTCACGGACAGGAACGGAATGGCTTTGTATTTTTCCCGTTCAAAAATTCCTTCGAAAGGGACCTGTTTTCTCCACGTCGGCTTGTACGTTTACTCGGCCGCTTTTTTGAAAAGATTTACGAAACTCGAGAGGACGCCGCTTGAAGTGGTAGAAGGACTGGAGCAGCTGCGGGCGCTGGAACAAGGATACCGCATTCGCGTGGTCGAGGTCGAAAGCGAGTCTTGGGGCATCGATACACCAGAGGATCTGGAAAGATTTCGGGAGAATCAATGGATAAAAAATTTATCTTCGTGACTGGCGGAGTCGTCTCATCGCTGGGTAAAGGGTTGGCTTCGGCGTCCATCGGCTGCCTGCTGGAGAGCCGTGGGTTCAAAGTCAATCTGCTGAAGTTTGATCCTTATTTAAATGTCGATCCTGGGACCATGAGCCCTTACCAGCACGGCGAGGTCTACGTCACCGACGATGGCGCCGAAACAGACCTCGACCTGGGTCATTACGAGCGCTATACACACGCGCAGCTCGGCCGGAAAAATAATCTGACCACTGGCCGCATTTACGAGACGATCATCCAAAAAGAGCGGCGCGGTGATTATCTGGGTAAGACCGTTCAGGTGATTCCGCATGTGACGAATGAAATCAAAGCCGCCATTCATCGCGTCGCCGAAAGCGTTGATGTGACCATCGTGGAAGTCGGCGGCACCGTAGGCGATATCGAGTCGCTGCCTTTCCTCGAAGCCATCCGGCAGATGCGGCAGGATGTCGGCCGCGACAATTCGGTCTTCATTCACCTCACGCTCGTACCATTCATACCAACCGCCGGTGAGTTGAAAACGAAGCCTACACAACACAGTGTGAAAGAATTGCTCGAAATCGGCATACAAGCCGACATTCTGTTGTGCCGCACCGATCGGTTTCTTTCAGCAGAAATGAAAGCGAAAATTGCGCTCTTCTGCAACGTGTCGGAACGGGCCGTCATCACTGCCAAAGATGTCGCCAGCGTTTACGAAGTCCCGCTGGTATATGCGGTTGAAGGTCTCGATGAGCAGATCGTGCGGCTGCTCCATCTGCCCCAGACCGAGCGCCGGATGCAGGATTGGGAAGCGCTTGTCGGCCGCATGCACCACCCGATTGACGAAGTATCGATTGGCGTGGTCGGCAAATACGTCGAGCTCGAGGATGCGTATAAGAGCCTGCGCGAAGCGCTGGTCCACGGCGGACTCGTGCATAATCTCCGGACGAAGATCGATTGGATTGAAGCGGAAAGCCTGGAAAAAGGCGGCGAACCCTCCAGGCTCCGTCAGTTCGACGGAATCTTGGTTCCGGGCGGCTTCGGCAAGCGGGGCATTCCCGGAATGGTTCGTGCTATCCAGTTCGCGCGCGAGCAGAAGATTCCCTACTTCGGCATTTGCCTGGGAATGCAGTGCGCGGTCATCGAATTCGCCCAAAATGTTTGCGGACTGCGGCAGGCGAATAGCACCGAGTTTGATGCGAACACGCCGTATCCGGTGATTTATAAGCTCCGCGATCTGCTCGGCATCGACACGATCGGCGGGACTATGCGCCTGGGAGCCTACCCCGCGCAGCTCAAAGGGGGGTCCCTTGCCGCCCGCATTTACGAAATCGATGTGATCTCGGAGCGGCATCGCCATCGATATGAATTCAATCGGCAATTCGAACAGGTCCTGACGGATCACGGGCTAGTGATTTCCGGTGTTTCCCCCGATAAGAATTTTGTGGAAATCGTCGAGATTCCCGACCATCCGTGGTTTCTCGCCTGCCAGTTCCATCCCGAATTCAAGTCGAAACCGCTGGCAGCGCATCCGTTGTTCTCATCCTTCATTAATGCTTCCTATGAGCACCGATTAGCGCGGACCAAGACCGGACAGTTGGCGATGAAATGAGATATTCTTTACCGGACTTTGGTCTCGACCTTTCCCGTGATCTTTTTCTCATCGCGGGTCCTTGCGTTGTCGAGAGCCGGGAGCATGTGATCTTCATGGCCTCCGAGCTGAAGAAGATCACGTCTGCCTGCCGTGTTCCGTTGGTTTTCAAGGCCTCATACGACAAGGCCAATCGCACATCGAGCAAGTCGTTCCGCGGTCCGGGCCTTCGCGAGGGATTGAAGATTCTCGCTGAAGTGCGCGAGAAGATCGGCGTACCCATTCTGTCCGATGTGCACGAACCTTCTCAGTGCGAGGCCGCAGACGAGGTCCTCGACATTCTTCAGATTCCCGCATTCCTCTCGCGCCAGACAGACCTCATTGTTGCGGCCGCCCGGACCGGAAAGATCGTGAATGTGAAGAAGGGCCAGTTCCTGGCGCCATGGGAGATGAAGAACGTCGTCGAGAAAATGCGCGAAGCGGGAAACGATCGGCTGTTGCTGACGGAGCGTGGAGTGTCGTTCGGATACAACAATCTTGTGGTCGACTTCCGCAGCTTTCCCATCATGCAAAGTTTGGAATGTCCGGTGGTCTTTGACGTGACTCACAGTTTGCAGCTCCCCGGCGGTCAGGGGCAAAGTTCGGGTGGGCAGCCGCAATACATTCCGCACCTGGCGCGAGCCGGCGTTGCCGCTGGCATCGATGGCCTCTTTATGGAGGTTCACGAGGATCCGGCAAAAGCGTTGTCGGATGGTCCAAATGCGCTCAAGCTTTCGCTTCTGCCGGCTCTCCTCGAGCAACTGGTCGAGATCCGAAAATGCCTGAAACGGACATAAAACTCTTCCCGTGCCCTTAAACCTCGATCCTCGCCTCCATCGTGATCTTCGCATTCAGCAGCTTTGAAATCGGGCAGCCGTTCTTCGCATTTTCCGCCGCTGTCTGAACTTTGGCGCGATCCGCGCCGGGCGCTTTGATCGTCACGTCGAGATGGCTCGTGGTGACGGAAAAACCGTCTCCAACCTTTTCCAGCGCCACAGTGGCGGCGGCCGAGATGTTCTGCGCCTTGATGCCCACGCCATCGAGCTGCGCGGACGTCGCCATCGCGAAGCAGCTCGCGTGAGCCGCCGCAATCAATTCCTCAGGGTTAGTTCCTTTTTCCTCTTCGAATCGTTTTGAAAATGAATAAGCCACATTCGACAGCACACCACTGTCTGTGGAAATCGTGCCCTTGCCGTCTTTCAAACCCCCTTGCCAGGCCGCAGAAGCTTTACGTTTCACAGAGTACCTCCTCATATTGAGATCAATCCCAATAGCTTATATATTCTTATGGATTATGAAAACCCATCTTGCAACAGCCGTATGTTTACTCCTGAGTCTGTCCGCCTGTACCGCGCCGACCAGCGGAAACGACGCCGCTGTGGCCACCGGCGCCGGCGCGCAGAAATTCATGGACGATGTGAATGAGACTTTACTGAAGTTAGGAATCGAAGGGAGCCAGGCGGGATGGGTTTCCGAGACCCACATCACCGACGACACGTCGGCGCTGAACGCCCGCGCGAATCAGCGTCTTATCGATGCCACAGCTCGGTTCTCAAAAGAATCGGTGAAATTCGACAAGCTCGACCTGGCGCCTGATCTCCGGCGAGAGCTCAACCTCCTGAAGGTCTCGCTCGTCATGGCCACGCCTTCCGATCCCAAGGGAGGCGAAGAACTCACCAAGATTGCGGCGAATCTCGATGCGGCGTACGGTAAAGGCAAGTGGTGCCCGGATCCGAAGAAACCGGAGACATGTCTCGACATCAACAAGATCACCGACATCATGCGCGAGTCTCGCGACCCGAAAAAGCTGCGCGAAGTGTGGGAAGGCTGGCACACGATTTCGCCCCCGATGCGCAAAGATTACGTTCGCTTTGTGGAACTTTCCAACAAGGGGGCGAAGGAACTCGGGTTTGCCGACACGGGTGCCATGTGGCGTGCCAAATACGACATGCCTCCGGACGAGTTCACGAAAGAGCTCGATCGGCTGTGGGGTCAAGTTCGGCCGCTGTACTTGAAGCTCCACGCCTATGTCCGCATGAAGCTCCACGAAAAGTATGGCGACATCGTTCCTGTAAGCGGTCCGCTTCCCGCGCATCTTCTCGGGAATATTTGGGCTCAGGACTGGACCAATATTTATCCCTTGGTTGCGCCCGCTAATGCTGATCCCGGCTACAACCTGACGGACATTCTGAATCGCCGCAGAATGGCGCCCGTGGAAATGGTTAAGGCAGGAGAGCGCTTTTACACATCTATCGGGTTCGCGCCGCTGCCGCAAACCTTCTGGGAGCGTTCGATGTTCGTGAAGCCTCGTGACCGCGAAGTCGTTTGTCATGCGAGCGCCTGGGATATTGATTCCGTGGAGGACGTGCGCATCAAGATGTGCATCCAGCCTACGGATGAGGACTTCAAGACGATCCATCATGAACTGGGCCACAACTTCTACCAGCGCGCATACAAAGAGCTGCCGGTGATCTTTCGCGACAGCGCGAACGATGGTTTCCATGAAGCGATTGGAGACACGATTGCTCTTTCGGTTACTCCGGAATACCTGGCGAAGATCGGACTGATCGATAAAGCGCCGGACGCCTCGCGCGATATCGGTTTGCTCCTCGATAAGGCCCTCGAGAAGATCGCGTTTCTTCCTTTTGGATTGTTGATCGACCAATGGCGGTGGAAAGTTTTCTCCGGAGAAATCAAGCCCGAGGATTACAACAAATCCTGGTGGGATCTTCGCTTGAAATATCAGGGGGTCGCGCCCATTGCCGCGCGCGGCGAGGAATTTTTCGATCCCGGAGCGAAATATCACGTCCCGGGAAATGTCCCATACACGCGGTATTTTCTTGCATTCATTCTTCAATTCCAGTTCCATCGGGCTCTTTCGCAAGCCGCCAACTGCGCGCTGCCGATTCATCGCTGCTCGATCTATGAGAGTGCGGAAGCCGGTAAGAAGCTGAACGCGATGCTTTCGATGGGTCTTTCACGTCCGTGGCCGGAGGCTCTGGAGAAGATTGCCGGAACGAGGCAAATGGACGCGACTGCCATTCTGGACTACTTCAAGCCTCTTGATGCCTGGCTGGATGAGCAGATCAAAGGAAAGCCGGTTGGCTGGTGAAATGCGAGCCTCTGTCGAGGATCTTCAGGCATTAGTCATCGATGCCCGCGCGCACACCTTTGATCTCGTACGCGATCTCTCGGAAGAGCAGTCTCGCGTGCCTCTGCTGCTAACGATCAACCCCTTCCTTTGGGAGATCGGGCACGTCGCATACTTTCAGGAATACTGGGTTCTGCAGCACGCCGCGGGGCGTCCTCCCATACGTTCCGGTGGTGATGGGCTTTACGATTCGGCGAAGGTCGCGCACGACGCCCGCTGGAATCTTCCGCTGCCGTCACGCGCCGAGACACTGCACTACATGTTGGAAGTTCGCGACCGCGTCATGAATTACATGTACAGTTCTTTCGATCCTTCGCGGGACGCCTACTTCGTGCTTCTGTCTGTATTCCATGAAGACATGCACGATGAGGCTTTTTTCATTACACGTCAGACTCTGGGCTACCCCTTTCCCGCTGCGCTCCAACGAAGGGATGCGCCGCCGGTACCGGTGCCGGAAACGAGTGATGTGTCCATTCCTGGGGGTGAGTACACGATCGGATCCACAGCCGATGAGGGCTTCATCTTCGACAACGAAAAGTGGGCTCATACTGTCAGCGTTCCCGCGTTTCGGATCTCCCGCTCGCTTGTCACGCAAAAAGAGTTTTTAAACTTCGTGGAAGCGGCCGGGGCCCCGCCTCCCGTTTACTGGAAACGTGCTGAAGATGGCAGATGGCTGCGCCGCCATTTCGCCGAATGGATTCCCTTAGAGCCGCAACGGCCGGTCTCCAATATCTCCTGGTTCCAGGCGGACGCCTACTGCCGCTGGGCCGGCCGGCGGTTGCCCACCGAATTCGAATGGGAAATCGCTGCGCGCCACGGCGGCTGCAATCAGATGTTTGGCAGCGTGTGGCAGTGGACGTCGAGCGACTTCCTTCCATATCCGGGCTTTTCCGAAGATCCCTACAAAGAGTATTCCAGCCCCTGGTTCCGCACGCACAAGACGCTGCGAGGAGGTGCCTTCACGACGTGTTCGCGCATGATGCGACCCGCATACAGGAACTTCTACACACCGGAACGATCCGACATTTGGGCAGGATTTCGCACCTGTGCGCTCGAATCGTGAAGATCGTCATAGTCACGCCCGAAGCGCCGCGCTCCACACTTGGAAATGCTGTGACGGCCAACCGCTGGGCGGGGATTCTGCGTGAATTGGGTCACCACGTCGTGGTAGCGATCGAATGGGCGTCCGGCGCCGCTGGAGATTGCGATCTCCTGATCGCCTTGCATGCTCGCCGCAGCTACCCGAGCGTCGAGCGGTTCCACCGGACACAACCCGGTTTCCCATTGATCGTTGCTATGACCGGCACGGACCTTTACGGCGATCTACCGGCTGGAAATCCCGAAGCGGAGCGATCGATCGAACTCGCAACCCGAATCGTTGTTCTGCAGGAAGCCGGACCCGAGGGATTGCCCGAACCAATGCGCCCGAAGGTTTCCGTGATCTGTCAATCGGCGGTAGCGCCGGCTCCCCCCCGGCCGCCGCGGCAAGATTGTTTGGAAGTTTGCGTACTGAGTCATCTCCGCGATGTGAAGGATCCGCTTCTGGCCGCAAATGCTGCCCGCCTGTTGCCGGATCAGTCGCGCGTCCGAATTGTTCATGCCGGCCGCGCCCTGAATTCGGATTGGGAGGCGGCTGCCCGGGAACAGGAGCGCAAGAATCCCCGATACGAGTGGGTTGGCGATCAGCCGCACGACCAAGCCATGTACCTCTTGTCGGGTTCGCGATACCTCGTCCTCTCCTCTTTGATGGAAGGAGGCGCCAGCGTCATTGCTGAAGCTGTCGTCTGCGGCGTCCCCGTTTTGTGTTCAAGAATTCCGGGTAATATCGGAATGCTCGGGCTCAATTATCGGGGCTACTTTGAACCCCGCGATCTCGGCGGCCTCGCCGAAAAGCTCCGCTTTGCGGAGGCCTGCCCCAGCATGCACGAAGACCTCGGCGGGGACATTCGCGCCCTTCAACCCCGTTTCTCTCCCCAACAAGAACACGCGTCCTGGCACCAGCTGCTCGCTGCGTTGTAACAGCTCCTACTTTCCTCCGACTACCGCGATCCCTTGCACTTCCACCAGCAAACCGGGAACCGCCAAGCCGCTTACTGTGATCAACGCGCTGGCCGGAAAACACTCTTTAAAAATTTCCTTGCGGATGGCGACGAACCGGTCTCCGTTCCGCGCATCGGTGATAAACACGGTCATCGTCACCATATCCTTCAGGGTCCCGCCTTGTGCCTTCAGCGTCTTCTCGATCGACGCAAACACATCCCGCACCTGTGCATCAAAGTTCGCCACCGGTGGCAGCGACGCGGTCTGTCCTCCAAGCCAAAGAACCTTTCCGCCTTCTGTTGTCACGGCCCGCGAGAACGCGCGCTCCTGCGCCCGCGCATCGGGCGCATAACACTGCTTGGCATTAACGGGCGCCGCCCACAAGGCAACCATAAGCCCCGCTCCAATTCCTACGAAACGACTGACCTGCCCTGTCGTCATGCGATCCTCCTGTTGAATAGGTTTATGCGATTGTAAATGAGCCGTACCGGCCGCAGCTATTCAATTGCTTTGCGATCAGCTTTGCCGAATGGGGAAGGTTCACAAAAGGCACAAACCGCTTGATAGTTTGAATGAGGGCTGATAACGTTCACGCAACGCCAAACTAATGGGGAATCCAGCTCAAGGAGGCATCCGTGAAGACAAGTGTGTTGGTAGCTTTGTTATTGGTTTTGACGCTGACGGCAGGCACTGCGGCCGCGCAACAAGCCCCCTTCAACGAGGTAGGGGTGACCATGGGTCACTGGCATATCGCCTCGAAGGATGTGGAAGCAAACAAAAAACTCTTTCTTGCCATGGGCGGCAAGTTGTACACGCCCGGCGGAAACCCGCTGATCATGTTCCCCGGGGTCTTGATCAATTTGAACCTCGGAAATGAGAAGGGAGAGGGCGGCACTCAGGGTTCAGTGGTAAACCACGTTGGGTTCATCGTCAACAACGTCCAGCAGCGGGTCGCCCAGTGGAAGGCCGCGGGCGTGCGGGTGCTCCCGGGCAACAACAATCGGCTGGACCAAGCCTTCGTCGAGACGCCGGACGGAGTTCGTATCGAAATCCTGGAAGACAAGACGCAGTCCATGCCGGTCCGCAATGAACATGTTCATTTTTTCCTGCCGGAAAATGAAATTCCCAAAGCACAAGCATGGTATGCGAAGACCTTTGGCGGCAAACCGGGCACCCGAAATAATGGCCCGGTCGTGGACCTTCCGGGAGTACAGTTCCGGTTCAACAAGGCGGACGCGAAACAGGCGCCCACGCGAGGGCGTGTACTGGACCACATCGGTTTTGATGTAAAGGATCACGAAGCATTCGTGAAGAAGATCCAGGCGGAAGGTATCAAGCTCGATGAGCCGGTTCGCAAGTCCCCTACCGGCAGCACCATCACGTACATAACCGATCCTTGGGGTACCCGCATCGAGATTGTCCAACGGGCGCCGTTAGGACCGCAGGTGCAACAGCCGTAGCCTGGTCAGCGGGGTGTGCGTGTCCGCGCGCGCCCCGCAGCCACAGTTGTTTGCAGTCTCGCTCCTTCACCATGCTTTCCTAGCAGCTCACCCTCAATCCGCAACTTTTTACAATTGCCATGTATTTTTGTACGCCTCTCGCTTGTCTTATGTTTGAAGGGACAATTTACCAGCACACGTGACCGACGGCGTCGCTCGCGTCGCTGTAACGAGTCGATCCACCGCGCGGTCACTCGAAGTCTCTGAAAGAACAGTCCTACCGGTATGCGAACGACTCAATCTCACTCACCTGCTCGAGGGTGAACAATGGAGGCAGTATGATGCGAGTCTTGCCCTCTTGGCGGATCGTGATGGTCGTCGCATTAACCTTGGGTTACATGGTCCTCGGCGTCACTTTGGGCGGCGGATCGTTGGTACTTGCCTATTACTCGTCCCAGTCGGAGGACCCGTATTACCATATGCTTTACCTCTTCTTCATCGTGGCCGGTACTGTCGTCGTGGTTGGGTTCCTTCCCGGCGGTTCTTATGCCATTCCCGATGGCGAGCGCGTTGAACCCCAAGAGCAGCGGCAATTCTTCGGGCTTGTGAATGGTGTGGCCTCAAGAACTGGGCAGCGGATGCCGGATGAAATTTATCTGGTATTCGATCATGTGAACGCCTTCATCTTTCACTCAGGGGGGATTCTGCGCGGTAAACGGATTCTGTGCGTCAGCCTGCCGCTTTTTCACCTTTTGACTGTGTCCCAGCTTCAAGGAATAGTCGCTCACGAATTTGGCCATCTCGATCGCGGAAACATCCGCATTGGGGCCTGGATACACCTCATTCAGAGTGGGCTTCGCCGAACCATCAATATGCTGGGTCCTGACAGGGATCCGAAGTCGCGCGTCTTACGCATGGTTCGTCTTCCATTCGTGTTGTACAGCCGGCTCGTTCTGTATATGACGGTGCCTATGTTCCGAATTCAGGAACTCGCGGCCGATCGTCTGGCGGCCGAAACGGTCGGATCCTACACCTACGGTGAGGCGTTGCGGATCGTGCATCAAAACTGTCAGGCTTTTGATGCGTACGTTATCGACTCCCTCCTCCCCATGCTCGGACGAGGTTACCTTCCGCCGGTGATGGAAGGGTACGCGCGCTATCTGGAATTTACCGGCCGAAAATACGATGAACCTGCAAGGAAGCCGGACGATGTGCACCCGCCGTTCGCGGAACGTCTCGCGGCGATCGCAGACCTGCCTGCCATCGAAGCTGAGAATAATTTGCCGGCATCTTCGATTCTGAATAACGGGGCGGAACTGCAGGTCCGGCTGCTCCGGACACTCCTGCCGGAGGATGGCCCCAAAGATTTCACTCCGGTCTCATGGTACGAGGCTGGACAACTCGTAATCATTCCGGACTGGAAGCGGCGCTGCTCGCGAGAGCGCTTGGCGCTTCGTGATGTCACTCTCGGTTCTCTTCGATCGACGGTGGCGGCAGCAGACAAATTCGATCTCTTCGCCGCGGCGTTCGGACTGGCCCTCTACCGCGAAGGCTGGCAGCTAGACCACGAACCAGGATACCTCCGGCTCCGCCGCGGCGACTTCAAGATCAACCCACACGACTTGGTCGAGGAGATGCGTTCTCCGGAATTCACAGAGGACGCATGGCGCGAAATGCTGACGAAGTTCGGGCTTGATGCCGGGACATTGCTGACTGGATGATTTCGTGTGGACGTTCAAAGCATCGTGCTGCGACAATATGATGCTGTGGGATACGTCGAGAACAACCTGATTACCGGCGAGACCATCACTTACCGCGCCCGATTACATTGGATTCTTTTCGTCAAGCCGAGTCTGATTGCCCTCGCGATTCTCGGCATCGGTGCTCTGATTTTCTATGCAGCCGATTTAGCCAGCGCCCTGTCGACTCAGGCGATACTGATTACGTGGGCCGTCTTATTGATCATCGCCGCCATACCTGTGATCACAGCCACTGTCAACCGGCATTCTGCAGAGTTCGCCGTCACCAACAAACGAGTCATCCTGAAGATCGGCTTTATCCAAAGCAAAACCGCCGAAATGTTCTTGAACAAAATCGAAAGCGTCGGCATCGATCAAACGCTTACCGGCCGCGTGCTTGGCTTCGGCACCATCGTGATCCGCGGTACCGGAGGGTCCTTAGAGCCGTTCCATCAAGTCTCCGCACCACTGGAGTTCCGCAAACAAATCCAGGAACAGATCGGGAAAACATTCGAGCCGATCCCTCGCCCGGCACCGGCCGGCTTCTCGAACAACTGAACGGTATTCCAAATCTGTCAACTATCTTGAAGCTCGTGTAGCTTTTTGCGTACGGCTTGAAGCGTTTGCGCCAAGGATTCGGCATTTTTCTCCAGAGCCTTCATGCGTGAATCCCGCGCAGACTTCTGCAGATTTTGTAACCCTCCAATAAGGCCGGCCACTTGCGCCTCGAAACCGGGGACGTTGGATGTCAGCCTTGCACGATCCTCGTTGGTCAGGCGATCGCCGCGCGCCGGACGAAATCGGCCGATGGCAGCGGTCAATTCGCGGACTTTTTCACCCAAAACGCGGAACTCCTCCAACTTTTCGTTTCGCTCATTCCGGCGGCTGTTGAAAAGCTCGGCTTGGCGCGACACTCCTTGCGCCACCGCTTCGGCGCGTGCTTGTGCTTCGCGAAGTTGCGTGGACAAGTTGGTCACTTCCTCGGAAATGCCCTTTCCGCATTCCGTGAAGCGAGTTATGAGCTTTTGAATGTATTCACCGTCGAAGTCGGCACTCATGTCCGTACCATTGATCTTCGCGCCAACACGCTCGAGCTCGCTCAGATAGCTATCCAAGGCGAGGACGGATTGCACTAACGGAGAATCCCGTTTGCTCTTATTCGACATGACGCATGCACGGCTGCTGGATGGGAGGTAGCCGCTAACCGGTGCCTCCGTTCGCGATCACCTGAACGAACAGGCCGTCCGGGTCGGCAACATGCAGGCCGGCCCCGTCGCCGCCGTCAATCGGCGTCGCGCCGCGCGCCCGCAAATCCGCGATCACGCGGTCCTTGTTAAATCCCTCGATCCCGATGGCGAAATGGTCGAACCCGGGCTTCGCGCCCTGCCTGATCGAAAGATGCCCGGCCTTGCCAACCGCGAGCTGCACGAGGTTGGCCTGCCCCTGACCCTGGCGCGGCAGGTTGAACACACGGGAATAGAAATCGACCGTCCGCTGCAAATTACTGCCTGTGATCGAGACGTGATTGATGCTCGCCGCCTCGAGGCCTGCTTGCGCGGCGGCCGCACTCCAGCCCGTCACGCTGAGCGCGGCAAGCTCGCCAACGAGTTCGCGTCGCGACAGCGCACCCTTCTCGTACTGACCGAGCAAGCCATTGATAAGCCTTTCCATGGAATCCTCCCTCTCCGCAAGAATAAGCGAAACATATAAGAGATTCGCGAACGAATCTCAAGCCGAATAGCGAGTACCGAAGCCAGCAAGCGGCAATGCAGACCTGCACGTAGCCTGTGCAAGTCAGCACGCCGCTGTGCACGCGTGCTCGCTAGCGTGCACGTCAGCAGAGGCCTTATGCACGGACGTTCGTAGGCGTGCACGTCAGCACGAGCCTCGTGCACACATGTTCCTTGGCGTGCATGTTCGCACAAGCCTCGTGCACGCATGTTCCCTGGCGTGCATGTTCGCACAAGCCTCGTGCACGCATGTTCCCCGGCGTGCATGCTCGCACAAGGCTCGTGCACGCATGTTCTTCGGCGTGCGTGCTCGCACAAGGCTCGTGCACGCATGTTCTCCGGCGTGCATGTCCGCACGAGGCT
>Ga0209761_1000624_pt1 | contig 22009 bp, 22 predicted proteins | sample GraSoi013_1_40cm_4_FD_185818 | JGI IMG/M metagenome (GOLD analysis project Ga0209761, IMG submission 185818) | Grasslands soil microbial communities from the Angelo Coastal Reserve, California, USA - Sample 09_25_2013_1_40cm (SPAdes) (version 2) | ecosystem: Environmental > Terrestrial > Soil >...
GGCGTGCGCCGCTCCGGTCGGCCCGGCGCTGGTGCGCGTGGTGCCCGCGAAGATCACGTCGACGCCGAGCTGGCGTCCGCCAGCGGAGGGCGCGGTGACCGCCGACAGATCCGCCTGGCCCAGGCCGGCCCATTCCCCACCGGGGAGCGAGGCGATCGAACTGGAAAAATCCGCGACCAGCGCGTCCTTTGTGTAGCGAACGCTCGGTGAGAGGATGGCCGAGCCGAAGCTCGTTCCCCCGGGGTAGCGCACGGTACCCGCGCCCACGCCGACGGACCCATCGACCTGGGCCGCTGCCGGCGCGGCGTGCGTACTCGCCGCCACCAGCAGCACGACGATCCCCCGCCTCACGGCGGCAAAGCTAGCCCGCGACGCCGAAGATGGATACGGTGGAAAAAGCTACGGTCGGTGACTACCCGATTGGCCGCCTTTGTGCGCGGGCACCGCGCCATGCCAGGGAGTGCCAGGCGTGGCCCGGATGGCGCGTGTTGCCGCGTTGGGGCTGCGCGTGGGGGCGATCCGCACCACGTCGCCGCGGCGGTGCGTCGCGCGATGCGCGGCACCTTGCGAGTGCAACGAGACCATCGCGTTCGCCTGGTCGGACGCGCGACCGTCGGGGATCTGCGGTGTCTGCGCTGCCGCCATCGTCGGCAGGGCCAGTGCCACCACCAGCCCGAGAAGTTTGCTGCTCATCCAACTTCCGCTATCATCGTGATCTGCGCGTGCGGCCTGGGAGGCGGGCTCTGTAAGCTCGGGTCGTAGTGCATGACGCTGTGAAGACGGCTGACGGGGGTGTCGGGTAACGCCTGCGACCGCAAGTGTCTACGAGGCAGGGCGTTACCAAAGCTCGCGGGAGCGACTCTTTAGGGTGGGAGTGGTTGCCTGCGACACCGCGGCCCTCTACCATCACCTGCATCACTTCCGGCGGTGGGGGTTTCTGTTTGGGTCTCGAGGGCGAGGCGACGGACGCGGAGGTCGTACGGGCCGTGCTGGCAGGCGACGTGGAGCGCTATGCCGTGCTGGTGCGGCGCTACCGCGAGCGCTACGCGCGCTACGCGTCCCGCATGCTCGGCTCCCGAGACGTCGCCGAGGATGCGGTGCAGGACGCGCTGGTGCGCGCCTTCGATCGGCTGGCGGACTGTCGCGAGCCGGACAAGTTTGCGGGGTGGCTGTTCCTGATCTTGCGGAACCGCTGCTACGCGGAGCAGCGGCGCCGGCAGCGAGAAGGACGGCCGCTCGATGAAGCGGACGAAATGTTTGCGGCGCCCGACCGGCCGGACGGCGCGTACGAGCAGGTGGAGCGCACGCACGCCTTGGAGCGAGCGCTCCAGCACCTGACGGCGGAGCAGCGCGAAGTGTTCGTGCTGAAGCACACGGAAGGGCTTGCGTACGAGGAGATCGCGGGGGTCACGGGCGCCACGGTCGCGTCGCTCAAGATGCGGATGCACCGCGCGTACGACCGGCTGCGGGAGCTGATGAAGGAGCATCTGGAATGATGGGCTATCATCCTCTTGTGAAGCGGTTGCTCGACGGCGAGCTGTCACTCGCCGAGCTGCCGCCTGAGCTCCGAGCCGAGGGCGAGGAGGCCCTGCGCCTGCTCGGCGCGGTGGATCGCGCGCCGGTCGCGCTGTCGCCGCTGCTCGACGAGCGCGTGATGGCCGCCGTCCGCCGCCACGCGGCCTCCCCGGCCCATCGCGCCTGGCAGTGGCTCAACACGCCGCGAGAGGTAGAGCTGCGGTTACGGCTCCGCCCCTGGACGGTGTGGGCCGGCGCTCTCGCGGCGGCGGCAGGTCTGGCCCTGCTCCTTGGCCGCCCTGCCCCCGCACCAGAGCGGGGGCTCGCCACGCAGGTGCGCATCGGCTCGCGCGATTCGGTCTTCGTGCGGTTCGTCTTGTACGCACCGGGCGCACGGCGCGTCGCTGTGGCGGGCACCTTCAATCAGTGGGACCGCAGCGCCGCGCCACTCGTGCCGGCTGGGACGAGCGGCGTGTGGACGACCACCCTTGCGCTCCCCGTCGGCCAGCATCAGTACGCGTTCGTCGTGGATGGCGCCCGCTGGGTCGTCGACCCGGCCGCACCCGCGGTGGACGACGGCTTCGGCCGTCGCAACAGCATCGTCGCCGTGACCGCGCAGGGGGCGCACACCCTGTGAGGACCATCGGCATCGCCATCACCCTCGTCCTCGGCACGACCCTCGCGGGCGGACTCGGCGCCCAGGACGTGCAGGCGCTCCTCGACCGTCGTGTCTCACCGGAGGTTCAGCGGGCCGTCCGGGACATCGCGGCAGACGCCGCGGCGCATGGCCTCCCGGTTGATCCGCTCGTGCAGAAGGCGATCGAGGGTGGGGCGAAGGGGGTACCGGGCGACCGTGTCATCGCGGCGGTGCGCGCCTTGGCCGGACGTCTTGCCGAGGCCAAGGAGGCGGTGAGCGAAGCGGGTGTGGCCGCACCGAGCGGCGACGTCGTGGAAGGAGGGGCCGACGCCCTCAACGCGGGGCTCAGCAGGAGCCAGGTCGGGGAGCTGGTGCGGGTGAGCCAGCCACCACAGGACCCCGGACTCACCCTCCGGGTGGCCGCCACGTTGGCCGCGCTCGGGGTGCCCGCGGCGCAGGCGCTTCAGCTGGTGCAGGGGATGATCAGCGCCGGTCGGTCGCCGAGCGATCTGCTCGGCCTGCCCGGCCAGGTCCAGGCGGGGGTGGCGCGGGGCGCCACTCCGGCGCAGGCGGCTGCAGGCCTGGCGCGCGCTGCCGGGGGTCCCCCACCGGGGCGCGCCCCCGACTGGGTCCCCCCTGGGCAGCGGAAGCCGCACAACCCGCACAAACCCTGACGACGGGCCCGCTCGCCGCGGGCGCGTTACTTCCGGCCCCGGGCGTAGGTAGATTCCACAGCCTATGCCCACCTCCCACAATCTTGGCTTCCCCCACCTCGGGGCCGCGCGCGAGCTGAAGCGAGCCACGGAAGGCTACTGGAGCGGCAAGGTCTCCCTGCCGGACTTGCTCAAGACCGGGGCCGAGCTCCGCGCCCGCCACTGGCGGCTGCAACACGACTCCGGCATCGATCTCGTCCCGTCGAACGACTTCTCGTACTATGACCGCATGCTCGACACGTGCGCGCTCGTCGGCGCCGTGCCGAAGCGCTACGGCTGGGCCGGCGGCCCGGTGGACATCGACACGTACTTCGCGATGGCGCGCGGAGTGCAGTCGGGCGGGCGGGATGTCACGGCGATGGAAATGACGAAGTGGTTCGACACGAACTACCACTACCTCGTGCCCGAATTCGAGCCGGGACAGGCGTTCCGGCTCTCGTCCTCCAAACCCGTGGACGAGTTCCAGGAAGCGAAGGCGCTGGGCATCCAGACCAAGCCGGTGCTGATCGGACCGGTGACGTTCCTGCTCCTGGGCAAGGCCCGCACCGCGCGGTTCGACCGGCTGACGCTGCTCGACGCGCTGCTGCCGGTGTACGCGGAGGTGCTGTCGCGTCTCGCCGCCGCCGGTGCGACGTGGGTCCAGCTCGACGAGCCGGGCCTCGCGCTCGACCGCACGCCCCCCGAGCGCGCCGCGGTCGTGCGCGCCTACCGGTTCCTCGCGGAGCGGGCACCCAAGGTGAAGCTCCTCGTCGCTACCTATTTCGCGGCGCTCGACGACAATCTGCCGACGGCCCTCGAGCTGCCGGTCGCCGGGCTGCACCTCGATGCGGTCCGCGCGGCTGGGGGGGGCCGGTTCGACGCGCTGCTCCAGGCGTGGCCGGCGGGGGGCGGGCGCGAAGGGAAGGTGCTGTCCCTCGGTGTGATCGATGGCCGGAATGTTTGGAAGGCGGATCTCCCGGCCGTCCTGCGCCAGCTGGAAGACGCCCAGGAGCGCGCCGGCGCGTCCCAGTTGTGGGTGGCGCCGTCGTGCTCGCTGCTGCACGTGCCGATCGACCTCGAGCTCGAGACCCGGCTCGACAGCGAATTGAAGGGGTGGCTCGCCTTCGCCCGGCAGAAGCTGGTCGAGGTGGCGACCCTCACGCGGGCACTGCGCGACGGGCGGGACAGCGTGACGGTGCAGCTCGACGCCAACACGCGCGCGCTCGCCGGGCGGCGCACCTCGCGCCGCATTCACAACCCTGCGGTGAAGCAGCGCGCTCGGGGTGTCACCGACCACGACATGCGCCGCACGTCGCCGCACGCCGCGCGGCGGAAGAAGCAGCTCCGGCTTCCCCTGTTCCCGACGACCACGATCGGCTCGTTCCCGCAGACGGCCGAGGTGCGGAACGCGCGCAAGAAGCTGCATGACGGCAAACTGTCGCCCGCGGAGTACGACGCGTTCATCGCCGAGCAGATCACGCGGACGCTCAAGCTGCAGGAAGAGCTCGGGCTGGACGTGCTGGTGCATGGCGAGTTCGAGCGCAACGACATGGTGGAGTATTTCGGCGAACAGCTCGAAGGGTTCGCGTTCACGGAGCACGGCTGGGTGCAGTCGTACGGCAGCCGCTACGTGAAGCCGCCCATCATCTACGGCGACGTGTCGCGCCCCAAGGCGATGACGGTGCGCTGGAGCACGTTTGCGCAGTCCAAGACCGCGCGCCCGGTGAAGGGCATGCTCACCGGCCCCGTCACGATCCTGCAGTGGTCGTTCGTGCGCGACGATCAGCCGCGGGCGGAAACGGCGAAGCAGCTCGCCCTCGCGATCCGCGACGAAGTGACGGACCTGGCGGCGGCGGGGATTCGCGTGATCCAAATCGACGAGCCCGCGCTGCGGGAGGGCCTGCCGCTGCGCCGGGCCGAGTGGCCGGGTTATCTCGAGTGGGCGGTGAACGCATTCCGGCTGGCGACCGCCGGTGTGTCGGATGCGACCCAGATCCACACCCACATGTGCTACAGCGAATTCAACGACGTCATCCGCGTGATCGAGAAGATGGACGCGGACGTCGTCTCGATCGAGAACGCGCGCTCGGGGTCGGAGCTGCTCGAGGGGTTCAAGGAGTACCGCTACCCCAACGAGATTGGGCCGGGCGTGTACGACATCCACTCGCCCCGCGTGCCGAGCACCGCGGAAATCGTGCAGGCGCTCAAGCGCATGCAGGAGGTGCTCGACGACCGGCAGATCTGGGTGAACCCCGACTGCGGCTTGAAGACGCGCGGCTGGGAGGAGACGCTGCCCTCGCTCCGCAACATGGTGCAGGCGGCGCGGCAGATGCGGCCGGTGCCGGTGTCGTCGGGGGCGGCAGGTTAAGTTTCCACCATGAGCGCCACCGACGTCCGCATCACCGCCGAGCCGATCGACAACGGTCGCTGCAAGTTTCTGGTGAGCGAGCCGCTGCATGTGGGTGGCGTGCGGCGGTTCGCCACGGCGGACGAGGCGCGGGGCTCGCCGCTCGCCGAGGCGATCTTCGCCATCCCCGGGGCGGAGGTGAGCGAGGTCATCGTGTCGGGCAACCTCGTTACGGTGGTGAAGCGCAGCCCCGCGCCCTGGCCCGTGGCGGGAAAGGCGGTCGGCCAAGCCATCCGCGCCGCGCTCGCGGGCGGCCAGCCACCGGTCACCTCCAAGCCGGCCGCACCCGCGACGCCGGGAAGCGCGACGGCGGACGATGCGTTGTACGAGCGCGTCGCAGATCTATTCGAGAGTCAAGTGAATCCCATGGTCGCCCGGCACGGCGGTCGGGTGGAGCTGATCGACGTGCAGGACGCCGTCGTCATGGTCCGCATGGCCGGGGGCTGCCAGGGGTGCGGGATGGCAGACGTCACCCTGCGCCAGGGCATCGAAGCCATGCTGCAGCAGTCCGTCCCGGAAGTGAAGGGCATCGTCGACATCACCGACCACGCCGCGGGCTCGAACCCCTACTTCGCCGCCGCGAAGAAGTAACGGCGCAGCATGCTGCGCCCCGACTCACCCCGGCTGCTCCTGCTGTTGCCGACCGTGACCTACCGCACGGTCGCGTTCGTCGAAGCGGCTCGCCGGCTCGGCGTCGCCGTGACCGTCGCGTCCGAGCGGCCGAGCACCTTCGAGCGGGCCAACCCCGCAGGACTCGTCACCCTCGATTTCGCCGACCCGGCGCACGCAGCCGAACAGGCCCGCGCGTTCGCGCGCACGCATCTCGTGCACGGGGTCGTGGCCGTGGACGACGACACCGCCGTGGTCGCCGCCGCCATCGCGGAGCAGCTCGGGCTCCGGGGGAATCCGGTCGCGGCGGCCCGAGCGGCGCGCGACAAGCACCAGCAGCGGCAGCTCCTCGCCGCCGCGGGTGTGGCGGTACCCCGGTTTGAGCTCCTCCCGACCGCGGCGGACCCGGAGCGGGTTGCGCGCGGTGCCTCGTACCCGTGCGTCCTGAAACCGGTGCGCCTGTCCGCATCGCGCGGTGTCGTCCGCGCCGACGACCCCCAGGGCTTCGTGGCGGCGTTCGAGCGCATCAAGAGAATCCTCGAGCAAGCGGATCCCGCATCTCGCTCGCTGCTCGTCGAAGAGTTCGTGCCGGGCCGCGAAGTGGCCGTGGAAGGGCTCGTGACCCAAGGTGCGCTGCAGGTGCTCGCGATCTTCGACAAGCCCGACCCGCTCGACGGCCCGTTCTTCGAGGAAACGATCTACGTCACGCCGTCACGCCTCGCGCGGACGGCACAGCAGGAAATCGCCGCGTGCGCGCAGGCCGCGGTCGCCGCCCTCGGGCTCCGGGAAGGACCGATCCACGCCGAGGTCCGCCACAACCACCGAGGAGCGTGGCTGATCGAGCTCGCCGCGCGGCCGATCGGAGGGCGGTGCAGCGGAGCGCTACGGTTTGACACCGGGGAAACGGGAAAGGGGAAAGGGGAACCGTTGTCTCTCGAAGAGATCATCATTCGGCACGCCCTGGGCATGCCGATCCCGACGCTCGAGCGCGAAGGGCAGGCATCGGGCGTGATGATGATCCCCGTCCCCGGGGCGGGTGTCTTGCGGGAGGTGCGGGGTGTGGATGCCGCGCGCGCGGTGCCGCTCGTCGAGGAGGTCGTGATCACCGCGCACCTCGGCCAGACGCTCGTGCCGTGGCCCGAAGGGTCGCGCTACCCGGGGTTCATCTTCGCGCGGGGGGGAACGTCGGAGGCTGTGGAGGCGGCGTTGCGCGCCGCCCATGCCCAACTCGAGTTTCTGACGGAACCGGCGGACTGACCTACGGTGCCCTGGCGACGCACTCCAACCAATTGCGCGGCACGCCGCACACGCCCGTCTCGTCCATCGCCCGCTCCAGCCCTTTCTCCAGCGCCGCGGAACCCTCCTCGAGGGGCACGCCGGGCAGCGCTCCTTCAATGAAGAGAGAGAACCGGCCAATGTCGCGCATGCTCTCGGGCGGCATCTCGATCCTGACCAAGTCGACGGACGGCCGTGCGAACCCCGCCTGCACACACAGGTCGGAGTATTCCTCGGGCGTGAGGAATTGTCGCGCAACCGCATGGTCCGAGTGCTTCACCTCGATTCCGCGCTCCCGCAGCACCTGCACCGCCCGGACCACCCAGCGGCGCCAGAAGGCCCCCGTACCATCGACGTATGCGCCGTTGAAGAAGGTCGTGTTGAACGCAAAGACGCCGTCCTTGTTCAACGTCTTGCGGATCTCGGCAATGACTTGTGCCTTGTCGGGCACGAGGTGGATGGCATTGAGGAACACGACCGCGTCTGCGGAGGAGACGATGCGGGACACCCACTCGGCGCTGCCCTCCATGAACCTGACCACCTGGGAGTGGATCGCCGCGCGCGCCTTCGAGAGTGCCGACGGAGAAGGATCGATGCCGATCACCTCCACGTTGCGCGCGTCGCCGCCGAGGCGCTCGAGAATGAGCTTGGTGACCGCGCCGGGCCCGCACCCCAGGTCGACGATCTTGCGCCGGCCGGGCCCGATGACCCGCTCCACGATCCACCGGTTGACTTCGGTGAAAAAGGGGTGACGGGTGAATGCTTCGAACGAGAACCGCTCGTCGTCAGCTTGGCAGTGACCCGACATCCCACCTCCGCGTTCGAGCCTTCAAGATACATGACCGGGGCTGGATTCGCCCTGGTTCGCTGCAAGTGCGTCAATCTAAGTGACCTCTCTGAAACGTCTTAGTCAAGAGCGCCAGCGCTCCCTCGAGCAGCGCCTGAAAGCGGGGGACGAGCGCGCCTTGGGGGAGCTGTTCGACGTCGCGGCGCCGTGGATCCTGGGTCTGGCGTTTCGCATTCTGCAGGACGCGGACGAGGCTGAGGAGGTGGTGGGCGACGTGTTCGTGCAGGTGTGGCGGCACATCGACCAGCACGACGGGGGGCGCGGGCCGCTCATGCCCTGGATACTGTCGATTGCGCGCAACAGGTCGCTCGACGCCCTGCGCCGGCGGCGGCGGTGGTGGCGCAAGTCGGCGCATGTGGAGCAAGCCCGAGCGGCGGAGGCGACTGACATTGCGCCGGCCGCGCCGCATGAGGCCGCGGTGCCCGGGTGGCCGCTGCACCGGGAGGTGCACGCCGCGCTCGCCGCCCTTTCCGAGGAGCAGCGGCGCGTCGTGGTGCTGTCCTATTTCGAGGGGCTCTCACACCGGGAGATCGCGCGGCGGCTGCACCAGCCGCTCGGGACCGTGAAGACACGGCTGCGCATGGCGCATCAGAAGTTGGCGGAGGGCTTGAGACACTTGAAGGATTGGGTGGAATGACGGACTGGCTGGGCATGCTGGCGGCGCCGCGGACCCCGCGCCCCGAGCTCAAGGGGCGGGTGCTCGCGCGCGCGCTGGCGCGCCGGCGGAGGTGGCCGCTTGCCGCCGCGGCGGTGATCACCCTGATCCTGGGTGGCGGAGCGTGGTGGGCGTACCGCACGATCGGCGCGCTCACCGTCGAGCGCGACGGTCTTGCGGGTCGGGTTCAGGCGCTCGAGGACACTGTCTCGACCTTCATTCACGGAACCGCGACGCGGCTCATCCAAATCCCGGTCTCGACGGGCGGCCGCGTCGGCTCGGTGACAATCTTCGCCGACAGCGTGCGGCACCGCTGGCTGGTGCGCTGCGACGGGCTCGCCCCGAACGCGAGGGACCAGGCGTACCAGCTGTGGTTCATCACCGACCGCGGCATGACGACCGCGGCCGTGATGCCGATGGATGCGGATCGGCCGATGGTGATGGCCCTGGAGATGCCGCCACCGGCGGACGGGCAGGTGATGGGGGCCGCGATGAGCATCGAGCCGCGGGCCGGCTCAGCGAGCCCGAGCGGCCCGATGGTGTTCCACCGGCTGCTCTAGTACGCGCGCAGCATGCTGCGCCCCTACTTCGAGCTCGCGAGGTCGTGGACCGTTTCGAGCTCTACGACCTTGAGCCGCCGCTTCCCCACCGGCAGCGCGATGGTGACCGCCTGGCCGACCTTGGCGCCGAGCAGCGACTTCCCCAAGGGCGACGCCATGGACACCGGGAGCTCATCCGGGTCGTCGTCGCCCTCGATGAACTCCCCGAGCGTGAGCGCGTACGTCTCTTTCTTCTTCGTGTCGAGGTCCTGGACCGTAACCCGGGACCCGAACCCGACACGGTCGCGCGGGATGTCGGATTCCCGCACGCCCGAGAGCTTGGAGAGCCGCAGCCGCAGGTGAGAGAGTCGCGACGTCACGAATTGCTGGCGTTCGAGCGCCGCCTTGTACTCCGAGTTCTCCCGCAGGTCGCCATGCGCGCGCGCCCGCTCGATCTCCTTCGGTAAGACGAAGTTGATCTCGTGGTTCAGGCGCTCGACCTCGGCCTGGAGCTTCTCTTTGAGCTCGTCGATCATGGGACCGAAAAAATAGCGTTGCCCGACGCTATGACGCTACGTTCTAAGAGGATCGTACAACGTAGCGTCGTAGCGTCGTATGACGCATCTTTTCGCCATGCCCCTCAACATCCGCACCTATCACGAGTTGACCGAAGCCGACCGCTCGGGGCTGGCCGACCAGATCGCGACCCAGCGCCGCCGCGTGGCCGACCGGCTCGCCGGCGTCCGGCGCGTGGTGGCGGTGCTGAGCGGCAAGGGCGGCGTGGGGAAGAGCTTCGTGACCGCCGGACTCGCCCGGGAACTGGCGCGGTCGGGACGGGCCACCGGCGTCCTCGATGCGGATTTCAACGGGCCCACCATCCCCGCACTTCTCAGCCTCCCCGTTGCACGTTGCACGTTGCATGAAGATGGCATCGAGCCCGCAGTGAGTGTGGAGGGGGTCCGATGCTTTTCCATGGCGCTGCTCCTCGAAGAGGGTCGACCGCTCGCGTTCCGAGGGCCGGAGACCGAGGGCCACGTGTGGCGGGAGACGCTCGAGGCCGCGACCTTGCGCGAGTTCCTGGCGGACGTGGCGTGGGGCGCTCTCGATGAGCTGCTCGTGGATCTGCCGCCCGGCGTGCAGCGTTTCCAAGAGCTTGTCGAGCTCTTGCCGGCGCCGCCCACCGTGCTTGCCGTGACCATCCCGACGCCTGAGTCGCGCGACGCGGTGCGCCGGGCGCTTCGCGCCGCGGCCGAGCGGAAGGCCACGCTGCTCGGCGTGGTCGAGAACATGGTCGGCGGCCCGTTCGCCGGAAGCGCCGCGGACGAGATCGCCGCCGAGTTCGCGATCCCCGTGCTCGCCAGGGTACCATTCCATCCTGGCGATGGCGCGTGGGACCACATCATCTCGAAGCTCGGGAGCTCGCTGTGAGCGATTCCGCATCCCACATTCCGCATGCCGCACTATGAAGTTTCTCTGCGTCGAATGCGACCGGCAGATGCAATTCGAGGAGCGCCGCCTTCCGGGGGACGGCACGCTCGCGGCGGCGTTTCGGTGCCCGACGTGCGGCCGGGTCGTGGCGCTGCTCACGAACCCCATGGAGACCCAGCTGGTCGCGTCTCTGGGCGTGAAGATCGGCGGGACGACGATCGCGCCGCAGCCGCTCGAAACGGTGAGGGGCATGGTCACGACGGGGCGGGACGACGCCTTCGAGGACGGGAAGGGGGAAACGGGAAAGGGGAAAGGCTCTCCCCCTGCCTGGTCCCCTGAAGCGCAGGAGCGCTTGGCCCGCGTGCCCGGATTCGTGCGCGGGATGGTCAGGAGGATTTACCTCGACTACGCCAAGGACCGGGGCATCGCCGAGATCACGCCGGCCGTGATGGACACGGCGCGGAGCGAGCTCGGGCTCGAGGGCATGTGAATCGCAGCGAGCGGATGGTGCAGGGGCTGCGGATCGTGATCGACCGCAACCAGTGCGTCGGGTTCGGGGACTGCGTGAAGGAAGCACCCGAGGGTTTCAAACTGGACGAGGACACGGTGGCGGTGTTCGTCGCGCCCGAGGCGGTGGAGCGCGAGCGATTGCTGCGCGCGTGCGACGCCTGCCCCGTGGATGCGATTACCGTCTGGGATTCAGAGGATAGGCAACTAGTGCCCCCGCTTACTTGACAGCCTGTTTCGTGGCTCACATACTCGCCCCGCTCTAAAGGGGAGGTGCCGGTGTATCGTGAGATCTTCGTCCCCGTCGACAACTCCACGCATTCAGATTGGGCCGTCGAGCGGTCCATCGAACTGTCCCGCAAGTCCGACGGCCGCATCACCGGCAATCATGTCTACGCCGCCCGCCTGCACGACGTTCGCTTTCGCCAGCTCGAGACCGGGCTTCCCGCGCGATTCCAGACTCCCGACGAGATCAAGAAACAACGCAAGATCCACGACAAGCTGATCGAGAAGGGGCTGCAGCTCATCGCCGACAGCTTCCTCGACCAGCTCGGCAAGCGCTGCGAGGCCGCGGGGGTGCGACTCACGCGTCAGCTGCTCGAGGGCATCAACTACGAAGAGATCGTCAACGAGGTGAACCGCGGCGCCGGCCGGCTCCCGGGGCTGATCGGGTTCGACCCCGACCGCGCGGCGGGCTACGACGGGGGCGAGAAGACCCGCTCGGACGTGAAGGTGGGTGAGAACGGGCGGCTCATCGCAGAAGACGAGGACAGCGCCGCGCGGCTCGCTGGCTCGTCGGGCCGCCAGTACGACCTGCTGGCGATCGGCGCGCACGGGCTTGGCCGCCAGCCGTACTCGCAGCTCGGCGGCGTCGTGTCGCGCGTGCTCCGCGGCATCGCGAAGGACGTGCTCCTGATCCGCGACGACCGGCCATTCGCAGGCGGGCGGTTCCTCGTGTGCGTGGACGGGTCGTCGTACAGCTATCGGGCGATGCGGCTGGCGCTCGAGCTCGCCCAGGCGTTCGGCGGGTCGCTGTACGTGTGCAGCGCGTTCGACGTGGAGTACCACCACGTCGTGTTTCACAACATCAAGGATGTACTCTCCTATCAAGCTTCCAAAGTCTTCAAGTTCGAGGAGCAGGAGGAGCTGCACAACAACATCATCGACAAGGGACTGCTCAAGCTGTGCCAGGCGAACCTCAAGCGCGCCGAGGTCATGGCCCAGGAGTTCCCCGACGTCCCCCTCAAGACGCAGATCCTCGTCGGCAAGCCGTTCCAGGTGGTCATGCAGTGGGCCGAGGAGATCAAGCCGTCGCTGCTGATGCTCGCCCGGCATGGCGCGCATCGCATCGAAGGAACGGAGCTCGGGAGCCAGGCCGAGAACCTCTTGCGGCTTGCGCCTTGCAACGTGCTTCTCGCGGGGACGACTGGGGTGCGGCCAGAGGACATCCCTTGGATCGAGGAAGACGGGGTGGCCGGGCTGCCCTGGGCGCCCGAGGCCGAGGTGCGGATTCTCCGCGTGCCCCCTTTCGCGCAGGGGATCGCGCGGCGGGCGGTCGAGGAGTACGTGCTGGAGCAGACTCACGGAGAGCCGGCGACGGTCACCAACAAGTGGCTCGACGAGGCGATCCGGAAGCTCCTGCCCACGCACATGCAGCTCATCATGGGCATCGGCACGGCGGAAGAGATCGCGCTCGCGGAAGTGAAGGCGCGGGAGCAAATGAAGGCGACGAAGGTGCAGGGCCATGATGCTGACCCCCAGCCCCTGGCCGCTGACGTTGAGGTGAAGTGCCCCATCACGGGCGCGGTGAGCCGCCGTCCGCGCACAGCGGCCGACCCGATCGTGTGGAGCGAGGAAGCGTGGCAACGGCTGCAGCTCGTACCCCTCATCGCCCGGCCGCTCGCGCGTAACACGGTGGAGCGATTCGCCAGGGGCCACGAGATTTGGCGCGTGACCACGCGCGTGATGGACGAGAACAAGCAGGCGATGATCGCCGCCGACGAGTTCGACGTCGACACCATGATGGTCATGTTCCAGGAGCTGCGCGCGAAGCAAATCCGTGCGGAGGCGGAGGGACGGGATGCCCTGTCGCCCGAGATGCGGGCGTTCATCGAGGACGCCAAGGCGCAGGGGATCACGCGCTGCCCCATCCGGGACATCGAAGCGCAGATGGCGAAGTGCCCCGTGGACTTGAAGACCATGAAGCCCGAGGAGGCGAAAGCGGCCATGGAGCGGCTGCTGGCGGAGCAAGCCGGGGACTGACGTGGATTACGTCCCCCACGTGGTCGCGTGGAATCTGACCCGGCGCTGCAACCTCGAGTGCGCGCACTGCTACATCGCGGCGGGCCCGCAGGAGAGCGCCGCCACGGAGCTCGACACGGCCGCGTGTCTCGAGATTATCGATCAGCTGCTCCGCGTGAACCCCGCGCCGCTGCTCATCCTGTCCGGCGGCGAGCCGTTATTGCGGGAGGATCTGACTGAGATCGCGCGCTACGCGTCCGGCAACGGGGCGACCGTGGTAGTGGGAACGAACGGGACGCTGCTCTCCGACGAACGGATCGCGGCGCTCAAGCAGGCGGGCGTCCAGGGGTTGGCGGTGAGCGTCGATTCGCTGCGCCCGTCCTACCACGACAACTTCCGCCACGGCCGGGGAGCCCTCGCGGACGTGCAGGCCGCCCTCGCGCGGCTCTCTGCCGCACGGCTCGACTTCATCGTCCAGACGACGGTCACCAAGGGAAACCGCGCCGAGCTCGAGCGCCTGGTCGCATGGTCGGCCGAGCAGGGCGCGGTGTCCTTCAATTGCTACTTCCTCGTGTCGACCGGGCGCGGGGCGTCGCTCACCGATCTGGCACCGGCGGACTACGAAGCGGTGCTCGCCGATCTGGCCCGGTGGGAGCGGGCGTACCGCGGGCGCATGCTGGTGCGCGCGAAGTGCGCCCCCCACTTCATGCGGCACGTGCACCACAGCGACCCCGAGTCTCCGGTTTTGAGCTATCAGACGCGCTGCCCCTGCGGCACGCAGTACTGTCGTATCACTCCCGATGGCCAACTGACCCCCTGCCCCTACCTGCCGGAGGTGGCGGGCGACCTGCGCACCCAGAGCTTCGCCGACATTTGGCGCTCGGCGCCCTTGTTCCGGCGGTTGCGCGAGGGGCCGCTCGGCGGCAAGTGCGGCGTCTGCGAATACCGCGCGCTGTGCGGTGGCTGCCGGGCGCGCGCTTTTGCGCTCGAGGGGGACGTGCTCGCCGCCGATCCGTCGTGCGTGTACGAGCCGACGGGCGACACGCCCCTGCTCGAGCCGGCGCGGGAGATCGCGTACGGCGACGACTTCCAGCCGGCGCTCGCGTGGAGTCCCGCCGCGCGGGAGCGCGTGGCGCGCATCCCGTCGTTCGTGCGCGGCGTCGTGATGCAGCGCGTCGAAGCGTGGGCCCGCCGCCAGGGACGGCGGGAGGTCACGCCCGAGCTGCTCGCGGAAGTGCGCAGCGCGATGCCGATCGACTTTTCGAAGAAGCGACCGTTCTTCGTGGCTGACCGCTGATGACCGACAGCACCCTGCTGCTGTTGCAAGCCGCCGCCGACACCACGCACGCGTACGGGGAGTTCCCCGTCATTGGCGCGCGGGCCTTCATATGGATCACGGCCGAGGTGCACCTGATGTTCGCGGCGTTCGTGCTGGGGGTGCCGATGTTCGCCGTGGTCACAGAGGCGATCGGCATTTTCGGCGGCGACGAGCGTTACGACCGGCTGAGCAAGGAGTTCACGCGGCTCCTGCTCGTGGCGTACAGCGCGACGGCGATCTGGGGCGCGATGCTGGTGTTCGGCCTCTCGACCCTGTATCCGCGCTTCTGGGCTTACCTCACCAGCATCTTCGCGCCGTCGATGTGGCTGTACGCGGCGCTGTTCTTCGTCGAGTCGTTCACGCTGTACCTCTATTACTACGGCTGGGACCGCTGGAAGGAGGGACGGGCGAAGCTCGGCCATTGGACGCTCGGGATCCTGCTCAACGTCTGGGGCACGATCGTGATGTTCATCGCGAATGCGTGGCTCACGTACATGATGTCGCCGCCGCGGGACATCACGCCCACCACCGATCCGACCACAATCAAGCTGTGGCACGCCATCGCCAACGCGACGTGGATGCCGATCAACGTGCACCGGGTGATCGCGAACGTCGTGTTCGGCGGCGCCATCGTGGGGGCGTACGCGAGCTACCGCTTTCTCGCGGCGCGCACCGAGGAGGAGCGGGCCCATTACGACTGGATGGGCTACGTCGGGAACTTCATCGCGATGTCGGCCCTCATCGTGCTCCCCTTCGCCGGTTACTGGCTGGGGCGCGAGATCTATCAGTACGACCAGTCGATGGGGATCACCATGATGGGCGGCTTCATGAGCTGGCTGTGGGTGATCCAGGCGTTTCTGATCGCCGTGCTGTTCCTGACGGGAAACTACTATCTGTGGATCGGCATGGGCCGCATCCCCGGCGCCGAGCGGTTCCGGCCGTACACGAAGTACCTGCTGATCGTGCTGGTGCTCGGCGCCATCGTGTGGGGCACGCCCCACACCATGATCGCGGACTCGAAGGAGCTCGCCGCGATGGGCGGCTCGCATCACCCGTTCTTGGGCGCGCTGGGCGTGATGAGCGCCAAGAACACCGCGGTAAACCTGATGATCCTCACCACGTTCCTGTCCTTCCTCCTGTACCGCCGAGCGAACACGCGCCCCGTGGTGCCGTGGGCGCGCGCGGGGACCATCATCCAGGGGGCGATGTTCGCCGTCGCCGCGGGGGTCGTCCTGTTCTACGGGATCCGCGGCTACTTCGTCGAAGCGATCGTGCGCATCGGGTTCAGCGTCTATCAGGTGCTGGCGGTACTCTCGTGCATCGTCTTCGTCACGGTGATCGACATCCTCATGGCGCGCGGCGCCCAATCGCTGGGCGCGATCCGCTGGGGGAGGATGCCGCCCCGGTCGCAGTACGCGCTGTTCATCCTGGCGGTTACGTTCACCTGGTTGATGGGCCTGATGGGATTCGCGCGCTCCGGGATCCGTCAGTACTGGCACGTGTGGCAGGTGATGCAGGACACGAGCAAGTACGCCGCCACTCCGGCGCTCGGCTACGCCTCGAAGATGATCAGCCTGTGCGTGCTGATCTTCCTTTCGCTCGTGGCGTTCGTGTTCTGGCTCGGCGGGCTCGCCGAGAAATCCACCTTCGTGGCGACGGGTGAAAGCGAGAAGGGAGCCCGGCATGTGGGCCACTAACGCGAAGATCGTCGGGATCGTCCTCGGGACCCTGGCGCTCTATACCCTCATCGCCAACAAGATCCCGCAGGTGCAGTCCGAGGTGCCGCAGGCGCTCAGCCTCGGCGCCAACGTCACGCCGGAGCAGCTCGTCGCCGCGGGCGAGAAGGTCTACACCGGCATCGGCGGCTGCACCACCTGCCACGGACTCGGCGAGCGTGCGCCGAACCTCCTCACCGACGAAAAGGGCCAGGGGACGATCGGGGCCCGCTGCGGCAAGCGGGAGCCCGGCAAGACCTGCAAGCAATACCTGTACGAGTCGCTCGACAACCCGACCGCGTACGTCGTTTCCGGCTATCAGCCGATCATGCCCGTGATGACGAAGCAGCTCTCGCCCGCGCAGGTCTGGTCCGTGATCGCGTTTCTCGAATCACAGGGCGGCACCGTGGACGTGAGCGCGTCGGACATTCCAGCTGCCTCTGCCGCCCCTGCCGCCTCTGCCGCCCCGGCGGGAGCAGGAGGGGGGCTGGCGGGCGGCAGCACCGATCCGCAAGCCATCATCCAGGCCGCCGGGTGCCTCGCCTGCCACAAGCTCGACGGGCAGGGCCAGGTGATCGCGCCCGATCTCACGCACGTCGGCTCGCGGCGCGACGCGGAATCGATTCGGAGGAAGATCCTCGACCCCGCGTCCTCGGTCACGAAAGGCTACGAGAAGCTCGCGGGGATCATGCCCAAGATGTTCGGCACCATGATGAACGCCGCGCAGCTCGAGGCGCTGGTGCACTACTTGGCGGCACACAAATGAACCTTCCGCCTGCAATCCGGCGGTACGCCGAGCACCCGTTCTGGCAGGCGGTGGGCATCCTGCTCCTTGCCTACGTCGTGGTCGTATGGGTTGTGCCGTTTCTGCCGGGCAGCGCCATCGTCCCGAAGAGCGTCGTGCTGCAGTACATGGTCACGGTGCTCGTTGGCGTGCTCATCTACGTGAGCGACAACGAAGAGCGCTGGCGTCACTTCAAGGAGCCGATCCAGGCCGTCCTGGTCGAGCCGCGGCTCAAGGTAGTACGCGCCGTCGTGGTCGCCGGGGTGACCGCGCTGGTGGGCCTGGTCGCGTACGGCCAGGTCAAGACGACCGTCGCGGCGCCGCCGAACCTGCGTTCGATCCATCCCGCGCCGCCCGCCGAGATCACCTTCCGGGGCAAGACGATCACGCTGACGGGACTCGAGAACCCGCTGCGCCAGCATCCCGACTCGCTCCCGTCGTACCTCGCCGAGGGGAAACGCGTCTACTACCAGAACTGTCTCCCGTGCCACGGCGACCACCTCGATGGCCAGGGACACTTCGCGCCCGGCTTCAACCCGCTTCCCGCGAACTTCCAGGACAACGGCACGATCGCACAGCTCACCGAGAGCTTCGTGTTCTGGCGCGTCGCGAAGGGCGGGCCCGGGCTGCCGCGCGAGGGCACGCCCTGGAACTCGGCCATGCCGGTGTGGGAGGACTTCTTGACGGAGCGGGAGATCTGGTCGGTGATCCTGTTCCTGTACGATCAAACCGGGTGGACTCCCCGCACCTGGGAGAAAACGGGAAACGAGAAACGGGAAACGGGAAACGGGGGGGCCCAGTGACGGCCCGTCGCGCCGGCCTCGCCTTGCTCCTGGCGCTCGCCCGTTTCCCGTTTCCCGTTTCCCGTCTCCCGGCCCAGGACACCACGCACGGCAAGTCGGTCTACGTGAAGTGGTGCGCCGGTTGCCACGGCGATGGCGGCGCCGGCGACGGCCCCTCGGCCGCGCACATGCTCCCCCGGCCCCGCAACTTCACGGGCGCGATCTACAAGATCCGCAGTACGGCCTCCGGGCAGCTGCCCACCGACGCCGACCTGATGCGGGCGATCGACGAGGGGCTGCCGGGCAGCGCGATGCCGGCGTGGAAGGGACGCCTGTCGGACGGGGAGCGGCGCGACGTGGCGGCGTACATCAAGACGTTCTCCTCGTTCTTCGCGGACACGAGCCAGCACGTGGCGGCGCTCAAATTTTCGAGCGAGCCGAGCGGCGGGACCGGCGCCGCGGCGCTCAAGACCGGACGGCAGTTCTACGATTCCATCGGATGTCGCAAATGTCACGGCGACCAGGGGCGGGGAGACGGGCCGTCCGCGCCCACGCTCAAGGACGACGCCGGCTATCCGATCTTCGCGGCGGACCTGCATCAGAACTGGCGCTTTCGCGGCGGTGGCAGCGCGGCGGACATCTACGATCGGCTGCGCACCGGGCTCGACGGCACGCCGATGCCCTCGTTCTCGGATCTGATCGACCAGAAGTTCCTGACCGACGAGCAGCTGTGGCGGCTCGCGCAATACGTGCGTTCGCTCTCGCCGCCCGGAGCGCCCGAGGTGCGAGACGTCATTCATGCCCCGCAGATCGCCGGCCCGGTGCCGGTCTCGCCGGACGACTCCGTGTGGGCGCGGGCGAGCCGCTACTGGTTCCCGCTCGTGGGGCAGGTGATCCGGAAGGCGCGCTGGTTCGCGCCGGCGGTGTCCGGTGTGTGGGTGCAGGCGGTGCACGACGGCAAGACGCTGGCGCTGCGGGTGAGCTGGGACGATCGCACCGAGAGCCCCGACACGGCGTGGCTCAAGTTCGAGCAGCGCATCCTCGAGACCGTTGCCGGCGACGACTCCGCGCCGCCCCTCCAGGCGGAGCCCTGGCCCGACCAGCTGGCGGTGCAGTTTCCCCATCGCCTGCCGGAGGGGTCGGGGGGCATGGAGCGGCCTTACTTCCTCATGGGGGCCGCGACCGATCCCGTGTATCAATGGCGCTGGACGAGCCGCCCGCGCCGCGCCCTCGCCGGCCTGGCCCGCGGCATCGAGCGCTTCGACACGCTCCCCGGGGCGCCGGCGGGGCAGGCCACCCATGATCATGGCGAATGGCGACTGGTGCTCACCCGCGCCCTTGCCACGCCCGATACCGCAAACGAAGTTCAGCTTGAGGCCGGCCGGGCGATTCCGATGGCCTTCTTCGCCTGGGACGGCTCCAGCGGGGAACACGGCTCGCGCATGGCGGTGAGCACCTGGTACTTCCTGGCGCTCGACCGGCCCACCCCGCCGGGCGTGTTCATTTCTCCGGTGCTGGCGATGCTCGTGACGCTCACGCTCGGCTTCGTGGTAGTGCGGCGGGCGCAGCGGCGCGGTGCGTTCCGGGGTATATACGACGACAAAAACGCGACTATACGACAATAATTAATAGGAAAGTGTGATAGGCAGCGGCACAGCGACGCGTAACTATCGGACGACCGCTCACTCGCTCGCGGGCCAGAGCCACGGCGTGCAGGACTTTCATCGAGGAGGCAGGATGCGGAAGCTTGGACTAGTGGCGGCGACGGGTGCGGTGCTGGCGCTGACCCTCGCGGCGTGGACCCACCAACCCCCCCCACCCGCGCAAGGCGGCGGGACCATCAGCGGCAAGGTGAAGTTCGCCGGCACCAAGCCCGCCATGCCGAAGATCGACATGACCGAGGAGCCCAAGTGCAAGGCGAAGTACCAGGGCGTGCCCACCGAAGAGACCGTGGTGGTGAACGCGAACGGCACTCTCGCCAATGTCTTCGTCTACGTGAAGTCCGGGCTCCCGGCGAGCTACACGGCGCCGGCGCCCCCGGGGCCGGTGACCCTCGATCAGGACGGCTGCCGCTACCATCCGCACGTGTTCGGCATTCTGGTGGGTCAGAAGCTCGCCATCAAGAACTCCGACGGCATCCTGCACAACATCAAGGCGAAGGGCGTGAAGAACCGACCCTTCAACATCAGCCAGCCGACGAATATGGTGTCGGAGCGCACGTTCACGGCGCCTGAAGTGATGGTGCCGCTCGAGTGCAACGTGCACGGCTGGATGCACGCGTGGCTGGGCGTGTTGCCGCATCCGTTCTTCGGCGTGAGCGGCGCGGACGGGAGCTTCACGCTCAAGGGCCTGCCGCCCGGGACGTACACGATCGAGGCGTGGCATGAGAAATACGGCACGCAGACCGCCAGCGTGACGGTGGCGGGAAGCGAGACCAAGACGGCGGACTTCAGCTTCGCAGCCAAGTGAACTGACCAAGGAGGAGAAAGCCCCATGCATTGGTGGCTGCCGCTCAAGGGATCCACATTCGCGGGGGAAGTGGACGGCCTGTTCCTGGCGATCACGATCATCACCGGGATCGCGTTCGTGCTGGTCGAGGTCGGGCTGATCTGGTTCGTCGTGAAGTACCGGCAGCGCCCCGGCCAGAAGGCCTTCTACACGCACGGCAACACGCGCGCGGAGGTGATCTGGACCACGATCCCGGCGGTGACCATGGTGGCGCTGGGGCTCATCAGCAATCACTACTGGGTGAAGATCAAGGGGCGGCACAGCGTCCCCGCGAACGCCTATCCGATCGCGATTCACGCGAAGCAGTTCGAATGGCAGGTCACCTATCCCGGAGCGGACGGGCAGCTCGGGACGCCGGATGACTTCACGGTCCGGAATCAGCTGCACGTCCCCGTCGGGCGTCCGGTGGTGGTCCATCTCTCTTCCGAGGACGTGATTCACTCCTTTTTCGTGCCGGTGTTCCGCGTCAAGCAGGACGCAGTGCCGGGGATGGAGATCAATGCCTGGTTCCAGGCCACGGTGCCCGGCACCTACGAGCTGGGCTGCGCGGAGCTGTGCGGGTTGGGGCACTACCGCATGCGCGCCCAGGTGACGGTGCACACTCAGGAAGACTACGATGCCTGGATGAAGCAGGCTGCTCAGGAGGCTTCGCCATGACGACCGTTGCCGCGACGGCGCACCGGACACCCGCCCATCACGACGACCGGAGCTTCATCCGGAAGTACATCTTCTCGACCGACCATAAGATCATCGGGATCCAGTTCCTGTTCGTCAGCTTGTTCTTCCTGCTGGTGGGCGGACTGCTGGCGATGCAGATGCGCTGGCAGCTCGCCTATCCCGGGCAGCCCATGCCCGGGGGCGGGATCCTCCCCGAGACCATGGCGCCGGGGGGGGTGATTCTCCCCGAGTACTACATCCAGCTGGTCACGATGCACGGCACGTTCATGGTGTTCTTCGCCATCATGCCGCTGCTCGTGGGCGTGTACGCGAACTTCCTGATCCCACTGAAGATCGGGACGCACGACATGGCGTTCCCGCGCATCAACATGTGGTCGTTCTGGTCGTTCTTCGCGGCCGGGCTCGTGATGCTGTCGAGTCTGTTCGTGCCGGACGGCGCGGCCCGCGCCGGGTGGACCATGTACGCGCCGCTGTCGGCCCGGCACGACTACTCGGGGGCGTCGTTCGGGCAGGAGCTCTGGTCGGTATCGATCATCCTGGTTGGCTTGTCCTCGATTCTCGGTTCGCTCAACTACATCACGACCATCATCAACAACCGCGCCCCGGGCATGACGTGGTTCCGGCTGCCGCTGTCGGTGTGGTCGCTTTTCATCACGGCCATTCTGGGGCTCCTGGCCCTGCCGGTGCTGTCGGGTGCGGCGATCATGCTGTTGTTCGACCAGATCATCGGCACGCATTTCTTCGATCCGGCGGCGGGCGGCCAGGCGCTCCTGTGGCAGCACCTGTTCTGGTTCTTCGGGCATCCGGAGGTCTACATCCTGATCCTGCCGGCCATGGGGATGGTCTCGGACATCATCGCGAACGGCAGCCGC
>Ga0209761_1000626_pt1 | contig 21943 bp, 19 predicted proteins | sample GraSoi013_1_40cm_4_FD_185818 | JGI IMG/M metagenome (GOLD analysis project Ga0209761, IMG submission 185818) | Grasslands soil microbial communities from the Angelo Coastal Reserve, California, USA - Sample 09_25_2013_1_40cm (SPAdes) (version 2) | ecosystem: Environmental > Terrestrial > Soil >...
GGCCGGTTATACAGGGACGACACGAACGCGAGACGCTTGCCGTCAGGCGACCAGCGCGGCTCGACGTTCACCGCGCCGTTCGCCGTCAGGGCTCGCGCGGTGCCGGCCGTCAGGTCGAGCAGCGCGAGCTCGATCGCATCGTTGGCGTAGCGGGCGAAGGCGATCGCCCGGCCGTCGCTCGACCAGTCGGGCTGGTAGTCGTACCCGGGCCCGGTCGTGAGCTGCTCGGCGATGGGTGAGCCGATGCGCTGGCGCCAGAGCCAGCCTTGCATCGAGTAGATCAGCGCCGTCCCATCCGGCGCCCACGTCACCGCGCTGGGCCCGCTCGTCGCCTGGGGGATATACATCTCCCGCCAGTAATAGGCGTGCGGCTCGTCGACTTGTTTCAGGACTGGCTCCCGTTGGGCGGGTGCGGGGGAAGGGGGCGCCGCACCGCACAGGACGGCGATCGCTACCGCGGCGCGCCGAGCCATCCCTCGATTTGCTCGCGCAGCATCGGCAACGGAATCGCGCCGTCTTGCAGCAGCCGGTCGTGAAACGCCTTGATGTCGAACTTCGAGCCGAAGGCCTGCTCCGCGAGGGACCGCAGCCGGCGGATCTCCAGGCGCCCCAGGGCGTAGGACAGCCCCTGCGCCGGCCACACCGGGTAGCGATCCACCGGCACCGCGGCGCGGGTCTCCGAGACGCGTGTGTGAGCCTCGAGGTACTGGATTCCGTCGTCGCGCGTCCATCCGAACGCGTTGATCCCCGTGTCCACGACGAGCAGCGCGGCGGACAGGGTGAGATCGGCGAGCGCCCCGAGGCGCGTCGTGTCCGAGGAATAGATCCCCATCTCGTCGGCGAGCTGCTCGGCGTATTCGCCCCAACCCTCGCCGAACCCTGGCGACCAGAAGTAGCGGGCGATCGCCGGGATAGCGGCGCCCCGCTCGAGCGCGATCGTCCCCTGCAAGTGGTGTCCGGGGATCGTCTCGTGGAAGGTGAGCGGCTCGACCTCCGCCCGGGGCTTGTGCTTCGGGTCGTACGTGCTGAGGTAGAAGATCCCGGGCCGGCTGTTGTCCTCCGCCGGCGGGTCCCATTCACCGACGCTCTCCCGCTCGCGGAACGCCGGATAGGATCGGATGACGACGCCCGCCCGCGGCAGGACGCCGAACCAGCGCGGCATCGCCAGCTGGGCCCGCTCCAGCGCCGCCTCGGCGAACGCCAGCATCGCTTCGCGCGATCGGAAGGCGTACTTGGAGTCGTTGCGCAGGCGCTTGAGCACCGGGGTGACATCCCGCGACCCGAAGCTCCGCTCGGCGATCACTCGCATTTCCGCTTCGAGCTCGAGGACCGTCGCGCGACCCAGCCGGTGGATCGAGTCAGGAGAGAGGGCCAGCCCCGTCGTGGCCTGAATCGTTCCCCGATAACACACCGCGCCGTTGGGATTCGCCGAAACGCCGATCACCTTGCGCGCCCGCGGCAAGTACTCCTTGGCGAGGAATTGCCGGTACTGCCGTATCGTCGGCACGACGGCGTTCGTGATGAAGCGGCGCAGCTCGTCGTCGAACGCCGGCGCAGAATCGCGTAGCGCCGGACCATACAGCGGCGAGCGATCGATCCGCTCGTCCAACAGCTGGTCGAGCTGCTTGATCACGATGCGGACGTTCCCCTGCGGCGCGGAAAAGCCCAACCGCAGCCCTTCGCGCTGGTTCGCCATTTCGCTCGCGATGTACAGAGGAATCTCCCGCCACCGCGTCAGGGCTTGCTGGCGCAGCTCCTCGGTTCCGACGGGCTGCACGGCGGCGAGGGACGTGATGATGGGCAGCCAGCCGCGGTTCACGTGACTCACGTTCCAGAGCTCGTACCGACACGCCCGGGTCGCGGCCGACCCCTCGAGTGACGCGCGCATGACCCCGTACGCCGTCCACTCGGGACGGCCCACGAGCGGGGCGGGATCGATGCGCCGGAGCTCCGCGAGCCACCGGTCTTCCCGCGCCTGCCAGCGCCCACGGGCGACCGGCGAGTTGTCGGGCAGCCGGTCGTGGCGGACGCCGGACGCGCCGTCGAGGGTGGCCTCGTCCGGATGACGCTCGAAGTAGGCGGCGAGGTAGGCGTCCGTGACCTTCCGCACTCGCGCGGCGAGGGAGTCGACGTCGGCCTGCGCGCCCAGACGCTGCGCCGCAGCGACGATGACCAGCAGGGCGACTGCGACGGCGCGCCTCATCCTCTGAGGTGCAGCCGCTTGGGGTCGAGCACGTCCCGGAGCAGCCGCAGCTCCGTCGTGGTCGGCGGATCGATGCGTCCCAGCCGCGGCCGACACCGGAGCGGCCACCCGACGCCGGCCTGCACCTCGGACGCGTTCACTCCGGGATAGAGCGCCGCCAGGACGAGCTCGCCGGTCGCCTCGTCCGCCTCGAGCACCGCCTTGTCGGTGATCACCTTGACCGGTCCCGCGCCCGGCATGCCGAGCTGTGACCGGGGCACGCCGCCGCTTAGGTGTCCGGGACTCGTGATGAAGTCGACCCGCTCAGGAAACGCGCGCGGCGAGAGCTTCGAGACCACGAGCGTGCGCTGCGCGTGGATCGCGATCTCCGCCGCCCCCCCGCTGCCGGGGAGCCGGACCGTCGGCCGCGCGTACGCCCCGATGACGGTCGTGTTGATGTTGCCGTAACGGTCGACCTGCGCGCCGCCGAGGAAGCCCACTTCGACCCTGCCGTTTTGCAGCAGCAGCTGAAACACGTCCGCCATGCCGCAGACCATGAGGGAGCCTGTGACGAGCGCGGGATCGCCGATCGATACGGGTAGCCGCTCGGGCACGGCGCCCACGGCGCCCGACTCGTAGATCAGCACGAGGCGCGGCGCGTGGGTGGCGCGCGCCAGGTTGCAGGCGAGGTTGGGAAGACCGATCCCGACGAATACGACCTCCCCGTCGGCCAGCTCCCGCGCCGCGACGCTCGCCATCATCTCGTCGGGCGTGTACGCGGCGTCAGAACCCGTAATTCACCCCGGGACAATATCGGGCTGTCGCGTTGAGCCGCGCGGCCAGGCCTGGGTGTTTCTCCAGGTAGCTCGCGCGGTCCGGGACCCCGTGGACGAACTCGTCGAGGTATCGCGCGATACCGCCGGGATCGCGCGAGATCGCCTCCCACGCGAGGTAGAAATCGTTGTCGCGGTCGTAGTACCCCTGCGCGTAGGACGGGTGCGCCCCCCACGGCTCCACCACGACCGCGTCCACGATCATGGCGGGGACCGCCGTGCGGTTGGGGTCGGAGCGGATCACGGCTTCCTCCACGAGCTCTTCGACCACCACGATCACGCGCGCCGACGCGAACGCCGCCTCCTTCTGGACGCCCACGAGGCCCCAGATCTGGGTGTTTCCTGACGCATCGGCGCGCTGCGCATGGATGACGGTCACGTCGGGGTTCAATGCTGGTACGGTCGCGAGGGCCTCTCCGGTGTAGGGGCACGTCACGTGTCGGATGCGGGGATTCGCGGCCGGCAGGTCGGTGCCCATGTAGTTGCGCATCGGCCAGAAGGGGAGGCGGGCCGCGCCCGCCGCGAAGCGCGCCACCATGCCGAAATGCGAATACTCCTCGATCTCGAGCGGCGGCCCACCCTTCCCCTCCACCGCGCGTCGGAACGCGTGCAACGAGCCCACGCCGGGATTTCCGGCCCAGGAGAAAACGAGCTTCCGGGCGCAGCCCGCGGCGATCATCTGGTCATAAATCAGGTCGGGCGTGAGGCGGCAGAGCGTGAGGTCGCGGCGGCCTTGGCGGATGATCTCGTGGCCCGCGGCGAAGCAGATGAGATGCGTGAACCCCTCGATGACCACCGTGTCGCCGTCGTGGACGAAGCGGGCGACGGCGTCGCGCATGGACATCACCTTAGAAGCGCTTTCGGCCATCAGCTTTCGGCGCCGACGGCGCTTTCAATCCAGCTCATCCAAACACTCGTCGATGATGCGGAGCGCAGTATCAACGTCGTCCTCGTCCACCACGAGCGGCGGCGCGAGGCGGAGCGTGCTCTTCCCCGCCCCGAGCAGCAGCAGGCCCTTCCGGAAGGCACGCGCCACCAGTTCGTGCGGGATCTCGGGCGCGGGCTCGCGCGTCGCGCGGTCCTTCACGAACTCAACGCCGATCATCAGGCCACGCCCCCGGACGTCGCCGATCGCGGCGTATTTTTCCTGGAGGCGCCGCGTGCCGGCGAGCAGCCGCTCTCCCAACTTCACGACGTTGGGGAGCAGCTCGCGTTCGACGACGTCCAGCGTCGCGAGTGCCGCGGCGCAGCACACCGGGTTGCCGCCGAACGTGCTGCCGTGCGCGCCGGGCCGCCACCGCATGACCGATTCCTTCGCCATGATCGCCCCGATCGGCATGCCGCTGCCGAGGCCCTTCGCGGCCAGCACGACGTCTGGCTCGATCCCCTCGTACTCGCAAGCGAACATCTTTCCGGTCCGCCCGATGCCGCTCTGCACCTCGTCGCACACCAGCAGGATCCCGTGCCGGTCGCACAGCTCCCGTAGCGCCTTCAAGTAGCCGGGCGGCGGGACGACGTAGCCGCCCTCGCCCTGAATCGGCTCCACGAAGATCGCCGCGACGCTCTGGGGGTCGACCTTCTTCGCGAACAACTCGTCCTCGAGGACCGTCACGCAGCGCATCGTGCACGCCGGCTCACCGCGACAGTAGTCGCAGCGGTAGCGGTAGCCGTACGGGACGTGATGCACCTCGGGCAGGAACGGCGCGAACCCGGCGCGCTGCACCGCCTTGCTCGCGGTGAGGCTCAACCCGCCGTAGGTGCGGCCGTGGAACGCGCCCAGGAACGCGATCAGCGCCGGGCGACCCGTCGCATGGCGGACCAGCTTGATCGCGCCCTCGACTGCTTCGGTCCCGGAGTTCGCCAGGAACACGCGCTTCTTGCTCGGCCCCGGCGCAAGCTTGGCGAGCCGCTCGCACAGCGCGGCGAAGCCTTCGAAGTAGAAGTCGCTGCCGCAGATGTGGAGGAACCGCCCGGCGGCCTCCTGAATCGCCCGGACCACCGTCGGGTGGCCGTAGCCCGTGGACGCCACCGCGATCCCGGCCATGAAGTCGAGGTAGCGATTCCCGTCCACATCCTCGACCATGGCGCGCTCGCCGCGCGCGATCACCAGCGGGTATTCCTTGGGGTACGAGGTCGACGCCCAGCGGTCCTGCCGCGTCACGATCTCCCGCGCCTTCGGTCCGGGAGGGGCGACCACGATGCGCGGGTAGTCCTTCATGCCTCGATCACCGTGCGGACGTGTAGGCGATCTTGAATTGTGCCGGGGCGGCCGCGGTCATGGTTGAACGCCTACACCGACTGCTGACGGCTGACGGCCGACAGCGTCGGCTCCAGGGCGGCGGTGAACCGCAGGACGATCTCGTCGATTTCCTGCTCCGTGACGATGAACGGCGGCGCCACCATCACGAGGTCCCCATTCGTCCCATCCGCGTGCCCCACGTTGGGCCACACCACCAGTCCCGCTTGCTGCGCTGCCTCGGTGAACGTCTCGGCAAAATGCGCCGCACGCGGGAACGGCGCGCGGGTTTCCTTGTCCTCGACGAACTCGATCCCGGCGAGCAGGCCGCGCCCGCGCACGTCGCCCACGTGCGGCAGCTCCCGCAGCGCCGCCAGCCGCCGCTCGAGCACGGCGCCCAGCATGGCACACCGTTCCACCAGCCGGTGGCGCTGGAGATAGCGCACGGCGGCGAGGCCCGCGGCGCAGGCCACGCTATGGTGGGAAAACGTCTGCGCGTGCATGAAGTTGCCGGAGCCGTCGGCGATCACGTCGATGATGCGCTCGGGTGCCGCTACGGCGGAGAGCGCCGCGTACCCCCCCGAGATCCCCTTGCCGAGCGTCATGATGTCGGGCACCGCCCCGTACGGCTCGATCGCCCACCAGGTACCGGTGCGCCCGGCGCCGCACAAGATCTCGTCCGCGACGAAGAGCACCTGGTAGCGGTCGCAGATCTCCCGGATCCGCCGGAAGTACTCGGGGCGGGGAGTGGAGGCGCCGGTGGAGGAGCCGCCCACCGGCTCGGCGAGGAACGCCGCCACGCGGTCCGCACCAAGCGCGACGATCGCTGCCTCTAGCACGACGCCGCTGCACACCGGACATCCGGCGTCGCGGCCGCGGCACGGGCAGCGATAGGGATAAGACGCGGGGACGCGATGCACGTCCACCAGCCACTCCCGGAACATCGCCTGGTAGTGCTCGCGCGCCGACGCGGAGAGGGCGAGCAGCGTGTTGCCATGATAGGCGGGAGCGAGCGCGACGATCTTGTGCTTCTCGGGCCTGCCGCGCTCCACCCAGTACTGCCGTGCGAGCTTGAGCGCCGCCTCCACCGCCTCGGAGCCGCTCGAGAGGAAATACAGCTTGTCGAGGTCGCCGGGGAGGGTCGCGGCGAGCTCGGCAGCGAGCTCCTCCACCGGCGCGTGCGTGAAGGCGGTGGCGGAGAGATACCCAAACTGCCGCGCCTGATGCGTCATGGCGTCCGCGATCTCGGCGTTCGAGTGGCCGAGGTTGGCGACGTACGCGCCGCCCACGGCGTCGAGGTAGCGCTTGCCGTGTTCGTCGATAAGCCAGCACCCTTCACCGCGCACGATGCGAGGGAAGGCACGCCCGAGCTTCCGGTAAAACACGTGGCTCTCGGGATACCGGTACGCCGTCATCCGTTGCCCTTCCTTAATAAGCAGCCCCGCGGAAAGCTATGACCCCGGCCGACCCTCGGCGAGCCTCGCCACTCGGGTCGCGCAGTCGTAGCTTAGATCTAGCTACATAACCAACGGAACCCAGCATGCCTAGGCTGACGCGTCTGCTCCTCGTCGTCGTGCTCCTCCCCGCCACGCCGGCGCGCTCTCAGACGGCGGCGATCCCGCCGGGCGAATCCCTCGTCACCGACGGGATCCCGCCAATCCCCCCGAGCATAGCCGAAGCCGCACGCCGGTACAGTGAATTCCGTACGGCGGCGTTCTGGGACTGGCATCCGACCCGACGCGAGATGATCATCGGCACCCGCTTCGGCGATTCCCAACAACTGCACCAGGTGAAGCTCCCGGGCGGCGCGCGCACCCAGCTCACCTTCTTCCCCGATCCCGTCGCCGGCGCGTCGTACCAGCCGACCGATGGACGCTACATCGTGTTCAGCAAGGACGTGGGCGGCGGCGAGTTCTTCCAGAAGTATCGCTACGACGTCGCCACCGGTGACATTACCCTGCTCACCGACGGCAAATCCCGCAACGTGGGCGGCGTCTGGTCGCACGCGGGCGACCGCTACGCCTACATGTCCACCCGGCGCAACGGCCGGGACCTGGATCTCCGGGTGATGGACCCCGCCGACCCGCGCACCGACCGCATGGTGCTGGAGTTCGAGGGCGGCGGCTATGCGCCGCTCGATTGGTCGCCGGACGACCGTACGATGCTCCTACACCAGGGGATCTCGGTGAACGAGAGCTACCTGTGGCTGGTCGACGTCGCGACCGGGGTGAAGACACTACTCACGACGAAGCAGGGCAACGACACCGCCGCGTACGGGAGCGCGCAGTTCAGCCCCGACGCCAAGGGGATCTACCTCACGACTGACCTGGGCTCGGAGGTGCGGCGGCTCGCGTATCTGAGTCTGCTCGGCAAGCGCTACCGCTTCCTGAGCGACCGCCTTCCGTGGGACGTGGACGAGTTCGCGCTCTCCCCCGACGGGCGCTGGATCGCGTTCGTGGCCAACGAAGACGGGATCGGCGCGCTGCACGTGATCAACGCTACCACCGGCGCGGAGCGACGGATTCCGAAGCTGCCGGCGGGGCTGATCGGGAACGTCACCTGGCGCCGCACCGGTGCAGAGCTCGCCTTCTCATTCACCTCCGCTCGCGCGGGAGAGGACGCGTATTCGCTCGACCTCGTGACCGGCCGGCTGGTGCGCTGGACCGAGAGCGAGACCGGTGGCCTCAATACGGCGGACTTCGCGGAGCCGGAGCTGATTCACTGGTCGAGCTTCGACGGGCGCTCGGTCTCCGGGTTCCTCTACAAGCCCCCGGCGCGGTTCGCCGGCCGCCGGCCAGTCATCATCAACATTCACGGCGGTCCGGAGGGCGAGTCACGTCCCGGGTTCCTGGGCCGCAGCAATTACTACGTGAACGAGCTCGGCATCGCCCTCATTCTCCCGAACGTCCGGGGCTCGACGGGCCACGGCAAGACGTTCGTCAAGCTCGACAACGGAACCCTGCGGGAAGGTGCCTACAAGGACATCGGCGCGCTATTCGACTGGATCCGGGCGCGCCCTGATCTCGACCCGGACCACGTGCTCGTGACGGGCGGCAGCTACGGCGGCCACATGACGCTGGTGACCGCGACGCTCTATAACGACCGGGTCTGCTGCTCGGTGGACGTGGTCGGCATCTCCAACCTCGCCACCTTTCTCAAGAACACGTCCGGGTACCGCCAGGACCTGCGGCGCGTCGAGTACGGCGACGAGCGCGACTCCACGCTCCGGGCGTGGATGGAGCGCACCGCGCCGCTCAACAACGTCGACAAGGTCACGAAACCGTTGTTCATCGTCGCGGGAATGAACGATCCGCGCGTCCCCAGGAGCGAAGCCGAGCAGATGGTCGCCGCCCTGAAGCAGCGGAGCGTGCCGGTCTGGTATCTGATGGCGAAAGACGAAGGTCACGGGTTCCGGAAGAAGAGCAATCAGGACTTCCAGTTCTACGCGACGATCCTCTTCACCGAACGGTTCCTGCTGGGCCATGAGGCGTCGGACCTCAGGCCCTAGATGTTCACTGCCCGCATCCCTGCTTCCGTGTAGCGGTCTCCGGCCGCAGCCCCCTGCGGCACCACCGTGTCGAGGCGCTGCAGCTCGTCCGGCTGGACGCGGATGGCGAGCGCGCGCACGTTCTCCTCGAGCCGGGCACGCTGCTTCGTCCCCGGGATCGGCACGATGTCGTTCCCCCGAGCGAGCAGCCAGGCGAGCGCGAGCTGCGCGGGCGTGTATCCCTTCTCCCGAGCGATCGCCTCGATTCGCTGCACTAGCTCGAGATTCTTCTCGAAGTTCTCCTGCTGGAACCGCGGATTGTTGCGCCGCCAATCGTCCGAGGGGAGGTCGTCGACTCGCCGGAAGCGACCCGTGAGGAACCCCCGTCCGAGCGGGCTGTAGCCGACGAACCCGATGCCCAACTCCCGGCACGTGGGCAGGATGTCGGCCTCGGGGTCGCGACTCCAGAGCGAGTACTCAGTCTGGAGCGCGCTGATCGGGTGCACCTGGTGGGCACGACGAATGGTCGCGGGTGACGCTTCGGAGAGGCCGAGGTACCGCACCTTGCCCTCCTGCACCAGCTCGGCCATGGCGCCCACCGTGTCCTCGATGGGCACGCCGCGGTCGACGCGGTGCTGGTAGTACAGGTCGATGGTGTCGACGCCCAGCCGTTCGAGCGAAGCGTCGCAGGCGGCTCGCACGTACTCCGGCCGGCCGTTCACGCCCCCGAAGCTACCATCCGGGCCGCGCACATTGCCGAACTTCGTGGCCAGCGTCACCTCGCCGCGCCGGCCCGCGATGGCGCGGCCGACGAGTTTTTCGTTCGTGAACGGGCCGTACATATCGGCCGTGTCCAGGAAGGTAATCCCCAGATCGAGGGCCCGGTGAATCGTGGCGACGGATTCGGCGTCGTTCCGACCGGCGTAGAACTCCGACATCCCCATGCAGCCCAGGCCGAGCGCGGAAACGACGAGGCCCTGCCTGCCAAGCGTGCGTTGCTCCATTGTGGCGACTCCTTGTGCGTTCACGGACATCCAGCCTGCTGCAACCACACCGGCCGGGGTGATGTTCCCGGGGGCCGCCTACTAGAATTGATGCTCCATGGCCACACCCCCGGCGGCCCCCGGCGCACGCTTACGCGCCCTGTGGGCCCGGCTCTCCCCGCTTCCGGGCGGCAAGCGCGTGTTCAGCTGGCTGCTCGGCCGGATGGTTCCCTATACCGGCACCATCCGCCCCCGCGTCATCGAGCTCGGTGGCGGGCACGCGAAGATCCAGATCGCCGATCGGCGCAGCGTGCGCAATCACCTGAATTCCGTCCACGCCGTGGCGCTCGCGAACCTCGCCGAGGTGACGAGCGGGCTCGCCCTGCTCACCGGTCTGCCGCCCAACGTCCGCGGCATTCCCGTCAGGCTCTCCATCGCCTACTTCAAGAAGGCGCGCGGTCTCCTCACCGCCGAAGCGCGCTGCCCCCTCCCCGACACGTCGGTCGACGCCGAGCACGACTTCGAGACGGTCGTGTCCGACGCCAGTGGCGACGTGGTCGCGCGGGCGACGGTACGCTGGCGCCTCGGCCCGGCGCCCGCGCCGTGACCCCGCTCGACACCGTGCTCTCCCGCGACGCGGGCGTCGCGGTGCCGCTCATCGCCGGCGCCATGTACCCGTGTTCCAACCCGGAGCTGGTCGCCGCCGTATCGGCCGCCGGCGGCATCGGCATCGTGCAGCCCCTCTCAATGATCTATGTCCACGGTCACGACCTGCGCGAAGGGTTCCGGCTGATCCGTCGCCTCACCGACAAGCCGATCGGCATGAACGTGCTCATCGAGCAGTCGTCGCAGCTGTACCTCGATCGCATGAAACGCTGGGTGGATGTCGCGTTGGAGGAGGGCGTCCGCTTCTTCATCACCTCGCTTGGCAAGCCGCGCTGGGTCGTGGAGCGGGTGCGCCAGGTCGCCGGCCTCGTCTACCACGATGTCACCGAGCGCAAATGGGCGATGAAGGGCCTGGAGGCGGGTGTGCGCGGGCTCATCGCCGTGAACAGTCGCGCCGGCGGTCATGCAGGTCCGCGCAGCGCCGCGCAGCTCGTCGAGGAGCTGGGCGACCTGGGCGTCCCGCTGGTGTGCGCCGGAGGGATCGGCGACGCGGCGGGGTTCGTGGCGGCGCTGCGACTGGGTTACGCCGGCGCCCAGCTCGGCACGCGCTTCATCGCGACGCCCGAATGCACCGCCCACCCCGAATACAAACGCGCCATCGTGCAGGCGGACGAGGAGGACATCGTGCTCACCGAGCGCGTCACCGGCGTCCCGCTCGCGGTGATCCGCACGCCCTACGTCGAGCGCGTCGGCACCCGGGCGGGGCCCCTCGCACGCTGGCTGTTGCGCGGACGCCGGACCAAACACTTCATGCGCACCCTGTACGCGCTCAATTCGGCGTGGCGGCTCAAGCGCAGCCTGTTCGACGGCGCGTCGTCCAAGGACTACTGGCAGGCCGGCAAGAGCGTCGCCGGAATCACGAGTATCGAGCCCGCCGGCGAGATCGTGCGGCGCTTCGCGGCCGCGGCCCTCACATCGACGTAAACAGCGCCCGATCGATCTTCCTGCTGTCGCCCACCACCGCGAAGCGAAGGTCGCGCAGATACTTCCTGGCCACCCTCGGGCCGGCGGGTGTCAAGCCACGATCAGCGGAAGATCGCCGCGACGTAGATGATCCCGGCCATGCCAAGCACCTCGTGGGGAGTGCAGACGTAAACGTACTTCCCGGGCGGGAAGCGACCGTCGATCACTACGTCGTATGTCTGCCCGACGGAAACGAGCGTCGGTCCGAGGCGCTGCGGGCCCAGATCGGCCGCGGTGGGAACGCTTCGGAACTCCACGTTGTGAGGCATCCCTCCGAGTTGCACGAACCGCACGGTATCGCCGAGCTGAGCCGTCACCCGGATTGGATCGAAAGCGATCCCGTACGGCAGGCGCTCCACCATGCGGACGACGATCACGCGGGGACTCGCCGGGGGCGCCGATTGCGCGCCCGCCGGCGAGCCGATCAAGCCAAGGATCGTGATGATCCAACGGGTCGAGCGCGCCACATCCCCCTCCGGTGCCCGCGCTACCGCAGCGCGATCGCGGGACGGATCAGCAGCGTCCCTTCGCTGTCCAGATTGGCGAACCGACCGCTCGCCACGGCCTCGTATCCTTTCAAGCACCCGTGGGTGACGACGCCCGCGAGCCGCAGCACGCCGCTCTTCCAGTTGACCGTTCCATACAGCTCAGCCACGAGTGGGCCTTCGCCCGGCGCCACCGGCGACACGATCCAGCGCGTCTTGACCTCCCACACTGGCCGCGCCGTCTCCATCAAGCTGCCGAGCGGCTCCAGTGTGACGACCAAGGCACCACCCCCCGGGCCGGTGACCTGTCCGTTCCAGACGTTGCTCGTGTGGTCGTCCTGACTCACACCGGCAAACTGGCTGGCGTAGCTCAAGTCCAAGCCATGCGCGCCAGCGGCACACACCGAGCCAACGGCGGCGTCGCGCGCCGGCGCGGCGTTCGTGCCTTGCGTCGCGGCAGACGACGTCAGCAGCAAGGCGGCGAGCCCTCCGAATGCGGCGACCTGAATCCGAGGAACCGTGAGGCGGGCCATGGAAACCTCCTGCTGTAGTCGTGGACGCTGCGAGGAGGGCGGGTCTGCGCTTGCTCCCCCTGTAACACGGGCCTAGTATAAGACCGACCCGTCAGACCGGTGTCAGACAGGTCTCAAATGGCGAGCGCGCTGCGGTTGCGGACCTTGGGGGGACTCGCGGTCGAGGGGAATCCCCCGCCGGGGCCGGGAGCGGCGGCGCAGCGACGACCCCTCGCCCTGCTGGCCCTCCTCGCGGCAGCCAGTGAGCGCGGTGTGAGCCGCGACAAGCTGCTCGCCTGCCTCTGGCCCGAAAGCAGTCAGGAGAAGGCGCGACATCTCCTGACGCAAACGCTGTACGCGCTGCGCCGCGACCTCCACGCGCAGGAGCTGTTCCTCGGATCCAACGAGCTCAGGCTGAACCCGCAGGTCGTGTCGACCGACGTCCAGGAGTTCGAAGCGGCCCTCGCGCAAGGCGAGCTGGAGCGGGCGGTCGCGCTGTACCACGGTCCGTTTCTCGATGGTTTCTTCCTGTCTGGTGCGCCGGAGTTCGAGCGCTGGACGGATGCCGAGCGCGCACGCCTCGCCCAGTGCCTCGGCCGCGCCTGCGAAGCCCTCGCGACCGCCGCCACGGCGCGCCGCGACCATCCCGCGGCAGTAGAGTGGTGCCGTCGCCTCACGGCGCTCGATCCACTCAATTCGCGGTACGCCCTGGGCCTTGTGAAGGCGCTGACGGCTGCGGGAGATCGGGCAGGCGCGCTGCGGTACGCCCGAACCCACGAAGACCTCCTCCGCACCGAGCTCGGCGCCTCGCCTGACGAGGCGTTCGCCGCCACCGTAGCCGAGCTGCGTGCGCAGACGACGGGCGGTGTGCCCCGAGCGGCAGCCGGGTCGCGCATCCGGCAGGTCAGCGCAGCACTCGCCCCGCACTACACGATCGAACGGGAGCTGGGCCGCGGCGGCACCACCACCGTCTACCTCGCGCGGGACTTGAAGCACAACCGCGCGGTCGTCCTGAAGGTGCTCCATCCCGAGCTCAGCTCAGCGGTCGCGGCCGAGCGGTTCCTGCGCCAGATCCGGCTCGTAGCGCAGCTGCGCCACCCCCACATCCTGCCGCTGTACGATTCGGGCGACGCGGACGGCTTCTTCTACTATGTCGCTCCCTACATCGAGGGAGGATCGCTGCGGGCGCGACTCGAGCGCGAGCAGCGTCTGCCGGTGCAGGAAGCGCTGCAGATCGGCCGCGAGGCAGCCGACGCGCTCGACTACGCGCACCGCCACGACGTGCTGCACCGCAACGTGAAGCCCGAGAACGTCCTGCTCGACGCCGGGCAGGCCGTGGTGGCCGGGTTTGGGATCGTGCGCGCGCTGCACGTCGCGCGCCAGGAAAGGGTGACCGCCGAGGGCCTGCGGATGGGGACGCCGGCCTACATGAGCCCGGAGCAAGCGATGTGCGCTCCCGATCTCGACGGCCGCAGCGACATCTACACCCTGGCGTGCGTCGTGTTCGAGATGCTCGCGGGCGCGCCGCCGTTCACCGGGCGCGACGCGGAGACGGTGCTCGCGCAACGCGTCACCGCGTCCCCGCCGGGGATTCGACGCCTCCGCCCGGACGTATCCGCCGCGGTCGACGCGGCGCTCCTCAAGGCGCTCGCGACCAGCCCCGTTGAGCGGTTTCAAACGGCGGGCGAGTTCGCGCGAGCGCTGGCGGTTTAGTAGTCACTGCTCCCGGTCCACCACATAGACGTTTCGCTGCGCCGTCGGCACGATGATCAGGTCGAGGATGTTGACGTGCTCAGGCAGGTTGACGACGTACGCGATCGCGTCCGCTATGTCGTCGGCCGTGAGGGGCTGGAAACCCTGGTACACCGCCTTCGCGCGCTGCGTGTCGCCGTGGAAGCGGACCTCGGAGAACTCGGTCTCCACGAACCCCGGATCGATGCTCGAGACGCGAATCGGCGTGCCCGCCACATCGAGGTTCATCCCTTCGCTGAGCGCGCGCACGCCGAACTTCGTGGCGTTGTACACGTTCCCCATCGGATACGTCATGTGTGCCGCCGTGCTGCCGATGTTCACCACGTGGCCGCGGCGCCGCGCCACCATGTGCGGCAGGATGGCGCGCGTCACGTTGAGGAGCCCCTTCAGGTTCGTGTCGATCATGCGATCCCAGTCCTCGGGGTCGCCCTCGTAAACCTTGGACATCCCGCTCGCCAGACCGGCGTTGTTGATGAGGACATCCGGGACGTACCCGCCCGCGATCAGCTCGGTGGCGGCCCCGTTCACCGCGGCCCGATCGCGCACGTCCACCGCCGCGAGCAGCACCGAGGCTTGATGGCCGCGGCGCAGGTCGGCGGCCAGCCGCTCGAGCCGGTCGGAGCGGCGCGCCCAGAGCGCGAGGTTGGCGCCGTCGGCGGCGAATCTGCGCGCGCACGCTTCGCCTATCCCCGAGCTCGCGCCGGTGATGAGCATCAGCTTTCCCTGGATGCGATTCACACGTCTCTCCGCGACGCCTCTGCTTAACGTTGTTGCGTGACGCTCTTGCGTGACGCCGTTTGCGCGACGTCCTTGTCTTACCTCATGTTCCCCGTGTGTCCCAGCGAATAGCGTCCCGGCTGCGGCCACACGCACAGCCCGTGCGGCTCGCGACCGACCGGGATGCGATGCGTGAGCCGGCCGGTTTCGGCGTCGAACACGTACACTTCGTCGTCGTAGCGCCCCGAGAGCCACAGCTCCCGCCCGTCGGCGCTCACGTTTCCCATGTCGGGGCTCCCACCGCCCGGCACGGGCCAGGTGGCGACGATCCGCTCCGTCGCGGGGTCGAGCACCGTGATGCTCCCCGGCCCGTGGCGGCCGCCCGCGGTCGTATTCCAGCCGCGGTTGCTGATGTACATGCGGCGACCGTTCCGGCTGGGGTAAATGCCGTGCGTGCCCTTCCCGGTGGCGATGAACCCGATGCGCCGGAACGCCTCGGGGTCCACGAGGTAGACGCCGTTCGCCATCATGTCGGCGACGTAGAACACCCGCCCGTCCGGCGACGCGCGGATGTCCTGGGGCATCGCGTGGGCGCCCAGGCCGGCGGGGTCGAGCGTCAGATAGCCGACCACCCGGCGCGCGGCGACGTCGAGCTTCAGCACCTCGCCCGAGAACTCGCAGGTCGCGAGCGCGTACCGCCCGTCGGCGGTGAACTCCATGTGGTCCACGCCCTTGCACTCGACCGGCACCGACTCGACCAGGGCCATCGTGTGCGCGTCGCGGAAGTCGAGCCGCCTGAGCCGCTCGGCCACCACGATCGCCCACCGGCCGTCCGGCGTGAAGTACAGGTTGTACGGGTCGGCGACCGCAACGCTCGTCCCTTCGCGGCCGGTCGCCGGGTCGATCGGCGTGAGGGTGTTCCCCAGATTGTTCGCCACCCACAGCGTCGCGAGGTCGTACGAGGGGACCACGTGCTGGGGCAGCGCGCCCGTGGCGAAGGTGCGTAGCACACGGTAGGTCAGCGGATCGATCACGCTCACGCTGCCGTCCTTGCTGTTCGGCACGTAGACGAACGGCACGGCGCGCTGCGCCGCCGGGCTGAGCATCCCCGCGCCGGCGGCGGCGTACAAGTTCGGCGGCACGCTGTCCCCGGCGAGCCGGGTCTGGGCGGCGCCCGGCGCCCCGGCGGCGACCGCCAGCAGCGCCAGCGTGGTGTTGCGTATGCGCATCGCGACCCCTCCGACAAAACCTAGCACGGCGACCGTGTGCAGGTAGTTTACTGCAGCCGCCGTTCCAGCAGGAGCCCCCGGACGCCGTCGCGCAGACTTTTGCCCGCTTCGCGCTGCCCTGATGAAAGGAAAGGTGACCACCCGATGCTGAAGCGAATCGCCGTCATACTGCTCGCCACAGCGCTGCTCGCGCCGCCCTCCCCCGCGCCGGCGCAGCGCCACGTCACGACGCCCCGGGAAGCGCTGGGCTTCGACATCGGGGCGGACTATCACCTCGCCACCTACACCCAGTTCGAGGCGTACTGGCGCACGCTGGCGCGGCAGTCGCCGCGCATGGTGCTGCGCGAGATCGGCAAGACCGCCGAAGGCCGGACCCAGCTCATGGCGATCATCACGACGCCGGAGAATCACAAACGGATCGCCCGCTACCAGGAAATCGCGCGGCGTCTGGCGCGTGCGGAGGGGCTCACCGACGAGCAGGCACACGCTCTCGCGGCCGAGGGGAGGGCGGTCGTGTGGATCGACGGCGGCCTGCACGCCACCGAAGTGCTCGGCGCGCATCAGCTGATGGAGCTCGTCTACCAGATGGTGAGCCGGGACGACCCGGAAACCCGGCGCTTCCTCAACGACGTCATCCTGCTCGCGGTGCAAGCGAACCCCGACGGGATGGAGCTCGTGTCGAGCTGGTACATGCGCGAGCCGGACTCGCTCAAGCGCTCGACGGCGGGGATCCCACGGTTGTACCAGAAGTACATCGGGCACGACAACAACCGCGACTTCTACATGGTGAACCAGCCCGAGACCGAGAACATGGCCCGGGTCATGTTCCGTGAGTGGTTCCCCCAGATCGTGTATAACCACCACCAGACCGGTCCCGCCGGCGCCGTGCTGTTCGCCCCGCCGTTCCGGGATCCTTTCAATTACTACTTCGACCCGCTCGTGCCGATCGGCATCGACATGGTCGCGGCAGCGATGCACGACCGCTTCCTCGTGGAGGGCAAGCCGGGCGCCACGATGCGCTCGGGCGCGCCGTATTCGACGTGGTGGAACGGCGGGCTTCGCACCACCGCCTATTTCCACAACATCATCGGGCTCCTCACGGAGTCGATCGGCAATCCGACGCCGATCGACATCCCGTTCGTCCCCGACCGCGAGCTGCCCAAGGGCGACCTGCCCTCACCCGTCGAGCCGCAAAAGTGGCACTTCCGGCAGTCGGTCGAGTACTCGATCACCGCCAACCGTGCCGTGCTCGACTACGCCTCGCGCTACCGCGAGACGCTGCTCTACAACATCTACCGCATGGGGATGAATGCCATCGAGCGCGGCAGCACGGACCACTGGACCATGCACCCCCAGCTCATCGAGAGCGTGAAGGCGGCCGCGGCGAAGGACTCGGCCCTCGACACCATCCGCACCGCGCGCACCCGGGACGGCCGGGTGCCGACCAAGTACTTCGCCATGCTGCGCGAGCCGGCGTTGCGGGACCCGCGCGGGTACATCCTTCCGTCCGACCAGCCGGACTTCGCGACCGCCACGAAGTTCGTGAACACCCTGATCAAGAACGGCGTGACGGTGCTGCGGGCCACTCGGGACTTCGACGTGGCGGGCAAGCACTATCCCGCCCGGTCCTATGTGCTCAAGGCCGACCAGGCGTTCCGGCCGCACGTGCTCGACATGTTCGAGCCCCAGGACCACCCGAACGACTTCCAATACCCCGGCGGCCCGCCGATCCCGCCGTACGACAATGCGGGCTGGACCCTCGCCTATCAGATGGGCGTGCAATTCGACCGCATCCTGGACGGCTTCGAGGGCCCGTTTGAGGCCGTCCTGGGCTTCGCGACGCCGTCCGCCGGGACCGTCAGCCACGCCGACGGCGCCGCCGGGTTCCTGCTGAGTCACCACGTGAACGACGCGGTGATCGCGACCAATCGGCTGCTGGCGAAGGAGCAGGAGGTCGATTGGCTCGGGCAGTCGATCCCGGCGAACGGCAGGACCTACCCCGCCGGCACCATCTTCATTCCCGCTACGACGGCGAGCGTCCCCCTCGTCCGCCAGCTCGCGACCGAGCTGGGCGTGAGCTTCGAGGGCGTCACGACCCGGCCCGCGGGCGACGCGCTGCGGCTGCATCCCGCGCGGATCGGCCTGTGGGACCGCTACGGCGGCTCGATCCCGTCCGGGTGGACCCGCTGGCTGCTCGAGCGGTTTGAGTTCCCCTTCGAGGTGGTGTATCCACCCACGCTCGACGCCGGCAGACTCGTCGACCGCTACGATGTGCTCGTGTTCCCCGACGGCGCGATTCCGCAGAACGACCGCGACCAGGAGGAGGACTTCTTCGGGCCGCCGCCCGCGCCCGAGACGATTCCCTCAGAGTACCGCGGCCGGCTCGGCCGCGTGACGGTGCAGAAGACCGTACCCCTGCTCCGGCAGTTCCTCGCCGACGGGGGCACGATCATCGCGATCGGCAGTTCGACCAGCCTGGGCCAGCATATCGGACTGCCGCTCGCCAGCCACCTGGCGTTGGACGGGAAGCCCCTCCCCCGCTCCAAGTTTTACGTGCCGGGCTCGCTGCTACAGGTGCGGGTCGATACCACGCGCCCGCTCGCCTACGGAATTCCGGGACGGGTGGACGTGTTCTTCGACAACAGCCCGGCGTTCGACCTGCGTCCCGCGGCGGCGGTCGCGGGCGTGCGGCCGGTGGCGTGGTTCGATTCGGACCACCCGCTGAGGAGCGGCTGGGCGTGGGGCCAGCAGTACCTGAAGGACGGCGTGGCGATCGTCGAGGCCCCGGCCGGCGACAAGGGCGGGAAGCTGTTCCTGTTCGGGCCGGAGATCCTGAACCGTGGCCAGCCGCACGGCACGTTCAAGTTTTTCTTCAACGGGATCTATCTGGCTCGCGCGACGCCGCTGGCCCAGGCGGCGGGACCGGGAGCGCGGTGAGCCCGGATGACAACGGAGCGGCGGGGCCGCCGCTCCGTTGTCCACGTCACGCCCGAAGGCTTACTGGCACTTCGGCTCGCCTTCCTTGTTCGCCGGCGCCAACGCCGTCGACCCGATGAAGATCGAGCAGGTCTTCGTCGTGTTGAGGTTGGTGATGTTCGCCGTCCAGCCATCGGCTGTGAGCGCGATGGCCGGCAGCGTGTTGCCCGTCGACTGGGTGAAGATGACTGCACCCACGCCGATCGCCGCCGAATACTTCACGGAGTCGGCGAAATAGGCTTCTTCAGCGGTCACCAAGTTACGAAGGTCGGACTTCATCGAGGCGAGATACGCCTTCTCCTTCGTGTTGGCGAACTTCGGGATCGCGATCGCGGCCAGAATGCCGATGATCACGACCACGATCAGCAGCTCAATCAGCGTGAAACCCTTGCGGTTCATCTGACCCTCCTGTGAAAGGTTTTCAGTAGGTCGGCCAGTTATCGACCCAGACGTTCGTGTATCCCACGAGCTGGGCCGTCTTCCCCATCGCCTTCGCAACATTGCACGAATTGTAATTGAAGCGCTTCGCGCCGTTGCCGACGTCGTCCTGGGACAGGTTCTTGCCGAGCTTGACGTTGAGTCCCGTGACGGTCGCCCCGTCCACGCCGCCGTTGCCGTTCGACGTGAGGTTGTCGCCGACGAGCAGCACGCCGTGCCACGTGACGTTGCCGTTCATCGTCAGGCTGCCGGACACAATCAATGTCCCTTGCCCATTGCCCGACAGCACCCAGTTGCCGTCGACCCGGATGACCGGCCAGTAGTTCGGGTCGGTGAAAGGGGGCCAAGTGCCCGGAGGAATCGTGACGTCGGGCGTTAGTGCCGTCCCGTTTGTGATCCCGGCCCAGTCGATCTTGACCGAGTCGGCCATCTCCGCCGGCGTAGGGGCGACGTTCTTGACCGGCGGATTCCCCTGGGGCGCGAGGCCGCCGCCGTTCTGCGTATACCCCGGGATCGTCGGCACGGCCACACCGGCGACCGCGGGCAGCTGGCCGCACGCATCCGTGCCGCCTGCCCCCATCGGAGACCCGCCATTCTTGTGCAACCCGCTCAGGCTGGTCCAGCTGGACAGGATGTTCATCGCCGCCGGCTGCCACACCGCGTACTCGGCGACGGAGCGCTCGGCCGCGGGCGTGCCGCGCAGCGCCCTCACGGTGCTCACACCGTGCGACCGCACGACATATCCCCAGCGCTGCGCCCTCGCGTCGGCGCGCAGTTGCTGCAGCACCACGTCGGCGTATCCGCCGGTCAGCATGATCCGCGTCGACTCCGTCACGGCGGGCGGCGCTACCGTGAAGCCGAACGAGTCGCGGCGCGCTAGGAACAGTTCCAGGCCGGTCTCGGCCAGTGTGAAGGCAGCGAGCGCTGCCTGGTCGTTCGCGCTCACCCGGCGCTCGCTGGCGAGGCCCGAGAAGCCCGCCGCGAGCAGGACCGTGAGCACCACGATGATCAGGATCACCAGTGGGAGCGCTACACCGCGCTCGGAACTCCGTCGTCGCATGCTCACTCCTGGCTCGCGCATCACTTGAGCTGGTTGTTGAAGAACACCGCCGTGACGACCTGCGCCTGCTTGGGCACCGCCATTCCCTCGGGCGCGCGCTCGCTCTGCGCGTTCAGGTCGAGCTCGAGGCCGCGCAGCGCGGCCAAAGAGGTCGGCACGGTGCTCTGCGCCGTGTCGCTCCCGGCGACAAAAAAGCGGAACTTCGCAGTGGTGTCGAACGGCGCGACCAGCTCGTCGCTCTGCCCGGTTTGGACGATCGTGCGCCACAGCGCCATCCGTCCCGGCAACGCGACCGAGCTCTTGAACTCGTAGGTCACGCGCTGGATCAGGAACACCGGCGTCCCGATCAGCGTGGCCGCTGGAAGGCTTGCGGGGAGCGCCGGCCGAACCGCCACGACCCGGCCCTGCGGCAACACCGTCACGTTCGCCGCCGCGCACACCGACGCGTTGTCCGGGGCCAGCGAGGCGCCCGCCTCCAGATACGTGTACTGCCCCAGCGAGTCGCGCCAGGCGTAACCGGAAAAGCCAGCCGTCGCGTACATCGTCGAGTCGACCGGCCAGAGCGACAGAGTCGTCTCCGTGCCGCTGCTCGCGCATGCGACCCCGATGGCGTACGGGGCCCGCACCGTGATCCGGGTGGCGGTCGCCGACACCGCCCCGCCCGTCGCCTCGACCATCCGCAGGTCGGAAAGCGCCGCGTTGATCGCGGTGCGCGACACGAACCGCGCCCGGCGGAGCTGGGTCTCCTGGTCGTAGAACCGGGTCTGCGACAGGAGCAGCCGGGTGATCGCACCGCCGACGATCCCGATGATGAGGATCGTCACCAGCAGCTCGATGAGGGTGGACCCGCGGCGCGCGCTCACGGCTTGTTGAAGGGGTTGTTGCCCGGCTTGGTCCGCTGCAGCACGACGGTGTCGGGCCGGAACAAGGTGTTGAGCGGCGTCACCACGACCGTCACGCGCCGCAGTCTGGGCGAGAGGCTGTCCACCATGACTTTGCGGGTGTAGGGCAGCGGCGGCTTGGTGACGGTGATCGTGCCCGCCCGGCTCTTGAGCGAGTCGAACGGCATCGCCGTGAACTGGTTCACCTGTTGCGCCACGACCGCGTCGCGCGCCGCGCCGCCCGAGACGGCGTAGAACCGGCGCGCCAACGCGAAGTTGAGCTGCGCCACGCTCACGAGCACGAGGGAGAGCAGCGCCATCGCGACCACCAGCTCGATGAGCGTGACGCCGGCCTCGGATCGGCTCACGGGACCCTCACCCACCCGGCGCGCGACATCGTCACCTGGCGGGAGTAACCCCGCGCCCACACCGTCACGGTCAGCGCGCTCGACGTGACACCGCTCGGGAACAGATCGACCGGGGTCGCCGAGAAAGACACGGAGTCGAGCCCATATGGCGTGTCCGGGCCGAGCCACCGCGTGT
>Ga0209761_1000627_pt1 | contig 21919 bp, 18 predicted proteins | sample GraSoi013_1_40cm_4_FD_185818 | JGI IMG/M metagenome (GOLD analysis project Ga0209761, IMG submission 185818) | Grasslands soil microbial communities from the Angelo Coastal Reserve, California, USA - Sample 09_25_2013_1_40cm (SPAdes) (version 2) | ecosystem: Environmental > Terrestrial > Soil >...
GAAGAAGCAAGTGATGCGCGAGGTCCTCGACGCGGTCCTCACCGGCAAGCAGGCGCCCACGACCTTTGTGCCGCCGATGGGCTGCTCGATCAAGTGGAAGTCGGATCACTGGCGCTGACGTCCGACCGCACGCCGCGTCGTACGTCGTCGCTTCTTGGTCCTCGACGCTTTCCCGCCGCCGGCGAGCGACCGGCGGAGCCCTCCGAGCCGCCACTCGAGGAAGGAGAACACGGCGGCCAGGTTCCCGCTCCGGCGGTACGCTCGGCGGACCCGCGCGGCTTCCGCAGGAGCCGTCTTGAGTTCCTCCACGAACTTCTTGATGTTCAGGATGGCTCGAGTCAACTCGTCGACGATCGGGATCGTCGCTCGCTGGGAGGTTCGGGAGAGCGGATTCAAGTCGACGCTGATGACGATCTTTCCCATGCGGACGAGCGCCTCAGCGCGGTCGCCGTCTTCCAGTGGCACGAGGACGACATCCGCCCCGAAAATCCCGTCCCGGTGGGATAGCGCTCGCTTCGATTCGATGCCAGGAATCCGCGCGTTTGGGCGCGGGCCGAGGACGTTTCGCGCCCCAGCCCCCTCGAGGATCCTTACGATTTTCTTCACGCGGGGTTCCGTCCGGTGAAAAAGATTCACTTCGATCCCGGCGGGGATCGCGCGCGCGAGCTGGACGACTTCTTTCGCCGCGAGCGCGGCCACGTTGCCATTCACCGAGATCACCGGTCGGGACGCCGCGAGGAGATGGGCCGCGGCCGCGCGCTCCGCCACGAGGGCGGGCGCGCTCGTCCCTTCTCCAAACAGGTAGTCCCACGCTTCCCCGCGGCCTTGCGCGACGAGTCCCTCCGGGACCACGATGCCCCGCTTCCATGCACGCACGAGGCGCCCCCGTCGGACGAGCGATTCGTACCGCGGGTGCGATCGGGGGATCGTCATGTCATCCGCTGGATCGCAGCGACGAACTTCCCGCAGCCGTGCCAGAGGGGATCGGCGGTCGGGATTCCGTATTTCTGCTCATATGTCCCCACGACGGCTTCCACCTCCTCTCGCGTCATGTTCTCGTGGTTGATTCCAATCCCGACCACTTTGCCCCCGCCGATGCGGCGCGTGTAGAATTGCAGCCACTCGATCTCTTCGTCCACGCTCGGCATCGGCCACGCGACGACGTCCCGCCGGAAGGACCGCGTCTTCCGGGCAGGGGCGTGCATCATCAGGATCGCGGACGGCATGGACGCCATGATGATCGCTCGGGTGCCGCACACGTAAGCAGGATGGGAGATGCTCCCCTGGCCCTCGACGACGATTACGCGTGCTTGCGTTTCGTCGTAGGCGCGGACGACTTCGGATTCCAGTTCGCCCACCATGAAATCGGCCTTGATCGAGTCGAGCGGTACGCCGTAAGCGGACCCCTGGAGGAGCCCCGTCTGGCCCGTGGCCACGAACGCGGCGGGGACGCCCGCAGCGTTCAGCGCGTCGGTCAACAGGAGGGCCGTCGTCCGCTTCCCGATCGCCCCGTCCGTCCCGAGGACCGGGATCCGGAGGCATGGCAGCTTGCGGGCGAGGTCGCTGAACTGCTTCGACTCCCGGATCGGCCGCGGCTTGCGGACATCGACCAGGCGTACGCCGTGGGTCTCCGCGAGCTTCACGAATTCCGGATCGTCGTTGAGGAACTCGTGCAGTCCCGCGACGACGTTCAGGCGATGCTCGATCGCCTCGCGGATGACCGGCCGGAACTCCTTCGGAATGTACCCGCCGAATGTCGCGACACCGATGATCAGGGTCTCCGGCTGGCACCGATCGATGGCTTCCTTCAGGTTCGCGACGATCGGGATCCCGTTCGGTTTTCCGTCGAGGACCTCCCCGGCGTCATGCCCGGCCTTCGTATGATCGATGACGCCCGCGATCTCGTACCGTTTCGAATACCGCACGAGGCCGTTCGCCGTCTTTCCCGTGCTCTGACCGAAATATCCGTCGCACAGGATGACGGCTTTCTCCATGCCTCTTGTCCCCTGTGATAACAGCGGGCGAAAGTCCATAATCTCCTATTAAGCCTAAGCGCGCAGGCGACGCATCATGGTCGCAAGATTCCGCGTCATTCAGAGCCCACGCTCTTCCCCCCTCCGCGATTCCGCCGAAAGGCGATGGGAGGCGCGCCCGTGACGCAGAACGTCGAAAATCTCGGCCCCTGCAGCTCCTGCGGCGGGACACTCTTCCCGTTCATCCTGTGCGAATCGTGCGGGGCCGCGACGATCCTGCGCGAGGCCCGCCAACTCGAACGGGAGGCCACGTGTCCCGAATGCGGCGCTCGAAACCCCTGGCAGGTTATCTGCGACCAGTGCCACTCTCGCTTCCGGGCACCCGCCGCCGAGGAGGAACGGTCTCCCGCCGCCGCGGCCCCGGCGGTCCCGCCTGCCGCAGGCCGTCCGAAGCGGCGCATCAACGGGGAATCCGACCCGGCCTCCCTCGTCCACCTGCTGAAGGTCCTCGGCCTCGATCCGTCCCGGGCACAGGCGCTGATCGACCGCGGGTACGACGCCCTCTGGAAGATCGCACGGACCTCGGTCGACGAGTTGGCGCGGATCCCGGAGGTCGGGCCCGTCGCCGCGCACAAGATGCTCGCGTCCCTGCATCTCATCAAGTACACGCCACCTCGGCGCACGAAGGAGGAGATCGCCCAGGACGAGTACGAATGCCCGCTGTGCGGCTGCATCACGTCCATGTTCGCGCCGGCCTGCCTCGAATGCGGCGCCGCGTTCGATGAGGAGGAAATGGACGAGGCGATCCGTCAACAGTTCGCCGCCGAAGGCGACGCGGTGCTCCTCGCGTTCTACGATGCCCGCCTCGCGGAGAAACCGGAGAACGCGGACCTGCTCTACGCGCGGGGTCTGCTCCTGCAGACGATGGGTCGGACCGACGAGGCGATGGCGGCTCTGGATCGAGCGGCGGCCGCCGCACCGGACGAACGAAAGATCAAAGTCGCCCAGCTACGGATCCAAGCGAAGGAGCTTCGCAAACCGGACGCGGCCGAGAAGCTGCGGTCCACGGCCAGCTCGCTCCTCGATGACGTCGCATGGGATCAGGAGATCGCGGAGCTCGACGACCTCCTCTCCGAGGAGGGACCCACGTGTCCGAGCTGCGGTTCCACGGTCCCGAGAAATGTCGCGCTGTGTCCGTCATGCGGCGCGCGCTTGGTCGCCGCCCCCCCGGAACCGGAGCAGAAGCCGGCGCCCGGCGGAGCTCCGGAGTTGGACATCCTCGTCGACGACCTCCTCGTCGGCGAGTTAGAGAAGTCCCTCAGCCCGGAGGAACTCGAACTCACGAAGGCCGCGGTCCTCGATTGGCTCATCGAGGAACTCGAAGAGACGATGGGCGTCGATGCGACGATCAAGGCGGCGGTAACGAAACGAGACGAGACGAAGGCGCCCGCCGAGCCCTCGCCCGTCCCGCCGGCCGTTGGATTCCTGTCCAGCTGGATGCGCGGCACCAAAGGGCTCGTCAGTGGCGCCCGTCCCAAGACAACGACCCGCGGGGCCGGGAAGGTCAACGGCCTCGTCAACGGCCGCGGTCGCGTGAACGGCCTCGTGAACGGGCTCGGTCGCACGAACGGCCTGGTGAACGGCGTCGGCCGGGTCAACGGTCTCGTCACTCCCACAGGGCGGGTGAACGGGTTGATGGGCGAACAAGGGCGGGTCAATGGGACGATTGGAGGGACGCGATCCGTCCGGGCGGGACGAAAGGAGATTCGTCTCTCTGTTCCGACGAAGCGCGTGCGGTACGCCGCAATCGCGGCCGCGACGCTCTTCGCGATTCTGGTCGCAGGCTTCCTGTTCATTCCCATCCCGGGACCCACGCCGCCGATCGTGATCGACGGATCGTTCGGCGATTGGGCCACGGTTCCGATGTACGACGCCGTAAGTGCCGCTTCGGATGCGAACGTTGCCATCGACCATTACGCGAGTCTCTTGGATCACAACTCTCTCTACCTATTCGCATCGACCCGCGGCGGAATGTTCGGTGATTCGTCCGCGTACGACGGCATCTACTTCCTAATCGATGCGGACGGAAACCCATCCACGGGCTACCAGTTCGAGGGGATCGGGGCCGAAGCGGTCCTCGAGATCTTCGGCGGGAACAACTCGGTCGCAGGCTCTCGGCTCTACGGCTTCCCGAGCAATGCCGAAGTCAACTGGAGCCAGCGGCAGTCGATCGGCTCACCGCCGGCCGCGGCCTCCGTTCAGGGCGTCGAGGCTCAAGTCTCGACGTACGATCTCACCGGATTTGACCCAACGAATTTCCGCATCGCCGTCTTCGCCGACGACTTCGCCGGGGTCTCGAGTCGCAGCCTTGCTCCACTCACACCCGACGGTTCGGTGCTCGTGGAGTTGCTCCCCCTCGCATCCGTCGTGAGCGCCACGACGACTTCGTGGTTCACGATTCGCGTGCACGCTCTCGGCATGCCGGCCGGCGCTTCATGGGGCGTCTCCTCGTTCGTCTACAACGCCACCCCGGGGCTGACGGTCACCTTGTCCACGGGCTCAGTGAGTCTGACCGAAGGCCAGCCGGAAGCCACGATTACGGCGTCGGTCTTCGCAACGGGGATTTCGCCCGGGAGTGTGGTCCAGATCGATGTGACCAACGCGACGGCACCCGTCCCTGTGGTCATACGTGGCGGACCCATCCGGGCGTACATGGCGGCGCCCCCATCCACTGTACGGATCGACGGACTGTTCGGGGACTGGGTCGGGAGGGACCAAACGGATTCGGATCCGGTGCCCGTGAAGAACCCTGACGTGGACATTATTCGGTACGGGGCTGCGACCTCAAATTTGACCACGTTTTTCCACGTTCGCGTCGCGGGTACGTTGCTGGACGGCAGAGTGCCGCAGCGGAACTGGCCACTGCCGCCGTCCTCTGGAAACGGGAGTTCGGGCGGCGGGGGGAGCAGTGTGCTGCCGCGTCGAACGGGGGAAGACATCTTGCTGGTGTACCTGGACGCCAACGACTCGGACACACGCGGCCTCCCTATCGGGGGTATCTTCGCCGACACCCTGATCGATATTAGGGGCGAGGGCGGGCGCATCACTTCCAAAACCCTCTACGCGTGGTCCAACGGGTGGATTCGCGTGCTTGGAATCCCAATCGCCGCAGAGAAGAATGAGACGGATATTGAGGCGTCAGTGCCACTGCCCGGCCTAAACAACACGCGGATAGTGATTCAATCGACGGACTGGACCCTAGCAGGCGACCTGACAACAGCTCTTGGAGCTCCGGCTTTTGTGTCGCCGCTCGGATCGATCAGAGCATTCGGATTCCCGATGCCTCATCCGACCGACTTTGCAGGAGCCACGTTCTACTTGCATGCCGTGGCGCCGGGGATCAACCCACCGGATTGCATTCAATCGAAAAGCCTTGATACATCCCAAGGCACTGCCGCTGCGACGCTCGTTTTGTCCGCCGTTATTCCGAACGCCTGTTTCTTCACCGCTCCAGAGGCATCCTCGGAAACCATTCCTGCGGGAACATGGTCCGCATCCTTGGATCTTACCACGACGAGCTCAGCCGATTTGACGGTCACCTTCACGTACACACAATCAGATGGATCGTCGGCGGGAGCTATCTGTTCGGTGGCCAGAACTGGTGTCTCCACTGGCGATAACCAGCTCTTTGAATGCTCTGCCAATGCGGTTAGTCTCGCCGCGAACCAACGGCTACGGCTTCGAGTCGATTTCGTTGCGGGGACCGCTGTGACGATACAATACGATGGCGGGCCTCCATCCTCAGATAGTTCGCTAACGGTGCCGATTCCGGAGTTCTCTGATGCGGCGGGACCCGCACTGGTCGGCGGGATGCTAGTTCTCCTGGTTTCGTCTCGACGGAGACGGACGCTCAGGCGAGATCTAGTGTAGCCTAGGGATACGCGCGGGGAATCTCTGTCGGCCGGGCCATAAAGGTACTTGTGGAAGCATCACGTTCGTTACCTCGTGGAGTTGGGGGTCGTTGGGAAACCGAACGTCGGCAAGTCCACTTTCTTCGCCGCGGCAACGCTCGCGCCGGTCCTAATCGCAAACTATCCATTCACGACAATTGAGGCGAACCGAGGGGTGGCCTTCGTTCGGAAGGCTTGTCCTCACAAAGAGCTCGGCCGTCCCTGCCAGCCGAACAATGCACCGTGTGAGGGAGGCACTCGCCTCATCCCTGTCGAGCTTCTCGATGTCGCGGGTCTCGTCCCAAAAGCGCATGAGGGCCGTGGCCTAGGCAACAAATTCCTCGACGACCTCCGTCAAGCGAGTGCACTCGTCCACGTTGTCGACGCAACTGGAGGCACCGATTTCGAAGGGAACCAAGTCCCTCCCGGAACGCACGATCCCCTGGCAGACGTTCAGTTCCTCGAGGAGGAGCTCGCCCACTGGATTGCCGGAATTCTTTCCCGCAACTGGGATAAGGAGGCACGCCGCGCCGACCTGGAGGAGGCTCCGCCCGAGAAGATTATCTCCGTCCGGCTCACCGGCCTCGGGTTCACGGAGATGCAGGTCCACTCCGCCCTGCGGGATACTGCGATGGATCCGAAGATGGCCCGGTGGACTCCGGCCGATCTTTTCCGACTTGCTCGAACGTTGCAACACCGCGGCAAGCCGATGATCCTCGCGGCGAACAAGGCCGACATGGTCTCCCGCGAAGCACTCCAGGATCTCCCGAAGGCAACCGGCTACATCCTGGTCCCGACCTCCGCCGAATATGAGCTGGCGCTTCGCCGCGCGGCTGCAGGGGGGCTCGTCGCGTATCACTCAGGCGGCTCATCGTTCGAGCTCCTGCATCCAGAAAAGCTGACCGCGGCTCAGGAAAAAGGGCTCGAGAAAATTCGAGCTTTCCTTAGAGAGCGTGGGTCAACCGGAGTCCAGCAGTGCATCGAAGAGGCCGTCTTCAAACTCCTCGACCTGATCGTAGTGTACCCCGTGGAGGACGAGCATCATTGGACGGACAAAAGCGGGAACGTCCTGCCGGACGCGTTCCTCGTGCCCCGCGGTTCCACCGCGGTGGACGTAGCTTTTAAAGTCCACACCGACTTGGGTAACCACTTCATCCGCGCCATCAACGCCCGGACGAAAATGGTCGTGGGCCGGGACCACCCGGTCCAAGATGGCGATGTCCTCAAGATCGTGGCGAAGGTGTGAGATGGCGAGCTATGATGTGCGCATCATCACGGCCTCCTACCGAAGGGAACCGCGGAACGGCCCGGAGCAAGCGCAATTGCCGGTCATTCAGTTGTTCGGACGCACACGGGAAGGGAAGAGCATCACGATCGAGTACTCGGGATTCCAGCCGTACTTCTTCGTCGTTGAGCCGCCGCAGTCTCTCCGCGGGGCGTTCGGGCGGGATTCGCAGGTCGTCAAACTCGAAGACGTGACGCTCCAATTCGAAGGCAAGCCGACTCCGTGCGCCCGGGTCGTCCTCCGCCAACCCTGGAAGACCCCCGAATACCGCGAGAAGGCTCGGAGGTACGGATCCACACCCTTGGAGGCCGACATCCCCTTTCAACATCGGTTCATCTACGACATGGATCTCGGCGCCGCGGTCCGGGTCCACGGGAAGGAGGCGGACCCGGCCGGGCGATACACGACCGACCTGTTCCTCATCGCGGACCGCTTCGAGGCGTGCGACCCGTTCCGCCCGGCTCTGCGGGTGCTCTCCTTCGACATCGAGAACAGCATCACGGACGGACACATCTTCTGCATCGGGATCGCGTACCGCGAGGCCGGCGAGATCAAGACCCTCGTCCTCCAGGGGAGCGAGCGGGAGATCGTGGAGGGGTTCGTCAAGCTCGTCCACGAACTCGACCCGGACATCATCTCCGGATACAACATCGACGGCTACGACCTGCCCGTCCTCATCGATCGCGCCGCCAAGGCCGGGATTCCGAGGCTTCAGCTCGCGCGCGACTTCTCGGACTTCTTCCACCTCGGCGAGCGCTTCTGGCGGGTCGACGGCCGCATCCTGACGGACGTCTGGTGGGCCGTGCGGGCGGAGCGCCTGAGCCTGCACATGAAGCAGGAGACGCTCGACTACGTGGGCCGCCAGCTGCTGGGTGAGGGAAAACACGAGCTCTCGCGGCGTCATATCGACGAGGAATGGGCGAAGGACCGCGAGAAGGTCATCCGATATTGTCTGAATGACGCGGATCTCTCGCTCCGGATCCTCGAGAAGATCGGTCGCATCGAGAAGACCTTGGACCTGGCCGCCGTGAGCAAGCTCCCGCTTGAGGATGTGCTCCACGGGCGCACCTCGAACCTGATCGACTCGATCCTTATCCGCGCCGCAGACCGCGCCCTCGTCGCGGTCCCGATGATGAAGATGCGCGGCGGCCGCGTCGAACAGATCGAAGGCGGCTACGTGCACAGCCTGCAGCCCGGCCTCTATGAGTGGGTCATCTCGCTCGACTTCCGCGCGATGTATCCATCCCTGATCATCGAGAACAACATCTGTTTCACGACCGTCTCGCCCCAGGGGACGATCGAGAGCCCGACCGGAGCGAAGTTCCTCTCCGCCGACGTGAAGAAAGGGCTCCTTCCCGTGATCCTGGCGAGCCTCATGAAGGACCGCGAAGACGTGCGGACGAAGATGCGCGGGGCCACGGACCCCGAGATGCGGGAGTTCTACGACGGCCTCCAGGCGGCGATCAAGGTCCTCATGAACGCGTTCTACGGCGTCCTCGCGTCGTCGTTCTATCGGTTCAACGACCCAAAGGTGGGCGCCTCGATCACCGCCTTCGCGAGAGAACGGATCAAAGGGATCATCTCGGAACTCGAGGCCGACGGCGTGAAGGTCGTGTACGCGGACACGGACTCTGTGTTCTTCCAGTCGCCCACGCCCGGCTTGGAATCTTCCCTGGAGTTTGCGCGGAAGACCGCGGAGCGGTTCTCGCGCGGGCGGATCAGCATGGAAGTGGACAAGGTCTACCGGAGCCTGTTCAGCCATGGGCGGAAGAAGCGGTACGCCGGGAAGGTCGCGTGGCCCACGGAAGGCGAGATCATGGTCCGAGGCTACGAAATCCGCCGGACGGACGCGTTCGACCTCCAGAGCGAGGCCCAGCTCCTCGTGTTCGACAAGATCCTTGACAACGACCCGGACGGTGCCATCGAACTCGCAAGGCGGATCGTCGCGGAGGTCCGCGACGGGCACCCGCCACTCACGAACCCGGAGAAAGATCCGATCGAGATGCTGGTGATTTCTCGCACCGTCAAAGAAGAGAACCAATACGTGAACCCGGATTCGATGAGCAACGTCATCGCGGCGCGCAAGCTCGAGCAGATGGGCGAGGAGTTCATGCCTGGGATGAAAGTCTCGTGGATCGTGACGGACCACAAGGAGTCCCCGATGCAGGTCGAGCCGTATCTTTCCGGCGCGAAGTTCGAGAAGAGGCCGGACTGGGAGTACTACGCGCGTCGCGTCGCGCAAACGCTCGCCTACGTGACTGAGGTCTACGGCTGGGACGAAAAGGCTCTCCTCACCGGCAAGAGGTCGCAGCAAAAATCGCTGTCCAGCGACGACTTCAGCGAGGCCCTGCCGGCGGAATCGCCTCGCCGGACCGACAAGAAACTCACGCTCGAGGACTTCTTCTGAGGGAGACGATGTCGGCGACGGATGCGGTGTGCCGGTACTGCGGGTGGGAAGGGCCCGATCCGGTCAGGGATGCGCATGGAAGCCTGTTCTGTCCGCGATGCGGTCGGCCGGCGGACTACAAACTCGTGGTCGAGGAGCTGAAGCGGCAAGGACTTTGGCGGGCGTGAGGATGGCCTCGCGACCGCCGCGCGTCGTCGCGATCGGCGACGGAATTGTCGACTTGGTCACGCCCCCGATGGAGGATTTCGCGCCGGGCGATGTGCAGGCGGAGGTCCCCCGATTCGATCCGTTGCCTGGAGGGAATGCGACGAACTTCGCGCTCCAGATGTCGAGCCTGGGCGCCTCGACGACGTTCATCGGGGCCGTGGGGTCCGATGCGAACGCGAAGCTCCTGCGCGACCGGTATCGGGAGTACGGAGTCCGCGCGCGGCTATTCGTCGATCCGAGCCGACCCACGGGGAGCACGATGGCCTTGACCTGGTCCACCGGAAGGCGTGCGCTCGTCACGAATCCGGGCGCGAACGCGAGGCTCCGGCTCTCGGACGTTCCGCTTCGTTCCATGCGAGGCGTCCATCACGTCCATCGATCCGGGTTCTGGTGGACGAGCGGCCTCGTCGGGAAGCCGACTGCGACGCTCCTCGCGCGCGCCCGACGGCTCGGGGCGACGACCTCGCTGGACGTTTCGACGGATCCTCAGGGGTGGCCGACCGACCGCATTCAGGCCGTGCGCATTTGCCTCCCTCACGTCGATGTGTTCTTCGGGAATGAGACCGAGATTTGCGCAGTGGCCGGAGACAAGTCGCCGATTCGAGCGGGAAAGCGGCTTCGCTCGTTGGGGGCCGCCGAAGTCGTCATCCATCAGGGGGAGCGGGGGGCCACCGTCATCACGCCCTCCGGCATCGTCCGGAGTCCCGCGTTCGATGTGGCGATCGACAACCCGACGGGTTGCGGGGACGTCTTCAACGCAGCGTATGCGTACGCGAAATTGGCGCGGCCATCCGTCGGCGAATCGCTGCGCTTCGCGAATGCCGCCGCCGCCCTTCACCTGCGGGATCGACGACGGCCGTACCCGACCCTCGCGGAGGTCCGCCGCTTCCTTCGACGATTCGCCCCTCCCTAGGCAGATTTTCACTTTCACATATCTCCCTCTGCGGACGCCGTTCATATGGCCCGGCGGTGTACCATTCTCCCATGGCGCTGACCGCTTCGCCCGCGCAATCCGTGGTTCCTGCGGAGGCGTGGGAGATGCTGGGCCGCACCGATCTGGAAGCCTACACGTCGTGGGACTTCCCGTCGCAGGCTGCCGGCCATCCGGATGCTGGCGACGCGTCGTTCAACGGCGTGACTCCCGCAGGTTGCGTGGCGAACTTGGTCCGTCGGTACTCAGGTCCCGGTGATCTCGTCGTGGATCCGATGGCCGGATCCGGGACGATCGGCGATGTGGCCCGGGCCCTCGGTCGTCGGGCGGTCTCGTTCGATCTCGTGTCCCGACGGCCTCACATCCTGCGCGCGGATGCCCGGGCCTGGCCCGTCCCGGCGGAGACCGCCGCCCTCGCGGTGATCGACTCCCCGTATTCGGACAACGTGGCCTACAGTACGGACCCCCGCTGTCTTGGTCGAATCTCGTGCCGCGATGCACGTTTCTACGATGAGATGGAAAAGGTCGCGTTGGAAGCGCATCGGGTCCTCCGTCCCGGAGGGGTTCTCGGTTGGATCATCGCGGATGAGTACCGCGGAGGCCGTTACACGTCGGTCGGTTTCCGGCTCCTCGGTGTCCTGGAGCGCCGGTTCGAGCCAATGGATACGATCGTCCTGGTTCGCCACCACGATCGGTCCGCGTCCCCGATGTGGGAACACCGCGCTCGGCGTTTCAACTTCTACCTGCGGGGATTCAAATTCCTCTTTCTTCTGCGGAAGCCAGTTGCTGAATGAGGGGGACCATCAAATGGAAGCGGCCAGCGAATGGAACGGTCGGACGTCGCGGGAGATCGTCGGGGCACTTCGCGAGCGGGTTCGGACGGCGGCTCACCGTCGACACGATCGGGTTGTCGAGCATGCCGGTCGCCAATGGATCTCATGGCGGAGCCGGCGAGCAGATCGTGTCTTCGCGGAGATTCGTCCGCTCCGGGGTCGGGTCCAGGTCTTCATCTTGCCGGGACTTCGTGAGTTGTCGGATGGTTCCGGGCTCGCACGCCGCGCCCCACGCAGTCAAGGGTGGGGATGGTTCCGATCGCGTTTCGAGGTCACATCGATGGCGCAGGTCGAGCCCGCTGCGCGTCTGATTATTCAGTCGTACGAACATCGTGTCCGCAGAGGCAACGGCGGTCGGATCGGCTCGGGGACGCGGCGCAAGCAAGCTCTTTAATACTGCCCGGGCTTTGGCGCGGCGCTTTCGACGTCCCTGGTCGGGAGTTGTACCTTCGGGCGAATCCGTAAATCCAGGGGGTTGGGAAATGGCCGACGAAACCCCAAAGGCTCCGGAACCGGAGCTGAGCATTGCCCCGGACGCAGAGGCGAAGCCTCCGGCTCGTCCGCGAAACCTGTACGCGTTCGTCAAGCAAGCGTGGAAGAATCCTCGGACCGGCGTGGTCAAGGAAACGCATTTTCAGCGCATGGTCGAGTGGCGCCGCGGTAACGCGTTCGTCCGCGTGGAGCGGCCGACGCGGATCGATCGCGCACGCGAACTCGGTTATCGCGCAAAGCAGGGGTACGTGGTCGTGCGTGCAAGGGTCCGCCGAGGAGGCCGGCGAAGGCCGCGGCCGATGGGCGGACGACACCCGAAGCGCCGCGGGCTCGTCAAGATCACGATGGCGAAGTCGATTCAGCGGATCGCGGAGGAGCGGACCGCCAAGCATTATCCGAACATGGAGGTCCTCAATTCGTACTGGGTCGGGGAAGATGGGACGCACAAGTACTACGAGGTGATCCTCGTCGACCCGAACCACCCCGCGATCCGGAGCGACCCGAAGATCAATTGGATCTGCAATCCCGCGAACCGCGGGCGCGTCTTCCGGGGCCTGACGTCCGCGGGGAAGAAGGGCCGCGGGCTCCTGTACAAGGGCAAAGGGGCCGAGAAGATCCGGCCCAGCATCGGCTCGCACGATCGCACGGGCAAGTGAACGTCACGCCGACTCGATGTGGGTCGCTAGACGTCCGACCTCCTCGTCCGAAAGTCCGATGACCGGTTCGAACAAGGGAACGTCGAGGCCCACGCGCCCGCCGGGATCGAACGAGGCCCATCGGGTCCCGAGGAACACCGCGTCCGCCCGGGTGATTTTCACCAGCTCTCCGAGCCGTCCGTTCGGCGGGAGATCGAGGACCTTCAGGCGGACGTCCCATCGGCGGAGGGGTTCGATTAGCGGTTCTCCGGGCGCGGTCGCCACGGCAATGCGGCAGCCGCGTTTCATCCCCATCCAGGCCGCGACCATGCCGTCGCGACTCTTGACCACAGCGAGGCCGCGGCCCTGGCTTCCGAGGGGGAGCCCGCCGGGTCCGGGCCAGATCTCCCGGAACACGAACGCGCGATTCTGGCGCACTTCGATGTGGATTTCGATATCGGGGTGGGACAGATTCACACGCACTCCTGGATGGGCGAGACGCACGACATCGCCGAGCTCGCGGGCCAGGTCTTGGCTCGTGAACGGATGGGTACCCACGCGTCGCGTCCGAAGCGCGAACGTCTTCCCGGCTGCAAGGGACCACTTCGCCTCGGAGAGGACGACGTGCCGCAGCGATGCGAGGTCGGCATGCGTCTCCACGGCGGGGCTGATCGAGACGACGCCGAACACCCGCGTGAGGATCGAGCGCGCTCGGGCCACGTCGTCCGCGTAGACATACACACGCGCCTCGTCGGAGTCCGTGATGCACTCGACACCTTCGGCCGCGAAGAGATCCTGAATGTTCGCGACGAGTCGGTCGCGGAGCTGGCGGCGCACGAACCGGCTCTTCAACGCAATTTCCCCAAATCGCACGAGCAGGACCAATTCGGTCGCACCGTCCAAGTCCCGATATTTCTCGTCAGTAATTAATACGGCACCGACTTTCGCGTCGCATGGACGCGGTCCTGCTCTTGATCCAGGCCGTCCTCATCTTTGGGGTGGCGTTCATCTACTCGAACCTGGGCCTCGGCGGTGGCCTCTTGTTCGTGCCGATCCTCCTGTCGACCGGCGTGGCTGACAAGGATTTGGCGGTGCCGATTTCCCTCACGCTGACGATTGCGACGGCGACCTCGTCCGTGATTAACCATCACCGGCGCGGACTCGTGGACTTCCGCCTCGGCCGCGTCCTCCTGACGGGCGCGCTCATCGGAGCCGTCGTGGGGACCGTGTTCACGCTGAAGGTGCTGAATCAGGAAACGTTCGAGGCGTTCTTCGCGGCCGTGCTGATCGTCTTCGGACTGTACATGGTCCGAGACTGGGTGAAGAACGCCCGCTCCGTCGACGAGGACGACGACACCGCGTTGACGCCACCCCGGGTCGGCGGGACGGCGGCCGCGACGGCGGGGTCCGGCTTCCTGTCCGGGAGCATGGGGATTGGCGGCGGCTTGCTGAACGTCCCGCTCCTCGTCTATGTCCTCGGCCGAAAAACTCGGAAGGCGATCGGGACGTCGTCCCTGTTGATCATCCCGACGGCGGCGGTCGGTTTCGCCGCGTACGTGGTCGACCTGGCACTCCGCCCCGGGGGCTTCGCTTGGCCCGCGGAGTTCGTCCTAATCCCGATCTTGATGCCGGTCGTCTTCGTCGGCGCGTACCTCGGATCGCGGTGGGGCCTCGAAAAGTTGAGGACTCGATCCGTCGCGCTGCTCTTCATCATCGTCCTGTTCATCGCCGCCGCGAAACTCGTCTTCGACCTCCTGTGATCGTGGAGGAAAGGCCTTATACGTCGCCGCGGGTGCGCCGCCTCGCCTGAGCCGAAGGGATGGGATGGACCGGACGGACGGGTCTCATTGGTTCTACTCGTACCTCCCGCAAGGCGTGGCCGGCGGCGCGACGTCGACCTTGATTCCCCTGTTCGCGTACGCGCTCGGCGGATCGCTCCTTACCGTCGGGATCATCGCGGCCGCGACGAGCCTCGCCTCGGTCCCCGCGTTCATCCTCTGGGGGTCGCTCTCAGATCGCACCGCGCGCCGCAAGATCTTCCTCCTGATCGGTTTCCTCGGGAGCGGGGTCGCCCTCTTGGCGATGGCCCTGTGCGGGACCATGTCCCAGTTCTACCTCGCGAACCTCCTTGCGGGTTTCTTGGGCGCGGCGAGCGGCCCCGCCGGGACGGTCCTCCTCATGGAGACCTCGAAGCGGGCGGAATGGCCCGCGCGGCTCGCCCTCGTGAGTCGGATCGGAGCGATCGGGTGGGTCGCGGGGTTGGGCATGGGGGTCGCATGGCTCGCTATTGGACCGGGACTGCTCAGCGCGGAGCTGTCGTCAATGCGCGCGCTCTTCGTAATCGGCGCCGCGCTCGGCTTGCTGTCAGGGCTTCTCGTTCAGATCTGGACTCGTGAACCGGCGGTGCGCGTGGATCGCCGGGAGGTTCACATAACGGACATCCATGCCCGCATCGAGCGCGGTCGATATCTGCCGATCCGCATCCTTCACTACATCAACCCGCTCGACTGGCGAAGGAAGGTGCGACTTCCGCACGCATTGCGGATGTATCTCGTGTGTGTCTTTCTGCTGTTCGGCGGATTCACCGCGTTTTACGGGTTCTTCCCGATCTTCTTGAAGCAGTCGTACGGACTCGGGGCTCCCGAGATCTTTGCGGTGTACATCGCGAGCCAGGCGACTTCGATTGCCGTGTATCCGCGCGTCGGCCGTTGGGTCTCGGCTCGCGGGGATCGGTCGACGCAGTTGTATGCGGCCGTGGGCCGATCGATGCTGTTCCCGTCGTTCCTGCTCGTCGGGATCGCGGCGCTGCCGTACGGTGCGCGTCTCGGGGCCGCCATCGCGCTCCACGCCGGCGTCGGACTCTGCTGGGCCCTGATCAATGTCGCGGGCTCGACGCTCGTGTCACGACTCGCTCCCGAGAATGGCCGAGCGGAGGCGTTCGGGACTTACAACGCGGTCCAGGGTTTCGGGTCGATCCTCGGGCCCCTCCTCGGGGGATTCGCCGCGCAATACCTCGGATACGCGATGGCGTTCGGCACGAGCGTGGCCCTCATCCTCGCCGGCTGCGCGATTCTCGCGGCCACGCGCGTGTCGGAGATCGGAGCGCTCAGCGAAAACCGTAAATGAGGACCCGACTTCCGGCGACCCGGGCGCACGGTGAAGGTCCTCATCCTGGGCGGATACGGCGCGATGGCCCAGTCGACGGTCCCGGATCTTCTCTCGAGTCCCGGGGTCGAGCGGGTCGGCATCGCCGGGCGGAACGCCTCGAAGGCGAAGGCTGTCGCGGCTTCGCAACGGGATGACCGTGCGACCGCGGTCTCGGTCGACGCCCGCGATCAGGCCGCCCTCGTCCGCGAGCTGAAGCGCTGGGATTGCGTGATCAACAGCACCTGGTACGATCTCAACGTCCCCATCACGGAAGCGGCGATCGCGGCGGGGATTCACTATTGCGATCTCGGAGGCCTCTATCACCAGACGCTCCGGCAGCTGAAACTGGATGCGCGCGCGAGGGACGCCGGCGTCACGTGCGTCCTCGGGATCGGCTCGACGCCCGGCACGATGAACGTCATGGGCGTGCACGGGGCGAGCAAGCTCGACAAGGTGTCCAAGGTGCAACTTCGGAGCAGCGGCGCCGTGGTGGCCGGCGGAGAGCAGGGAAAGTTCGTTCCGCCGTACGCGATTCGCACGATCTTCGACGAGTTCTCGCTCGATGCGCCGATTCTCCGCAAAGGGAAGATCCGGTTCGTGCCAGCGCTGTCCGGGCTCGAGCGCTCCGAGTTCATGCCTCCGGTCGGAGTCGTCGAAGGATATTACACGATTCATTCTGAACTCGCGACGATGCCGAAGACGATCGGGAAGGGGGTGCAAGAAATGGACTTCATCGTGGCGTTCCCGCAGGCGTTCCGCGAGACTATTGCGACCCTCGTCCGCCTCGGCCTCGCAAGCCGCGAAGAGACTGTCGTCGAGGGGACTAAGGTCCGTCCGTACGACGTGACCTCAAACGTAATCGATGCCCTGCCCAAGCCGAAGGAGCCCGAACTCGATGTCGATATCCAACGATGCGTCGTGGTCGGCGAGAAGGACGGGCATCCGGTGACCTTGCGTTACGAGGCGGTCACGTGGCCTCACAAGAAGTGGAACGTCGGTGGGGGCGTCGTCGACACGGGCGTGCCACCTTCGATCGCGGCCCAATGGATGGTGAACGGCTTGGTCAAGCGGAGGGGCGTCATTCCGCCGGAGGTGGCGTTCGATCCGTTGCCATACTTCAAGGAGCTCTCGGCTCGGGGCCGAGGCATCCAGATCTCCGAGTACGCGGAGGGCACCCGGGCCCTCAACTGATTCGATCCGTTCTCAGGCGGTTCGGGACGTCCTCTCCACGCTCGGTGGCGTCGGAGCATCGCCGTACACGGCCGCCTGCTCTCCGACGGCCTGCAGCTGGACCGTCGGCGCCTTTTCCTTGTGCCGCCGGGCTTCCTTTCCGATCGCCGCGAACGCGTTGTCGGCGACCTCGAGGGCCCATTCGATGTCTTCTTCCGTGTGCTCCGTGCAGATGAACGCGCGCTCGCCGGTGTTCGGGATGCCGAAGAGGACATTGTTCCCGAGGCAGTGGATGAACCAGTTCCACCACCGACGCGTGTTCGCGCTCAGCGTGTCCCGGAAGTTTCGGATCTCGTCTTTCGTCGTGAAGTAGACGTTCCCGATGGACCCGACGTATTCGACCCAGGCCGGGATGCGACGGTCGTCCGCGAGGTCCTGCAGCCCACTGTAGAGTTGCCGACCGAGGCCGTTGATGTGATTGTAATATTCCGGATGCTCTCCGAGGATCTCGAGCCCCTTGAGGCCCGCGGCGACGCTGATCGGATGGCCGTTGTAGGTCCCCGCGTGGAACGTGGCGTACTTCCAGCCGCGGCCCGGCTCGAGGACGTTCATGATCTGGGCCTCGCCCCCGAAACCCGCCAGCTGGAACCCGCCGCCCGCGATCTTGCCGAACGTCGTCATGTCCGGACGGATGTCGTAGTACTCCTGTGCGCCTCCGTAAGCAAGGCGGAAGCCAGTGAGGACCTCGTCGAAAATCAGGACGATGCCCTTCTTCCGCGTGAGCTGTCGCAGGCGCCTGAGGTAGTTGGCCTTCGGTGCAATGACGCCGGGGCCGCAGAGCACAGGCTCGATGATCAGCGCGCCGACCTCGTCCTCGTTTTCTTCGAGGATTGCGGCGGTGGCCTCGATGTCGTTGTACGGGAAGATCACGACCAGGTCGGAGACGGCCTTCGGGATCCCCCGGCCGTACGGGATGGCGCGGTAGCCGTTCATTCGGCTCGCGGTGCGGCTGTCCATGTCGAGGCTCTGCAGCACGTAGTCGTGGGCTCCGTGGTAGGCCCCTTCGGCTTTGGCGATCTTGTCGCGGCCCGTGTACGCCCGCGCGGTTCGAAGCGCGTGCATCGTCGCCTCAGTGCCGCTGTTGCACAGCCGCACTTTCTTCATCGACGGCACGGCCTTCCGAACCGCCTGGATGTAGTCGATGTAGAGCTCGCTCGTCACCCCGAGCATCGATCCGGACTCGAGCTGCTTGATCACCTCGAGGGCGATGTCCCGGTTGTTGTGGCCCAGCAGCAAGGCGCCGAAGCCCATCATGAGATCGAGGATCTTGTTGCCGTCGACGTCGTAGATGTAGCCGCCGTCGCCGTAGTCGGCGAGGAACGGATGCGGCTTGAAGTACCGGACGTTGCTCTCGACCCCGCCAGGCGTGATCCGAACGGCGCGGCGCCAGAGCTGCCCGCTCTTCTTGTGTCGCGTCAGATACTTGCGGCTGAACTTCTGGGACGGCAACGGATCACCTCCAAGTGAAAACAAGGTCGGCGCGGCCGCCGACACACGGGATTCGAGGTCGCCGAAGACCTGAGAATCCCGGTTCACCTGGGCATTCCTAAAAGGTGTCTGGAAATATGAATAGCTTTCGCGCATAGTTTGCGCTTTTTATATCATACGTGAGAGATTATGAAAGTATAGCTATAACCTATACTCATCGTGTGACGCGGCCTATCGAAGGACGTGGCCAATCCTTATATGATTCATAACCAAAACGGTACAAAGAGGTCTGTCGGAAGCCACAACCGGCCCTCGGATACCCCCCTGCCAGTTCCTGTCGAACGTCCATTTCTGTCCGTCGATTTTGGGAGGCCATCCGCGACCCTTTCTCATGGTCCGACGGGCTGGAGAGAGGCCAAGGACAAGACGACGGCTACGAACGCCGCGATTTGAAGGAGCGCCCGTACCGTCTGCCATCGCGTGAACCCACCGTAGATGTCTACGAGGATTGCCTCTTCGGAAATTTCGGAGCGGAGCCGAAGCAAGTTCGGGGCCGCGCGGGTCGTCGCGAGGACGTGGGCCGCTGAGAGCGCTGCGGCGACGTAGGCAAACGAGGCGGATGTCGCCGGTGACGTCCGATCGACAACAAAAGTGATTCCGAGTGCGATCGTGAGGGCGGGTGCCCCCAGGCCCAGGGCCGGATGAATCAAAAAGCCGGTTCGGAGGTCGGCGGCGCGATGATACGCCGCCATGGCGGCGAGACCGATTCCTCGGCGAGCGGGAAGTTCCACCACGGACTTGATGGGACTCCCCCCGCAAGAATCCCGTTCAAGAGGGTGGCCGCCACCAACAGACTCCATTCCAGAGTTGAGGTCATTGTCACGGCCCCGCGAATTGCCATCGCACGACCCGCTGCCCCGGTCGAGGTCTCGGACGAGGTTGGACATCGAACGGCGGCGGCGCTTCGTCTCGGCACGATGCGTGGGGCAGGATTTGAACCTGCGAACCCCTACGGGACAGGATTCTGAGCCCTGCGCCTTTGACCAAGCTGGGCCACCCACGCACACGCAGCGGGAGGCGATTTGGTGGGCTCGTAATAATCTTGCGGTGGACACCGGGAGGAGCGCAGGTCTAAGCGGTTCCCGCCCATCCCGAGGACGGCATGCTCGAAAAACGCGAAGCGCGATTCTTCCCCGGGTTGCGCCGCGATGACGCATGGGCGAGAGCCTGGGATTGGTGGGGCCGCCAGGGATTCCACCTCGCGAAGACGGGGCCATACCGCTTCCACGGGTCTTCCCATTACGCGCGGATCGGATTGCGCCACGAATTCGACTTGATCGTGGACGACGTCCCGGGCGGATCCAACGTCGACCTGACGTTCAGCGCGCAGATCACGGATGAAGGCCTCATCGCCGGTGCCGTGACCGCGGTGTTCCTCCTTCCTGTTGCGGTGCTGGGTGGTGCGGTGTCTTATGCGGAATACGAGACGGACGCTCAGAACCTGATCGTCGCCTTCTGGCAAGTCCTCTCCGTGCCCTCCGGAGCGGCGACGGACAGGCCGACATCCGCGATGCCGGCGAAGTGCAAGGGCTGTGGTGCTGCGCTTCTCCCGGACTGGAAAGTGTGCCCCTATTGCGGACGAGCTCGAAACTGAGCGGACGTGATGGCGATCGAAGCTCACCGGTGCCGCTTCATGATTTTCATGAAGCCGTTCGAGTCGAACACCTCGAGTTCTCGGTCCGCGAGCGTGGACCGGAATTCATCCCACGTGATGACTTCGATCCGGTTGTTCCGACCTTTCGTGAATTGAATCCCATCGGTTCCTTTGACTCGGCCGGGCCTCAATCCTTTCTTCTTTGCCTTCTCGATGGCCTCCTCGACGCTCACGGGTTCCATGACCATCCGATCCCTCCGCGACGAGGTCCAACTCGCGCGCGTTTGCATCCGGGCGTCGCTATATAATGGTTGTTTCAGGGAGGCGCCCGGTCACGCCAGGAGAGTTTCTAATGCATCCGTCGTATGTCGATTGGTGCCGCGGTTCGGTTCATCCGGGATCCGGGGACTGGGGAACGTCGACGTGACCCCCGACCTCGCGCTCCATGTCGGGATGATCCTCGGAGAAGCCTACGGTGGCACGATTGTCGGACACGATCCGCGCGTCACCGGGCCGATGCTCGTCGAGGCGCTCACCGCGGGACTCCTTTCGTCGGGTGCGCCCGCGGTCGAAGCGGGTCTCGTCTCGACGCCGACCTTGGCCCGAGGAGCCCGTGAATTCGCATGCGGCGCGGTCGTCACGGCATCCCACAACCCCGCCCCATACAATGGAATCAAGCTGTGGAATCCGGACGGGATGGCCTTCGATGAAGACCAACAGCGCGAGATCGAAGAGACGCTTGACCGAGGCAATTTTCCGATGCCCTCCTGGGACCACGTCGGTTCGGTCATGTCTCGTCCGGATCTGGTCGAGCAGCATGTCGAGTCGATCCTGAACGAGGTGGGGACGGCGAAGCTTCGCGTCGTCGTCGACTGCGCGTGCGGTGCGACGGCGACGATCACGCCGTTCCTCCTACGGCAGATGGGATGCGACGTGATCGCCATCAACGCGCAGGCGGACGGACACTTCCCGGGTCGAGATCCCGAGCCGCTCGAAGAGAATCTCGCCGTCCTATCGTCGACCGTTCGTGCCGTCCACGCGGACCTCGGTATCGCCCATGACGGCGACGGGGATCGCATGGTGGCCGTCGACCGCGAGGGTCAATTCGTCGGCGGGGACGCACTCCTGGCGCTCTTCGCCCGCGAGGAAGTCCGACGCGGACTCGTCGTGCCCGTGGATGCGTCCATGGTCCTCGACGATCTCCTCCCGAAAGCGAAGATCTGGCGCACACGGGTCGGAGACGTCTACGTGGCCGCGGAGCTCAAGCGTCGCGGGGCCGACTTCGGAGGCGAACCCTCCGGGACCTGGATTTTCCCGAAGGCGACTCTCTGCCCCGACGGCGTCTACGCGGCCGCGCGGCTCGTCACGATGGTCGCCAATCGGCCGCTCGACGCGATGGTGCGAGACGTCCCTCGCTATCCCGTGCTTCGCGGATCGATCCCGTACGATTCGTCGAAGCGCGAGCGGATCGGATCCCGTCTCGACGTTGCATTGCATGCGCTCGGTGGCGAAGTGAGCACCGTCGATGGATGGCGGGTCCAATTCGACGATGGCTGGTGTCTCGTCCGTTTCTCCGGGACCGAGCCGAAGATTCGGCTCACTGCCGAGTCGCGGGACGCCGCCAGAGCAAACGAGATATATTCCACGGTCCTATCGAGCGCGAAAGGTGCCACCGAATGAAGGCCGTGGTCCTCGCGGCCGGAGAGGGCACCCGGATGCGTCCCCTCACGGCCAATCTTCCGAAGCC
>Ga0209761_1000628_pt1 | contig 21917 bp, 21 predicted proteins | sample GraSoi013_1_40cm_4_FD_185818 | JGI IMG/M metagenome (GOLD analysis project Ga0209761, IMG submission 185818) | Grasslands soil microbial communities from the Angelo Coastal Reserve, California, USA - Sample 09_25_2013_1_40cm (SPAdes) (version 2) | ecosystem: Environmental > Terrestrial > Soil >...
TCGATGCCGGGAGAGTCCCCTTCGGTGGTAGCGCTGGCGCCGAACGCGCCGCCCCCGCTGACGACGATCATCTGGTTGCCGAGCATCGCCGCCAGGATGGTCAGCATCGTGACCTCCTTGCCGCCGGAGACCTGCCCGCCGGTGGCGAACGCCGCGCCGACCTTGTTGCGCATCTTGAACTCGGGGAAGACACCGAACTTGAGCTGCCAGTTGTCGAAGAATGTTTTGACCTCCCCGGACATGTTCGACCAGTAGACCGGCGATCCGACGATCAGGGCGTCGGAAGCGAAGAGGTCGTCCCCAGTCACGTCGCCGACCCGTTTCAAGACGACGCGCGCGCCGGGCACGCTCTTCGCCCCGTCGACGACTGCGCGGGCCATCTTCTCAGTGTTGCCGGAACGCGAATGGTAGGTGACGAGGACCGCGAAGGGGAGAGGCTCGTCGGCAGCCAAGGCCGGCGTAATGGAGCTTACGCTTAACGTCAGCAGGATGAGAAAAACCAAAAAGTAGCCCTTGCGGGTTTGCCGCTCAGTGGCGGCGGATCTCTTCGTCAAGTTGCTCTTCGACCGACACGTGGGTCAACGAGCCGCGATAGTCGCACTTGTGGCAGCGGACCCGCCACTCCTCAATCCATTTCTCCTGGACGTAGGACTGCCGGCATTGCGGGCAGACGAAGACACCTTTGACGTAATGCACCATCCGCTTCTCTTTCATGCAAGGCTCCTTCCCGAATGACGGCCCAGCTCGACAGCGCCGTATTTAGGCTACGGCTTACAGAGCTGACATTTCAACCTGTACTTGGCTGGGCTCAACTCCAGCGCTTCGTAGGCCCGCTCCTTGTCCGGAATCTCCTGCCAGACCCCCGTCCAGTGGTCATGGACGGTCACGTTCTCCGGCACTTCGATGCACCGGTCCCGGTGCAATACGGCCTTGTCAATCGCCATCGCGGTATGCAGTACGTATGCCACGGATCAATCCCGTGATTCAATGACGGCCATCCTATGGTTCGTCCTCGGACCCAGCACTCGTGACATCCGTCCCGGGGGCTGTGCGCTTCATTTCCTCTTCGAGCAGCTTCCGGCGCAGCACCTTGCCGACCAAGGTCTTCGGCAACTCTGCGCGGAACTCCACCTGCTTGGGCACCTTGAACTTCGCCAGCCGCTGCCGGCAATGCTCTAGGAGCTCCGTCGCGGTCGCCGACATGCCCTCCTTCAGCACGACGAAGGCCTTGATCTTCTCGCCCCGCAGGTCCTGGGGAATGCCGACGACGCAGGCCTCTTTGACCTTCGGATGCCCGCAGAGGCACTCATCCACTTCGCGAGGATAGACATTCATGCCGCCCGACTTGATCATATCCTTCTTGCGGTCGAGAATGAAGAAAAACCCATCCTGGTCCATCCGGACCAGGTCGCCCGTCGAAAGCCACCCGTCCCGCAGCACCGCCGCCGTCTCCGCTTCCTGGTGCCAGTAGCCCTTCATGATCTGCGGCCCCTTGACTTGCAGTTCCCCGCCGTCTTCCGGAGCGGCCACGGGATTCCCGGTCTCCGGATCCACTACCCGTGCCTCGGTGTCTGGCAACGGCAGCCCGATGCACCGGCTGTGACGCAGCCCGACGATCGGGTTGCAATGCGTCACGGGACCGGCTTCGGTCAACCCATATCCCTCGATCAGGCGCGCCCCGGTCAGCTTCTCGAAGCGGTCCTGGACCTCCGCGTACAGCGGCCCAGCCCCGCTGACGCAGAGCCGGAGGGAGGTCAGATCGTAGTCGCCCGCCCGGGGGTGGTTCGCCAGCGCCATGTACATCGCCGGGATGCCGGGGAACACCGCGACGCGATGGCCGACGATCGCCTTGAGCACTTCGTCTGGCTGGAATCGGGGCAGGAGGACGATGGTGCCGCCGAGCATGGTCGCCAGGTTCTGGCAGGTGGTCATGCCATAGATGTGAAAGAAGGGCAGCACGCCGAGAAAGACCTCCTCTCCGTCCCGCATCCCCTGCAACCATCGCAGGCACTGGATCGCGTTGGCGACGAGGTTGCGGTGCGTGAGCATCGCTCCTTTGGGTATCCCTGTAGTGCCGCCGGTGTACTGGAGGAGGGCAATGTCGTCCACCGAAACAGGCACGGACGGCGGCTTCGCCGGCGCCGCCTGGAGCAGTGCGCAAAAGTCGTAGAGGGGCGGCACGCGTTGCACGTCAACCCACTGCCCTTGCCGGCGGGCTTTGATGGGATAGAGGAGTCGTTTCAGCCAGGGGAGATAGTCGGACACGCGGGTCAGGATGATCCGCTTGAGGGGCGTGCGCGTGCGCACCTCTTCGATCCGCGGGTAGAACAGGTCGAGGGCGATAATCGTTTCCGCGCATGCATCGGTCACCTGGTGCGCGACTTCGGTGCCTATGTACAGGGGATTGGTCGCCACCACCCACGCCCCGGCCTTCAACGCGCCGAAGTAGCCAATGACCGCCTGAGGGCAATTGGGCAGCATGAGGGCCACCCGGTCGCCCTTGCGGACGCCCAGGCGGAGCAAGGCCTGCGCAAACCGGTTCGTCAGGGTATTGAGCTGGCGGTAGGAGATCCGCCGGCCATAAAACTCCAGCGCCGTGCGGTCCGGGTACCGGCTGGCCGAGTCAATCAAAAATTGGGGCAGGGGAACGTCCGGATAGGAGAGGGTGGCAGGAACCCCCGCCTCGTATTGCCGGAGCCAGGGCCGTTCCATGGCAGCACCGTATCTCACGTCTTTCAACCTTGTCAAGCCAGCGGAACTTACCTATGATACCCGTCCCGATGCATTCGCCACTCGCTCTCGCCGTTGCCTGGTTGTTGGGCGCAGCCCTGGTCATCGCGGAAGACGCCCAAGGGGCCGGTCCCGCGTCCCAAGCCCAGACCGGCATATCCCAGGTCACGGTCACCTATCCCAACGGGGCCCGTCTCCTCGCCGAAGTGGCCGACACGCCTGCCAAGCGGAACAGCGGGCTGATGTTCCGGGACCGTCTGGCTCCCGACAGGGGCATGCTGTTCGTCTTCGAGGAAGCCGGCGAGTGGCGCTTCTGGATGAAGAACACCAAGATCGCGCTGGACATCCTGTGGCTGGGACCGGATAAGCGGATCGTCTATATCGAGGAGAACGTCCCGGGATGCCGCCAGGATCCCTGCCCGGAATACAAATCGAACAAGGAGGCCTTGTACGTACTCGAACTGCCGGCCGGGACGGCCAAACGTGAGAAGCTCGCCAAGGGGATGAAACTACAGTTCAACCTGACGAAGTAGAAAAATTAGACCGGGACTAACTCCTTGATCGTGGCCAAGAGCTCTATTCGCTTAAACGGCTTAAGGAACGTGCTGTGGGCGCCGAGCACTCTGGCGGCGGCGAGGAAGTCGAAGTTTCCCGTTGGTCCCCCGCCCGAGATGGCAATGATCTTGGCGTCTGGGAACTTGTATCTGAGCATATGGATCAGAGCGACACCCGATACCTTGGGCATCACGAGGTCAATGATGAGAAGGTCAATAAGATTCTCACAGTACAGGGTAAATCCCCTTTGGGCGTCAGATGCTTCCAGCACCTCATAGCCCGCCTTCTCCAACATCGCGCGGAGCAGCTTGCGAAATTCCTCTTCGTCGTCAACGACTAGAATACGCGGCATGCGGCCTCCAAGCGATCGCATCGATGGGCGTCATTAGGGAGAGCGAAGTTGCTACTAGAGCACATAGCAAGGACCGCGCCAGGAGAGCGTTGAAGGTTTCATTGACTCTTCCGTTTAACTTAACCACGTTCGAAGTGCGGGCGCTATACCCTCAAGTAAGATCAACGTAAAATTGCAGTAAAATGGGGGTAAGACTCGATTAATTCAGCCAGGATGGAGCATCTCTAATGAGGTCAGGCGCTCTCGGAATCTGCCTCCTGTTTTCTCTGTGGCTTTCTCAATCTGGAATGGCTTCAGCGCCAGTGCAGGGGTATCGCCTGATGATGCCGGGCAATCTTGGCCCTCCCTGGATATACTCTCTACTCATTCCATATAGATGGTGGGACACAATCGGGTTCTATGAAAAGTCCATAGAGTGCGAACGAGATAAAGAAGAAATTAAAAGCGTCGCTGCATTAACGCTATCAAGAATGGCACTAGGCGGCCCTCCCCCCGTAGGCTTGGAGTTAGCAAAGCGTACAATTCGGGCCGAGTGCATACCAGTTCGTTGAAGCCAGCCTTTATGCTGAGACTGCTCTTCCAAAGTATCGAACAGAGCCTCGGTCAGTCCCTTTCGCAGATTTCGTTGCTGTTCTACTGCGGCGGTCTGACCCTCCTGGTGTTCGTAATACTGGTTCCTGTATGGCGAATCCGGATGCAGTATTTAACCGCGCGAACGGGGATGGAACAGCGATGGGTGATGACCTGTGGCCACTGCGGGAGACAAACGCTTGTTTCAGGCCGAAAGTGCGGCACTTGCGGAAATGATCTCGGAATTCCATGGATGGTACGACTCTGGACTGCTTTCACAAGAAAGAATGAGGGGACATTCGTGCGGCGTCTCAAGTGGGGAGTCCACCTTCTCGGTAGCGTCGCCTTCCTGCTGCTCTCGGTCTGGATTGTGACCGCCACAGGGTCGCTTGCCCCCCAAGGGGCGTTGCATCGGCTCTTTTTGGGCCTCGCGTTTGCGGCCTTGGCTGTCTTCGGCTGGCTAGGTGGGCGCGCCCTGGGGATTAGACGACACGGGCTGCTGGCCCGCGCTGGGGACGCTGTGATAGCGCTGGCTGCGATCGGGGCGATGGCCGTCGCTCTGTTTCTGGCCGATTCCGCAAGACCCCAACGGGAAATTTCATTTGCTCGCTTCGACACGAGCGCCAATGCCGCCCGGATTGGAGAGCAAGTCCTGCTTCTTCCTGAAGGGGAGATCGGTGTTGAATACCTCCAACTAGACCAGGAGAATCTGGGGTATCATCGGATTATTCCGCTGGCTCTCTCCGGGCGCGAGCGTATATCGTTTCAGCGGAACGCTTTGAAACAATGGGTCATAAGCCATCTTCGCAAGCATGCGGCCGGCTACACGGCTCGCGGGCTCACCGTCCGACTACGCACCGACCGACTTCGGATCACGCCGGGCCAGTCCTACGAGGTGGTCGAGCGGGAGGGTCAGGTGCTGATGAGGAATGCAGCCAGTAGATGAAGACCCTCTATCTTTTCAAAGCAAAAAAGCGATGTCCACACGTCATACACCGGTACGGATGGATGAGAAAGACACTAATGATCCATTCAACAACGCCTTGACGATGTGAGCGGCGCGTCTTGCTATCACCGCAGTTCGGGCATGGACGTACGACAGGAGCAGCTTCGCGCGCAGACTTGAGCGCGATGAACCACTGCCACCCATACCATGGGAAGCCAAAATAAAATCTGTCACAGTGGGCGCACCGAAAGTAGCCGATGCCGACCGCACGCAACACCATATAGGATAGGTCATAGCGTTTTTCGGGCTTTCGGCTCTCCTGATGACAAGCGGGACAGGTCGGCATCAGAAATGCTCTCGTCTATATCGCAGCTCTGTGATTATCGTTGGAACCTAGTGCCAGTGTCGCGGCATCAGCCCGACCTGGACCGCAAGAAGCAGCTTCTCCTGCTGGACCGGCTTGTGCAAAACATCAATCGATCCGAGATGCGCGGCTTCGAGCACGAGGAGCCTGCTCTGGCGGGATGTCAGCAGAATGAGGCCTCCCCTGTAGTTCCGTTCTCGCAAGCGGTGTAAAACCTCGCCCCACAGTCTGTCTGGCATGTCCAGGTCCAGCACCACGAGTCCGGGGCTTTCCTTGTCCAACACTTGCAATGCTGCAAAGGCATCCGGCGCCAGGCGGAGCTCATACCCGCTATCCCGCAAGGCGTGCGCATACCGGGCTCGCGTTTTTGGATTGTCGTCCACCAGCAAGATACTATCAGCTTGCAGGCTTGGCCGGCCGGCGTCTTCGCTAGGATGGAGGATGCGTTCCATGGTTTTGAGGATTGTGTCCAAGGAGAGGGCTTTGCTCAGAAAATCGACCGCTCCGAGTTGTCGCGCCGCCAGTTCCACGTCCTCCGCCCCCCAGGCGGTCAGGATCATGACCGAGGCGCGCGGGTCAAGCGCATGAATCCGCCTGAGCACCTCCAGCCCGCCCATTTCAGGCATGTAAAGGTCTAACAAAGTAAACTGGGGGCGCAGTTGCTGGAAGGCGTCGAGTGCGTCGCGTCCCGAGAACGCCGTGCGCACTTCATGGCCATGGCTCTTCAAGATCCCCTTGAGGAACACGCAGAACGAAGGCTCATCATCGACCACTAGAATTTTTGCCATGTCTCGCTCGGTAACTCAGGGTGGTAGGCAGTCTAGCGCAGGTGGTCAGAAAAGGCTATGACGCTGTTGTGGCGTCGGTTTAGCAGTCCTGGGATGGTGGATTCAACGAGGCAGTGGTGTACTTCCACCTACAGGGACTGCGCTGTATGTAAAGAACACATCAAACAACAAAATTTGCATAGGGTCACCTGGCACTTGGTTTGCTCATTCTTCCCCATAGAAAAGAGGGAGAAGCATGTCAGAGTTGGGATTTTGGGTATACATAGGAATCGTGGCCGGCCTGGTATTGATGCTCGCGGTGTGCCTGTTCTACATAGTGTTTTCGTACAGTACGGACGAGACTTCCACTACGGGACAGGCCGGATCTCACGGAAAAGGTCCTGAAGAGTCCACCTCCGACACCAAACACGCGGCTTAGGAGAAGACTACCAAAGCGGCCCAAAACACAGACAGTGCCAGTGTTCTTCTCCCCTTTCTATGCTCGCTAACTTGAATCCGACGCGCTTATCTTCCCCTTGTTGAGGTCCTTGTTCAATCTTGTACAGTAGCCTTTTCTGAACATCTGCTCTAGACTCGGTACCGTCTTACCTACATCCGAGGCTGGTATGGCAACGATCCTCATCGTAGACGACGAACGTGTTTTATGCGATCTGCTGAAGGCGGTGCTGGGAAGTCACGGCCATGAAGTCTTTACGGCGTACAACGGGCGTGAGGCGCTCGACTTGTTTTCTCAGCATCGCCCGCAGTTCACCTTGCTGGACCTCCGCATGCCGGAGATGAACGGGATCGAAGTGCTGCGCCAGATTCGCACCATCGATGCCAGCGCCGCTGTGATGATTCTGACCGGATGGGGGTCGGATGATCTAGAAAAGCAGGCCCGCCAGCTTGGCGTGACCGATTTTCTGAGCAAAACGCTCGCGCTCGACACTATCGTGGCTTCCATGGAGCGGTTTCTCCCACCGACAGATCTAGCGGAGCCTCCTTCACCATCCGTAGTGAAACCGAAGGAAAAGCGCGCCCCGTCCAAAGGCCTAGGGACCGATCGCATCTTGCTCATAGGGAGCGACACAGATGCCAGCAGATACCTCCAAGAGTTTTTGACCCAGCGAGGGCTTCATATACAAGTAGCCCGCGATGGCCCTGCAGCCTTGCAACTCGTGAGCAAGGAAATGCCGCGGCTCATTATTCTGGACATGGACCTTCAAGGGATGGGGGGACCAGCGGTCGTGAGGAAATTGCGGGCCAAGCAATACACTGGCGGAATCATCATGTTGAGCAACACCGCAGATGAGACCTTGGTGAATCTGGCAATCGACATGGGGTCTGTCGACATTTTGGGGAAGCCCGTTGATCCCGAGCGACTGGCGGTGGCGCTCCAGGTTGGCATGCTGCTTAGGATGAAAGACGCAAGCGAAATGGCAGAAGTGATGCTGAAGTGCCCCAATGGGCATGAGGGGCAGATGACTCCCATGCAGACGGAGCCATCTGAAGGCGCTTCTAGTCCACAGCCGGGGTGGATGTGCCAAGTGTGTGGGGCTATCGTGATGCGCTGTATCTGCGGTTGGCCGCTGTACCGTGACCCATCCACGCTCGTCTTTGAGGATTGCAGGAATCCAGACTGCTTATTGGCGAAAAAACACTCTGCCGAAGGCAAGGAAGAAGAAACGTAGGAGGAGAAAAGGGGACAGGCTACTTTTCTGACCTCTAGGTTGGCGCAGGCAACTCTGTCATTCCCACGAAAACAACTGAAAAGTAGCCTGTCCCCTTTGCTCGCCAGGCTGAACATGGGTACTATTGGGCGTACGCCATCGCCGCGGGGGGCTATTATCAATGGCGACTAAGCTGATTGCGATTGTCGTAGTGAGCCTGATCATCGGCTATTTGGCTCTTCCTAGTTACTACTTCACGAATGCCGTTGGTCGTGAGACCCCGGATGGTGTGAGAGGGCATCTTGGCAAACCACTTCAATCCATCGGCGACCCTACCGGACGCTCGATCTGGATATACAAACAAGTAGTGCCACCATTGTGCGTGGAATATACCCTCACCTTTAAAGGTGGAAACCCGAGCGATGAGACGGCGCAACCAGTCTTGAACGATAAGGCGACATTACCAGTCTTGATCAAGTGGGAATGGGAATGGTGTTAGACCACATGCCGCGCTGGTTGTTTCTTCCACTCCTCCTGTCCATTTTGGGGCTACCACTGGCTCCCCTGACTGCGGAGCCCCATAGCGGGGGTCTCGATACCTACGGCTGCCATAACGACCGCAAGCATGACGATTACCACTGCCACAAGGGTCCTCTGGCCGGTCAGTCATACTCCTCACAGCAAGACATGCTTGTCGCGCTCCAAGCCCTTCAGACTAAGACGGCGCCAACAAGCGGGGCGTCGTCTTTGACAGGTTGTCGCATGCGCCCGTATCGCGAAGACCCCATGCGAGCGCCTCTCCAGCTCATTGAGGAGGGGCCGATACCTGGCGCAGGTTCTGATCGCCCGCTCACACCGGGCGAGGCCAAGTGCGTCGAAAACTTACGCAAGGCTGGGAGGAAGGCCGTCGAAGCCAATAAGGTCACGGAGGGTATCCTGCTTTACCTGAGCGTCGCGGACACGGCTCCGGCGCAGGCCGGAGAGATCTATCAGGATTTGGCTAGTGTGCTGGATCAGGCATCTTACCCGCAACCCGCGGTCATCGCATACAGAAAGGCCTGGATGGCGTTCGAAGCGGGCCACAATCTGCGGGGCGTCAAGATCGAAGGGACTGGTCTGCTCACCCTTGCCAATATCCGGGACTCCATCGTCCGGCTCGGCGGGCAGGCGCCGCCTGCGACCAGCGAGCCCGGGAAGATCGTGGTGGCCAATTCCACGAGCGAAATCATGGAGAAGTACTTCAAGAAAGTCTTGCCGTCCGCGACTCCTCCGTAGGGCCCGCTAGCGAAACAGCCCCATCCTCTTTTTCTCGTCATTCAGGTGTTTCTCTGCCTCGTTACATGTATTTTCCCCTTGCGACTCAAGGTTACTCCCGATTGGCTATGAGCCCAGCCCATGTGACTCTACGAGGTAGGCTAAACCAGTAGGCGGTCTTAAGCGGATGTGCCCTGTGCCTGACACTCCCCCGCCTAAGGAGGGCTGGGTGGCCACCCAGCCCTCCGCCAATTGAATGATGAACGACGCGTACGATTACTGCTGCTACGTTCTCTACCACGGCCAAACTGAGCCGGTTTGGCTTGACACGGTTAACGAGGCCATCACATACATTAGCGCCGAGAACGTGGGGCGGGGTCTGTCACCCGTGACGCGCATAGTAGCCACCAACCTCGCCTGGCTGTGTTTTGGCGGCCAGGACAGATACTGCGGAATGATCTTGGGCGAGCGAACGGAAGATGATCTGCAAGATAACATGGGAATAGGAGAGCAGCGTGCGGAGTAAAACTGCAAATGCATCTCAACTACTGTTAGCTCCAGCGACCTTCCCGGGCCATCAGAAGTTTGACGGTCCAGGATTACTGGAGTCGTTCGCTTTGCAAGGCCGTGCGATGACGAGGGCTAGTGTCGCTCGGCAGTACTCCTTTGTCCTCCGAGAGTCTGTCTTTAGTATGACCTCTGGTTCGTATGATATTTACTCACATCCAGATGGTCGTACCATCTATATCTACTACATCATTCCTCAAGATCAGAAGTACTGGTGGATTTTGAATACGCCTGATAGTACTTCCAAGACAGGCAACACCATTGATGAACTTATGCAGCTTCTGAAAAGCATCTACTATGAGGCCGGCCTGTCGCCGGTTCTTGTACCACCCTCCATGTTAGTCACCGCTTAACAACGTGTCCCCAGATGATTTGAGCGTCGTCGCAATGGGCGATCACACGTTATCCTGGTATCGGCATGTTCAACTCCAGCTGGTGCACCAACTTTCGTCCCCCCTGCATCGGCTCTTCAGCATGCTCCCGGCCTGGGAGTACGGGCTCGAGGAACCGACTATCACCAAAATTCAATGCGACCACACACCTCTAGCTGGACGAAGAGCGGTCCAGATCAGTGATCTCCATCTCGACCGGTATCTGCCTCGGCACGACACGGTCCTCGAGCAAATCTCAGAGCTGAAGCCTGACTGGATTTTTGTCACGGGGGACCTACTGAACACCCCGGTCGGAATTCCTCATCTCTTTCGGTTTCTATCAGGCCTTCGACAGGTGGCCCCGGTCTACATGACCCTCGGGAACCACGATCATTTCAGTGGCGTGCCATTGGGCCGATTTGCAGAACTTGCCGACCGCCACAAGCTGCAGTTGTTGATCAACCAAGCGATCTTCTTCCCCATGGCTTCCGGTGAGTTGGGCATCGTCGGCCTCGATGACCCGTCAACCCACCGTGCCGATCCCCGCTGCATTCCGCCGCGCGTCGAAGGCCGCTTCACGGTCCTGCTCGCCCATGCCCCCAACGTACTCGACCTGCTCGAGCCCAGACATGCGGTTGACTTGGTGCTCTGCGGCCACAGCCACGGAGGGCAATGGCGATTCCGGTCTGTTCGTCCTTTTTGGCTGCCGTACGGCTGCGGGGGGCTCGCCGAGGGCCACCACGTGCGAAACGGCCGTCGCATGTACATCAATCGCGGCCTTGGATGGTCCTTCCTGCCGATCCGAGGGAGTTGTCCGCCGGAAATCGTGTTGATCGAATGGGTGCAGGAGGACTAAGGGGAGAAGAGTAGCCTGTCCCCGTTTCTCGCAACCGCTCACCATCTGGCGTTACGTCAATACCCCGACTTCCGCCACAGAAGAACCCCCATCATGAATATCCAGGCGGTCAGGAGGATCGAGAAAATGGGAAAGAGGATGTTGAAGACTAGGGACGAGGCCCCGTGATAACCGATGTGGAGCCCTAGAAGACTCGAGCCCAGTCCCCCTCCTACCGCCACCCAACCCAGCCATTTCGGGTAGACATCGCTCAATACAACCGCCACGCCATACAGGATGAAGGTCACCCCAAAGAAGATGAGGATCCAGACGCTGCTAAGGGCCCATTGGATCTGCACGAGAGCATCGGCCACCCGGAAGGCGACTGCTTTCTCCCCCCTGGGTGCACTTGCCCAGGCCACGGCCACCCGCTTGATGGCAATCCCTTCGACCGCGAACGTCACGAACCCAAGACCGGCACTTACCAGGGCGGCTGCGAAGCCTAGCCGCGCCCAGGCTGCCCCTGGCCCTGACGTGATCGAGCGATAGACCGCCACCAGGCCACCCGTGACGAGGAGCACCGCGAAGATGATGCCCACATGGTCGCCCACCCAGATGGTGCTCTCCGCCACCTGACGAAGGAAGGCTTTCGTGTTGGCAGGGTCGTTGACGCGCGGATGCAAAACATTGACCACAAGTCCAAGGACTGCGCCTAGGACGGCAGCGGCCGCCCCGATTCGTGTAAGTGTCCGTTCAGGCATAACTCACCTCCCGGTATGGTGGGAAGAAAAGGGGACAGGCTACTTTTCCGGCTTCGTCCTTCAGACGTCGGGTGGTCGCCAGCGTCAATCAGCGGTTAGAAAAGTAGCCTGTCCCCTTTTCTTCTTTCGTGAATGTGCTATGAAACTGGAAAATGTTGGACAAACTGCTCGGTTCTATTCTTGAGACGTCCACTCAAGATACGGGCAATTTTTTTATAGAGCTTACAGCCGAGCTTGGGATTGGCGCTCAAGACCATATGGAGTTTCCTTTGATCCACCACCAGAGCCTTAAACGCGGAACTCGTCTCTATGGTTGCGGAGGCTACCGCCATCTTGAAGAAGGACACCTCCCCTATCAGTTCATCCTTCCCCACTGATGCAAGCGGAACCCGTTTTCCATCATCTCGATTCTTCAGGACCGTCGCTTTCCCGGAAAGAAGGATATAAAGGTTCGGAACGAGTTTCCCTTCTTGTATGATGAAGTCTCCTGCCTGACCTTCAATCAGCGTGCAGAGTGGAGCAACCAAGGCAAGTTCCTCCATGGTTAAATCACAAAAGAACGCGAGTTCTTCAAGGATGTCTATCGCCACCATACCCACGTTCCATGTGCCATTCGGCTGGCCCCCCGTCCGCTCTAGCAAGTACCTCGCAGTTCACGGGAAGCCTATGCCACCCGTCGGGACCTGTCAAGCGTGGCGGTTGTCGGCTCAGACGCTGAAATTGTTGCTGGAGAAAAGGCGAGGAGAAATGCTCTCAGGCCGGTTTCTTAGTGCGCCGTCGCACCGAAAAATCTACGTATGCGCGAGCCCAGGGACGTTCTCCAGTGCTCCACGACCTCAGTCGACTCATCCCGGTGCTCGAGGTTTTCCTGGACGGCTGCCAACCCGGACTTCCGTTCCGCCAACACCGTGCCGATCCGCTCCGCAAGGAGAGGGTTCCCCATAATCGGCCGCTCGAGGACCGCTTTGGTGACGACCACCACTTCCAGCTTCGTCTGCGCGACGATGGTGGCCGAGCGCGGCTCGCCGGTCAGCAACGACATCTCGCCGAAGAACTGCATCGGGTGGAGCGTGGCGACCGTTGCGGCCTTGCCCCCTTCGCCTCTGCGGACGTCGGCAGTGCCCTCCAGGATGATAAAGAACTCCGCTCCCGCATCGCCCTGCCGGACGACGGCCTCGCCCGGCAAGTAGACCCGGACCGCGGCCTGCTGGGCGACGGTTTCCAGTTCCTCCGGACTGAGAACCGAGAGAAAGTCGATCCGGCTCAGGGCTCCGAGGATCCGCTCTCGCTTGGCCGCCATCACTTGGTGTTCGTCCTCCGCCTTCGTGATGTGGATCGTGCGCTGGGGGAACGGGATCTCGATGCTGTGGCGCTGGAACGCGTACCAGATGTACGACAGGACCTGCCCTTCGATGACCCCCGCGTACCCGTAGTCCTTGCCCCAGAACGTCAGGCGATACTGGATGCTGGAGTCCTTGTAGGCCGCTACGAAGGCCTGCGGCGCCGGCTCATGGAGCACCCCGGGAACCGCCTTCGCCGTCTCGACCAGCACGGTCTGCACCTGCAAAGGAGGCGTCGCATAGCTGGCATCCACCAACACGGTCCGCGCGTGTCTCGGGGTGGGCTTGTTGTAATTCAAGATCTCCTGCTGGGCGACGAGGTTGTTGGGAATCATGACGAGATCGTCCGTGGGTGTCAGGATCGTCACGTGACCCAGATCCACCTTTACGACCCGCCCCACCTGGCCAGCCAGGCGCACCCAGTCCCCCACCCGCACCAGCTTGCCGAGCATGATCCCGGCAAAGAACCGCTTCAGGGTGTCCTGCAGCGCAAAGCCGATGACGGCCGTGGCGGCGGTCGGAATGGCCACCAGCGCCACCACGTTGATGCCTATGACCGTCCTGAGAAAGATGATGCCAGCGACCGCCAGCCCGCTGAACAAGAGCAGCAGCCGCAGCAGCTCCGGGATGTAGAATCCTTTCTTGATGATGAGGTAGTCTTCGAGGAGGAGAATATCCATCGCCTTCAAGAGTAGGAAGGCAGTGCCGAGATAGGCAGCGAACTTCGTCCACAGATAGACCCCTTCCCACAATTTGACCCGTCCGAAGAGTTCGCTTTCGTTCAAGATCAACAGGACATACAGCGCGAGCGTGACAACGGAGATGGTGAAGAAGCTTTGGGGGGCCTTCTTGGCCCGCTTCCGGGCCATCAGGATGTAGACCCCGAAGAGCGCTGCTGCCAGGATGAACATGACGCCGAGCTTCAGCAGCAGCTCATAAAGTAGCTTGAGTTCGCGATCCATCACGTTTCGTCAAACCTCGTCTGGTCGGGAATCATGCGGTCCCAAAATATCACATTTTCCTCCGTGCGGGTCCAGTCCTTTTGGTCATGGGCCACTCACAGCATAGGAGCGCTGAAACGGCACCAGACTACCATATCCTGGGCAAACCTAGGAATTTTCTACCAGATATGGTATATTCTTGCCCCGACCTAAACAATTTAGCCCGCACAGGTGATTCCATCAGTACTACTCTGCGTGTCCTGATCATCGACGACAATCCGGACGACCGCGCGCTTGTCATTCGCGAGCTCGGCCTGGAGTACCTCGACCTCCACGTCAGGCAAATCACCGAAGCGCAGGCCTTCGCCGACGCGCTCCAGGGCGGCAATTTCGACCTGGTGATCACCGACTCCCACTTGCTCTGGACCGACGGCCTGTCGGTCCTGCGTGCGGTCAAGGCCCGGCACCCTGGCATCCCGGTCATCATGTTTACCGGCACCGGGAACGAAGAGCTGGCGGTGGAAGCGATGCAGGCGGGGCTGGACGACTACATCCGCAAGACGACCCGGTCCGCCGCACGCCTGCGAACCGCCGCCCGGTCGGCCTTGGAACGCGCCGAGGCCCGGCGGCAGGCCGTTCGCCTCGAGGCCAGCCTAAACACGCTGCTGAATCGTCAAGGCGTCGGCGTCTTCCGGCTGGCTCGAGACGGGCGCCTACTCGAGGCGAACGAAACATTCCTCAGCCTGCTCGGCCTATCCTCCATACAGGAGGCCGAGCGCGTGGACCTGACGGCGTTGGCCGGCGTCCTTCCGGAGCGCTACGAAGAGCGCGTCTCCTTCCAGAGGCACGAACTCCAGATGCGCCGGGCCGACGGTACGGCGATTCGGGTCTCGGTGACCAAGACCGTGTGGCGGACCCCGACCGGAGAACCTGTCATTGACGGTTTGCTGGAGGAGGTCGCTCAACCTCCTCTCGGGATGCCGCAAACGGAACGCCGGCGGTGGCCGCGCGTGGAGGCCCATCTGGAAATGAGCGTGCGGCCCGATGGAGAGCCGTCATCGGGGACCGCTCCCAACATCAGTCTCGGCGGGGTCTACGCGGTCCTGGACCGACCGGTTCCCATCACCGAAAACCAGCCGATCCAATTGGGCCTCGTTACCCAAATCGGCATGCTGGAGATCCGCGGAAGGATACACCGCATTCGCACGGCAACAGGCCGCGTGCTCGCTCCGCCTGAGCTTCTCGGATCAGGCTTTGCCGTCGAGTTCGAACCTCTCGACGAGACAAAGAAGGCCCTCCTCGCGTCGCTCCTGGACGGATTGCGCGAGCGAACGACATCGGTGAAGCTCACCGCTCTCCTCGTTCCCCAAACGACCTCACGCCTCCTGCTGGAGACGGGCGCACCCAGCACCGCGCCTGCACAGCCCGTCGAAGGCCAACCCGGTCGCCGGGAACCCGGAAGCGTCGTGCTACCGGAGCGTCGGCTGGTGGCCAGGGTGGACGTGGAGATTCCGGTGCGCGTCGAGTCGAGCGTCGGACTCCACCAGGCCCGCACAACCGACTTAAGCGTGACCGGCGCTGGCCTCCGTCTGCTCAACGGACAAACGGCTCTGGGCGCGGGCCAAGGCAGTCAGCGCCTTGTGCTGCGCCTGCTGCTGACAGAGGCCGTGCCCCCGATACCGGCGCCAGCTTCGGGCGATATCCCTGACCTCACCGTGCCGGGCGAGATCGTGTGGGGCGCGCCCAACGGGACGGAATCCAGAACGCCTCGCGTCGGCATCCGCTTCCTCCACGACAGCGCCACCGTCCAAAGCACGCTCGCCGAACTGGTCGGGAAGCTTCTGACGTTCTGCGGCCAGGCTGACGACCGGCCCGACCTAGTCCAGATTCTCAGCCGCCGTGTGGAATGGCCGACGGGCGACGGCCGGCGCATCGTGGCATCCCATGACAGCTCCTTGGAATCGTATCCGGGCGCCCCGCACGTCATCATCGCGCCCGGCTACGGCGAGACCAAGACGGACTATGTAACTCTCGCATACTACCTCGCAGCCAACGGGTTTCACGTCCTCCGCTACGACCACACGAACCATGTCGGTGAGAGCGACGGCGAGATGGCGGAGGCGACCCTGTCCAGCATGAACCAGGACCTCGGCACCGTCCTCGACTATGCGAACCGCACGCGGCCTACGAGCCCGATCGTGGTGATTGCGGCGAATGTGACGGGCCGCATTGCCTTGAAGCGGCTCGCCCAAGACCACCGGGTCGCTCTGCTGGTCGTGCTGACAGGTATCATGGACCTGCAAGCGGCCTTGCGGGCCCACCAAGAGGATTCTATCGTGACCTTCCTGCGGAGCGCCGGGCTTGGAACGACGAACCTGCTCGGACTGAACGTCGACGGTGACCGCTTCCTGAGCGACGCGATCAAGGAAAGCTATGCCGACCTGCTCACCACGATCGAGGACGCGAAGCGGCTGCGGACCCCCGCGCTCTTCTTTGCCGCCGAGCGCGACCCCTGGACGCAACTGGACGCCGTGAAGAAGGTGCTGGCCTCCCTGCAAACGCACGCAGGCCAGCTGTACCTGATCCCGGACGCGCTCCACCGTCTCCAGGACAACCCGCGACAGACCCTGGCCCTGGTTCGCCAGGTGGCCTCATGCTGCGTGGAACGGTTCTTCCCGGATCGCTTCCGGAAAGGCCTGGTAGAGCCTTCCCTACGGACGATCGCGGCCCAGACTCGGTTGGAACGGGAACGGGCAAGGGCCCGCCACTCGAAAAGAAGACCCGCTTTACGGGAGTTCTGGCAAGCTCATCTGGCCCTCACACGGCACCTCGCGAACATCTCCACCTACTGGCATTTCCTGGAGCAGATCGCGCGCCTCGCCGGCCCTCTCGAGCGGGGAGAACGGGTGTTGGACTCCGGCTGCGGGAACGGCGATCTGGGCATGATCCTTCTCACCCAGCAGGCCTACCGCCTGCGAGGCGAGCCCGGCCCTAAGTTTCTTCCGCCTCACTATGTCGGGCTTGATTTCGTGCCAAGCGCGCTCACCTCGGCCCGGACGCGCTTCGCGCAGGCGGCTGCAGAGATCCGCGATAAGAGTCCGGCGACGGTCATGGCTCGCCCCCTCCTCGCGACGACGCTCCTGGCGGCGGATCTTGACTGTCCTCTTCCCATTCGCGACAACCGATTCGATCGAATCGTCTGCAACCTGGTGCTTGGCTATCTCCAGGATCCGCTGTTCACCATCCGAGAGTTCGTCCGGGTGCTCTCCCCGGGCGGAAAGATGGTGATCACAAGTCTGAAGCCCCAGGCCGATCTCTCGCAGATCTACCGGCTAACGGAGCACCAGCCTGGGCAGCCGGAGGCGACCGAAGCCGCCAGACAGATGTTGATCAGTTTCGGCACGATCAAACAGGCCGAACGAGACGGGATGTTCCACTCCATCACCCGCCAGGAGCTCACGCTGTTGCTCTTGGCCAGCGGAGCGGTGCAGATCAGCGTGCACTCCGCCTTCGACGACCAGGCGTACCTGGCCGTCGCCGAGAAGCCCCTGAAATAAGGCCCCCTCTCACCCCCTCACTATATAACCCCTCGGAATTATTACAGAGTTGGATGGCGCACGGAGAGAGATAGCACCCTCAATAAGTAAAAGTCGCAATGGTATTGCTTTCTATGAAAAAACCTCTATCATAAGCGGTCCCTGTAGGATACGCGATGCGATCAAGCATGCTTGGAATCAGGCTTTTTCCGCTCCGGATCAGAGATACCAGGTCTCCCCTCGTAACCGGGAAAACAAGTCCGTTACGTGGTTTTCTGCGATATGCTGTTGTTTTCACTAAAAAAGAGTTATAATGCTTTCCCTGCTTCAGAGGTCATAAATGCCTAAGACGCTGAAGAAACTTAGGACGGCGCAAATCCCCTCTCACCTTTCAGACTCCCGAAAGCAGGAAGGGCATGAAAAGGTAGTACGGAAGTATGATCGTGAACTTCTGCGGATCCCAGTCAGCCTGCAGCTGCAGGACAAGTCAGTCTCGGGCTTCTCGCACGACTTCAGCCCAGCCGGGTTGCGGATTATCCTCCAAACAGCGTTGAAAACGGGCACTCCACTTGCCCTTCAATGCACGTTTGGAGAGGTGTGTTATTTGAACCTCTCGGCCCAAGTCGTTTTTTGCCAACCGGTGAACAGAGCCAGCGAGAACGACTTTTCCTTAGGAATCAAGTTTTCCGCTATAAGAGACTGGGAAGAAAAAATCTTGGGCTCGGCTATTCAGGAACTCAAGCACGGAGGCGCCCAATTAGAGAAATCATTACTGGCCGTGCATCTCACAGAAGACACCATGGCGCTCAAGGCATCAGATTGGTATGCGCAAACCAAGGCCACGTCTGTGCAAACTCCCAGGACTATCCGGCGCTCATGTATCCATTCCTCAAAGATCATCGGCTGGGGTTCCTATCTCCCGCCCACAGAAATAACGAATAAGCACATTAACTCTTTCCTGAATGTTAAGGGCAAACCAACACGCTATGGTGAAGTTGTTGGAAACCTGACCGGCATCCAGTCTCGACGTTATGCAGCCTCAGAAATTTACCCATCGGATTTGGCTGTAGAAGCAAGTCTCATCGCCTTTAAAAATGCTGGAATTGATCCGAAGGATGTGGAAGTTATCATTTCGTGCGGCATTGCTCGAGACGTAGAGGAACCAGCCACGGCCAATATCATTCAAGAAAAGCTGGGTGCCCATAACGCATATTGCTTTGATCTGGCCAATGCCTGCAATGGTTTTGTTTCTGCAATAGATGTCTTAGACTCCTTTATCGCTTCAGGCCGCTGCGAAATTGGACTTGTCACGGGTGGTGAAGTAATCTCTCAGTACGTTAACTGGGATCCGGAAACCAGAGACGAGCTTAGGCTTAGCACAATGGGTTACACGCTAGGCGATGGAGGAGGCGCTGCAGTCCTTACTCGCGTCACAGCCGGTGATCAGCGCGGCCTCAAAGCCAGTTGGTTTTTGTCCGACAGCTCGTACTGGAGAGCAGCTGTAGTACCACTTATGAATAGCTCGAAAAGACTCTTTATGAGCAATGGCGTTGAGATTGAGCGTGCCGCACTCGAATACGTCCCAACTGGAGTTGAAGAGACCATGAGAATGCTCGAATGGGACGTTGACGACATAGACTTAATCATTCCGCATCAGGTTGCGTCTCATATCATCGAGAACCTCTTTTATAAGACTTTACATATGCCGCCTGAGAAAGTTTACTGGTCCTTTCCACGACATGGCAACGTCGGGGCAGCCAGTATCCCTGTTGCTCTTTGTGAGGCCTTGAACGAAGGCCGTGCAAAAATTGGAGACAAAGTTCTCCTAGTTGGTGGTTCAGGAGGATTTGGCGTAGGTGTTATAGGATTAGTCCTTTGAGTTATGGATTTGTTCGATAAAAGGCGTGCACTGCTTTAGGCCGTTACAACAAATGACATGGCCTCCCTTTCTTCCCATCTTAGCGTTGCCCTAGGCCTCACAACACTTACCACCTTCCTTCTCGGGGCATTTGTTTACTTCTACAAGCGTGGAAGCAATACAAGCAAAATATTTTTGCTTTATTGCCTGAGCATCTCGTGGTGGAGCTTATTTCAACTATGGCACCACAACAGCGTAGATAAGCACACCTCCCTATTAGCGGCTAGGCTTATGACTGCCGGGGGATCTTTTCTGATTCCCACTCTTTTCCTTCATTTCGTCTTCTCACTTTTAGAATTAAAATCACGAAAATGGCTTCTGCCTTCTGCATACATGCTCAGCCTGATATTTGCAGGCTTATCTGCTACCTCATACATGATCACCGATGCCGAGCCAAAATTCTATCTTAGATACCTTCTCGAGCCAGGCCCAATATATCCCATAGCGGTTTTCTTCTTTCTGTCATGCGTTATGTATGGCCATTACGAATTATACAAGGCCTATGCGAGATCATTTGGTTTGAAAAGAAATCAATTGGCACATCTCTTCTGGAGTTCTCTCTTGGGCTATATAGGTGGAAGTGCAAACTTCCTCATGGTGTTTGATTTAAATGTTCCTTTCCTCAACCCATTTGGCACTTACGCCCTTCCTCTTTACGTTGCAGTAACCACGTATGCCATCGTCAAATATCGCCTCATGGACATCTCCATTGTCATCAACAAAGGCCTGGCTTACAGCTTGCTGCTCTGCGTGGTATTTGTCCCCTCCTATCTGGCTATTGCGGTCAGCCACCGGGCCACGCCGTATTCGATCCCGGATCTGCTGGCTGGCACGCTGATCTTTTCTTGTGGGCTGTGGATTGTCCTGAATAACTACCGGAAGGCCGCCAATATCACCTTTGGTCTGGTCTGTCTAGCGGTCTCCTCCTGGTTGTTCGGGGCTTTCATGACCTACTCCTCGACCCAAGAGGAGGAAGCTCGTCTCTGGGAGAAGCTGCTTCACATCGGAGTGGTCTATATCCCCGCTTTCTTCTATCACTTCTGCGTGAGCTTCTTGCAAGCCGAGAAGCACAACAAACGGGTCCTGGCGAATTACCTCATCAGTACCGTCTTCCTCCTGCTCATCCCCACGCCGTATCTCATCAATGACCATTATTCGTTTTTCTGGGGCTATTATTCCAAAGCTGGTCCTCTTCATCCTCTGTACTTAACATACTTCGCTTCTGTCAGCCTGGCTTCTCTGCTGAAGCTCTATCGAGGCGCCAAAGCCAAGGAAGAGAGTAGCCCGCTTGAAGCGACTAGAATTAAATATGTCTTCTGGGCCTTTGCGATCGGCTATCTCGCCTCGGCCGATTTTGTCCAGTCTTATGGGTACGAGTTTTACCCGTTCGGGTATTTCTTCGTGACCCTGTGGGTCCTCATCGTGTCCTATGCGACCTTGAAGTACCAACTATTAGACATCTCCCGCCTCACAAAGACACCCCAGGCCGCGTTGTTTCTCCAAGCGCTGGCTCTTATTCCTCTCTACCTCGCCATTCTCTTGCTCCTCCGAGTCTTTACCGGCTCCACCGAGTTCGTACTGGCGGGGGTCATTGTTGCCATCTTCTCGATCTTCGCTGGCCTATTCGTGAATCTGCAGGAACGGATTGAAAAAGTAGTCGAGAATGTCCTGTTCAGGAAAAAATTTAATGCCTATCAGACACTCCAGGACTTCAGCAAAGCCATGGTGACCATCCTGAACCTGAAAACCCTCATCGAGGAAATCGAGCGCACGCTCGCTACCGTCCTGGGCGTGGAGACCGTAACCCTGTACCTCTTCGATAAGGAACGGCGCGTCTATGCGCCCGTATCCACTTACGGCGTCAACGTCAAGACGGCGGACACGCCCCTACTGACCGTGGACAACGAACTCCCCCGCCACCTGGCCATGTGGCAGACCATCCTGGTCAGAGAAGAGGTGGAGCACTTCTCGGGTGAAGAGGAGAAGCATGCCCTCATCGACGCCCTCCGAAGAGTCAAGGCCGACGTTTGCATTCCCTTCGTCAACAGGAACGCCTTGATCGGGTTTTGCGTCCTGGGGCCCCGGACGACGCGCCAGATGTACTCCGACCAGGATCTCAGCTTGCTGACGATGCTGGCGCAGGCCGCCGCCATCGCCTTGGACAATGCCATGCTCTATGAGGAGCTGAAACGCTCGCAGTCGCTCGTCCGGCGAACGGACCGGCTCCGTTCCCTGGAGACGATTGCGGGCGGCTTCGCCCACGAGGTCCGCAACCCATTGACGTCCATCAAGACCTTCATCCAGCTCACCCCTGAGCGCAAGGACGACCCGGAATTCATCGGCCACTTCAGCACCGTGGTGGCGGAGGATGTCGCCCGGATCGAGCGGCTGATCCAGGAGATCTTGGACTATGCGCGCTACATGCAGCCCAAATTCCAGG
>Ga0209761_1000630_pt1 | contig 21902 bp, 22 predicted proteins | sample GraSoi013_1_40cm_4_FD_185818 | JGI IMG/M metagenome (GOLD analysis project Ga0209761, IMG submission 185818) | Grasslands soil microbial communities from the Angelo Coastal Reserve, California, USA - Sample 09_25_2013_1_40cm (SPAdes) (version 2) | ecosystem: Environmental > Terrestrial > Soil >...
CCGCAGAAGAACGGGAGCAGACGGAGCAGGTGGAGCAGGAGAGTGACCATTGAGCCGGGATTGTGTCAGGATCAGAGCCGACAGATCAACGACTTGCCCGGCGGCCGAGGTTTTGGCGAAGGACAGGCCATTGCCAGCGCCGTCACGAGCATCAGCGAACGCTCGACGTACTCGGCGAACTTCTTCAGATTGGGTTGGATCGCCGGGGGTGACCGAGCATGTCTTCGAGGTTCAGCACGTCGCGGAAGCTTCCGCTTTCTACGTGGCGCTTGAGTACACGTTCTAGGCGGATCGGCCCGTCGAATCCCGACCAGCGGTCCGAATCGTGATCGGCTGTATCCGCCCTGTCAGGTGGACCTCGCCGCCCGGCTTCAGCTGATCGAGTCGCAGCCCAACCAGGCTTCCCTCCTCGCGTATGCGACCGACTACCGCGTCACTCACCACGAGCTCGACATCGAGCTCGCGCGTCAAACGCTCCAGACGACTCGCCACGTTGACGGTGTCACCGACCACGACATAGTCCAGCCGTTGGGCATCGCCGATGCTTCCCAAGACGGCTTCTCCGTAGTGCACCCCGATGCCAACGTGCACCGGGGCGCAGCCTCGTCTCACCCGCTCCCGGCTCCACCGGTGCGTCTCGTCCGCCAACTGCCAGGCGCACCGAAGTGCCCGTCCGGCATCGTCGACTCCGCGAGACGGTGTGCCAAACGTCGCCATGACGGCATCGCCGATGTACTTCTCGAGCGTGCCACGATGGTCGAAGACGATGCGCGTGACGCGCTCGTGAAACTCCGTCAACAACTCGATCGTGGCCTCGGTCCCGAGCGATTCGCTGAGACGCACGAATCCTCGGATGTCGGCGAAGAGTACCGCAACCGGTTGGCGTCTCGCCGCCATGCCCGCCACGCCCGCGCTCGCGAGCGCATCCACGACGTTCGGGGAGAAGTATCGGGCGAGGCTGGCTCGCGCGAGGTGATCGGTCACCTGCCGTCTCAACAAGCTCCGCGAGCGCGCCACGGCAGCCGCCAACACCGCTGTGAGGAGTGCCAGCAGCACCGTCTGAGTGCGCCACGCCGCATCGCTCACGTAATGAGGATCCAGGTAGAGCTCGAGCGAGCCTGTCGGACTGAGCCCGGGCATGTCGATGAGCGAGCTGTGGGTCGAGACCGTGCCGGGTAAGCGCAGCATAGCCTGGTGTCCGAGACCCCAGAGGGCGATCGTGGCCGCTCCCGTCCAGACGACGAACCGCGGCGAGTATGACAACGCGGTCCCCGCGACGTACACGAACAGATAGAAGACCGTCGGCAGCCGTAGCTGCATCTGCGGCGGCCAGTTCGGCGGGAACGTGATCGGCGTCAGTATGACCCCGATCAACAGGGCCGCTTCGAGGATACTAAAGACGCCCGCCCAGAAGACGGGCCGCCCATACCTGCGCCCGAGCACGTACCGCGCTAGGCCGAATGCGGCGAGTGTGGCGACGACCAAAAGTCCTGGAACTGAGCGGGCCGGTGCATAATACGCGACGAGCCATACGGCCACGACGGCGAGCACGGCGAGCTGGACGCGAAGATGGAGGCCGAGACCGCTCTGCTCCGCATCGGCCATCGCCCGGTCGATGCTCGACTCAGACGATCGCTCACGCCGTGTACGCCGAAACCACGTCCATATCCGTCGAGTGCGGCGCCGAACCCCGGCGCGCGCTCCCTGGGCGCATCGACACGATGGCCTGAGGGGTGCCTGCGTCGCCGCCGCCGCCGGCGGCGATGCCTTCACCGGCGTTTCATCAATCCTGGTCTGTGGTATGCGCGGGATCGTGACTTTCAGGGCGCGCCGTCCCACACGCACGGGTACCGCCTGGCAGACTCGCGCTGGTGACCCCATGGAGCCGGACGTTCACAGTGACTGATCGTGTCTTCGATGTTCAGCACAGCCCGCAAGCTTCCCACTCCCGCTAGCGCCAGAGGTTCGTCTTGGCCAGGTCGACGATCTCGTCGCCGCGGCCGCTGAGAACCGCCCTGATCATGAAGATGCCGAACCCGGTCACCTGGTCGAGGCTGATCGTCGGAGGCATGGCGAGCTCCCTCCGGTGCACGGGCACCTCGACCAGCGCGGGTCCGTCGTGCGCGAATGCCTGGGCGATCATCGGCCGAACCTGTTCCGGCCTCTCCGCGGTCAGCCCCAGGAGCCCAGCGGCCTCGGCCATCTTCGCGAAATCGGGGTTGTCGAGGTCCGTTGCGAAGTCGACGAACCCCGTCGCCTTCATTTCCAGCTCCACGAACGCCAGCGCGTCGTTCCGAAACACGACGATCTTCACGGGCAGCTTCAGCTGCCGGAGTGAGAGTAGATCGCTCATCGACATCGCGAGGCCGCCATCGCCACACAGGGCGACGACTTGACGACCCGGATGGCTGGCCTGCGCACCGATGGCCTGAGGCAGCGCGTTGGCCATGGATCCATGGTTGAAGGACCCCAGGAGCCGACGCCGGCCGTTCATCGTCAGATAGCGGGCCGCCCATACTGTCGGGGTGCCCGTGTCGCACGTCAGGACGGCGTCGGGGGCGGCCAGCTCATCGACTACCCGGGCGACGTATTGAGGATGGCTGCGGGCCCCAGACCCGGCGGTCGCCAGCTCATCGAGACCCTTGCGGGTCTTGGCGTAGTGTTCCCGGGCCGCCTTCAGATGCCGGTCGTCCTCGTGTTGCGTGAGCTTGGGCAACAGGGCGCGGAGCGTGGTTTTCGCATCGCCGACGAGACCGAGGTCGACCTTGGTGCGCCGGCCTAGCTGCTCCCCCCGGACATCGATCTGGACGATCGTGGCATCCTGGGGAAAGAACTGCTGGTACGGGAAGTCGGAGCCGATCATCAGCAGGACCTCGCAGGCCATCATGGCGTGGTAGCCGGATGAGAACCCGAGTAGACCCGTGAGGCCGACGTCGAACGGATTCTCGTACTCGATGAACTCCTTCCCCCGCAATGAGTGCACGACCGGCGCGTTCAGTCGGCGCGCGACCTCCATCAGCTCGGCGTGCGCGCCGGCGCACCCGGCGCCTCCGAAGATCGTGACCCGTCTTGCGCCATTCAGCAGCTTCGCGAGCTCGGCGATCTCCTCGTCTGACGGGCATACGAGTGGCGTTGGCTCGGGAAACGTCAGGCGCGGCCGCCCTCCCACCGCATCCTGAAGGGCGACATCGCCCGGGAGGGCGATGACCGATACGCCGCGGCGCGACACCGCGGTCTGCATCGCGATCTCGAGAGCCCGAGGCATCTGCTCCGGATGCGACACCAGCTCGCAGTAGTGGCTACACTGCGCGAAGAGGTGCTCGGGGTGAGTCTCCTGGAAGTATCCGCTGCCGATCTCATGAGTGGGGATCTGCGCGGCAATGGCGAGAACCGGCACACGGCTGCGGTGGCAATCGTAGAGTCCGTTGATCAAGTGCAGGTTGCCCGGGCCACAGCTGCCGGCGCAGACGGCGAGACGGCCGGTGAGGTGCGCCTCTGCGCCCGCGGCGAAGGCCGCCGTCTCCTCGTGCCGCACGTGGACCCAGCGAAGCTGGTCCTGTCGCCGAATGGAGTCGGTGATCCCGTTGAGTGAGTCTCCCGCGACCCCATAGATCCTCGAGACCTCTCGGCTGACGAGGGTCTCTACAAGCAGCTCCGCGACCGTCTTCTTTCCCATGACGTACCTTCCTAACCTTGACGAGCCCGCAGACTCAGGAGCCCGACCAGCAACTCGTTTTCTTCCTCCGCGAGCTGCTCCACGGAGCGGCTGCTCGCTTTCCGCATCACGCCGTCGACGATCGTCCGCTTGAGATCGGGTGTGATGTCCGGGGTTCCTAGTGCCTTCATCATCCCGGCCAGTGGTTCCATCAGATGCTCCATGAAGTGCTGGATGCCTCCCGGCCCGCCGCCGAGGTGCCACTGCAGACTCGGCCCCATGACGCCCCATCGCAGCCCGGGGCCGTAGCTCACCGCGTCGTCCGCGTCCTCGACGCTCAGCACGTCCTGCTGAATCAGGTACATGACCTCGCGGTAGAGCGCGGCCTGGAGGCGGTTGGCGACGTGACCGGGCAGCTCCTTCCGGAGGTGCACGGGCTTCTTGCCGATCGACGCATAGAACTGCATCGCCCGCTGGACGGCGCCCGGGGCCGTCTTCACGCCGCCGACCACTTCCACCAGCGGAATGACGTGCGGCGGATTGAACGGATGTCCCACCAGGCAGCGCTCGGGGCGCGCGCACTTCGACTGCATGACGCTGGGCGTGATGCCGGACGAGCTCGACGCGATGATCGAGTCCGGCGGAGTCGCATCGTCCATGTCGGCGAACAGCTTCATCTTGAAATCCGGCCGCTCGGGGCCGTTTTCCTGAACGAAGTCCGCCGCCGACAGCGCCTTCTTCATGTCGGTCGTGAAGGCCAGCCGATTCCGGGACGCGCCGGCGGACGGGCCGATGCTCGTCAGCACCTTCCACGCCTCGTCGACGTACTTGCGGAGGTGCGCCTCCGCATTCGGCGCCGGGTCGGTAGCGACCACGTCGAACCCGCGCGCCAGATAGAGTGCGGCCCAGCTTGCGCCGATGACTCCGGTGCCGACGATCGCGATGGTGTGAATGGGCTTGTCGTAGGCCATGATCACTTCTCCCTGGCGGCGATTTCGGCGTAGGTGACGCCGGTGAGGTTGCCCTTTGCGAAGAGGAACATCTGCTTTTCGGAGCCATCGAGCCTGGCGGAGTAGACGGAGCCGCCGAAGTCAGTCACGAACATCCGGTCATGCGGAACGTCCAGCGCGAGGCCGATGCCCTCCATCAAGTGCGTCATCACGATCTCCGGCGCGCCGTGATTGGCCCCGTCGATCGGCGCGCGATTCACGGTGTTGCCGCGAGGCGGGTCGCCGCGATCGGTCCAGTAGAGGACGCGATGCTCGAGGTCGAGCTCGAGGTCGATCGGCTCCGGCAAACGCTCGAACAGCACCTCGATGTCGCTGCGGTGGGCTGGCTTCTCGCCTCTCGGGACGTCGATACCCGCCCGGAAGATACGACCCAGCTCGCCGTTGTCCGGACCTTTCTGCGTCCAGTACATGTGGCCGCGCGCCGGATCGAGCGTGATCCCGACGCACCATTTCGTCGCATCCGGCCCCGGTCGAGGATCGCCCTGGCTCGTGTCCACGAGGGTCTCGACGTTCGATCCGTCGAGATTCGCTCGCATCACGCGCATCCCCTCGCGATCGCACCAGTAGAGCTTGCCGTTGGCCTTGTCGAGATGGCACTGCTTCGGCGTGAACGTGCCGCCCACCGGAACGATGATCGTACGGTTCTTCCCGTCGAGGTCGGCGCGCTCGATCGAGCCATCCTCGCGGCTGGGCACACCCATGTTCGTCCAGTACACGTGCCCGGCCCGGGTGTCGATGGCGATGCCGTCGGGCAGGTGGCAGCCGGCGGCGATGACCGTCTCGTCGGAACCGTCCGTCTTCATCGACAGGACGCGGCCTCCGCTGAGGTCGAGAACGAACAGACGGCCGGCAGGGCGGGGATCTGGTTTCGGACTCATGATTCGTCTCCTAGCTGGCTTTTGCGCGTGTCTTCGGAATGGCGCCGCTCACGCGTAGTCCGTCGATTTGGGTCGCGTCGAACCCCAGCTCCTTGAGCACCTCGTCGTTGTGCTCGCCAAGCTCCGGGGCGCGCCGTGCAGGCGCCTTCGTAACGCCGGCCACGCGAATGGGGCTGCTGATCGTCGAGGTGAGATCACCGCCGGCGCCCTCCAGCGGAACCACGATGTCGTTCTCCCGCAGCTGCGGATCTTTGATGACATCGGCAGGGGTCTGTACGCGGCCGAACGTGATGCCGGCCTGTTCGAAGACTTCGTGCCAGTGGGCCATCGGCTGTGCGCCGAACACTTCGTCCAGAATCGCCGTGAGCTGGGGCGAATTCGCAGCCTGCTTCGCGGCATCGTTGAATCGCGGATCGGTCAGGAGGTCCGGCCGGCCGATGCCTTTGGCCAGCGCCGGCCACCTCGACTGCTCGAGCACGAGCAGGAACCAGCTGTCATCCGAGGCGCGATACACGTTCATGAGCATGCTCGGTGGATTCTTGCGGTCGTGCAGCGGATAGAAGCTCGCGTTGCACAGCGCGGCCTGCACCGAGACGCCGCAGGCCCAGACGCCTTCGGCGAGGAGCGACGTCGTGACGTAGGAGCCCTTGCCGGTGCGCTCTCGCCGATACAGCGCCGTCACGATCGCGGAATAGATGCCGACGGCCGTGGCGTGATCGCCGCTGCCCGCGACCGGCAAGGTCGGCGGAGCGCCGGCATCCCGCGTCAGCGAGAGCAAGCCGCTTCGAGCCCAGTAGGCGGTGATGTCGAACCCCGGCAGGTTGGCGTCCGGCCCCTTTTCGCCGTAGCCGGTGAGGTCGGCGTAGATCAGTCGGGGATTCCACGCCGCGACGTCGTCGTACTCCAGCTTGAGCCGCTTGCGCGCGGGATGCGGCGTGTTGACGATCATGACGTCGGCCCATCTGACGAGCCGCTCGAGAATCTTCACGGCGTCCGGCGATTTCAAATCGACCGCCATTCCGCGCTTGTTGCGATTGTTGAGGTGCCAGAGATAGTTATCCTTCGCGCGAGGCTGCGGCGGCACCTTGTACACGAATCGCCACAAGTCACCCGTCGGCGGCTCGACCTTGATCACGTCGGCCCCGAAGTCGGATAAGATCACCGCGGCGCTCGGACCCGCGATGAAGCTCGCCAGGTCCACGACCTTCAGTCCCGAAAAGATGTTGTCACTCATCATCGTGCCTCCTGAGTCACTAGTCATCGACCCTTGAACTTCGCCGCGCGCTTTTGCAGAAAGGCCTGCGTGCCTTCGCCTTTGTCTTCGGTACCGGCGCAGAGCCCGAACAGCGCCGCTTCGAGGGCCATGCCCTCGGCCTGGCTCGTCTCCAGGCCCCGGTTGACCGCCTCGAGCGAGAACCTGATCGCGACTGGAGCGTTGGCGAAGATCTGCTTCAGGATCGCCTCGGCGCGCGGGATCAGATCCGTGGCGGGAACGACTTCGTTGACGAGGCCGATGCGATAGGCTTCCTGAGCGGCAATCATCGCTCCGGAGAGGATGATCTGTAGTGCTCGGCCCTTTCCGACCAGTCGCGGCAGGCGCTGCGTTCCGCCGCCGCCCGGTATGATGCCCAGCGTCACTTCGGGCTGGCCGAACCGCGCGTGCTCCGACGCCACCCTGATGGTGCACGCCATGGCCGTCTCACAGCCGCCGCCGAGCGCGAAGCCATTGACGGCTGCGATCACCGGCTTGCCGAGATTTTCGATTAGCGTGAGGACGTCCTGCCCGTAACGGCTGGACAGCTCGGCATCAACGGCCGTGATGTGAGCGATCTCGCTGATATCCGCCCCCGCGATGAACGCTTTGTCGCCCGCTCCGGTCAGGATGATGCCGCGCACAGTGGCGTCATCGCGTGCGTCCTCGAATGCCGCCCGTAAGTCCTGCCACGTTCGTTGATTCAGCGCGTTCAAGACCTTGGGGCGGTTGAGCGTCACATAGGCGATCCCGTCCTTTTTCTCGTACAGGACGTTCTCGAGCGCTGGAGCAGATGCTGGTGAGTTCATCATCGTGTCTCCGTTCGGTGCTTGTCGAAAAACGCTGTGAAGGCTTCCTTGGCCTCTGCCGAGCGCACTCGCGAGGTGAACTCCTGGCTCTCGGCTCTCGCCGCCGCCGCGACCTGCTCGCGGAACGATCGCTTCAGGAGCTGCTTGCTCGCCACCAAAGCGCCCGCGGGCTTTTGGGCCAGCTTCTCCGCCGTCTCCCTCGCCATGGCCAGCACGGCCTGGTCCGGCACGACCCGCGTCACGAATCCGAGCTCCAGAGCCCGCTTGGCATCGAACGGCGATCCCAAGAGGATCAACTCGGCGGCAGCGACATACCCCAACTGCGCAGGAACCGAGTAGCTGGCTCCAAACTCCGGCACGAGCGCCAGGTTGACGAACGGCATCTGGAACTTCGCGCTCTCGCCCGCGTAGACGAAGTCGAAGTGGGTCAGCATCGTCGTTCCCGATCCGACGGCCGCCCCGTGCACGGCTGCGACCAGTGGCTTGTCGAAGTTGATCAGCGCCTCGATGAGGCGCTGCTGAGGACCGTCGCCCGGCCCCGGAGGATTCTTCAGAAAGTCACCGAGATCGTTGCCCGCGGTGAACGAATCTCCCGTGCCATGCACCAGCACGACACGGATGCCTTCATCCGTGAGGGCATCATTGAGCAGATCCGCGAAAGCCGCGTACATGCTCATCGTCATCGCGTTCTTCTTTGCCGGGCGGTTGAACGCGACATCCAGGATGCTTCCCGAGCGTTCCGTGATGATTTCTCCGAGCGAACTCATAGAATCTCCAGCCTCTATTCGGCGCGCTTAGACGAAAGCGCTGAGCCCAGTGATGGCTTTGCCGACGATCAGGTTCTGCATCTGGTACGTGCCTTCGTAGGAATAGAGCGCTTCGGAATCCGCGAAGAAGCGTGCGACGTCGTAGTCGAGAACGATGCCGTTTCCGCCGAAGATCTCCCGAGCCCAGGCCACCGTCTCGCGCATCCTGGCCGTCGTGAACGCCTTGGCGAGCGCGGCATGATGGTCGCCGAGCTTGCCTTCGGCCTGCAGCTGCGCCGTGCGAGCCACCAGGCACTGACACGCCGTGACGTTGCCGAGCATCTTGGCAAGCAGGTCCTGAACGAGCTGGAACGAGCCGATCGGCTTTCCGAACTGCAGGCGCTCCTGCGCGTACTTGAGCGCGTGCTCGTAGGCGCCCATCTGGCATCCCGTCGCTTCCCAGGCGACCAGATACCGCGTCATGCGCAGCACTCGTGCGGTGTCGCGGAAAGACGCGTCGGCCTGGAGGCGGTTGGCTTCGGGTACCCGGCAGTCCTTCAGCGTGATCTGGCCGTTCTGGACCACCTTGAGGGCGATCTTGTTCTGGATCTTCTCGACGCTGAAGCCGGGGGTGGTCTTGTTCTCAACGATGAAGCCCTTGACCTGGTTGTCCGCGACGTCGCGGGCCCAGATGATCGAGACATCGCACCACGGCGCGTTGCCGATCCAGCGCTTCTGGCCGTTGAGAACCCAGATGTCGCCTTCCCGCTTGGCCGTTGTCAGCAGACCGGCGCCCGCGCCCGAGCCGACCAACGGCTCGGTCAGCCCGAAGCAGCCGATTTTCTCCATGCGGGCCATCGGCGGCAGCCACTTCTGCTTCTGCTCTTCCGATCCTCCGAGGTAAATCGAACCCATGGCGAGGCCGTTGTGGACACCGAAGAAGGTCGCGATCGAGGAGTCGACACGTGACATCTCCATCGCCACGAGGCCGAAAAGCAACCCGCTTCCGCCTCGGCACCCATAGCCCTGCATGCCGAGGCCGCCGAGGTTGAGCGCCTTGAACGCCGGAAGCAATTCGAACGGGAATTCGTCCGCGGCCCAGTACTTGGTGATGATCGGCGCGACATTGCTCTCCATGAATGCACGCACCTGTTTCACCACCGCGAGGTCGTCGGGCGGCAAGGTCTCGGCGAGCTGATAGAAGTCACTGTTCGGCGCCGGTAGCGGCTTCCGTTCCGGTCGAGCTTTCGTCTCCGTCAGCGTGGCCATCTCATACTCCCTCTCTCGAAATTGCGTACGTTACTTCACCTTGTCGTTGTTGACGACGGTTCTCGACTTCAGCGGCACCTGCTCGGCGTTCTGGAGACGGAGCGTGCTGTCGGCCGACGCTCCATGGCACAAGCGTCTGACTATCACCACGGTCGTTGCGACAAAGGGCAATACGACCGCCAACTGGATCAGGAGGACGGACTGCTCAGTCTGCGAAAGCGTGCCTACGACGCCGACCAACAGATTGAAGTAGAGCGCGGCGCCGGCGGACACAACGTAGACCACGTGCCAGGTGCCTTTGAGATGAACTCCGAATCGGGTCGCGCTGGCCAGCGCCAGCACCAGGATCAAAATGAAGGCAGCCGCGTATGATGACCCTAAATGATCGGCCATGGTCGTCATTCCGGCTGGCTCGCTCTTTCCGCCGCAATCCAGCTGCGCACATATCTAGGACAGTTGACGATCCGAACCCCGGCGGCCTCCACGTCCGCTAGAAACTGCACTGCGACCCGGTCGACGAGCGTGATCTCCTTGAGGTCGAGGGTGACGCGATTGACCGTTTCGTTCGCCAGAAGCTCCTGTAGCCGGTCGACGTGCTCCAGATCCATGTCTCCACTCAGAGCGAGCACGATCGCGTCCGGCGTCGATGAGCGATAGATTCGTAAGGTCAACCGCGCTTTCCTCCTGACATTCACGACAGAGCAAGCGGCCGGCCAAGTGCAAACAGTTGGTTCCATTGAGGGCAGGGCGCGCGCTCGGAAATTTTTCACGACGACTCGTGAAAATGGATCGATGATGCGCCTTTGGCGCGGGTGGCGGGCGAATCACCGGTCGCCAGTCCGTGGTGATTCACGATCAGGCGAGCGCCCCGCTGCCCGGTCACGTACGTCCATACCCACTGCACGAAGACGCTGACCCGGAGGCTCGACTGGGCCAGGAATTCGAGGTGTACGGCAGCCCATGCGAGCCAGGCGAGAAAACCGCTGAGGCGCAGCCGGCCGGTCTGCAGGACGGCGAAACCTCTGCCGACGACCGCCATCGTGCCTTTGTCGAAATAACGAAACGGGGGCGGCGCGGATTTGCCACCGATGCGCCGGTGAATCAGCGTGCCCGCATAGCGGCCCTGCTGCATCGCCACCTGGGCCACGCCGGGCAGTGGTCGCCCGTCCTGATCGAGCGACGCCGTATCGCCGACGACGAAGATCTCGGGATGGCCGGGCACGCTGAGATCTGGCTGGACACGCACGCGGCCGGCGCGATCCGTCGGCGCCTTCAGCCACTTGCCGGCGGGTGATGGCGCCACACCTGCGGTCCAGATCACGGTCTTGCTGGCGATGCGCTCGCCGCCCACGATGACGCCGTCGGCGTCGATCAGATCTACGCCGTGACCCAGCCGAACCTCTACGCCAAGCTCGTCCAGCCGGGTCCGAGCCGTCGCTGACAAGCTCTCCGCAAACGGGCCGAGGACGCGAGGGGCCATGTCGATCAGGACGATTCGTGCCGAGGTGGGATCGACGCGTCGAAACTCCGATCGGAGCGTGCCGCGCACGAGAATCGCCAGCGCCCCGGCCATCTCGACGCCCGTCGGCCCGGCGCCCACCAGCACGAAGGTCAACAGATCGCGGTGGCGTTTCGGATCCTCTTCGGCCTCCGCCTGCTCGAAGGCTCTCAAAATGTGATTTCGAATCGACACCGCGTCGGCCAGGCTCTTGAGCCCGGGCGCGAAGCGCGCGAATTCGTCGTGGCCGAAATAGCTGTGGCTCGCCCCGGTCGCGAGGATCAGAGAGTCGTACTCGAGAGCGACGCCTTCTCGATCGACCGAGTCGACGAACACGCATCGTTGATTGCTGTCCACCCCCGTCACCTCGCCTAGAATCACCGTGGTGTTGCGCTGCCTTCTCAGGATGCTGCGAATCGGCGAGGCGATCTGCCCCGGGCTCAAGACCGCCGTCGCGACCTGATACAGGAGCGGCTGGAACAGGTGGTGGTTCTGCCGATCGACCAGGACCACCCGGACATCGGTCTTCCCGAGCGCCTTCGCGGCGGCCAGGCCGCCGAAGCCACCCCCCACGATTACGACGCGCGGCGCCGAATCAAGCATGACGGCCCTCGATCGCGACCCGTGCGGATGACAGCTCGACGATCACCCGGAGGATCGGCAGCAGGAGCGGGATCGATCCGGGCACCCACATGATGACGCCGGCGAGTGCCTGGTCTTCGACGGACGAATACTTGGTGTAGATCACGCGGTCGGAAAACGTCAGGATCGCGGCCAGCGGCAGACTCTGGAACATCGCGAGGCCCAGATATGGAACCATCGTCCAGCGCGGCCAGATCATCTGCGCCGGCCACGCGAGGATCACGGGTCGCCAGAAGAGCAGCGCGCTCACGAGGAAGCAGGCGTGCTCGACGTGATGCCAGAGGTCGGAGTCGAGAGCGAGATCGTAGAGCGCCGGCGCGTGCCAGACCCAGAAGGCGAGGGCGAACGCGATCCAGCCCACGCGCGGATGGAGCAGCCGCCGCGTCAGGCTCCGGCCGATCGGAGCCCTCGTCACTGCGAGAACCATCCCGCGGATCGAGCGGGGCAGGCCCACGACCAGCGGAACCACCGGGGCCCCCATCCACAGCATGGGCGGGACGACCACCATAAGCAGCAGGTGCTGCACCATGTGGCCGGACAGCCAGCGATGGGTCAGCGCGTCGACCGGCGACGCGAGCGCGAGCAGCATCGTCGCCAGCCCGGCCAGAAACACCGCAGCGTGACGGACTTCGAAGCGCCGCGGCAAGCGCCGTCGCAGCCGACCCCAGCCGCGTATATATACGGTCGCTGCGATGACGACCGGGATCCCGACACTCGGCTCGATGGGCCACGCGCTCATGGCCGCAGCGTTTCCATGAACGCGACGAGCGCGTTGACTTCAGCGGGGCTCAGATTCTTGCCGTAGGCCGGCATGTTGCCGCCCCCCTGCAGGACCTGACGGATGAGCTGATCGCGCGTCTGGCGCGTCGCAATGCCGTCGAGCGCCGGACCGCGCTGTCCTCCTTCACCGCCGAGGCTGTGGCAGGTGCGGCACTGCTTGTTCTGTAGAACCAGCGCACCCTGAAGCTCGAGCGGAGTCCGGCCGTGGACGTACCGGACCGGTGTCGGGGCGGCAGTCCACGCCTCCATCCTCGGCGACCACGGGACCACCACGCCGAGTGCGGCCAGCGTCGCGACGGCGAGCACGATCACCAGCACCGAGAGGACGGCAACCGGCCGCCGCTTCCAGCTCTTCTCTCCCGTGCCCGCGAGAAATGGCACCAGGAAGAGCACCGCGATTGCGATAACGGGCCCGACCAGAATCACGACGGTCTCGGTCCACGGCGGAAGCAGCGCGAAGAGCGCATAGAGCGCGAGAAAGTAGAAGTCGGGCTTCGGCGCCGTATCGATGAGCGTCGGGTCCGGAACACCATGCGGTCCGAACGGTCCGAACAAGAGGGCACAGAGCACCACGGCGAGGACGACCACGCCGCAGGCGACCATGTCCTTTCGCACCGCGTGGGGGAAGAACGACACGCCGTCCCGATGCACTTCGTCCTCGTACCGGCGTCGATATGTCTCGCGGTTGACCACGCGCCCCGGCACCGGCCACTCGTTGATGCCGATCCGGAGCACGAGCCACAGATGGAGCCCGATCATGCCGATCAAGATCCCGGGAACGAGGAAGACGTGCACCGCGAAGAATCTGGACAGCGTGCGCCCCGCGATGATCGGACCGCCGAGCAGCACCTGAACGAGCGTGTCGCCGACACCCGGGGCACGCGATGCGATCGACGCCCCGATCCCGAGCCCCCAGTACGCGTCCTGATCCCACCTTAGTATTTGGCCCGTGAAGGCCATGCCGAGCGTGCACAGGAACAGGAACACGCCGACGATCCACGTGAGCTCACGCGGGTATTTGTGGGCGCCAAACAGGAAGACCTGGATCATGTGCAACGTCATGATCGCGACCATCGCGTTGGAGCCCCAGAAGTGGACGGCGCGCAGGAACCAGCCGAACGGAGCCTGGAAGTTCAGATAGAGCAGGCTCTGATACGCGCCGTCCGCTGACGGCACGTAGACGAGCGCCAGGCAGATGCCGGTCGCGATCTGCAGCACGAACAGTGCGAGCGTCGCGCTGCCGAAGACGTACCACCAGCTCGCCGTGCTGCGTGGAACGGGGTGCTCCATCACAGGCGCGATGGCCCCGCCCAGCCCCGCGCGCTCCTCGAGCCAGCCGAGCGTCGAACGGATGAGTCCCCGACCGTGCGCGCTCACACCGGCCTCGAGAGGGTCGGCAGCTGTCCGCCGCGCACCCACAGCACGCCGTCGCGCACCTGATACTCGTACTCGAACAAGCCTCGGGGCGGCGGCCCGGACGCGCGCGAGCCATCCTCGTAGTACGCGCCGCCGTGGCATGGGCACATGAACAGACGTGACTGAGCGAACCAGCGCACGGGGCATCCTAGATGCGCGCAATTCACGGCGAACACCTGAAACCGGTCGCCCTCGATGTGACGCACCCAGCATGCGACCTTGGCCGTCGCACCGTCCCACGCGACGCGGGCGGGATTCTCGTACGTCGCCAGGCGGGTCTCACCCGCGGGGAATCGACCGACTGCACCGAGCTCGATCCACGATTGCCCGTCAGTGCGCCGGCGGGCCGCGCCGAAGACGTAGCCGACGACCGGGATGCCGACGAGGGCGGCACCCAGCACGTTCAGGTAGATGCCGAGGCGGAACAGGAAACCTCTGCGTGACTGAGATGTTGGTGTCATTGGAGCCTCCCGGGAACCGGCCGTCGCTGCGCGACGAGCCACGCGACCACGTCCGAGACCTGTTGCGGCGTCAACGGCGTGGTGCCGCCGTCACCTCGCCAGTCCGGCATTCCCAGATCCGATCGCCCTGCGATGACTGTCGTCCTCACGTGCTGATCGCTCACGAGCGCGAGGTAGGACGGATCGGTGACGCTTCCGCCTCGCGGACCGCCTCGCCCGTTGTCGCCGTGACAGCGGGCGCAGGCGCCGGCAAAGATCTCCCGACCGCGCTCCGCGTTGGCGGCGTCTCGGCTTGTTGCTCGTGCTGCATCGTAAGGCGGAATTTCCTGTCCGGCGATGACGTCCAGCCGCACCCATCGGTCCTCGATTCCGCGAACGAGGACGTCGATCTGCTGATCCGTGAGCGAGCCACCGGCGTCGAGCGCGAATGCGGGTTGCGCCGTTCCGGGCACGCCGATGGCGATCACCTGGCGCACGCGTTCGGGCGACACGAGTGCGAGATAGACCGGATCGTTCAGCGCGCGCGCCGCCCCCAGGCGTCCGTCCCGACCGTGGCACCCGGCGCAGTTCCGCGCGTAGAGCGTGTCGAACCCGATGACCTCGCTCGGCGCGAGCTCCCGAGCGTCAGGCTTTGGCCGACCCGGCACCACGTCACAGCCTACGAGGGCCAGCGTCGCCGCGAGGATCACGGTGATGAATCGTGTCATCGTGGAGAACCTCCGCGCGCGCCTCGACCGGTCGCTTCGACGCCCGCGCGTTCGATCAATGGACGCGTCTGCGCCGTGGCGACCGGCGTCGCGCTCGCGACCACCCAGCCGGCGGTGATGCCGAACGCGATCTGAGAGGCGATGAACCAGGTCCAGGCGATTCGCGCGTTGAGCGCGGGGTCGATGACGCCCAGGGTGGCCCAGAGCAGTCCGGTCCACAGCAGCGGCGCGAGCAGGCCGCCCCACAGGAGATGACGCCGCGGCAGCAGGGGCAGGATGGCCGCGTACAGTGCGCCGACGAGTACCGAGGTCAGGCCGTGGGCGACCAGACCGACGACCAGCGCGACGCCGTCGAAAGCCCGTAGCGTTGTGACGTCGGCCTCCGCCATCCGCGGCATCGCGATGGCCGCGAGGAGATTGAGCGGATACCAGAGGCTCCCCTGGATGACGATGCCGTAGATCGCGGCGCACACCGCCATCGCGCACGCGCCGACGAGCCCGCCCCTGACGCCGGCGGACAGAGGCTGAACCTCAATCGGAACTCGCACGCGATGCCGCTCCTCACCGAACGCGAGGCGTTCGACGCTCCGAGGCGTCGCGGTCATCCACGACGGACCGCTCTGTGCCGGCGATACCGGCACGTGCTCGACGCGCTCTTCGGGCAGCACGTTTCGCCACCATCCGACAACACCGACGAGGGCGAGGACGACGCCGACCACGCTCACGGCGACGTGAGTCACCAGCCCGGTGAATCCCAGCGTCACGCCGAGTGCGACGACCATCGGCCACACGGTGGGAGCGGGAAGCTCGAAGCTGTCGAGGCGTTCCGGTTGGGTCATGGCCTGTCGAACGCCAGCACTGCGAGGAGTAGCGGGAGATACAACAGCGTGGCCAGCAGGACCCGTCGCGCCGAGGCCACTGACGGCGTGCTCGCGTGCGCCAGGCCGAAGCCGAGCAGTCCGAGCCCGAGCGTGCACGCCGTCGCGAAATACGCGGTTCCGCTGAGCCCGATCGCCGTCGGAAGCACGCTCACGCCGAGGAGCGCGAGCGTCGACGTCACGATCTGGCGGTCGGACACCGTGCCGTGCGCGTCCACGACGGGAAGCACGCGCACGCCAGCTCGCGCATAGTCGTCGCGATAGAGGCGAGCGATCGCGAGCGTGTGCGGCAGCTGCCAGAGGAAGACGATGGCGAACAGCATCGCGGCTCCGAGCCCGAGGTCGCCGCGCGCCGCGAGCCACCCGGTCACCGGCGGCAGCGCGCCGGGGACGGCGCCGACCAGCATGCAGAGCGCGCTACGGGTCTTCAGCGGCGTGTACGCGCCCAGATAGAGGATGGTGGTGGCGAGGGTGAGCCCGGCCACCGCGATGCCGATGCTGATGGCGAGATACGTCACACCCGCTGAGGTGAGGACGCCGGCGAAGAGGAGCGCCTCGAGTGGCTGAAGCCGGTGGTCCGGCAGGGGACGCCGTCGCGTGCGCTCCATGAGCGCGTCGACATCACGCTCGACATACTGGTTCAGCGCCAGTGTCCCGCCCGCCGCCATGAAGGTTCCTATGAGCACATGGATGACCCGGGCGAAATCCGCAGGTCCGTCGAGCGCCAGGAAGTATCCGGTGAGCGTGCTGGCGAGGACCATGAGAAGGACGCGCGGCTTGCTGAGCGCGACGAGATCGCGGGCCACCTGAGACCGATCGCGCGGGACCGCCGCAATAATGACGTCGGCCGCCGGCTTGATCATCGTCCGACCACGTACACGACGGTGAAGACCACGACCCACACGCCGTCCACGAAGTGCCAGTACCAGGAGACGAGCTCAACGCGTTCCGCGTGAACGGCCCTGAGCGCGCCCGAGCACGCGAAGACGACGCAGAGACTCAGCATGACGAGCCCGAGGATCACGTGCGAGGCGTGTAGGCCCACGAGCGGGTAGAACGTCGTGCCGAAGAGATTCGTGCCGATGGTGAAGCCGCGCTCGGCGATCAGCCGATGCCACTCCTGCGCCGTGCTGGCTAGGAACGCCACGCCGAGCAGAACGGTGACGAACAGCCACGCGCCGGCTCGCGCGACGCGGCCCGCGGCGAGCGCGCGGGCCGCCAGCGCGACCGTCACGCTGCTGGACAGCAGGCAGATCGTAGCGAGGATTGGCAGCTCCAGCACGTCCTTGGGGTACGGGCCGGTCGGGCTCTTGCCGATGTAGAAGAGGTAGGCGACCACGAAAACGGCGAAGAGCGACGTTTCGGCCACGATGAATCCGATGACGCCCGCGCGTCCGCGAGAAGCGGTGCTATTCATGGGGTCCGTCCGGGTCGTCGGGATGCTGCACGTCCCACAGCGGCCGCCGGCTCGTGATCGGGGGCAGGGCCGCAAAGTTGTACGCGGGCGGCGGAGAGGTCGTGGCCCATTCGAGCGTCCAGGCCTCCCACGGGTTGTCTCCCGCCTGTGCGCCGCGGCGCAGCGAGTACACGACGTTGACGACGAAGATGAGCACCGCCAGCGCCTGGATTGGGACGCCGAGGGTCGTGACGAGGTTCAACACATCCCAGCCGCGATCGGCGGGGTACGTGTAGATCCGCCGCGGCATGCCGAGCAGTCCCGGGAAGTGCATCGTGACGAAGGTCAGGTTGAAGCCGACGACGAGCAGCCAGAAGTGCCAGCGCCCGAGCCGCTCGCTCAGCATCCGGCCGGTCGCCTTGGGGAACCAGTAGTAGAGGGCCGCGAAGATCGTGAAGAGCAGCCCGCCGAACAGCACGAAGTGGAAGTGTGCGACGACGAAATAGGAGTCCGAGAGCTGCCAGTCGAACGGCGCGACCGAGAGCATGATCCCGGTCAGCCCGGCGCAGAGAAACTGGAACAGGAAGGCGCAGCAGAAGAGCAACGGTGTCCGGAACCGCAGCTTGCCGCCGTACAGCGTGCCGAGCCAGTTGAAGATCTTCACTCCGGTCGGGACGCCGACGAGCATGGTCGAGGCGGCGAAAAACGAATTGAGCGTGCCTCCCATGCCGACGGTGAACATGTGATGGGCCCAGGTGCTCATCGCGACCGCGCCGATCGACACGGTGGCCGCGACCAGGGTCGCGTAGCCGAAGATGACCTTGCGGGAGAACACCGGAATGATCTCGGAGACGAATCCAAATCCGGGGACCATCAGGACGTAGACCTCGGGGTGACCGAAGAACCAGAAGAAGTGCTGCCAGATGATCGCGGAGCCGCCCGCCTGTGTGTCGAAGTAATGGGCGCCGAGGAACCGGTCCAGGAGCAGCATGATCTGCGCGGCGGACAGCGGCGGCAGGATGAGGAGTGTCATGGCGGAGACGGTCAGCATGGTCCACACGTAGACCGGCATCCGGCCGAGCGTCATGCCGGGCGCACGCATCGTGGCGATCGTCGCGATCAGGTTGATCGAGGTCGCAATCGTCCCGAAGCCGGTGACGAGCACGGAGAGATTCCAGTAATCGGTCGCGTTGCCCGGGGTGAAGGCGCGTTCGGAGAGCGGCGCATATGCGAACCAGCCGACGGCGGGGGCGGAGCCCGCGCCGTAGAGACCGTCCCCCCCGACGAAGCTGAAGTAAAGCAGCGCTGCGCCAAACAAAAGAATCCAGAAGCCGAACGCGTTCAAGCGGGGGAACGCCAGGTCGCGTGCGCCGATCATCAACGGAACGAGATAGTTCGCGAAGCCGAAGACGATCGGAATCCCCACGAGGAAGACCATCGTCGTTCCGTGAACCGTGAAGAGTCGATTGAAGGTGTCGGGCGGCACGAGCGTGAGCCCGGGGCTGGCGAGCTGAAGCCGCATCAAGAACGCCTCGACGCCTCCGATCACGAGAAAGACCAGGCCCGTGACGACGTACATGATCCCGAGCCTCTTGTGATCGACGGTCACGACCCAGTCGTGCAAGATCGCGAGGATGCCGGACTGCTCAGATGTCGGCGCCGCGTCGCGCACCGCGGCAGGCTCGGTCGACACGAACATCGCTGTCATGGCATCACCGCAGCGTCACCAGGTACCGGACGAGCTGGTCGAGCTGTGCGTCGTCGAGCTTCATCGCGGGCATGAGGGCACCGGTCTTGAACGCGCTCGGGTCTTTCACCCATGCGCGGAGGTTTTCGGGCGTGTTCCGCGCCGCGCCGGCGCCCAGCGTCGAGCGGCTCATCAGATGCGTCAGGTCCGGGCCGAACACGCCGTTGCCCGGCGTGCCGCGCACGGAATGGCAGTTGACGCAGGCGAGCGAGGAGAATAGCTCGCGGCCCGACCTGGTCGCTTCGTGCTCCGCCGGCGCGATCTGCTGCGAGGCGACCCAGGCCCGAAATTCGTCGTTCGGATGCACGACCACGACGAGCAGCATCAACGCGTGCTGGAGTCCGCAGTACTCGGCGCACTGGCCGACGTACGTTCCGACTCGCCGCGGCTCGATCCAGATCCGATTCGTCTTGTTAGGGATCGCGTCCATCTTTCCGGCCAGCTGAGGAACCCAGAAGCTGTGCGCCACGTCGACCGACTGAATGGTGATGAACGTCGGCGTCGGTCGGGTGGCGTCGCTGACGGGGACATGGATCTCATTGGCGGTGACGATACCGAGCTTTGGATAGCGGATCTCCCACCACCACTGATTGCCGACGACGGTGATCTCGAGCGCGTCCGGCGGCTGCGTGCGGCGCTCGAGGCCCCAGACGTACCGTGCGGTGACGAGGAACAGGACCACGACGATGAGAAGCGGGACGATCGTCCACGCCAGCTCGATCTGGGTGCTGCCGTAGACCTGCGCCGGCTCCACCTCGGGATTCGCCGGCCGCCGGCCGAAGCGGGCGAGCGTATACACGGCGAAGCCGGCGACGATGATGAAGATCGCGGCGGTGATGGCGAGGACGAAGAACGACAGATCGCGGATCGCGAACGCCGGAGTGGAGACCGGCGCGAAGATGTTCGGCGTCTCGATTACGTGCTGCACGTTGATCCGCAGGAGCAAGGTGCGGGCCAACGCTAAGCGGTTGGTTTTGTTGGGGGCTGAGGGTTCGCTCGCGAATTTCTAGCGAGACGTCGCGAAAAACGTCGAGCGAGCGGACCTGTAGGTCTGGCGAAAGGTGACGACAATCAGGAGCTCCGGCGAGCGCACTTCAGACCGTCGGGCGTGCTAGCCGCCGGGCGAGGTCGTAGGACGATCGACAGATGCGCGCCCAGACGCTTTCTCAGGAAGAGCCGCGCGCGATGCACCCGCTTTCTGACGTTGACGACGCTGAGACCAAGGGTCTCAGCGATTTCCTGGTGCGAAAGCCCGTCTACGTCGCGCAGTAGCTCGACGACGCGGTAGTCGGCGGGCAGTTCTGCGATCGCGGAGCTGAGCACCATGCGAAGTTCCATCTGGCGAGCCGGGTCGTCCACGGTCATCGACCAGTCGGCGACTGGCGCGACGTGGCGTCCGTGCTCATCGAACATGGGAAGTAGCTTGTCCAGTGAGACATCGGCGACGCGGCCACCACGTCTCCTGCAATGCTGATAGGCCGCGTTCGCCACGATCCGATAGAGCCACGAGCCGAACGCGGACTCTCCGCGAAACGAATCGGTCTTCCGTATCGCGAACGGGAAGGCATCCTGCACGGCTTCCTCGGCATCCTGCAGGTTGCACGTGATCCGCGTGGCGAGGCGGCAGGCGCGGTCACCGTAGGTGGCCACGAGATCCTCGGCGGCCGTCGGATCACCGCGGCGAAGGGCCGTCACGAGCGAGCCATCCCGGTCGATCCGCGTCGTCATGCGTGGGCCTTTTCCATGCATCTCTGGGAGCTCTCTCAATGCCACATCTCTGAGGACGGCGTAGCGCAAGGCAGGGGCCAAGGCTAAGCACTTGTTTCTGTTCAACCCGGCGACCGAGTTCGGGAAGTTCTCGCGAAGAGCCGCGAACCGCTCTCCATTCATCCGTCGGCATGACGTTGCGGTCCTGCCTGTGCCGATGTCGCTAACGGACCGGAGGGGAACCTCCTGCCGGCGCCGCTCGCGCGCTCCCGGAGCCCGCGCAGCGGACGAGGCGAGATACTCACATTTCCCGCGTCGGATCTCGAAAAAACTGACCGTTAACGAGCTCACGTCCTCGCGTCGCGTTTGCGCAACCCGAGGGCGGCACAACCGCGGCAGTTACGAGAGATGCAATTGAAGTCGGTTTGTCGTACTCGGTGCAGCCAGCGCTCGAGGAACCTGGGTGATAGCACCGTTCGTTCATACCGGCAGCGAGCGTCCTGGGGTGCCCGGCGTCGAATGGTCGCTCGTCGCGCGCATCACTGAACCCTCTTCGGATGCGTTATCGCGGCGCGCACCCGCCGCGGCCGTGGGTAAACGGAAGGCGACGAAGCATAGGCCACCGAACATGGCGAGATTTTTCAGGAAGTTTACGAGCTGGCCCTGAAACTCGGGGCCGGGGGACGCCCAAAAATCGTGTGCAGTGAGCGTCGCGGGGATGAGGAACAGTGCAAGAAGTAGCGCGGCGATCCGTTCGTGCCACCCGATGACGAGCGCAATGCCGGCGACAAGCTGCAGCGCGCGCCCGGCCATGATGAGCGTCGGCACGAGCGCTGCGGGAGCGCCGTGGGCCGCAAGCTCGTGGGCGGGTCGTGTCTGGTCCACAATGCCGAGTGCGTTGAAGAGAAAGATAAGAGCAAGAGCTGTGCGGCCGATCCATTGCCCGTACTGCATGTCACGATCTCCTCAATGTGCGGCGATCAGATGAGTGACGGCGGGTGGCGTCGCGGCGACGTGAAACCGTCGAACGCGCTCCTGGACGGCGCGATCC
>Ga0209761_1000632_pt1 | contig 21882 bp, 27 predicted proteins | sample GraSoi013_1_40cm_4_FD_185818 | JGI IMG/M metagenome (GOLD analysis project Ga0209761, IMG submission 185818) | Grasslands soil microbial communities from the Angelo Coastal Reserve, California, USA - Sample 09_25_2013_1_40cm (SPAdes) (version 2) | ecosystem: Environmental > Terrestrial > Soil >...
ATCGCGCCCTTCGGGTTAGCAACGCGACGTACGACGCGCTGGCCCCATCCGTAAATACTGATGAGGCCAGCGAAATTGGTTGCGGGGGCAGGATTTGAACCTGCGACCTTCGGGTTATGAGGGCGATATCACCCAACCGGCAGACGGGCGTCGCCCCTCATGTTTTCAGTCCTTGTGCGGAGTTAGGTGAGCCGCGAAGTCCACCGAAGTCCACGAAGGAAACCGCAAGTCCACTTCTGTTTGGACAAGATCTGGTCAAAGTCGACGCGCGCCCTTGGTTGAAGGGATGTGACGGTTCTGCCGCCAGCAGGCAAACAGCGGCTCATGCTGCCACCAGAGACACCGCTGGTGGATGACATTAGTAGCCAGCAGGGGGTCAACGCGGACGGCACTGGGCTCACAGCCTTGACCAACGCGACTGCCGCCGGCGCCCTCAGTTTTGCCCCGCAATGGTCGCCGGACGGGACCCGAGTCGTCTTCGAGTCCAGCCGCAAGCTCGATGGCAGCGACGCGGGCAACGGGAATGGGACGTCCAACATCTGGCGGGTGAACGCCGATGGCACTGGGCTCACTGCTTTGACTAACGCCACCGCCGGCTTCGCCGGCAGTGCTTCCCCGCAATGGTCGCCGGACGGGACCCGAGTCGTCTTCGAGTCCAGCCGCAAGCTCGATGGCAGCGACGCGGCCAACGCGAACCGGATGTCCAACATCTGGCAGGTCAACGCCGATGGTACCGAGCTCACTGCCTTGACCACCGCGACCGCCGCCTCCAGCAACAGGCCACAATACAGCCGCTAGACGTGGGCAAATATCGCGCCGCGCGCGTGTAACAGTGGGTGCCCGCCAGAACGCTCCGGCCTGACCGGCCCGATTCTCTGCTGTGTTAAGCACCCGCGATATTCGCACGCGGCTAACACAGAGAGAGTTCGTGATCGCGACCGGGCACCACTCTTGATCACGAACAATCGCACCTAAGTAATTGATTCTCGGACTACCGAGAGAAATCCGTTCTAAATCGGTGTTATCTGGGGAGCCACTCTACTGGTCCAGTAGAACATTGCGGCCTCGCGCTTAACATACCTCGGCCAACTCCAGCTCGTACAACTCGGTTGCAGGCCTTCAGGGCGGCCGCACGAGCTGCCGCTCGCCCGAAGAGGACGAAAGGGCGCTACACACGATAATCACGCAAACCACAACGTTCTCGCTTCCAACGCCGGAACACACATTCACCGTCGGCCAGCATGACGCATACGGCCTCCACTGACTTGGCGCTCCGGCAACAGCTCGCCCTGCTTCGCCGCCGATCCCAAGCGACCACAATTCGGGCGCTTCGATCGTGCCTTCTGGGTGTGGCTCTCCAACTGTTGGGCCGGGTGGCGCGGGACACTGCACCTCGTTCGGCCCGAGACCGTGATTCGCTGGCACCGGCAGGGCTTCCGTGCTTTCTGGACTTGGAAGTCTCGCCGCGCGCGAGTCGGTCGACCGCCGGTCGGCTTAGAGCTCCTCAAACTCGTCCGCACGATGGCACTCGCCAACCCTCTCTGGGGCGCGCCGCGGATCCATGGTGAGTTGCTCAAGCTAGGGATCGAGGTCTCACAGCGCACCGTTGCCCGGCTTATGCCGCGTCGCCCGAAACCGCCGTCGCAGACTTGGAGAACGTTCCTCCAAAACCACGTGGCAGATCTCGTCTCGGTCGACTTCTTCGTCGTGCCGACCGCGACCTTTCGGGTGCTCTACGTATTCGTTGTCCTGCTTCATCATCGACGTCGCGTCGTCCACTTCAACGTGACTGAGCGTCCCACCGCCGCCTGGACCGCGCAGCAAATTGTCGAGGCATTCCCCGATGAGTTGGCGCCGCGCTACCTCCTCCGCGATCGCGACGCTATCTACGGCGGCGAGTTTCGACGACGGGTGAAGGGTATTGGCATCGCCGAGGTTCTCACCGCACCACGCTCGCCCTGGCAAAACCCCTTCGCCGAACGCGTGATCGGCACCATCCGCCGCGAGCTCCTTGACCTTGTGATTGTCCTGGACGAGGGACACCTCCGTCGACGCTTGCGGAGCTACCTCCGTTATTACCACGGCTCGCGGACGCATCTCGCGCTCGAGAAAGATGCGCCCGAGCCACGCGCAGTCGAGCCGCCGAAGCACGGCCGTGTCGTTTCCCTGCCCCAAGTAGGAGGGCTTCATCACCGCTATGTCCGCCGCGCCGCATAGTCCCAGGTATCAGGCCTCGCCGTCGTCCAAGGGAAGCGATCGAGATTAGCGCTCACCCTGCGCTCGTCCCGAAGGCCTGCGCTCTTTTGCGGTTCCTTGTCCGCTGCCATCTTGGAGGGAGCAGTCGTGTGGTCGACGCCTTTCAGATTGAGTTTTGGCCAAGGACAGGACCTCGCAGGCGGCGTGATCACCTGTGGCGCCCACCTCTGGCAGTTCGACGCGCGCACCGGAAAGGGGATGAATCCGAAGACTGCGTGTCTCAAGCGCTATCCGCTGCGCATCGTCGAAGGAGACATCTGCGTCGAGGTGGCGTAGGTCGTCTCTCCTGGACTGCGGTCTGACAGGGTGGAAAGTTGGACGGGGGAGGCAGGAGCAATGTGACGGAAGCGCGCGCTGATCTGTCCTTCTGTCGTCATCGGCTCGAGCGGCGTTACCGGGACCTGGGCGGATCCTCATCCGCGTGATCGAAGCGGCGCTCCTGCCGCAGCATGAAGTACTTGGGTGCCTCGACCAAAGGACGGAGAGCTGGCCAGCGCCACCAGACGACGAGGAGCGCGACGATGACCGCCGAGATGGCGATGACGACCAGATCGATCATCTCGGTGGATTCTCCTCTGGTACGCCGTACAGGGATCGGATGTACTCGACGAGAGCGTGCCGTTGCTCTTCGCTGAGCTGCCCCTTCCATGGAGCCATTGCGGTGCCGGGTACGCCATCCTCCAAGACCTTCCAGGCCCTTTCTTCCGTCGGCTCTTTGAGATGAAAATTCGTTGGCGCCGGCGCGAGGGCAGCGGCCGCGGGCCCGTTGCCAGCTCCCACGCTTCCGTGACAACCGGCGCAGGCCTCCGCAAAGGATGCTTTCGCCTCGTCCAGACTCGTAGCTTCTTGCGTGGATGGCGGAGCACCAGCAACGTGCAAGCTGTGGACGTAGGCGATGAGAGCGCGCAGGTCTTCCACAGGCAATTGGCGCCAGGGAGGCATGGCAGACCCAGCGATTCCGTTCCACAGCACGCTGCTCAGTCGTTCATCCGAGAAGCGGGCGGCAGTCAGGTCCGCGGGTTTCGGCAGCAAGCTCGCGGAGGCTTCGCCATCGCCCTTTCCCGCGCAGCCGTGACACGAGGCGCAATTCGCGGCGAAGAGGCTTGCGCCGCGGTTCACTTCCTCCTGCAAGTCGCCCGGTTCCGCAGCGGGATGGAGAACCGGAGCGCTGAGGCTGTATCCGCCGAGCATGGGGATGGGAACGGCGGGAGGAGTGGCCCTGGCCAACGGCTCGTCTGGCATGGCCATGTCCGACGTTTCGGGCGCAATGACCGATGCCGGACCTTGTCGATCGAGGCCGGAAAGCTGGCGAGCGCGCCCAAGCGATTGGAGATAGGCGAGCAAGTCCAACCCTTCCTGCGTGGGCTCATTCGCGCTGCCCCTGAAGAGCCAGGGATAGCCAGGCATGACCGAATCGCGCACGACGAAGCGGGGATTGTAGAGATGAGTGAGTTGCCAATCGCGGGGATGCAGGTTGAATTCGCGCGAGAGGTCCGGGCCGATGCGGCGAGTGCCCCAGAGATGGGGATAGTCATACTTGGTTTCCCAGGCTTCGGTGGGCGCGCCGAAACGGCGCACGTCTTGGGCGACGGATCGGATCTGCTGCGTGTGACAGTAGGCGCACCCTTCACGTCCGAAGATGACTCGTCCTCTCTGTTCCGCTGACGTGAGCTCCGGCATCGTGACGGGAGCCACACGCTTGATTTCATCCTCCAACTCTCTTCCGGGGATGATCGCGAGAACGAGAAACGAGAATGCGAAGAATCCTACGCCTGCGACAAAGGCGATGACGTACGCGTGGCTGAGCCACCGGGTCGGGAAGAGCTTGTGCGAAACCGGAGCATCACCCTCGAGCGCGGCGCCGCTTTCCACAACTTCGTGGCGCGTGGCTCCAGTCACAGCTGCTGACGTGCTCGGCCCCGAAACCAGGGAGGTCCAGAACAGAATGAAGCCTGCGACAATCGGGAGGCCTGAGAGCGTACGAATCAGCCAGTAGCTCGATACGAAGCGGACCGAGTCGATCCATGGCGCGCTGGACTGCCAGATCTGACCTTCGACCAGTCCCGCGATCGTGAGATCGGCGACCATGAGCGTGAGACCCGAGGCAAGGAGCCAGAACGCCCAGCCCATGGTGCGCTGGTTGTAGCGCGTTCCAGGAACACGCTTCCAGAGATGGGCAATGCCGCCGAGCGCGATGAAGCTTGCAAAGCCGATCATGGCGAAATGGGAGTGGCCGATCACGAAGTCAGAGAAGTGGATGAAGCGATTGATCGGCATCAGCGCCTGGAGCGAGCCCTGCAGGCTCACCAGCAAGTAGGACACGACTCCGAACCAGACGAATCGGAGCGGCACATCCTTGCCCACCGCTGCACTGCTTCCGCGCAGCGAGAGCAAGAGGTTGGCGACGACGAGGATGACGTCCATCCCCTGATAGGCCGACGCGACGATGGCGCCCTTCTGCGCGGCCATGGGGATGGCGGAATACACGTAATGGTGCGTGCCGTTGAGCGGGTAGACGAAGAAGAGCAACCAGAAGCCGACCAGGGAAAGAAAGTGGCTATAGATGGCGCGGCGGGTGGTGGCGGGAATCACGTAATACGCGACGGCGAGGGCGAACGGCGTCACGTACAGGCCTACGGCATCGTGAATCCACAGGCCGCTGAAGGCTGCGCCTCGCGCCCCGGCAACGAGTTCGGGCACCACGTTCCCGACCGGGTAGGCAAGCGCCGTGAAGATGATTCCGCCGATGATGTACCAACCACTGACGTACAGGTCCGAAAGCCGCGCTTTGAGGAAGGGCAGGACGAACTCGAAGATCATCACGATGAAGGCGAGGACGACGAAGGCGTCCACGACGAGCGGGAACTCCGCCCATTCCAGCGGCTGGCTGAAACCGGCCGCGACCAGGACCCATCCGGGAAGGACGACCGCAAAGTTCCAGAGGCCGAAGAGAAGCCATCCCAGCTTGCGGCTCGAGACGGCCCGATTCGCCAGGCGTGGCACGGCGTAATAAGAGAAGGCCAGGAATGCGTTGCCGAGCCATCCGAAGAAGATGCCCTGGGTATGATCGTAGCGAAGCCTGCCCCAGGTCAGCCATCCGTGGCCTCCCAGAAATTCGGGAAGCGTGAGCTTCGTGGCCACGATGATTCCGAACGAGGCCGAGATGAGAAGCGTGACCAACGACGCAAGGACGTGGGCACGGATCAGGCCGTATTCAACAGCAGGGAGCTCCCGGTCGGTGGCCGCTTCCGAAGCAGATGTCATCTTCCCGCACCTTCGCTTGCGCGCTTCTTTGGACCGAACCGATCCAGGATCCAACTCGCCACCGCCAGGCGGTCCTCCAGAGCGAGAGTCGATTGGTCTGGCCCGGGCGCAAAATTGGCCCATCCCGGCTGCGGGTGGGCGGCGGCTGCGGCCAATGCGGACATCAAATCGGGCCTGCTAGCGGAACGCCGCAATCGATGGAGATAGAAGGTCGCGATTTCCTGGTAGCTAGGCCCGCTCGAGCGAGCCACCAGGTCGTGGCAACCCGCGCACTGCCGCTGTTCCACTTGAGGGCCGCGAGCGAGCATCGCGGTGTCGTCTTGCATGTTCTGGGGAACGGGCGCCGCGGCCGCCAAGGTCGGCTTGCGCGGCGGCTCGCCAAACAGATGGCGATCGTCGCGGGTTCCCCACCAGGCGAGCACCGCGCCCAGCAGCAGCACGGAACCCAGCAGGCGGATCGGAGCCCGCGACGGCGGCTGATGCTCATTGCCGCTACTCACCATACGTACCTTTCGGCGCTTGACCGGTATCCGCCTTGCCGTTGATGGCGACGAGGTAATCGGTGATTTCCGCTACCTGCTCATCGGAGATGTGCGCGCCGTAGACGTCCTTCATCTTCTTGACTTCGCTGAGCCAGGTTGATCGGGAGAACCTGGGCTGCATCGTGACGTATCGGGGGGAGTGGCAAACCACACATGCGGTCAGGAATTGCTCGCGACCGGGATCGGGTGGAAACAATGGCTCGTCGTGGGGAAGGACGATGGCATGGACCGGATTGTCTGGCCGGGAATCGGGCATGCGTTCGACCACCGTGCCCGCGGCGCCGCGGCTCATCGCGTCGGGCGCGCTCGACGCTTTTCCGCAAGCGACGATGAACATCGCGAAGACAACCGACTGCGCTGCCCGGTTTCTGCGAATCATCTCTGCTCAGCCCACCCTGACATCGACGTGCTCGATGACGTTCCACATGAAGCCGCTGCGGTTCCACTGGGCTGTGCTCTGGGTCTCCCCTACCGCGTTGGTCGCCCGAGCCATGAGTCGATATTGGCCGCGATTTCCAGGCGTCCAGGAAGCGCGCCACCGGCGCCACGAATACTTTCCGAGCTCCGGATCCAATCGAGCATCCGACCAGGTGGCTCCGCCGTCCATTGAGACTTCCACTCTCCTGATTCCGTTGCCGGAGTCGAAAGCCACGCCCTGCATCTCGATCGGTATTCCGGGAGGCACGCTTTCGCCGGGCTCCGGGCGGACGAAGATGGAACGCACGTTGAAGCGGTTGATGGGGACCGTGTCTTTGGCCAGGTCGTTCGGAGATTCGGTGCCATTGGGAGCGTCGGGGATGCGATAGGCCTTGTCCGTCCAGAAATTGCTGAAGGGCTGAGGCAGCACGGTGATGTCGCTCAGAGCCTTCACCCAGTAGGTTCCGTACCAACCAGGCACCACGAGACGCAGCGGAAAGCCGTTCAACAGGGGCAGTGGCCGATCATTCATGGCGTAGGCGACCATCACCTCGCCATCCCGCGCGTGGTCGATCGAAAGGGCCTTGCGGAAGTCGGCAACAGAGGGCAGCGGCGGCGCGTCGAGCCCGTTGAAGGAGACGTCCACGGCGCCTGACTTCACTTGCGCACGATCGAGAATCGACTTCAGCGAAACACCGGTCCACTTGGCGTTACCGGCCGCGCCATTTTTCCACTGGCCGCCGGGAACGGGGGGCACGAAGAAACTCCGAGAATTACCGGAGCACTGGTTGACCGCGATGATGGACGTCGGGTCGAACTGCGATCGAAGCTGATCCACGCTCAGCTGCAACGGCTGCCCGACGTGTCCGCTGACGTTGAGGCGAAAGGTGCGGAGATCCACGGCAGCCGGGATCCCTTCCAGGTGCCAGCGAACGAAAAAGGCTTCGTTGGGGGTGAGGTCCTGCCGGAGATAGTGGAGCGGAGTTTCCAGCTGTGGCGGCCGATCCGTGAGCAGGATCATCTCCGTCTTTTCGGGGAATCGGGCGAGGTCGGGTGTACTCGACGGCGGGCGCGCAGCCGAAGCGGCCCGATCGCACGAAACCATCAGTGCGGCACCGGAAGTGCCCATGAGTTGGAGGAACCTCCGCCGGTTCATCAGATCCCCTTCGGACTCGATCCAGCCAGCGTGCCCGGCGGCTTCAGGGTGCCGAGCGCCGCGACACCGGGCACGGCCAGAGCTGCTTTTTCCATCGCGCGCAAATGTCCCTCGCCGTCTCGGTTTGCCTCGCAGACCGGCTCCACTGGGTTTGCAAGCGGCAGACCAACAACTGGGGCAAGTCGTTCCACTCGCGCGGCTCGACGGGAGTGCGCCCGGTGTTCAGTCCTTTGACAGGAGTCCGTTGAACCGTCGCCTATCGATCAGCGCCCGAAACCGCCGGGAGTCAGGACTTCACCACCAGCCGCCGCGCATCAGCCCTACGGTTCGACGGGCAAAGTAAAATGGAACGTCGTGCCTCGCGCGCCGGCCATGGCGGTGACCCACTGGCGGCCGCCATGCGACTGGACGATGGAACGACTGATCGTCAGACCCATGCCGGTGCCCTGCGGGGTCGTGTCCCCGGTCGTGTGGAAAAGCGAGTCGCGCATTCTTCCGGTTGGATTTGGGTAACCACCAACCGGCCGCCTTGCCGGGCGACCACCGGAGGAACGCGCCGTGGCGGAGCCTATCAGGAAGCTGAGCAAGGCGAAGAAGTCTGAGGCAGTCTCGCTCGGGGAGTTGATCCACCAGGCAGTGCGCGTCGCGATCGAGCGGGCGGTGCATGAGGAGCTGGGACAGTGGAAGACGATCCGCACCACCAACGTGATCGAGCGGCTCAACGAGGAGTTTCGCCGGCGGGTGAAGACGCAAGGCTCGCTGCCCGGCGAAGAGGCCGTGCTGGTGCTGCTCTTCAGCCTGGCGGCCAGCGGCCAGATCAAGCTGCGCAAGCTCGACGGCTTTCGCCGCATCGCGGAGGTGCTCAGCCTGCGGATGCCGCGGGCGGCGTGATGTCGGAGGTGCGTGCTACAAGGAGAGACGATTGGCCGGAAGAACGCGCCAGGGCTTTTTCCACATCAATCGAGACACGACCCCCTGCGGCTTGGTGGTGAAGAATGCGTTGTAGATCTCGTCCGCTTTCCCCGCGGGGAGCCCGACTCCCTCGTCGCTGATCGAGATCAGCACTTGACCATTCTCGCCTCGCTGCGACTTGAACAGGAAGGACGGATACGCGAACTTCTGTCACCTCGCCCTCCTCCTGCCTCCTCGCGACCAGCCTAGCCGCGGAGGGGATCTGCGAAAGTTGCGCCAGCGGTCGCCGGGGCTTTCTGCCCCTCTCGTGGCGTGCGCGGCATCGAGGACCGTGCGCGGCCAGCGCGACGCCCGCTCGCTCGCGTCAACGCTCTGACGGCGCCCCCGGTGCTTGGATCCGGAAGGGGGAGGGCTCCCGATGCGAATTGCAACGGCAGCGTTGGCTTTCGCAGCAATCGCGTGTGTGACTGCGGCGAAGGGGAACCACGTCACTCAGCGGCAATCGCTGGCACAGATCGAACCGGCGGAGCGCGACCAGCTGTTCGCGCGAGCGCTCAGCACGCTTCAGCGTCGGGGCTGGATCATTGCCGTTTCTGATCGCGCCGGCGGACTTCTCACTACGCAGCAGATGGCCACGGGCGTAAAGCCATGCGGAACAATCACCTGTGACTCGAGCAGTACCTTGCAGGTGGCGATCACAGAGACCGTACTCTCGGTGAATCTCCACCGTGAGTTCATCAACCCCTACACGGGTGCGCGGTTCGTCCCGACTCTCGAGCAGGACGTCGTGCCGATCGAGGCAGAGCAGAAGGCGAATACTCGATGAAATCCTTTCTGGCACGAGAGCAGGTCCGGTACCCGGGTCTCCCGGCATCGGGGCAAAGAACTGCTGCAAGGTCTGCACGATCGGTAAGGCATGCGGAGACACGTGCATCAGCAGGGAGTACACGTGCCACGTCGGGCCCGGCTGCGCCTGCGACGCCAATCCTTGAATAGGTCACTGTCCTCGGCTGTGCTGCGCAGCCATCGCGCGTTACGGTATCCCTCGCGAGAACAGCGATTCCCATCATCTGCGCGCGGCAGCCGGCGCTGAGGGGCGGTCCTGCGATAGGACGCAACGACGGCACTCTTTGGCACCCGGAGGGAGTGCCAGCTCCTCGTAGACGCAGTGGACTTTTAGGTCCACTGCGTTCCAACGCGCCTGTCGAGCTCGCGGAGAAGAGCTTCCAGATGGCTACCGCAGCCCGAGAGGCGTCGCCAGCCGCCCTTCGGCAAGCCCGCCGCCGAGGTGCGTCGCGGCGTAGGCCAAGACCTGGCGCAGGCTGGCCGGCTCCTTGGGGCGTAGCGTCCGACATCGGCTTCCCGTCCCGTTCGCGCCGAGGGTGACGCGTTCGAGCCGCATGGCCAGCACGACCGCGACGACCGCGTGGCCGGCCTCGTGGTAGGCGCAGAGTACCCGCTTCTCGATCAGATCATGCTCCCCGGCGCGCGAGCGACAGTGGACTTCGGCAGCCGCATCCGAGCGGCCGCGGAAGGCGTCCTCGTACTCCGGCCAGGCCGCGCGGCCATCGGGCCGACGCGCCAACGCGCGGAGAAGGCCGCCAGTGTCGGCCACCTCGACTGTTCTGCTGTCGGACAGCTTTGTACACGATTCGATCAGCTCGACCTTGTGGAGACGACGCGCCGCGTATTGAGCGGCAAGTGGCGCGACGATTGCAACCCGCGACCGTTGCTGTCCTTCGACAGACGGAGCCGGCATGCGTCCTCCAATCGCGTCTTTCTCGTTCAGCTTCACCGCCATGCTCGCGCTGGCGGGCGCGGCGCACCACGGACATGCCCAAAGCGCCGGCGCCGACGGATTCGAGAAGATGATCGCCGAAGGCGTCGCCCGCATGCACGCGGACATGGACGTGCCCTTCACCGGCAACCCCGACCGCGACTTCGCCCGGATGATGATCCCGCACCACCAGGGAGCAATCGACATGGCGCTCGCAGAGCTGCGCTACGGCAAGGACCAGCGTCTGAGGCGGCTGGCGCAGGAGATCATCGTCGATCAGCAACAGGAGATCGCGGTGATGCACGTGGCGCTCGGCGATCCTCTCCCACCGGGCGCGGCAGCGCCGACGCAGATTGCACCAGCAGAGCCGGAGGAGCACTGATCATGACACGCTCGATTGCGTTTCTATTCCCCGTAGCACTTCTCGCCGGTGGCGCCTTCGCCGGCCAGCCGCCGTACGCCGCGACCGCACCCGACGTCTCGATCAGCTCACGCGACCGTGTCTACGCGGCCGAGCAGTTCTCCAACACGGTGTCCGTGATCGATCCCGCCTCGAACAAGCTCCTGGGAGTGATCCGGCTGGGCGATCCACAACCCGGAAATCTGTCGCCGCTCTACCGAGGTCAGCTTCTGGTCCACGGCATGGGCTTCTCGCCCGACAAACGCACGCTCGTGGTCGTCTCGATCGGCTCGAATTCGGCGACGTTCATCGACACGGCGACCAACGCCGTGAAGCACGTCACCTACCTCGGGCGCTCGCCCCACGAGCCTTTCTTCACGCCCGACGGGAAGGAGGTGTGGGTGACCGTGCGGGGTGAAGATTACGTCGCGGTGCTCGACGGCAAGACCTACCGCGAGAAGACGCGCATCAAGCTTCCGAATGGCCCCGGGATGACGATCTTCTCGCCCGACGGCAAGTACGGCTACGTGTGTTCGAGCTTCACGCCGGAAACGGACGTGGTCTCGGTCGCCGATCACAAGATCGTCGGGAAGGTCAAGCAGGTCTCGCCCTTCTGTCCCAACATCGCCGCCACGCCCGAGGGAGATCAGGTGTGGCTGACGCTGAAGGACGTGGGCAAAGTCATGGTGTTCTCCGGCAAGCCACCGTTCACCGTGCTCAAGGTGCTCGATACCGGGCCAATTACCAACCACGTCAACATCGTCCGCAACGCGAACGGCCGCTTCGCATACGTCACTCTGGGCGGGCGGAACGAGGTGCTTGCGTTCCGCACCGACACTTTCGAGCAGGTGGCGCGAATTCCCGTGGGGGATCTTCCGCACGGAATCTGGCCCTCCGGGGACGGCACCAGAGTCTACGTGGGCATCGAGAACGGCGACATGGTGACCGCCATCGATACGCTGCAAAACAAAGTGGTCGCCACGATTCCGATCGGACAGGCGGCGCAGGCACTCGTGTATGTGCCGAACGCGGTGACTGCAGGAGAGGGGCTGGATCATCTCGAGCCGTTGGGCACTGCGGGGAAGGCAACGCACCTCGCCCTGGGCTCACCGGGCGCGGGTCCGACGACGCGCGTCGCGCTCTTCGACCAGGGCTTGACCCAGGTATTGCAGGCGGCCGTCACCGGCCTCGAGGCGAAACAAGCGTACGTGCTCGCTCTCTCGTCGAATCAGGACGGGACCGGACCGCTGGAACCCCTCGCCAGCTTCATGACCAATCCGGCGGGAGCGGCGGTGGTCGACGCCGTGGGGCCGATCCGGCAGCTCGTCCAGGGCGAAGGACCCTCTCCGAAGCGCTATCTGGTGATCGTCAGCGGCACGCCCGCAGCGCTGGGTGCGCCAGTGCAAGTGCAGCTGTCCCAGCCGACCAGCGCGAACGCCGGCGGCACGCCAGCGGACTGATTGTCCGACGCGACTGCATCACCGCCACGCGCGCGATCGCGTCGGTGATGGCGTTCTTGCGCTGGGAGCCGGCACCGGAGGAGCTGAGGCCGTACGAGGTCTTCCTGCGGATCAGCTCGCACGATCTCCGGCGGACCTTCGGAACCTGGCGGCGCGCCGATGGCGTCGCCGTGAGCGAGGTCGCCGCTAGACATGGCATTCTTCGCCGCCCGAAGGAGGGGTCGTGAGGTGCGGCGAGTGGACGGAAACCCGCATTATCGGCCCTATCGCCAAGGCGAACTTTTTCCCGCTGCAGCTGCTCTCCGCCACGCCGCGAGGCGCGGTCCAGGGGCGCCGCAGGCGCCGAGTGAAGCGAGTCTCGAGGCCGGTCATCGCAGGTGCTCCGCTCGCAGCTCGTCCATTCGCTTAGCCCACACGCGCGGCCCGCCTTCTTGGATCTCGCGCAGGTGCTTGCGCGCGGCCCCGTCGAGTTTCTTGGCGTCGGGAACCCAGCGCGTTCCCCACGCGCCGATCTGCACGACGATCGGCAGCAACGCGATGGCTTTCTCGGTGAGCGAGTAGATCGCCTTCTGCTTGTGCGTCGGATCATCGGTGTCGTTGGCCAAAAACTCAGCCGCTACGCTGGACAGTGGCCGACAGGGAAGCGAGGCTGGACGGCAAATGGCCCTCGTACTCGCTCTACTGGGCGCTCTGCGCGCTGCGCTCGGGGCCCGTTCGGACCTCGTTCTTGAGAATCTAGCGCTACGACAGCAGCTTGCCCTGCTCCGCCGCCGCGCGAAGCGGCCTCGGTTCGGACAACTCGATCGCCTCTTCTGGATGTGGCTCTCGCAGCGGTGGGTGCGGTGGCGCGAGGCGCTCCATGTCGTTCAGCCGCAGACCGTCATTCGCTGGCACCGGCAGGGCTTCCGCGCCTTCTGGAACTGGAAGTCCCGACGCGGCCCACCCGGTCGACCGCCCCTCGACTGCGAGGTTGCAAAGCTCGTTCGCACCATGGCCCTCGCCAATCCCCTCTGGGGCGCGCCGCGCATCCATGGTGAGCTCCTCAAGCTCGGTCTCAACGTTTCACAACGCACGGTTGGTCGGCTCATGCCTCGTCGCGCGAAACCGCCCTCGCAGACCTGGCGAACCTTCCTCCAGAACCACGTCGCCGATCTCGTCTCCGTCGACTTCTTCTTGGTACCCACGGTGACGTTTCGCCTGCTCTATGTGTTCGTGGTCCTACTCCATCACCGTCGCAAGGTCGTGCACTTCAACGTGACCGACTGCCCTACTGCTGCTTGGACGGCGCAGCAGATCATCGAAGCTTTTCCCCATGACTCAGCGCCGCGCTTCCTCCTCCGCGATCGCGACCGCATCTACGGCGGCGAGTTTCGACGACGGGTGAAGAGCGTCGGCATCGCCGAGGTTCTCACCACGCCGCGCTCGCCGTGGCAAAACCCATTCGCCGAGCGCGTGATCGGCACCATCCGACGCGAACTCCTCGACCACGTCATCGTCCTCAACGAGGGACACCTGCGTCGTCGTCTTCGCAATTACTTCCGCTACTACCACGGCTCGCGTACGCACTTGGCTCTCGCCAAAGACGCGCCTGAGCCTCGTGCCGTCGAGCCACCCGCGCATAGCCAGGTCGTTGCGCTGCCTCAGGTCGGCGGACTCCACCACCGCTACGTCCGCCGCGCGGCGTAGCCGCTGTCGTTTAGCTTCGACGTCGCCAGAGATTGGAACGTGATCCGCGCTCGTGCGAGGGATTTCTGCACTGGGCTGCCGTTCACGCTGCGCTCTGTTGCGATTCCTTGTCCGCTGCCGTCCTGGAGGGCTATGGCCGACGTCGCCGATTCGAGCACTCGTGTGGTCGACGGCTGCGAGATCGAGTTTTGGCCAAGGACAGTGCGCGTGCACCAAGTCTGCGAAGAATCCCGTCCCCCACAAGTAGGAGGAAAGTCATGAAACGCAACATTGCGCCAACAATCCTGATAATTCTTTTCGTCGCGCTGTTTGTATTCGCCGGGCCCGCCCAAGCCACAGATCTGAGCGGGAACATTTCTATGACAGTAATGATCACCGAGGATAGCCAGTTGGTGGGCGACGTTACCTGCACGGTCCCGCTGAGCTTGGCCGGCGCGAATCCATGTATCGTTTTTGGAGCAGACCACATCAAGCTGCGCCTCAACGGGCACACGATCACCGGGGCAGTGGCTAATCCTCCGACCGGCTGCAGCCTTCCGAGCGATTCTAGCTTCGCGGTTGGAATCGAGACCAATGGCAGAACGGACGTGAAGATCGCGGGCCCCGGAGTCATCCAGAAATTTCAGCGCTGGGGAATCTTGCTGTTGTCCAGCGACCATATCACCGTGAGGAAGGTCACCGCCAATCGCAACTGCTGGAGCGGCATGCAGACGATCGGCACATCGGAGAGCGACTTTGAGGAAGATGTTTGGGTGAACAACGCCGCCGGTTCCAATGGAGCGGCTTGCGGCGGGATTTGCCTCGTGAACAGCAACAAGAACGTAATGCGCAGGTCCACATTCTACGGAAACGGCAGTGTCGACTACGCCAACGGGAATGTGGATTTCGGCATCGGGTTCGAGGGCAGCAGCAGCGAGAACCGAGTCAGGGAAAACCATATCGGCGGGAACACCAACGGCGTACTCTTCTTTAACACTTCGAGCAATAACGTCGTCCGCGACAACATCATTGCGGGAAACCCGCCAGGCCAAGTCCTCAAGACTTTTGTGGCTGCCAACCAACAGGGCGCGGATATTGCTTTCCGCTCTACCTTCTCCGGCGCGAACAACATTATTGAGGACAACTTCTGCATGACGTATCTACAGGGCGCAGGTCCTGCAACGGCTCCTTGTCCCAATATCCGTGTTGAGGATGACGAGGAGGAGAGCACAGACCAGTGGACGGGAGGCTCAACGAGATGACGGAAGGTGGCTTATCTGACCAATGATCACCCTCTCGCTGGCTCGGGTAGCCGCGGGAGGTTGCCCTCCCGCGGCCCCCACGGATCCGGACGTGCAGAATTCCCGCATCCGGCTCTTCGGGACACGGATTCGCTACGCGGGGGAATAGGGCCGCAGGATGCGTGCCCGCGGGAGTGGATTGCGCTCCAGTAGTTGCCTCATGCGGTCCCACGTCATGCATGCCCGCTGCGAGCGGCGACCGAGCCACTTGCGCCAGACGCGCACGACCTGTTCGCGGAAGTGTTTGAGCGCTTCGAAGTTCCCGGTGATCCCGGCGTCGAGTACGAGGTCGAGATTTCCGGCGAGGCCGATGAGGCACGACTGCGCAATCTGATCGAGCACGTCGATGAGATCGCAGAGATCCCGAACTCCCTCCGTCGAGGCACGCCCGTGCGGCTCGCGGGCTTCCACATCGTTTAAAGACGCGATTCGAACTAGAGTGGTGAAGGTGGACCTCTCTCGACTCGCGCAGTCCATCCCGTCCGCGCGGCGGCCATCGCCGCTCGCGGGCGCGGAGCACGTGCGCGGCTTCGGGATCTACGCGCTGCCGTTCAGTTCGGGCCATGTGCTCGCGCTGCGTGTGTTTCCCGAGAGCGACTTCGGTCCCTACACATCGATCTGGCACCGCGACCCGGAGGGCGCGTGGAGCATCTACGTCGAGGGCGTCGCACTCGAACAGGCGTGTCCGCGCTACTTCGGCGCGTGCGCCTCCTCCCGCCCGGGGCGCATCGCACTCGAGTGGCGCGGCCCACGCAAGCTGCGCGTGCTGATGGACGAGCCGGCTCTGGACTGGGAGGTCTCGATGGGCTCCTCGCTGCTCTTCGCGGCGATGAACCTGGTCGCCCGACTCATCCCCGAGAGGCTCTACCGCCGCCCGCTGATGCTCGGGCTCTTCGCGCGTGCGGCGCGGCGGTGGTTCGGCATGGGCGACATCGACCTCCTTGGGACAGTGCCGAACGGGCAGCTCGGAATCCTGCTGCCCCGGCGGATGTTCCCGGTCGTTACCTCGCGCGCTGTGCTCGGCGGCCAGGACCTCGGCGAGCCGGTGTGCGCGAGGGAGAATCCCGCTATCGGAGCCCTGCGTCTGCCCGCCCGCCCGGTGTTCGCCTTGGGCACGGGATACTTCGCCGCAGCGCATGCGTGATCGCCTCGAAGCGTCCCGGTGCTCGATTCCAATGTGGATCTTGACGACGCCGGTCGCGTTCAGGACTTGTATGACTGGGCATCCCGAGTTCCGCTCAACTCTGCAGTGGAGTGGCTGAAGACCTTCTACGTGCAGGGCCAGGGTCCCGGCTCGGCGGTCCCCGTCGTCAGCTAGTTGCGCCCGATGACGGGCTCTGAAGACAAGGGCGTGTTCCCCTTCTGGAACTCCGTGGAGCTCTCGTGCTGCGCCGAGTGACTCGGTTGGCCGGCACCGCGGCGGTTCAGCTCGGACAATTTCGCAAGTTATCCGCGACATGCGCAAGTGCCTGATCTGAGGTGGCTTTGGACTTGCTGGCGAGGCCCGGCTGGACAACCCGCCGGGCCTTCGCATTTCCGGCTTTTTTGAAATGCCTGCTGGGGCTACTTCTCGGCGGCCTTCTTGCTCGGGTCGTCGGACGGGTTCACGTACGTGATGCCCCACGGCCCGACGCCGTGCAGCTGGATGATGGTCTGGCCCTTCGCCATTCCGTAGTGGTGCACGCGCTTCGGGATCGCGTGGAAGCCGCCGACGGGCAATTCCTTGAGCGCCGCCTCGTCGAACTTGTCGCCCATGCCCATCCAGAATGCGCCCTGAATAACGGTGACGTGCTCTTCGGCGGGATGAAAGTGCGGCGGGATCTTCCAGCCGTCGGGGACGCGCAGGCGGACGGTATACTCGGACCCCTTCTTGGACATGTCCCCATTCAGGCCGGCGACCTCGCAGCCAGCGGGCAGGACCGGCGGCGCGGGCGTGAACTTCAACATGTCAGGCGTGATGATGTGATCCGCCATGCTCGCCGCCTTCTTGGGAGCGGCGGCTTTCTTCGCGTCGTCGGCTCCGGCGCGCAGCGAGAGGACGAGCGCGGCGCAGAACACGACGCCTCCAAACCTACGCAGCTTCATGATGGCCTCCCCTAGGTAAACGGAACTGCGGTCATGCGCTCACGACGCGCGAAAGGCAAGAGTCTCGTCTGGCCGGGTAGTTGTCGTCGGCCAAACCTCGATCCCGTGGCTTGGCGGACACGGACCGTGGCACTCCTCAAAAACACGTGGTTCTCGATGCTCCGGCCTGTTTCCGGCGGCTCGACAGCGAGCAAGGGCACGCGCGCCTCACAGAGTGGGCCGTCGGCGGTCCTGGCTGGCGGCGGCGCGACGTGATCGAAATATCCGCGGCCCCAGGGCCTTGACAGGCATGTTCAAGTAGTCTATTGACTAGTTGAACATGGCAACAAGCGACGCCACCCATCGCACCTTCAAGGACCGGCTCTACGGCCAGTTCGCCCGAATCGGAAAGGCGCTCGGGAGCTCTCATCGACTCGAGCTCCTCGAGCTGTTGGCCCAGGGTGAACGTACGGTCGACGCGCTTGCCAGCGAGAGCGCCCTGTCGATGGCAAACGCTTCCCAGCACCTCCAGGCTCTCCGCGAGGCAGGGCTGGTGGAGAGCCGCAAGGAGGGGCTCTACGTGCATTACCGGCTCGCCGACCCCGCCGTGTTCGAGCTGTCGCGGGTCCTGCGCACCGTTGTGGAGAAGCGGCTCGCCGAGCTGGACCGCCTCGTGCGGGATCACTTCGGCGACCGATCGGATCCCGAGCCCGTGAAAATGCAGGAGCTGCTCAAGCGGGCGCGCAAGAACGAGGTCGTTATCCTCGACGCGCGACCGGCGAGAGAGTTCGCCGCCGGCCATATCGCGGGAGCCCTCTCGATACCGGTGGAGAAACTGCAGCAGCGCCTGCGCGAGCTCCCGAAGAGCAAGGAGTACGTCGCTTACTGCCGAGGCCCCTACTGCATCTATGCCGATCGCGCGGTCGAGCTCCTCCGCGCCAACGGCAGGCGCGCTCGCCGTCTCGTCGACGGCTTCCCCGAGTGGAAGGCCGCGGGCTTTCCCATCGAGATCGACGAAGAAGGAGCGGAACCATGACACGCTGTCCCTGGTATCTGGCGGGTCCCTTGCTCGGGCTGTGCATCGTCGGCCTGCGCGCGACCCTGAACAAACCGCTCACTGGTCTGGGCGGCTTCATCGATCTCGCAGAGAATGCCGCGGCGCCGCGGCGCCTGGGCTATCGCGCGTTCCTGCTGTTCGGGTTCGTGCTGGGCGGCGCCCTGTTCGCGGCTACGCTCGGAAGTTTCTCCTTCTCGCTCTCGTACGGGACCGCCGGAGGCCTCCTGCCCGCCGCGCCCGCCGCGCAAGTCGCCCTGCTGCTGTTTGCTGGAACGTTGATGGGTTTCGGTGCCCGGACCGCGGGCGGGTGCACCGGCAGCCACGGGATCTGCGGGACCTCGCTCGGCTCGCCGGCGAGCTTCGCCGCGGCCGCGACTTTCTTCGGCACCGCGCTGTTGCTCTCGCGCCTGTACACGCTGCTGCCCGGAGGAAAGCCATGACGAAGAAACTCGCCGGACTGTTTATTGGAGTGGCGATCGGTTTCATCATGGCGTGGGCGCGGCTCAGCGATCCCGCGGTCATTCGCAGCATGCTGCTCTTGCGCGAGCCGGACGTGTTCGTGCTCATGGGCTCGGCTGCGCTCGTAGCCGGGGTCGGCGCGCGATTGCTGCGCGCGGCCGGCGCCCGCGCGCTCGTGACGGGCGAAGCGATCGGCTGGTCGGTGGAGCGGCCGCGCGCGGGCCACGTCGTGGGAAGCGTGCTCTTCGGAGCGGGCTGGAGCATCGCCGCAACCTGCCCCGGACCGATCGCCGCCATGACCGGCGAAGGCCGCGTCGCAGGCCTCGTGGTGGCGGCCGGCCTGATGGTCGGCGTTGTCCTGAAAGTCGCTACCGAAAAGAGGCTCGCCGCGCGTCCTCTCCCCACCGCGGGCGTCGCCGGCCAGTGAGGGAGGTCGGACGATGATCTTTCGACCCTACTACTACTTCGAGACTGGCTGCGCCGCGTACCTCTTCGGCTGCGGCACTCTGGGGAAGTGCACCGTCGTCGATGCGCACGAGGAGGATGTGGACGCGTACCTGGCGTTCGCGGCGTCGAAGGGCATGCAGATCACCCACGTTATCGACACTCACGTTCATGCCGACCACCGCTCGGGCGGCGCGCTGCTCGCGCGAAAGGCGCAGGCGAAGTATTGCCTGCACGAATCTGCGCGCGTTCGCCTGTCCTTCGAGCCGCTCCGCGATGGGCAGACGGTCGAACTGGGCAACACGCGCGTCCAGGTCATCCATACGCCCGGCCACACGCCGGAGAGCATGTGCCTCGTGGTGACGGACCTGAGACGGGGCAAGGAACCCTGGTTCGTGCTCACCGGCGACACGCTCTTCGTGGGCGCCGTCGGAAGACCCGATTTGCCGGGCAAGGCGCGCGAGAACGCGGCCGAGCTCTACGCGAGCATTCACGAGAAGCTTCTCACCCTGCCGGACGACATCGAGGTCTATCCGGGCCATTTCTCGGGCTCGATGTGCGGCGCGGGAATGAGCGGCAAGCCTTCGAGCACCATCGCGTTCGAGAAGAAGTGGAATCGGATGCTATCCCTCGATCGGCCAGCCTTCATCGACGCGCTCGCGGACGTGCCTCCGAAGCCCGCCGAGATGGAGCACATCCTCGCCATCAACCAAGGGCACGCGCCAGGCGACGCCCGGGCGCAGGAATGACTCGGAGCGAGGGCCGGCCCGTTCGCCTTGGCCTTCGCGCGAACGCCGCGCAGTTCGCGCTACTGGTGGTCGTGAATGCGTTCGTGGGCGCGATGGTCGGCATGGAGCGCAGCATCCTGCCCGCCATCGCGGAAGGCGAATTCCAGCTCGCGGCCCGCAGCGCCGTGCTCTCGTTCATCGTCGTCTTCGGGATCAGCAAGGCGGCGACGAACTATTTGGCCGGCCGGCTATCGGATCGCTTTGGCCGCAAACAGGTGTTGGTCGGAGGTTGGCTCGCGGGCTTACCCGTACCATTTCTTCTGATGTGGGCGCCCAGCTGGACCTGGATCCTGGTCGCAAATGCTCTACTCGGCCTCAGCCAGGGACTCTGCTGGTCGACGACGGTCATCATGAAGATCGACCTGGTGGGCAGCGAACGTCGCGGCCTCGCAATGGGCCTGAACGAGTTCGCTGGCTATGTCGCCGTGGCGGGGGCTGCGCTCGGCACCGGGTGGATCGCTGCTCGGTACGGGTTGAGGCCCCAGCCGTTCTACCTCGGCGTTGCTTTCGCCACGTTCGGTCTCGCGCTCTCCGCCCTCGTAGTACGGGAGACGACGCAGCACGTCGCGCACGAGTCGGCGCTACGAAACGAACCGCGCGCGAACCGCACGCCCGGCCAGGTCTTTTGGGACACCACGCTACGCGATCCGAATCTTTCGAGCGTGAGCCAGGCCGGGTTGGTGAACAACCTCAACGACGGCATGGCGTGGGGTCTTTTTCCCCTGTTCTTCGCCGCCGCGAACATGAATATCGATCGGATCGGCCTCCTCGCCGCGATCTATCCCGCCACTTGGGGGGTCGCGCAGCTCGGGACGGGAGCGCTCTCGGACAAAGTCGGTCGGAAGTGGCTCATCGTGTCGGGCATGTGGGTCCAGGCGATCGGCATTGCCGCGGTAGTCCTCGCGTCCGGCGTTGCGGGGTTCGTCTGCGGTTCGCTGTTGCTGGGCATCGGGACCGCGATGGTTTATCCGACGTTGCTCGCGGCGATCGGGGACGTCGCTCATCCGACGTGGCGAGCGTCCTCGGTCGGCGTGTACCGCCTCTGGCGGGACCTCGGCTACGCCGTGGGGGCGCTCGTGGCGGGCCTCACTGCAGATGCGCTCGGCTTGAAAGGAGCGATGTGGCTCGTGGCCGTACTGACGTTTACCTCCGGGCTGGTTGCCGCATTGAGGATGACCGAGACGCTCGGCGCTAGGCGACAGTCGAAGGGCGGAAGGAGCGAATTACCGTCGCCCTATCCTGTCCGATAGACGTCGATACGCGAAGGTTACGTGATGGGAGCCAGCGGCCACGGTTCCGCCTGGCAAGACGAAGGCGGCTCGAGGCGAAAGAGCATGCCGGCAACGTTACGCGCCGCGGTGCATTGCAAGACTCTCGAAATCGTCAGCTGGCTGCCGCGTAGAGAATGACGGCTTGGATTGCGAATCCGTGTGGGCCCAGCTTCGACAGGCGGCGCCGCACTCGCCCCAATAACGCACTGCGAACGTCCGGCGCGAGCGTGTCGAGCCAGACCCTCCCTAGACCGGTGCGCAACTCCAGGAAGGAGTCAAGGGTGGGATGGAACAAAAACGCGCTGCTCCAGGTGCGCGTTCGGACGAACCCCGCGCGCGCAAGAAGCGTGAACAGCTCCTTTTCGGATGCGGTCCGCGTCGGCCAGCGGACGGGCGCGAAACCGAGCGACCCAAGCTCCTCTTCCCAGATCTCATGGGCGAGAAAAGTCGGTTCGCCCGACCACGTCGCCACCCCGAGCAGGCCGTCAGGGCGCAGGACTCGGCGGACCAGCTTCACGTAGGGTGGAGCGTAGTTCGGATCCAGTTTGATCGCCTGGGTGAAATAGTCATTGGCTTTCTGTAGATCGCCGTTGTCCAGATGTGAGCTTCCTCTGAGATACGCCTCGTAGGCGTCAGGACTGACGACTCG
>Ga0209761_1000633_pt1 | contig 21858 bp, 21 predicted proteins | sample GraSoi013_1_40cm_4_FD_185818 | JGI IMG/M metagenome (GOLD analysis project Ga0209761, IMG submission 185818) | Grasslands soil microbial communities from the Angelo Coastal Reserve, California, USA - Sample 09_25_2013_1_40cm (SPAdes) (version 2) | ecosystem: Environmental > Terrestrial > Soil >...
CCCGGTGGCGCCCACCAATCTGACGGCGACGGCCGTGTCGGGTAACGAGATCGATCTCGCCTGGACCGATAACGCGACCGACGAGGACGGGTTCCGGATCGAGTACTGCGCCGGGGTGGGGTGCACGGCATTCGGGGAGATCGCGACGGTCGGGGCGAACGTGACCAGCTATCAGGCCTTCTTCGTCAGCTCGGGGACGAGCTACAGCTTCCGGGTCCGGGCCCATACGACGGCGGGGGGGACGTCGAGCTACTCGAACACCGCGAGCGCGGCCACGCCGCTGCCGGCGCCGAGCGGCCTGACGGCGACGGCGGTCTCGGCGACGCAGATCAATCTGGCCTGGCAGGACAACAGCGGTAACGAGGACGGCTTCCGGATCGAGCGGTGTGCGGGGGCGGGGTGCACGACGTTCGGGGAGATCGCGACGGTGGGAGCGAACGTCACGGCGTACGCGAACCCGGGGTTGACCGCGGGCACGGGTTACAGCTACCGGGTGCGGGCCCACAACGCGATAGGGAACTCGAGTTATTCCAACACAGCTACGGCCACGACGCCGACCGCATCCGCCTCGGTGAGCGCTGGCGACAACCACACCTGCAGGGTCACGACCGCCGGTGTGGCCTATTGTTGGGGGAACAATTTCAACGGCCAGCTCGGTGACGGCTCGACAACTCCGAGTCTCACCCCCGTGGCTGTCGCCGGCGGTCTTGCGTTCCAGTCTATCACCGCGGGGCAACAATACTCTTGTGGGGTCACAACAGCGAACGCTGCGTACTGCTGGGGTGCCGGTGACGGCGGCAATCTTGGTAACGGCTCAGCGACCAACAGTGCCACACCGAGTCCCGTCGTCGGTGGCCTCGTGTTCCAGTCAGTCAGTGCAGGCACGACCCACAGCTGCGGCGTCACGAGCGGCGGCGCGGCGTACTGCTGGGGTAACAACTCCGGCGGCCAGCTCGGCATCGGCTCCACCGCGAGCAGTACCGTGCCCGTCGCAGCGTCGGGCGGACTCGTTTTCCAATCCGTCAGCGCAGGTGCCACACACAGTTGCGGCGTCACGACGGGCGGCGACGCGTACTGCTGGGGCGAGTCCGACCTCGGCCAGGTCGGTGACGGCTCGACCGCTATGAGAACAACGCCGGTTCCCGTGTCTGGCGGGCACCAGTTTCGCTCGGTCAGCGCCGGCATCGGGTTTACCTGCGGGGTCACAAGCGGGGATGTCGCCTACTGCTGGGGCAACAATTTTGACGGGCAACTCGGTAACGGACTGTTGGTGAGCAGCACCACGCCCACGCTGGTTTCGGGCGGCCTGTCGTTTGGCTCCATTAGCGCAGGGGGACCCAACGCCTGCGGGGTTACGACAGCCGGCGCGGCGTACTGTTGGGGGGACAATAGTTCGGGTCAGTTGGGCAATGGCTTGACGGAAGATAGTCCAACGCCATCTGCCGTGGTGGGGGGGTTGGCGTTCCAATCGGTTAGTGCCTCCGGCTCGTACCACACCTGCGGGCTTACGACTTCCGGCGCGGCGTACTGCTGGGGTAACAACGCCAGCGGCCAGTTGGGCAACGGCACCACAGTTGGGAGTAACGTTCCCGTGCTTGTCTCGTCTCCGCCCTAGGCGCGGAAGACAGCCGTAGTTCACCGGGCCGCTTCGGCCCCACGGGGCCTGGCGCGGCCTGCGTATCTTCACTTGTTCCCAACCCGCCCTTTCCGGATATGTCCAGTGCAAACCGCGGCACCCCGACGCTGCTCGGCCTCCCCTACGACGCGAGCTCCTCGTTTCTCAAGGGCACGGCGGCCGCTCCGCCGCTGATCCGCCAGGCGCTGCATTCGCCCGCCGGAAATCCCTGGACCGAGACGGGAGTCGATCTCGGCGCGGACGGTGCGCTCGGCGATGCGGGCGACGTGCCGCTCGGCACCTCCGCCGCAGACGCGCGGACGAAGATCGAGGAGGCGGTGCGCACGCTGCTCGAGGCGGGGGGCCGACCGATCGTGCTCGGGGGCGACCATTCAGTCACTTACCCGATCGTGCGCGCCGTGAGATGGTTTCACCCGCAGCTCAGCATCCTGCATTTCGACGCCCACCCCGACCTGTACCCGGAGTTCGCGGGCGACCGCTACTCCCATGCGTGTCCCTTCGCGCGCATCATGGAAGAGCGGCTGACCGATCGGCTCGTGCAGGTAGGCATCCGCACGCTGAACGCCGTCCAGCGCGCCCAGGCCGAGCGCTACGGGGTCGAGGTGATCGACATGCGCGCCTGGGTCGCGGGACGGCGCCCCACGCTGCGCGAGCCGGTGTATGTCTCGATAGACATCGACGCGTTCGATCCGGCCTTCGCGCCGGGAGTGTCGCACCGCGAGCCGGGCGGCCTTTCGGTGCGCGAGGTGCTGACGGTGCTGCACGGGTTGAGCGTCCCGCTCGTCGCCGCCGACATCGTGGAGTTCAATCCCGCGAATGACGGCGACCTTGTGCGCGAAGCTTGTGAAAGAGGTCGCTGGGAAAATGACCTAGTTGGGCGGGATCGTCAGGTGGATGACGTCGCCAGGGCGCACGCTGATGGTCTCGCTGACGGGATTCGACCGACCGCCGATCGGGTGCAGCTCGAACCGCAGCTCCGTGCCATAGCCGATCAGCTCCGGCCGCACCATCAGAATGCGCTGCGTCAGCCCCGGCACCGTGCCCAGACGGATGCGCTGGCCGCCGCGGATGAGGAACACGTTCATGTCGAGGAAATTCTGGTTGTCGACGCTCACCGCGACTTCCGCCTGAGGATTGATCGGTGCGACGGCGCCGCGGTGACAGGCCGCGGCGGCGAGCGTGCAGAGCAGGAGCGGAAGCGCGCGCATTCCGTGCTAATCTACACCGCGTCGGCTGGCGCGGGGCCCGGCCGCTCCCTACTTTCCCGACACGCCTCATGATCGACTGGCTCCAGGCTCACCTCGGCATGAGCCCCCAGCTCCAGACGCGGTTGCTCGTTACCGCGGGGACGATCGCCGGACTCTGGCTGGTCCGCCACTTCGTCCTGGGGTTCGTGTACCGCCGGGTGCAGGACCCGTGGGGCCGGTACCGTTGGCGCAAAGGCGTGACCTACGCGTTAGTCGCGGTCGGCGTGATCCTGGTGAGCCAAACGTGGTTCGTCGGAACCGCCGCGCTCACGACCTACCTAGGGCTGGTGTCCGCGGGGCTGGCGATCGCGCTCAAGGAGCCGCTCTCGAACGTCGCCGGCTGGGCGTTCATCATCTGGCGCCGCCCGTTCGAAGTGGGGGACCGCATCCAGATTGGCCCCCACGCGGGGGACGTCATCGACCTGGGCCTGTTCCAGTTCACCCTCAACGAGATCGGCGCGTGGGTGCAGGCGGACCAGTCGAGCGGGCGGATCATCCACGTCCCGAACGGCAAGGTCTTCACCGATCCCGTCGCCAACTACAACAAGGGCTTCCGCTACATCTGGAACGAGGTGCCGGTGGTGGTGACGTTCGAGAGCGACTGGAGAAAAGCGAAGCAGATCCTCGGGAAGATCGCCGTCAAGCACGCGGAGCACCTGACGGCGCAGGCCGAGCAGGAGCTGCTGTCCGCGTCGCAGCAGTACCTCATCAACTACCGCAAGCTGACGCCGATCGTGTACACGAGCGTGGTGGACTACGGCGTGCAGCTGACGATCCGCTACCTGATCGAGCCCCGCAAGCGCCGCGGCACCGAGCACGCGATTTGGGAAGACATTCTCACCGAGTTCGCTGCCGCTCCCGACATCGACCTCGCCTACCACACCACGCGGGGCTTCAAGTACACGGAGGAAGGGAAGCCGGGGCTTCGCGCCCCCTCCGCCGTACCGCTATTGCTCGGACACTTCGTAGTGCGTGACGGTCGGCTCCAGCTCGAGCAGGTAGTCCCGGTCCTCGGGGTAGTAGTGCGCCCGCTCGACGTCGTCGCCTGCGAATGTCCGGATCGCGTCCATTGAATCCCAGAACGAGATGAACAGGAAGTGCGTTTCGCTGCCCACCGTCCGGCGCAGCACCTCGACGCCGCAGTTCCCGGGCGTCGCCCGGCATTCCGTCACGCCCGTCCGGCGCAGGTAGGCGGCGTAGGCGTCGCCTTTCGCGGCCGGGACCGCGCCGTGCCAGAGCCGCGCGATCAGCGGCCGCTTAGATCCGGTCGAGCTCGCTGATCGTGCGCTCATTGCGGACGTTCCCCGTGTTGAGCGTGGACTTCGGCTCGAGCAGGAGCACGTGGGTCTCCTCCGAAGCGATGGGCAGGTGCTCGACCCCCCGCGGGACGATGACGAACTCGCCTTCGTCCACCCACACGTCGCGGTCGCGGAACTTGATCAGGAGCCGGCCTTTCACGACGAGAAACAGCTCGTCCTCCACGTCGTGGTGATGCCACACGAACTCGCCTTGGACCTTGACGAGCTTCACGTAAGAGTCGTTGAGCTCGCCCACGATCTTCGGGCTCCAGTGCTCGCTGAACTGCCGGAATTTCTCGGCCAGGTTCACGCTACGCATGCTCTGAGGCCTCCTGACGGACCGGTCCCGACGTCTCCGCCCGACGGTCCGCCTGTCCGACTGTCCGTCCGATCTTGTGCGAGAACTGGATCCACACGACCGCGCCGAGGATCAACGCCATGGCGAGGAACGTGCGCGCGGTCACCGGCTCGCGGAGGATCAACCAGCCGAGCAGCACGGCGATCACGGGATTCACGTACGCGTACGTCCCCACGATGGTGGGTGAGGCGTGGCGCAGCGCGTAGGTGTAGGCGCTGTAGCCCAGGATCGAGCCGAACACCACGAGATACGCGATCGCGCCGACGCCTTTGGGGGTGAGGTGCCAGCGGCTCCATTCACCGAGCAGCGTGCCCACGAGGGCGATCGCGGCGCCGCCCGCGACCATCTGGATCGCCGCCCCGACGTAGGGGCTCGTCTCCGTACGATGGCGTTTGCTGTACACCGAGCCGAGCGACCACGAGGCGCTCGCGCAGGTGAGGGCGATCGGTCCGCGCAGATCGGCCCGCAGGATCTCGGCGGGGCTCGCACCCACCAGGAGGGCGGTGCCGAGGAACCCGAGCAGCAGCCCGGTCACGACACGCCAGTTCAAGTCGCCCGAGCCGCCCGGGATGATCGCGTCGAAGAACGCCATCCACAGCGCGACCGTCACGACGAAAATGCTGGCGACGCCGGACGCGGTGTACTGCTCGGCCCAGACGACGAACGCGTTGCCGCCCGCGAGCAGCAGGACGCCCACGATCGCCTGGGTCCGCCAGTCGACCAACCGTTTCGGGAGCGCGTCGCCGAGCGCCAGCACCACGGTGAGCAGCAGCAGGCCGGCGATGAGGAACCGCAGTCCGGCGAACAGGAAGGGGGGCAGGACCCCGACGCCGACGCGGATCGCGAGGTAGGTCGACCCCCAGAACACGCAGACGACGAGATAGGCGACGAGCGCCTTGCCGCGCAACCCGGCCATCAGTCGAGCTCCGTGGGGACGAACCCCGGTTTTTCGAACACCGTGCCGAGCACGATTGTGGTCCGCGTGCTCATCTCCACCGTCGGCGACGGCCCGCGCAGATCGCGCAGCAGATCCTGGAGGCGCTCGAGATCGGGAGCGGCCACCTTGAGGACGTAACAGTCTTCCCCTGCGACGTGGTGACACTCCAAGACGCCGGGATGCTTTTCCATCTCGCGCATCCGCGGCTCATCGCCGACGTAATCGGAGTTGGCGTAGCGCACCGCGACGAACGCGGTGACCGGGAATCCCGCCTTGACGCGATCGACGCGCGCGCCGTACCCGGTGATGTAGCCTGCTTCCTCCAGTCGCTTCACCCGCTCCATCACCGCGGGTCGCGACAGCCCCACGTCATCGGCAAGGGCCTGGTAACTCGAGCGCCCGTCGGTCGCGAGCAGCCGCAGGATCTTCCGGTCGACGGCGTCCAGCTCGGTCTTGTGCGCCATTTCGGAGCCCCGGTACCTTGGTTACCTACTAGAAGTAGACGTTCGTGATGGTTTTTGAACGTATCATAAGGATACCAGGTTCCCAACCTACGAACTATCCGATAATGTCCTTTGATGGAGACAGTGTGAGCCGCTACTATTCGGCCATGTCGGGCCTACCCAATCCCGCTGCACGGCTGCGCGCGCTCGTCCGGACCTTTCCATCGGCCCTCGTCGGCTACTCGGGCGGGGTCGACTCGGCCCTCCTGGCGGTCGTGCTCCGGCAGGAGCTGGGGCCTGACCGGATGGTGGCCGGGGTGGGCCGGAGCGGCTCCTACCCGACCGCTCAGTGGGCCACGGCGCAGGCGGTGGCGCAGCGCTTCGATGTTCCGCTGGTCGAGCTCGACACGCACGAGCTCGACGATCCCGACTATCTCGCGAATCCAACGAACCGGTGCTTCTTCTGCAAGACCGAGCTGTGGCGCCGGCTCGTCCCGGAGGCGCGGGGGCGCGGGCTCGCCATCGTGTGCGACGGCACGAACGCGGACGACCTGCGCGAGCATCGCCCCGGGTACGCTGCGGGGCAGGCGGCGGGCGTGCGTTCGCCGCTCGCGGAGGCGGGGCTCACGAAGGCGGATGTCCGGCAAGCCGCGCGCGACCTCGGGCTTCCGGTATGGGACGCGCCGGCGGCGCCATGCCTTTCGAGCCGCGTGGCCTATGGCATCGCGATCACGTCTCACCGCCTCGCGCAGGTGGAGCGCGCGGAGGCGTACCTGCGCGAGCTGGGCGTGACGGGTGATCTGCGGGTGCGCCACCACGGCGACCGGGGGGGGGCGCGCATCGAGGTCGAGCCGCGGTGGGTTCCCTGGGTTACCGAGCGGTTGACGGCAGTCAGGGAGCGCCTCACGGCCCTGGGTTTCGCGGCGGTCGAAGTCGATCCCCGCGGCTACCGCCGCGGCAGTCTCCTCGCCGAGCGCGCCGAGCGCGCGTGAGGCTCTTCGTTGCCCTGAATCTTCCTCCACCGGTACGCGAGGCGCTGTGGACGGCCACGGCGCCGTTGCGCGACCGGGACCTGCCCGTGACGTGGGTCCGCGGGGAGGCCGTCCATCTGACGCTCAAGTTTCTGGGTGACGTGGCGGATGAGCGGGAGCCGGAGCTCGCGGCGGCGCTCACGAGCGCCGCGGCGGGGGCGCGTACTCTGTCGCTCGCGCTCGGCGGGTTCGGGGTGTTTCCCGACTTCCGGCGGCCCCGCGTCGTGTGGGTGGGCATCGCGCCGGAGCCGGGGCTCGAGATCCTGCAACACCGCGTGGAGCAGGAATTCGCGCCGCTCGGGTTTGCCTCGGAAGCGCGGCCCTTCCGCCCCCACGTCACGCTGGGGCGCGCGGCGCGGGACGCCCGGCCCCCCGCCTTCACCGGCCTCGAGGAGGCGCTGAGCCGGCTCGCATTCGCCGAGACAGCGCTCGTGAGCGCGCTCGATCTGATGCAGAGCACGCTCCAATCCGGAGGTGCGGTGTATCACGTGAGGCACAGTGAACGGCTGCCTTAAGGGACTGCTTCGGCTCGCGTTCATCGCCGTCGCCTTCGTGGTGGCGCTGACGGCGTGGTGGTTCCGGGAGCCGATCATGCGCCGGGCCGCGCACGTGTTCGGACTGCACTCCACCCAGCTCCCGCCCGTGGCGGACACCGGAGTCGGTGCTCCGACGCCCAAGGCGCTGCACAGTACGCAAACCAAAGTCGATCGCCTCAAGCGGGCGACCGGACCGGATTCGGTCGTGCTCTCGGCCAATGAAGTGGCGTCTCTCATCGGCAGCTCGATGGACTGGTCCGTGCGCAAGAGCTTCGACTCGTTGCGGGTCGAGCTGTCGGAAGGGTCGCTGGCCGTTCACTGCCGGCTCGACACGCGGGTGATTCCGCCGGACGCGCTGGGGCCCGTCGCCGGGTTCCTGAGCCCGAGGGAGCCGCTGCGGATCGCCGGCCCCTTGCGGATCGAGCGGCCGGGGCTGGCCCGCTTCACGGTCCAGGAGCTGAGCCTGCGCGGCATCCCGTTTCCCCCGCCCGTGGTGCGGCAGCTGGCGCAACGCGTAGCGGGGGCGGACTCGACCGGCGCGGTCCCCTTGCGCGTGTCCCCGGGGTTTGCCGACGTCCGCATCCACCCCACCGCCGTCGTGCTGTATCGCCTGAAGCGGAGCGAGCCGTGAGCCGACGCGTCCTGGTCGTCGATGACGAGAAGGGCATCCGCGAGGCGCTGACGCAGGTGCTCGAATACGAGGAGATCGACGTGCAGGCGTGCGCCTCGGGATCTGAGGCGCTGCAGCGCTACCCCGAGTTCCGGCCCCATCTCGTCTTTCTGGACGTGAAGATGCAGGGCATGGACGGGCTCGAGACATTGCGGAACCTGCGCGTGCTCGACCCGCACGCGCAGGTCGTGATGATTTCCGGTCATGGAACGATCCAGACCGCGGTCGAGGCGACCCAGCTCGGCGCGTACGATTTCCTGGAGAAGCCCCTCGATACCGACCGCATCCTGCTCACGCTGCGCAACGCCCTGCAACACGTCGACCTCGCCAGCGAGAACGTCCGGCTCAAGGCCGAGGTGCACGCGCAGTACGAGATCGTCGGCACGAGCCGGGCGGTGAAGCAGGTGATCGAGCGCATCGAGAAGGTCGCGCCGACCGCCGCGCGCGTGCTCATCACCGGGGAGAACGGTACCGGAAAGGAGCTCGTGGCCCGCGCCATCCACGCGCTTTCCCCGCGCGCGCGCGGGCCGTTCGTGGAAGTGAACTGCGCCGCGATCCCGACCGAGCTGATCGAAAGCGAGCTGTTCGGACACATGAAGGGGAGCTTCACCGGCGCGTTCGCCGATCGCGTGGGAAAGTTCGAGCTGGCGGACGGCGGCACGCTGTTTCTCGACGAGATCGGGGACATGAGCCTGTCGGCGCAGGCCAAGGTGCTGCGCGCGCTCGAGGAGGGAGTGATCTCCCGTGTCGGGTCGGGGAAGACGCTGGAGGTGGACGTGCGGGTCGTGGCCGCCACCAACAAGGACTTGCAGGCGGAGATCGCGGCGGGGCGGTTCCGCGAGGACTTGCTCTACCGGCTCAACGTCGTGCCGATCGAGGTGCCGCCGCTGCGCGCGCGGCGCGCCGACGTCGCGCAACTCGTCGCGCACTTCGTGAGCCAGATGACCCGGAGCGGCGGGCTTCCCGCCAAGCCGTTCGACGCGGAGGCCGTGCAGCACCTCGCCGCGCGCGACTGGCCGGGCAACATCCGGGAGCTGCGGAACGCGATCGAGCGCCTCCTCATCCTCGCTACGGGGCCGGCGGTGACGGCGCAGGATGTAGAGCGGATAGCCGGGCTGGGGGCGGTGGACGCGGGGCGGGGCACGAGCCCCGCCGATCTCGCCGGGGCGCCGTGGATGCGCGCGGCCACCTTCGAGGAGTTCAAGCAGGTGGCGGAGCGGACCTACATTCTCGCGAAGCTGAAGGAAAACGACTGGAATGTGTCCGTGACCGCACGCACATTGGATATGCCGCGCAGCAATCTCTACAAGAAGATCGAGCGCTACGGGCTGGCCCGGGAGGCGTAGTGGCGGACATCGAGAAGGACCGTGACTGGGACAAAGAGATGGCCGAGGTCGACCGCCTCCTCAAGAAGCTGCCGGCGGCCGACCCGACGCTCGGTCGACCGAGCGGTGGCGAACGGACCGTCCGCAAGCCGGCCGCCCTGCCCGGCGGGGGATGGAGCGGCGGCGCGGCGGCGCCGAATGCGCGCGATCGGATCGGGACGTGGGCGAAGGTGGCCCTCGGGGTGCTGGTCGGCATCGGGATCGCCCCGGGCGTCTGGCCGTATTCGCACGGCTGCGGCGTGCGCCTGATCTTCTACCTGCTCGGCGTGACCACGGTGATCGCCGCGGGGTTGTGGGCGAGCATTTCGTCCTGGAAGCGACGCCTCGGCTTTGCCCACGTGGTCGCGCAGATCCTCATCGTCTGGGGGATTCTCCTCATGACGCGGGAAGTCTTGCCGCGCGTCGGGGCCAACGCGGCAGCCCTGTGGCTGTGCCCCGATGTGCCGCTGCCGCGCTGACACCCAAGACCCAACACCTAACACCCAGCACCTGACATGCCTGAGAACTTCAAGAACTTCATCGCCGGCGAGTGGGTCGCCCCGCGGACCGGGGCGTACTTCGAAAACCGTAACCCCGCGGACTGGGACGACCTGATCGGTTGTTTCCCGCGCTCGGGCGCGGACGAGGTGACCCGGGCCGTCGCGTCGGCGAAGCGGGGGTTCGCGCAGTGGTCCCAGACCCCCGCGCCGATCCGCGGCGAGGTGCTGCACCGCGTCGGCGATCTGCTCGTTCAGCGAAAGGAAGCGATCGCGCGCGCCATGACGCGCGAGATGGGGAAGGTTCTGCCGGAGACCCGGGGTGACGTGCAGGAGGGGATCGACACCGCGCATTACGCCCACACGGAGGGCCGGCGGCTGTTCGGTCGCACCGTGCCTTCGGAGCTGCGCAACAAATGGGCGATGAGCTTCCGCCGGCCGATCGGCGTCGCGGGACTCATCACCCCGTTCAACTTCCCGCTCGCGATCCCGACGTGGAAGATGTTCCCCGCGCTGTTGTGCGGGAACGCGGTGATCTTCAAGCCGGCCGAGGACGTGCCCCACACCGCGCACCTGCTGGTGGAGATCCTGCTCGAGGCGGGGCTGCCGCCCGAGGTCGTGCAGCTGGTGCACGGGGAAGGCTCGGTCGTCGGCAAGGCGATGGTGGAGCATCCCGAGGTCCCCGTCGTCTCGTTCACCGGGTCGACCGAGACGGGGTCGGTCATCGGCACGACGTGCGGCCGGATGCACAAGCGCCTCTCGCTCGAGATGGGCGGTAAGAACGCCATGATCGTGATGGACGACGCGGATCTGGACCTCGCGCTCGACGGCGTGCTGTGGGGGGCCTTCGGCACCACTGGGCAGCGCTGCACCGCCACGAGCCGGCTGGTCGTGCACGAGCGGGTGCACGACACGCTGGTCAAGATGCTGTGCGATCGGGCGGAGCGGCTGCGCCTCGGTGCCGGGCTGGACGCCCAGACAGACGTCGGACCCCTCATCAACGAAGCGGCTCGCAAGAAGGTCGAGTACTACGTGGGCGTGGGGCGGGACGAGGGCGCCCAGGTGCTGATCGGTGGTGAGCGGCCGACAGGAAAGGGGCTCGAGCGCGGGTGGTTCTACAAGCCCACCGTGCTCGCCGGGGTCCGGGCCGGGATGCGCGTGGAGCAGGAGGAGATCTTCGGCCCGGTGCTCGCGGTGATCAAGGTGGGCTCGCTCGACGAGGCGATCGGCGTGAACAACGATGTGCGGTACGGGCTCTCGAGCTCGCTCTACACACGGGACGTGAACGCTTCCTTCCGGGCGATGCACGAGCTCGACACCGGCATCACCTACGTGAACGCGCCAACGATCGGGGCGGAGGCCCACCTGCCGTTCGGCGGTGTGAAACAGACCGGCAACGGGCACCGCGAGGGCGGGTGGGAGGTCTACGATTTCTACTCGGAGACCAAGGTGATCTACGTGGACTTCTCCGGGAAGCTGCAGCGGGCGCAGATCGACACCGAGGCGTGACGCCCCGCGACGAATTGGACCGCCCTGCAATGGGACGGTGATGCCGCTCACGCCGGCTGCATTAGCGTGCGGCCGGTGGATCACGAATCGTTGCTCATCGTCCTCTCGACCGGTGGCTCGCCGCTCGACGGATCGGCGCTCAGCGCGCTGGCGGATGTCCGAGTGGCGTGGGTCCGCGTCGAGCGCGAGGGCGAGGCCGCGTGCCTCGCGGCCCGGGTGTTGCATGGCGATCCCCCCGACGATTTCCGGGACCGGGTTCGCCGCTGGGCGGGGGCACGCGGATGGGCAGTGACTGTTGCTTCTGGCGGACGGCTTGGCTAACGTAAAAGCCATGCATCACTTGGGGGCCCCTCGGCCGGGTACGGGCGCGCGCGCTACGCCGGTTCCCTTCGCCCCCCCTCAGCGGCGCTCCCGGCTCGCGCGGTGGTTCGACAATTGGATGCGCTCGCTGGGCATGGCGCTGGTGCTGTTCCTCATCATCCGCACGTTCCTGGTCGAAGCGTTTCAGATTCCCTCCGGCAGCATGGAGCGGACGCTGCTCGCGGGCGACTTCCTGTTCGTCAACAAGGCCGTCTACGGCGCGCAAATCCCCGGCACCCACGCGCGGCTTCCCGGATTCGAATCGCCGCGGCGCGGCGACGTCATCGTGTTCGCGTACCCGAAGAACCCCGAGCTCAACTACGTGAAGCGGGTGATCGGGGCCCCGGGGGACACGGTGGAAATGCGCAGCGGCGACGTGCGGGTGAACGGCCGGCGGCTGGTGGAGCCCTATGTCCAGCGGGTGGACCCTCGGGACGTGTACGATCCGGAGTTCAACTGGCAACGGGACTATCTGCTCGGCGGCCCGGGGCTGGTCCGTGACTATCACCCGACCCGGGACACCTGGGGTCCCCTGGCCGTCCCGGCCGGCAAGTACTTCGTGCTGGGCGACAACCGCGACAACTCCGCGGATTCGCGGTACTGGGGCTTCGTGGACGCGGCCGCGGTCAAGGGACGGCCGCTCGTCGTGTATTTCAGCTACGACCGGGAGACGCGGGATGCGCTTCCTTGGCTGACCGATATTCGCTGGCACCGGCTCGGGTCGATTATCCGGTAAGAGCCGGCGCCTGGAGTCCGGAGTCCCGTGCGGCGGCGTCGTGCGCGCCTGGAGGGGTGACTCGGTCATGCAACTGAACACGGCGAAACGAGCCTCGTTCGACGAGGGATCGCTCGACCAGTACCTGCGGGAGATCAGCCAGTATCCGTTGATCACCCGCGAGGAGGAGGTGACGCTGGCCCAGCGGATCAAGCAGAGCGACGCGGAGGCGCTGGACAAGCTGGTGCGCTCGAACCTCCGGTTCGTCGTCTCCGTGGCCAAGAAATACCAGAACCAGGGAGTATCGCTCTCGGACTTGATCAACGAGGGCAACCTCGGCCTGATCCGGGCCGCCCACAAGTTCGACGAGACCAAGGGCATCAAGTTCATCTCGTACGCCGTCTGGTGGATCCGGCAGGCGATCCTCCAGGCGCTGGCCGAGCAGTCGCGCATCGTGCGCGTCCCGCTGAACCGGGCGGGCACGCTGCACCGGATCGGCAAGCGCTCCGCGTCACTCCTGCAAGAGCTCGGCCGCGAGCCGACGGTGGAAGAGATCGCTGAGGGGATGGACATCTCCGAGGAAGAGGTGGCGAAGACGCTGTCCATCTCGCAGGCCCACCTCTCGCTCGATGCTCCCCTCACCCCCGGCGAGGACAACAAGCTCCTCGACTATCTCCCGGACACGACGAACCCCGGTCCCGACGACGAGATCTTCGAGCACGCCCTCACCGAATCCATCGAGGAAGTGCTGGCGACTCTCAAGGAGCGCGAGGCGAAGATCCTGCGGCTGTATTTCGGGCTCGAGGGCCAGGAGCCGATGACGCTCGAGGAGATCGGCTCGCTGCTCGGCATCACCCGGGAGCGCGTGCGGCAGATCAAGGAGAAGGCGCTGGCGCGCCTCCGTCACGTCTCGAGAGCCAGGGCGCTGGAAAGCTTCCTGTTCTAGGTCCGGGGCGGGTACATTACCGCCCTATGGCCGGCTTAGCCTCGTTCGACATCTCCACCGGTGCCGACCTCCAAGAGGTCGACAACGCGGTGAATCAAGCCACCAAAGAGGTGGCTCAGCGCTACGACTTCAAGGGCTCGAAGGCCTCGATCGCGTTCGACCGCGCCAAGGCCGTTCTCACGCTCGTCGCCGACGATGACTTCAAGATGAAGGCCCTGTTCGACGTGCTGCAGTCGAAGCTCATCAAACGCAACGTGCCGGTGAAGAACCTCGAGCTCGGATCGGTCACGCCGGCGGCGAACGACACCGTGCGCCGGGAGATCACCCTCACCCAGGGCATCCCGCAAGAGAAGGCGAAAGCCATCGTCAAGGCGATCAAGGACCGGAAGTTCAAGAAGGCCCAGGCCTCGATCCAGGGGACCGAGATCCGCGTGCAGTCGCCCTCGAAGGACGAGCTCCAGGAGGTCATGGCGTTCCTGCGCACGCAGGATTGGGGCATCGAGCTCAAGTTCGGGAATTACCGGGGATGAAACTCGGCGTCATCTCCCTCGGCTGCGACAAGGCGACCGTCGACTCCGAGCGGCTGGTCGGCCAGCTGGTGGGCCACGGTGCCGTCGTGACGCCGAACCTGCCGGACGCCGATGTGATCCTCGTGAATACCTGCGGCTTCATCGACGCCGCCAAGCAGGAGTCGATCGACGCCATCCTGTCCGCCGCAAGCCTCAAGGCGCAGGGCGACGTGAAGGCGGTCGTGGCTGTCGGCTGTCTGGTGCAGCGCTACAAGCAGGAGCTCCAACGAGAGATCCCCGAGGTGGATCTCTTCCTCGGTTTCTCCGACCTCCACCACCTGGTACCCGAGCTGGCGAGTCGGGGGCTCATCGCCGATCCCGTCGCCGGGCATCCCGGAGTGCGCCAGTTCCTCGGCACCGAGGCGCACGTCCGCTACCTGAAGATCTCCGAGGGTTGCGACCACACGTGCGCGTTCTGTGCCATCCCGCTGATGCGCGGGAAGCACCGCTCCGAGCCGGTCGAGCGCCTCGTGCGTGAAGCGCAGGCGCTCGAGGCGCAGGGCGCGCAAGAGATCAACCTCGTGGCCCAGGATCTGGGCCACTACGGCCGAGACCTGGGACTGGGCGGACCCAAGCTCCCCGACCTGCTCGAGGCGCTGCTCGCCGAGACATCCGTGCCCTGGTATCGCCTGTTGTACGTCTACTCGGCGGGTCTCACCGAGCGGCTGGTCGAGGTCGTGGCGCGAAGCCCGCGGATCGTGCCGTACCTCGACATCCCGATTCAGCACGCCGCCGACCGGATGCTCGAGCGGATGCGCCGGCCCGAGCGCCAGGGCACGCTGCGGGACAAGCTCGGCTGGCTGCGGCGGGCAATCCCGGACCTCGCGATCCGCACGACCTGCCTCGTGGGCTTTCCCGGCGAAACGGACGACGATTTCCGGGAGCTGTTGACATTCCTGGAGGAGGCGCAGTTCGACCGGCTCGGCGCCTTCTCCTACTCGCCCCAGGACGGCACGCGCGCCACGCAGCACCCGGACGACGTCCCCGACGCCGTGAAGCGGGAGCGTCTCGAGGAGCTGCTCGAGGTGCAGCGCGCGATCTCCGCCGAGCGTCTCGCGCGGTTTGTGGGGCGGGAAGTCCGGGTGCTGGTGGACCGTGTGGCCGACCCCGACGGGGGGGACGCGGGGGAGGGGGGAGGCGCCACGCACGTGGGGCGCGTGGCGTGGCAGGCGGACGACGTGGACGGTGTCACGTACTTGGAGCGGGGCGGCTGGGCCGAGGCCGGAAGCTTCGTGCGGGCCCGGCTTATGGGGAGTGAGGACTACGACTTCCGGGCGGTCGCCCTGACGTGAGCCGCTCGCAGGAGCTCTTCGAGCGGGCGAAAGCAGTGCTGCCGGGCGGGGTGAATTCGCCGGTGCGGGCGTTCCGAGCGGTGGGTGGAACGCCCTTTTTCGTGGCCCGAGCAGCCGGGGCGCGGCTCACCGACGTGGACGGTCGGACGTACCTCGATTACGTCTGCTCGTGGGGCCCGCTGATCCTGGGACACGCGCACCCGGCGGTGCTCGACGCGATCCGCGCGGCGGCGGCCGCGGGCTGGACCTACGGCGCGCCGTGCGAGGCGGAGGTCGAGCTCGCCGAACGGGTGCGGCGGCGGATGCCGGCGGTCGAGATGGTGCGCTTCGTGAATTCGGGCACCGAAGCGACGATGGCCGCCGTGCGGGTCGCGCGCGCGGCGACCAAGCGCAACGTCCTCCTCAAGTTTGCGGGCTGCTACCACGGCCACGCCGACAGCTTCCTGGTGAAGGCAGGGAGCGGCGTCGCGACGCTGGGCCTCCCCGACAGCCCGGGCGTGCCGGGCGCGCTGGCCGAGCTGACCGTCACGGTGCCGTTCAACGACGCGGGCGCGGTGCAGGATCTCTTCCGCCGGCGCGGTGACGAGCTCGCGGCGGTGATCGTCGAGCCGTACGTGGGGAACGCCGGATTCATTGCGCCCGAGGCGGGCTTCCACGACACGCTGCGAGCGCTGTGCGATCGCCATGGAGCGCTGCTGATTTTCGACGAAGTGATGACGGGGTTCCGCGTCGCGGCCGGCGGGGCACAGGAGCGGCTGCGGGTGCGGGCCGATCTCACCACACTCGGCAAGATCATCGGCGGCGGGATGCCGGTGGGAGCGTACGGGGGGCGCGCGGACCTGATGCGGCTCGTCGCGCCCGAGGGGCCGGTCTACCAGGCTGGCACGCTTGCGGGAAATCCGGTGGCCATGGCCGCCGGCCTCGCCACGGTGCGTGAGACGGAGCGGCCGGGGTTCTACGAGGCGCTCGAGCGGCGAACCGCGCGGCTGGTCGCGGGTATAGGGGACGCCGCGCGCCGGCACGGGGTCACGGTCACGACGGCGCACGCGGGCTCGATGTGGGGGATGTACTTCGCGCCCGGGCCGGTCCGCAACTTCGCCGAGGCGAAAGCCGCGGACACCGCCCTCTTCGCGCGCTGGCACCGGGCCGCGCTGGCGCGCGGCGTATTCCTCGCGCCCTCGGCGTTCGAGGCGGGATTCGTCTCCAGCGCGCATACCGATGCCGACATCGACTCCACTATCACACAGCTCGACGCGGCGCTGGGCGAAGCGCGGGCTCGCTAGCGCGCTCGCCCTCGCCGGGGCCTGTGGCCGGCCGCAACCCTCCCGTCTCACGCCCGGGGCCGAGCCGGAGCTGCGCGTCGGCCTCGTCGCCGGTGCGCCCAGCGTCACGCTGGGGGGCGATGGCGAGCTGTTCGTCACCGACGACGCGAACGGGGAGCCGATCGGGTCGATCCCGCCGGGTACGGCATGGACGGTGGTGATCGACACGCCGGGCGTCAGGCTCGTGAAGCCGGACGGCTCCCGCGGCGAGCGGCGTGGCGGCATCTCGGCGGTGAACGTCACGGAGAACCGCTTCGCCATGGCGAACGGCCGGCGGTATCGCGGGCGGTTGAACGTGCTGCGCGATCCGTCGGGACTCACCTTGATGAACCGGGTGCCGGTGGAGAGCTACCTCGCGGGCGTGATCGGCGGGGAAATGGGGCCCCGTCGAGCCGACGAACGCCAGGCGATGCTCGCGCAAGCCGTGGTGTCGCGGACGTTCGCGCTCAAGAATCGGGGCCGCTGGGAACCGCAGGGCTTCGACGCCTGGGCCGATGTCCGGGACCAGGTCTACACCGGGATCGCGGGGGAGACGGCCGAGGTATGGGGCGCCCTGCGCGCCACGCGCGGGGAGGTGCTCCGCTATCGCGGCGACCTGATCTACTCCTACTTCCACTCGACCTGTGGGTTCTCGACCGCCGGCGCGGACGAGGCCTTCAAGACGGCCCAGAGCCAGCCCTACCTGCGACCGATCTCGGACGCGTCCGGCGGCGGCCACTACTACTGCGAGCTCTCCCCGCGGTTTCGCTGGCGCGAGGAATGGGATGGCGCGAAGCTGCGCGCTATATTGTCGCGGACGCTTCCCGCGATGATGAACGCGGGCGGGGGCGGGCTGCAACGCATCACGGATATCGCGGTAACCCGCACCACGGCCTCGGGCCGGGTCGGCGAGCTGCGCATCGCGTTCGAGCACGGTGACGTACGGGTGCCCGGCCCCGAGGTGCGCGCGGTGCTGCGACCGCAGCCCGATCAGCTGCTCGGCAGCACGTCCTTCGAGCTCTCCGTGACGAAGGACGCCGGCCAGGTCACCCGGCTCGTCGCGGCGGGCTCGGGATGGGGCCACGGTGTCGGGTTCTGTCAGTGGGGCGCGGTGGGCCGGGCGCGCGCAGGTCAGGACTACCGCACGATTGTCACCACCTACTTTCCGGGGACCAATGTTGAGCGCCTCTACTAGAGCCGCCGGACGGTCGGACGGTCGGACGGTCGGACTGTGGCTCCCGCTTGCGGTGCTGCTCTCCGTCAGTCCGACGGTCCGACTGTCCGCTCAGGGTCTGTTCTCGCAGTTCTCCTACGACAACCTGAAACCGAGTGCCCTTCAGGTCGATCTCGGCCCGGTGGGCGGAAACAACATCCGCGGGACGCTCACCGGCGGCCTGCGGCTCGATTACGGGTTCATTGCGCCGCACGTGCGCGTGCTGCTCGGGCTCTCCTATTACAAGGCCGATTTCAGCTCCGCGGCACGGGCGCGTTTCGAGCAACGGCTCAGGAGCGTCGTGATCGATCCGTCGGCGGACGACACGATCCGCCTGGGCCGCATCACGTGGAGCGACGTCACCGGGGACGTCGACTTGCAGTACGTCCTCCAGGGTCGTGCGGTGACGACCTATCTGGGGATCGGGCTCGGTGCGCACGTCCGGCACGGCAGTGGACCGGCCATCAACGGCACCTTCGTGCAGGACGCGCTGAACTCGGTCACGGCGGGCCTGAACGGCACGATCGGTGCCGAGGTCGGCGCCAAGCGCTGGCGGTTCACCCTCGAGGCCCGCGGCGTGCTCTCGAGCGGCGTCTCGACCGCCTCGCTGCGCAGCGGGGTGATGTACCGCTGGGCGGGGACGAGAGACAAGGGACGGGGGACGGGGAAGTGAGCGACCCGGTCCGCGTCGCGGTGATCGGCGCGGGCGCCATTGCACAGGTGGCGCACCTCCCGGTCCTGCGGCGCCTACCGGGGGTGGAGGTCGCCGCGATCTGCGACTCGGACCTCGGTAAGGCCCAGGCGCTGGCGGGGCGCTTCGAGGTCAAGGAAACCTTCGACGACATCGAGGAAGTGCTCAAGTACGCCCGTCCCACCGCGGTCGCCATCTGCACTCCGAATCACCTGCACGAGATCCACATCGTCTCCGCCCTCGCGGCCGGCGCGCATGTGCTGTGCGAGCGGCCGCTCGCGCTCACGCTCGCCGGGGTGGAGCGGGTGCTCCAGGCGAGCGAGAAATACGGCCGGCGAGTGATGGTCGGAATGAACCACCGCTTTCGGTCCGACGTGCAGGCGGTGCGGGGCTTCCTGGCGGGCGGGGACATCGATCCGCTGCGGCTGGTACACCTTCCAGCCGAGCCGCAACCTGGTGGCGTGGCGGCTGCGGCGCCAGGAGGCCGGCGGCGGCGCCTTCCTCGACCTCGGACTACAGCTCCTCGACCTCGGGCTCTGGCTCGCGGGGTGGCCGGCGGCCAAACGCATCGCGGCGCACACGATGGGGCAGGGGAAGGACAGCGTGGAGGACATGGCGACGGCGCTGGTGGTCTGCGAGAACGGCGTGTCGCTCTCGATCGACGTGAGCTGGCGTCACATGGGTGAGGCCGAGCGCTTCTGGTTCGACCTGGTCGGAACCAAGGGTTCGGCCAGGGTCCAGCCGTTGCGCGTGTTCAAGGAGATGCACGGGTCGATCAGCGACGTGACGCCCACCGGGGCGAGCGGTCGCGAGACGCCGTTCGCGCAGTCCTACCGCGCCGAGTGGACGTATTTCCTCGCCGTGATGAAGGGAGATGTGAATGCCCCGCCGCCGCGCGACCAGCTCGCTTTGCACCGTGTGCTGGATGCCATCTATCGCTCGGCCGACGAAGGGCGCGACGTGCTCCTGTGACGAGCCCGACCCGGCAGGCAGGGACCCTCGTCGCGTTGGGCGCCGTTCTCCTCGCTGCCAGCTATCCTCCGTTCCGACTCCCAGTCTTGAGCTTTCTCGCCGTCGCGCCGGCGGTCGTCCTGCTGCGCCGGTTCGACGACGAGCGCGATCTGCGCGGCGCGTTGCGCTGGGGGTTCTGGTACGGCGTCGTGACGCAGGGCGCCGTGCTGTACTGGCTGGTGGTCGCGCTGTGGCACTTCACGCCGCTGTCGGCACTCGGCTACCTCGCCACGATCGCGATCTACGGTCTGTGGTACGCCCTGATGTTCCGGTTCGTCGTCGCACTGCGGGTGCGACTGCCGCGGGCTCCGCTGTGGATCGTGTTTCCGGTCGCCTGGACCACGGTCGAATGGGTCGTCGGCCATCAGGGGGACATCCGCTTTCCCTGGCTTGGGCTGGGCACGTCGCTCGCCGATGCGCCCATGCTGGTGCAGTGGGCCGACCTCGCGGGCGCCCGCGGGGTGACCCTGTGGCTGGTGTGGTGCAACGTGATGCTCGTCGAAGCGCTGCTCGGGAGCAGGGAGCAGGGAGCGGGGAGTGGGACGCTCCGGTGGCGACCCGCAGCAGCGATGCTCGCGAGTATCGTCTGCGCCGGGGCGTACGGTGTGTGGCGCGAGCAGACGCTCCCGATCCGCGAGCTCGGCACCGTCGGACTCATCCAGCCGAACGAGGGCTTCCGGGAAAAATGGGACCCCGGCCACGCCGACAGCGTAGTGGCGAAGCTCGTGACCATGTCCAGGGCGCTTGAGGCTCGCGGACCTCTCGATTTGCTGCTGTGGCCCGAGGCCGCCATTCCCGGGTGGTTGGCAGAGATGCCTGGGTGGGACGCGAAGTTCGCCGCGCTGGCGCGTGAGGGCCGCATCCCGATTCTCACGGGCGGCATCCACGCGGTGAGTGCCGATGTCTACTACAACGCCGCGTTTTTCTACGACTCGGCGGGCCAGTGGCGCCTCTATCCGGTGTACGGCAAGCACTATCTCGTGCCCGTCGTTGAGCGCGTTCCGTTCGTTCCCGTTCGGCTGTTCCGGAGCGTGCCGGGACTGCGGCAGTGGGCGGGCGGGTTTTCCCCGGGGCCCACGCTCCCGCTGTACGAGACCAAGATGGGTCGCTTCGGCGTCGTCATCTGCTACGAATCCGCGTTCGAAGAGCTCGCTCGTGCCTACCGTCGCGCGGGCGCCGATTTCCTCGTGAATATCACGAACGACGCGTGGTACGGCCGGACCGCCGGCCCGTACCAGCACGCGAGCCACCTCGTCCTGCGAGCCATCGAGACCCGCACCGGAATCGCACGGGCGGCGAACGACGGCATTTCCGAGTTCGTCGATCCGCTGGGGCAGACCTACGCGGCCACGGGTCTCGAGGTGGAGGCAACCGTGGCTGACCGGCTGCGCACCAGCGACGTGATTCCGCTCTATGTGCGGCTGGGTGATTGGGTGGGGACGCTGTGTGTGCTCGCCACCTTGGGGTTTGCCGGCGTGCTGGCGCTGCAGCATTGGAAGCGGAGTGCCTAACAATGCGGAGTGCGGAATGCGGAATGCGGAGTTGATCGAACCACGGTCGTGCACGGCGGTCAGCATCCGGGATCGAACCTGGCTCGATAAATTCCGCACTCCGCATTCCACATTCTGCACTGGGGTGGGGGTGGCGGAGTGGTGAGGGTGGGCGTCGACGTCGGCGGGACCTTCACCGATCTCGTCGCCCTCGCGGAAGACGGGACGATCGAAGTCCGGAAGGTCGTGACGACGCCGGACGATCCGACGGTCGGGCTGTTTAAGGCGCTGGACGCGTCCCCCCTCCCGATCGACGTCCTGATTCACGGTACCACGATCGCTACGAACGCCCTTCTCGAGCGGCGCGGTGCCCGCATCGCGCTTGTGACGACGAAGGGCTTCGAAGACCTCCTATGGCTGCGGCGCCAGGACCGGGCGGCGCTGTACGACCTCGGCCGCGACCACCCGCCGCCGCTGGTCGCACGGTCCGACGTCGTGGCGGTCGCCGAGCGGACCGGCCCCGCGGGGGTGCTCGAGCCGCTCGGCCAGGACGAGGTCGTGCGGGTGGTCGCCGCAGTGCGAGCGCTTGCGCCCCCTCCCGAAGCGCTGGCCGTCGCGTTGCTGTTCGCCTTCCGCCACGCAGAGCACGAGCGCCGCCTCGTCGCGGCGCTGCGCGACGCGCTTCCCGACATCCCCATCGCCGCGAGCCACGAGGTGCTTCCCGTGTTCCGGGAGTTCGAGCGG
>Ga0209761_1000634_pt1 | contig 21844 bp, 22 predicted proteins | sample GraSoi013_1_40cm_4_FD_185818 | JGI IMG/M metagenome (GOLD analysis project Ga0209761, IMG submission 185818) | Grasslands soil microbial communities from the Angelo Coastal Reserve, California, USA - Sample 09_25_2013_1_40cm (SPAdes) (version 2) | ecosystem: Environmental > Terrestrial > Soil >...
CCCGCGCCGCAGATCACGCCGCGGAAGTGGTCTAGCCGATACGGTTTCAGGTCTTCGTCCGCGTCCAGTAGGAACTCGAGGAGTGTCGGCACGACGCTGACGCAGGTGACGCCTTCGTCGTGGATCCGCCTCCAGAAGACAGATGATTTGAACTTCCGGTTCAGGACGGCCCCGCCGCCGAAATAGAACGGCGTGACCAGCGTCACCACCGTCCCGTTCACATGGTGGATCGGGAGCACGCACATCAGCCGGTCGTCCGGCCCGAAGCCGTGCCAGTCGGCGATGCCGTCGGCGTCCACCAGGAGATTGCGCGCCGTCAGCACGACCCCCTTCGGCGGGCCGGTGGTCCCGGAGGTATAGACGATGAGCGCCTCGTCGTCGAGGCTGCCTACCGCGTCTCCGTGTCTCCGCGTCCCTGCGTCCGGAGTCGAAAACCCTTCATCATTCACCGCGGCCACCTCGCGAAGCCGCGGGAGCCCGCCGAGCAGACTCCTGATCTCATCCAGGAAGGCCTGCCAGCAGAACACGACCGAGGCTTCCGAATGCTCCAGAATGTAGCGCTTCTTCTCGGTGGATTCTTCGACGTTGATCGGCACGACCGCCACGCCCAGGGTCCAGGCGGCGAAGTACACGAGCACCGTCTGGTCGTGGTTAAAGAGGACCGTCGCCACCCGATCCCCGCGCCGCAAGCCTAGGCGCTCGCGCATGACGGTGACGGCCCGTCCCACCAGTTCGCCGAAGCGGGTGTAGCTGTACACCCGGCGGACCGGCTCGGTCGCGCCGCGACTCTCGTCGTAATAGGTCAGGAAGGGCTTGTCGGCGCGATGCGCGTCGCGGACGCGCTCATCGAAGAACTCGGCGAAGGAACGCCAGGGTAAATGGAACGGAGGCCCGCCCATCTCGCGGGCCTGCAGGATGCGGTCACGTTCGTCGCTCGAGGGGCACATACGCTTGCGGCGGCGGGCCGACATAGGCCGCGCGCGGCCTAATGAGCCGATTGTGGTCCTGCTGCTCGATGACGTGCGCGCACCAGCCGGCGATGCGCGAGCAGACGAAGACCGGCGTGTAGAGGTCGCGGGGAAGCCCTATCAAGAGGTAGGCCACGGCGGTGTAGAAGTCCAGGTTGGGGTAGAGGCCCTTTTCCTGCTGCATGATCCGATCCACGATGGTTGCGATGTCGTACCACCGCGTGTCGCCGCACGTCCGGCTCAAGGCCTCGGCATGACGCTGGATGATGGCCGCGCGGGCGTCGCCTTTGCGCAGCACGCGATGGCCGAAGCCCATCACGCGCCGCTTCTGCGCCAGCGTGTCGCGCACCCAGCGCTCGGCCCGGTCGCGGCTCTTGATCTCCAGTAGCATGGCGGCCACCGCCTCGTTGGCGCCCCCGTGGAGCGGCCCCTTGAGCGCGGCGATGGCCGCGGTCACCGCGGCGTGGAGGTCGGTCAGCGTGGAGGCGGCCACCCGCGCCGCGAAGGTGGAGGCGTTGAACTCGTGCTCGGCGTACAGGATGAGCGAGACGTTCAGCACGCGCGCCATCGCCTTCGCCTGCTCGTCGTCGTGCCGGTCGGTCAGTAGGTACAATAAGTTTTCGGCGAAGCTCATCTCCTGCTTGGGCAGCACCTGGCGCTTCGCGTGCGCCAGTCGGTGCGCGTTGGCGATGAGGATGGGGATCTGGGCCAGGAGGCGGACGGATTTTCGGAGGTTCGCCTCACGGGAGGTGACGTTTGCACCCTCCCGCCCCGGGGGCGCCGAGACGCCCCCTTCACCCGTGGCATCCTGGTCAGTCATCCCCAGCAGCGACACGCCGGTTCTCAAGATATCCATCGGATGCGCGCTCGGCGGGACAACGCCGATGAAGGCTTCCACGGGACCGGGCAAGGGCCATTGCGTCTGCAGTTGCGCGGTGAAGTCGCCCAGCTCTTTGCGCGTGGGCAGCTTGCCGAACAGCAATAGATAGGCGACCTCTTCGAACGTGGCCTGCTCCGCCAGATCGCCGATCGCGTAGCCGCGGTAACGGAGACCGGCCGCGCCTTCGTCCACTTCGCAGAGGGCGCTCTCGCCGGCGATCACGCCCTCAAGACCGGGACTATACCCGGGAAAGGGCGCGTCTTGGCGCGCCTGGGGTGGGCGGGTGTGATGGGTCTCCTTCTTGGCGTTATCGTCCATAACGCTTCTCAATGTCGTCATCCCGCTTCTCGTACTCCGCATAGCGGAGGAGCTCATAGAGCCGCTGGCGGGTCTGCATCTTGTCCAACGACCGCTGCTGGGTGCCGAGGCTCTTCAGCTCTTCCAGCAGCGCTTCGATAGCCCTTGCAGCCACCCGCAGCGCAGTGACCGGAAACAGCACGAGGCGATAGCCCAGCGCTTCGAACTCCTTGACAGTCAGGTACGGGGTCTTGCCGAATTCGGTCATGTTCGCGACGAGCGGCACGGTCACGCCCTCCTTTTTGAGTGCCTGCGCGAACGCCTTGAACTCCTCGGCGGACTCCAGCGCTTCGGGGAAGATCGCATCGGCTCCCGCATCCACATAGGCCCGAGCCCGCTTGATGGCCCCGTCCAGCCCTTCGACCGCCCGCGCGTCAGTCCGCGCGACAATCAGAAAATCCGGGTCGCGGCGTGCTTCCACCGCCGCGTCGATCTTCTGCGCCATTTCAGCCACGGACACCAGGCGCTTGTCCGGCAAGTGCCCGCACTTCTTGGGACTCTCCTGGTCCTCCAGATGGAGTCCGGCCAGACCCGCCTGCTCGAACGCCTGCACCGTCCGCATCACCGACAGGGGCAGGCCGTAGCCGGTGTCGGCGTCGGCCAGCGCCGGGATGGCGACCGCCTGCGCGATGGTCCCGGCGTCAGCAACCACTTCCGCCATGGACAGCAGGCCGATGTCGGGAAGACCCCGCGCGGCCGCGATGCCGGCACCGGAGACATAGACCGCGCCGAAGCCGGCGCGCTCGATCTGCATGGCCGTGAGCGCGTTGAACGCGCCGGGGAGCACGACGGTGCCTCGTGCGATCAACTCGCGCAGGCGGCGTGGGTTCGATGGGCGCTGTGTGTCAGCCACGGCGTGCGCCCTTCAAAAGCGGCATCAAGGCCCCGATGTCCTTGAATGTCTCCAGCTTCCACACCATGTCAATCACCTTGCCGGCTTTGGCTCGGTCGAACAGGCCGGCGGACAGGCTCCGGAACTTCTCTTCGATCTCGCGATCCGACAGCGGGTTCCGGGGATGGCCTAACGGATAATCCACCTGCTTGACGTACTCATTCCCGCTGTCAGTGCGGACCGTCACGCGCGTCGGCATCGCCTTCGGATACCACCCGATGAATTCTTCCTGCGCGATCACGCGGACCTTCTGCATGAGCGCCCGGAGCTGCGGATCGGTCAGGCGCTTGGCGTCGAAGGACGGCACGGTGACCGTGCCGTCCAGCAGGGCCGCCGCCACGCAATAGGGCAGGCTGTGGTCGGCCGTCTCCCGGGTCGCCGGGCGCCACTTCTCCGGGTCGCGGCCGATGATCTCGATCGCCACGTCATAGCTTCCGATCTCGATCTCGGCGATGCCGGACAGTGCCGAGCGCCCCTCCTTGTTCAGCAGCTCCTCGCGGACCACTAGGGCAGCTTCCACCGCCGACTGGGCATGGTACTCCACCGGGTAGTGCTTGATGTAGGTCTCCAGGATCTTAAAAGGGGCCCGCGCAGGGGACTGGCTCCTGCCGGAGGCAGGTGCCTGTCCCCGTTCGCCGCCGAACGGTGGCAGATCGAGCGGGCCGGACACCAGCTCCATGAAGCCCTTCTGGCCTTCAAAAATCGGCGAGGGGCCGGTCATTCCCAGCCGCGCCAGCATCGCAGCGAACACGCCATTGCGAGCGGCGTTAGCGAAGGCGCACGCCTTCCACATCGAGAGGTCCCCGACCCGCGTCTGCCGCAAGGCCACGTTCGCCACCCCGGCCAGGTTGATCGCCTGCACCGTCTGCGCTTTCGAAAGCCTCAGGACCTTGGCCGCACCCAGGGCGGATGAAAACGGGCCGTAGGTGACATGGTCCCAGCCCCGCGGCCGCAGCGCCGCGGCGTCGCAGAGGCGGCACTGGATCTCATACACTAAGGCGATCGCCTCGATGACCTGCCGGCCGGAGGCCCGGATACTTTCTCCTGCCGCAAGGACGGCTGAGATATTGTCGGAGGGATGGGCTGGCTCCTTCGACAGGTACGTGTCGTTGAAGTCCAGATAGCGGACCAGGGCGCCGTTGGCGAAGGCGGCCAGGTCCGGGATGGTCGTGTGCCCCGTGCCCCACAGCGTCGCGCCGTTGGGAACCGCGACTGCCTCCGCAACCCGGCGGGCGATCACGCAAGGCTCGGCTGTCCACGCACCGAAGGCGCAGGCCAGGCTGTCCAGAACGCGGCGCTTGACTTCGTGGACAACGTCGGCGGGCAGGCCTTCGTAACGGAGCGACTGCACGTAGGCGGCGAGGCGATCGGCAATCACGTAGGCTCCCCTTCCCAAACTGAACGTGCTCAAACAAAATTGTACCACACCAGTAATGGCAGGAGGACCGCGATTCTGTTATGGTATCTGGACACAGACCAACCCTGGAGCTCCTAAATGGCCGCTAAATACGTGACCGTTACCGTCGCCGAACGCTTCGCCACCGTCACCCTGAACAACCCGCCGTCGAATCTCCTCAGCACGCCGGTCCTGAGGGAATTGGATCAGACCTTTGGGCAGTTGGAAGCGGACGATGCGGTCCGGGTCATCATTCTGACCGCCAGCGGGAAGTTCTTCAGCCCGGGCGCCGACATCAAAGAGCTCGCCGACCTCAATACCATGCATCAGGGCTCGGAGCTGTCCGGGCGCGGGCAGGCGTTGCTCAACCGGATCGAGCGATTCGACAAGCCGGTCATCGCGGTGATCAACGGGGCCTGTCTCGGTGGCGGCCTGGAGCTGGCCATGGCCTGCCACATGCGGGTGGCGGCGGCGGGCACCCTGCTTGGCCTGCCGGAAATCAAGTTGGGACTCATTCCCGGATTCGGCGGGACCCAACGGCTCCCCCGCATCATCGGTCCGTCCAAAGCCGCCGAATTGATCCTGACCGGCGAAACCATCAATTCGGAAGAGGCGTTAACGTGGGGACTGGTGAACCGGGTCGTCCCTCCCGAAGAAGTCCTGCTGACGGCTCAGAAACTGGCCGGCATGATCATGGCCAAGGGGCGGCTGGCAACCCAGGCCGCGCTGCGGGCGATCCGGACCGGTCTAGACAGCCCGCTGGCCGAGGGTCTGGCCCGCGAGGCCGAGCTGTTTGGCGAGCTGTGCGAGACGCCCGACAAGAAAGAAGGGACGAGAGCGTTCCTGGAGAAACGCCCGCCGCGATTCTCCTAAGCCACGTGGCTAGCCCTCGGGACATTCGGGAAGAACACATTCGCATGCTGCGGCTTCGGCTGCGAGCGGATTTGACCGCCTACCGGCTCCGCTTTCAGCCAATGAGTCGCGAGCAGGCGCTCCAGCTTATCGAGCGGACGAAGAAGGAAATTCTCGAGCTGTTTCCCGGAAAGGAGGACGTGTTCGACCTCGTGCTCCGGCCCCGGTTCCTTCGCATCCTCAACAACGAGGAGAACTAAACCTTGCCATTCCTGCGTGCTGAGACCTATGAACGTTGAACCGGCCTCTATCCTGATCGTGGACGATAATGCCGACGACCGTGAGCTGCTCGCGCTTCATCTGAAGCGGCAGGGGCACAGTGTCACGTTCGCCGAAAACGGACGTATCGCGCTGGAGTTGCTATGGTCGAGGCCGTTCGACCTCGTCCTGCTCGACATTCGCATGCCGGAAATGGACGGCTACCAGGTGCTGGAACGTCTCAAGACCGACCAGGTGCTGCGGCACCTGCCGGTGGTGGTGCTGTCAGGATCGGACGAGCTCAACAGCGCCGCGCGGTGCATCGAACTGGGCGCGGAAGACCATCTCCTGAAGCCGTACCAGAAGGTGTTGCTGAACGCGCGGGTCAATGCGTCCCTCGAGAAGAAGCGGCTGCGGGACCGGGAACAGTTCTACGTCAAGAAGCTGCAAGAGGAGCAGGAGAAGTCGGAGCACCTGCTGCTCAGCATCCTGCCGAAGCCCATTGCCGAGCGGTTGAAACAGGGGGAAGAGCCCATCGCCGACAGCTTTGCCGAGGTCAGCGTGCTCTTCGCCGATATCGTCGATTTCTCGCGGCTGACAGCCAGCGTCCCTCCCACCGAGTTGGTTAGTCTGCTGAACGACGTGTTCTCTGAATTCGACCGCCTGGCCGAGAAGTACGAGGTCGAGAAGATCAAGACCATGGGCGACGAATACATGGTGGCCGCCGGCCTGCCGACTCCCAGCACGGATCACGCATGGGCAGTGGTCGATCTGGCATTGGACATGCAGACCGCCCTGGCGCGCCAGGTCACGCCCTCCGGCGAACCGCTCCAGATGCGGATTGGCATCCACACGGGTCCCGTGGTGGCCGGCGTGATCGGCACCAAGAAATTCAGCTATGACCTGTGGGGCGAGATCGTGAACGTTGCCAGCCGGATGGAGGCATCAGCGCCCGCCGGGAGCATCCAGGTCACGGCTGAAACGTACAATCGGGTCCGCGATGGCTACCTGTTTCAAGAGCGGGGCAAGATTCCGGTCAAGGGTCGGGGAGAGATGCTGACCTATCTCGTGACCGGGAGAAAGCCGAAACACTAGTTCCGCCAGTTTAGGTGGCGGGTTTCGCGTGAAGATCAACTATCCTCTGGTGCTCGGCGATGGCCTCGATCAATTCGGGAATGCCCTCGCCTTTGATCGCCACCGTTCGGATCACCCTGGGATGCCATTCCTGCAGGTCTTTGACCGTCACGTCCGCGCCGTCGCGGTCGCCTTTGTTGACCACGACGATATGAGCCGTCTCGAGTAGGCCCGCCTTCAGCGCCTGGACCTCGTCGCCGAGACCCGGCGCCACTATCGCGACGACGGTGGGCGCGACATCGGCCACGTCCGTTTCGAGCTGCCCCACCCCGACAGTTTCCACCAGGATGACGTCGTAGCCTGCCGCTTCCAGCACCCGCACCGCGCCGCGCGTCGCGCGCGCCAGCCCGCCCCGCTCCCCGCGGGTGGCCATGCTGCGGATGAAGACCCCGCCGTCCATTGCATGGTCCTGCATCCGGATCCGGTCCCCGAGGAGCGCCCCGCCCGTCCGTGGGCTGGTCGTATCCACCGCCACAATGCCGACCTTCTTGCCCTGCCGTCGGTAGGCCGTGACCAGTTGGTCGATCAGCGTGCTCTTGCCGGAGCCAGGATAGCCGGTGACCCCGATCACGGCCGCGTGCCGAGGGGAACCGTTCAGTCTCTCCAACGCGGCTTGGCCGACCGGTTCCTGGTTCTCCAGCAGCGTGATCAAGCGAGAAACCGCCCGGACGTTGCCCGTCTTCACATGCTCAGCCAGTGAGATAGGATCCATTGCCCCGCCTTACTCCCCCGGCTCGAACCAGACGTCCGTCACCTTGAAGGCCGGCGTCTTGGCGAAGCGCGCCACCACCGGCATCCCGATCCGCACAGCGTCGGGCTCGACGCCTTTGAGCCGGGACAGAAACAGCGTATCGGCGCCGTCGAACTCCACGAGGATCAACGTGAACGGCGTTTCTTTGAGGAACGCCTCACCGCCGTAGTGGCAGGTTGTGTAGGTATGGACTAGGCCGGTCAGCGGCATCTCATGCCACGCCGTCGGCGCCCCGCATCCCATGCAATGGGATCGCGGCGTCGCGTAGGTGTAGCCGCATGCTGTGCAGCGGGAGCCGAACAGCTTGCCTTTGCTCAATCCGACGAAGAACGGCGAGTCCTCGGCGTAGCTGTGGCGGTAGTCAATCTCGTAGTGGTCGTGGATGATGAGGGGGTCCATTACACCGCCTCCAAGATCGAAACAGTAATGTAGGTGCCAGTTCCCGCGTGGCTGTGGATCAGGCCGCGCGTGGGGTTCTTGAGCTGCAACTTGTCGTTACCCAAATGCTTTTTGATGGTGCCCTGCAACTGCCAGAAGGCAAAGACTGCCTGCATCAGGCCCGTCGCGCCGACCGGATGGCCGCAGGCCAGGAGCCCCCCGGACGGATTCACCGGCAGCCGCCCCTGTTTGGGCAATTCCAGGCCGTAATCTACGCCTGGCATGAACGGAACGCCGCTCTCCACGAGCTTGCCGCCTTCGCCGTACTTGCAGAGGCCCAGGTCCTCGTAGGTCTGGATCTCCGAGGAGGTGTAGGCATCGTGCAGCTCGACGAAGCTCAGTTCCTCGAACGGCTTCCGGATGCCGGCCATCTGGTACGCGAGTTTCGCCGCCATGCGACCGCCGCGGAACGAGTGCACGCCGGGATATTTGAGATGGGCGTAGTCCGACTCCTGCTCGTGCGGCAACAGGATGACCTTCCCATGCGGCCGGTCCGCCATGCGCATCGCGTCGGAGCCTGAGCCCACCCCGGTAATCTTCACGGGACGGTTACAGACCTTGGCGGCTACCTCTTCGGAGGCCAGGATGCAGACTGCGGCCCCGTCCGACATCGTGCAGATGTCTTCCATCGTCAACGGCGTGGCCACCATCGGCGACTCTCGGACCTGCTTGATCGTAAGCCGCTTGGCCTTCTGGGCATACGGGTTGTACAGCGCGTTCATGTGGTTCTTGACCGACACCATGGCCATCTGCTCCACCGTGGTGCCGAACTCGTGCATGTGGCGCCGGACCATCATCGCGTAGTAGCCGGTGTAGAACCCGCCCACCGGGAAATCGAAGTTGGTGTCGGACGCGAGCGCGATGAACTCGTTGCCCTTCCAGGTGTTCACCCGCGACATCGTTTCGAAGCCGAAGGCCACGCAGCAGTTCATCCGCCCGGACGCCACCGCCTCCCACGCGGATTGGAAGCAGAGCCCGCCGGTCGCGCCCCCGCCCTCGATCCGCTTGGAGGGCTTGGGGCACAGCCCCAGATAGTCCTGCGCCATGCTGGCGGCTTTCAATTGCCGCGTGAAGTGATCCGAGAAGTAAGAGCCGACCGCCCCCGCGATCATGTCCTTGGAGAACTTGGGGACGTCCCGCAGCGCGTAGTCATACGCTTCCTTGACCATCAAGCGGAAGTCCTTGTCCGGATGGGCCTTGGCGAACTTGGTGATGCCCCCGCTGATCACGTACACCGGTCTCATGGCCGCAGCCCCTTGACGAACTTCACGACCTCGTCCGTCGCCGTGCCGGGCCGGAACAGTGCGCGGACGCCGGCCGCTTTCAGGCGTGGAATGTCGTCGTCGGGAATGATCCCGCCCCCAAAGACCACGATGTCCTCCGCCCCTTGTTCCTTGAGCAGCTCCAGCACGCGGGGAAACAGATGGTTGTGCGCGCCGGACAGGACGCTGAGCCCGATGGCGTTCACGTCCTCCTGGATCGCCGTGTTCACAATCTGCTCTGGTGTCTGGTGCAGGCCGGTGTAGATGACCTCCACGCCCGCATCGCGCAGCGCCCGCGCGACCAGCTTCACACCCCGGTCATGCCCATCCAGCCCCACCTTCCCGATCAACACCCGCAAAGGCTTCGCCGCCACCGTCATGCCGCTACTCCTTGCTGCGGGTCCTGTCACCGATCCACCCTGACGTGCCTCGTAGGGGCGGACCTGCGTGTCCGCCCAGAAGAGGGCAACCACACAGGGTTGCCCCTACAAAGAAATTGCAGGGTCCCGCTCGGCGCCACCCACAGCTTATTACCGAACTTCTTCCAAGTAGTACTTCCCCTCGATGTCTTTTTTCACGTACCCCATCTGAACCTTCGGATCATGTTCGAAGACCAGCAGCCATTTCTCCTCGAACGCCCGGTCCAGAATCCCTCGCTTCGCTTCCAGTGTCTGCAAGGGATACAGATCGTAGCCCATGACATATGGCAGCGGCAGGTGTGACACGGTCGGGATGAGATCGCCGAGGTAGAGCGCCGTCTTCCCTTCAGAATGAATCTTTACCGCCTGATGATGGGCGGTATGTCCGCCCGTCACCACTACCGAGACTCCTGGGACAACCTCGGTGTCACCGTCCAGGAACTCCCAGAGATTCACGTGCGCGACCGGCGTGAAGTTCTCCTTCAAATAGCTCGCCCTCGTCCGCTCGTTGGCACGGACGGCGTCTTCGTACTCGCCGCGCTGCACGAAATACTTGGCCTTCGGGAACGCGGGCACGACCTGGCCGTTCTCCCTGTGCGTGTTGCCGCCACAATGATCGAAGTGCAGGTGCGTGTTGATGACCATGTGGACGTCTTCGACCGCCAGACCCGCCTTTTTCAGTGAATCATCGAGGGGCGGCCTGCGCTCCACCGCAAAGCGGTCCTGAAACTTGGGGTCAACTTTGGAGCCGAGCCCAGTGTCCACCAGGATATTCTTGCCGTGTGCCCGGATCAGCAGGCAGTTGAGTCCCAACTGGATGCGGTTCTTCTCGTCCGCCGGACAGCACTTCTCCCACAGGACTTTGGGCACGACCCCGAACATCGCGCCCCCATCCAGCCGAAACCGCCCATCCGTCACCGGATATATTTCAATCTTTCCGAGTTTCATAGCACCACCGGCTCCTTGTACGTCCCGAAGACTTCCTTCAGCGCCGCGCAAATCTCACCCAGCGTCGCCTCAGCCTTTACCGCTTCGAGGAGATACGGCATCAAGTTGTCATCCCCCGCCGCGGCCTCCTGCAACGCTTCCAGCGTCCCGGCCATCTTGAAGGGATCACGACGGGATCGCAGCGACGCCAGCCGATCCGCCTGGGCCCTCTCCACCTCCGGCCCGATCTTGAGGATTGGGATGCGCTGCTCGTCCGGCTCCACATACTCGTTGACGCCGACGATGATCCGCTCCTTCCGTTCCACTTCTCGCTGGTAGCGCTGCGAGGCATCCAGGATCTCGCGCTGCGGGTACCCTTGCTCGATCGCCCGCACCATCCCGCCCATCGCATCGAGCTTCCGGAAGTACTCGCGCGCCCCTTCTTCCAAACGGTTCGTCAGCGACTCGACGTAGGAGGACCCGCCGAGCGGGTCCACGGTGTTCGTGACCTCGCTCTCATGCGCGATGATCTGCTGGGTGCGCAGCGCCAGCTTGACCGCCTCTTCGGTCGGCAGCGCCAAGGTCTCGTCCATCGAATTGGTATGCAGCGACTGGGTCCCGCCCAGCACCGCTGCAAGCGCCTGAAGCGTGGTGCGGACGACGTTGTTCATCGGCTGCTGGGCCGTGAGCGAGCAGCCCGCGGTCTGGGCGTGACAGCGGAGCTGGAGGGACCGCGGGTCTTTCGGATGGTGCCGGCGCTCCATCTCGCGCGCCCACAGGCGGCGGGCCGCCCGGAACTTGGCGATCTCCTCGAAGAAGTCGTTGTGCACGTTGAAGAAGAACGAGAGCTGCGGCGCGAAGGCGTCCACGTTCAGACCCGCCTTGACCGCCGCCTCCACATAGGTGAGCCCGTCGTAGAGCGTGAAGGCCAGTTCCTGCACGGCCGTCGAGCCGGCTTCGCGGATGTGATAGCCGCTGATGCTGACGGGGTGCCACTTCGGAACATGCTTGGCGCCATGGCTGATGGTGTCCACGATCAGGCGGAGGTGCGGTTCCGGCGGGAACAGCCATTCCTTTTGCGCGATGTATTCCTTAAGGATGTCGTTCTGCAGCGTCCCGCCAAGGCGCTCGAACGGAATGCCACGCCGTTCCGCGACCGCCAGATACATGGCGAAGATGACTGCCGCCGGGCCGTTGATCGTCATGGACGTGGTGACCTGATCGAGCGGGATTCCGTCGAAAAGGCGCTCCATGTCCTCCAGGGACGAGACCGCCACGCCGCAATACCCGACCTCGCCACGGGCACGCGGGTCGTCCGAGTCCAGGCCCATCAAGGTCGGCAGGTCGAAGGCCACGCTGAGGCCGGTCTGTCCGTGCTGGAGCAGATACTTGAAGCGCCGGTTGGTGTCTTCCGCCGTCCCGAAGCCGGCGAACTGGCGCATCGTCCAAAGCCGGCCGCGGTACATGGTCGGATAGACGCCGCGGGTGTAGGGGAACTCGTCGGGCCGTCCGAGATCCGTCTCTGGATTCCAACCCTTGAGGTCATCCGGGGAATAGACCCGGGCAATCTCAAACCCGGAGAGGGATGTGAAGCGTGCCTTGCGCTCGTCCATCGCAGCCTCCCCCCCACCCTCACCCTCCCCCTCGAGGGGAGAGATAGGTGGGGGTGTCACGGATAGGTGTAGAACCCTCGGCCGGTCTTGCGGCCCAACCGGCCCGCCTCCACGTACTTGCGCAGGAGCGGGCAGGGCCGAAACTTGGGATCGCCCAGATCCTGATAGAGGACTTCGCAGATCGATAGGACAGTGTCCAGGCCGATCATGTCGGCCAATGCCAGCGGGCCCATGGGATGGTTGGCGCCCTCCGTCATCGCTTGATCGATCGCCTGGGGGGTCAGCGTCCCATTCTGTCCCTCCTGCAGCAGAAAGATGGCCTCGTTGATCATCGGGATCAGGACCCGATTCACGATAAAGCCCGGCGAGTCCTTGCACACGACCGGCGTCTTGCCCATCTGCTTGGCGACGCCCACGCCGAGCGCCACCGTCTCCTCGGACGTCTCCATCCCTTGCACCACCTCGACGAGCCGCATGACCGGCACCGGGTTCATGAAATGCAAGCCGAGTACCTGCGCGGGACGGCCGGAGACAGCGCCGAGCTTCGTAATCGAGATGGAGGACGTGTTGCTCGCCAGCACGGTCTCCGGCCGGCACAACAAGCCCAGTTGCCGGAAGAGGTCGCATTTGAGTGTGGCGTTCTCCGGGACGGCTTCGATGATGAGCGGGACCTCATCGAAATCCCGCAGGCGGCTCATCGGCCGGAGACGCTCCAGGATCGCGTCCATCTGATCGGCCTTCACTGTCCCTTTTTCCATGGCTCGGTTCAGCCCCTGCCGAATCCTGCCCAGCGCACTCTCGAGCGCCTCCGGCTTGGTGTCGAACAGCCAGACGTCCCACCCGCTGGCGGCAGCGACCTGGGCGATACCGCGCCCCATCTGGCCGGCGCCCAGCACCCCAATCCGCGCAATATCACTCAGCATCATGGACTCCTCTCCACCACCATCGCCAACGCCTCGCCGCCGCCGATGCAGAGGCTTGCCAACCCTCGTCGGGCGCCGCGCGCCTCCATCGCATAGAGGAGCGTGGTCAGGATGCGCGCGCCCGTTGCGCCAATGGGATGGCCCAAGGCAACCGCGCCGCCGTTGACGTTGACCTTCACGGGATCAAGCCCCAGTTCCCGGTTGATCGCCAGCGACACGGACGAGAAGGCTTCATTGATCTCGAACAGGTCGATGTCCTTGATGGAGAGACCGGTCAGCTTCAACACCCGCTTGATGGCCTCGACCGGCGCGATGGTGAACCACTCCGGCGCGAGAGCGGCGCCCGCATAGTCCACGATCCTCGCCATCGGCTTGAGCCCGAGGCGCTCGGCCTCATCCTCCGCCATGACCACCAGCGCCGCGGCGCCATCGTTGCAGGACGGCGAGTTGCCCACCGTGAGCAATCCATCTTCCTGGAACACCGGCTTCAGGGAGCGCATCTTGCTGAGGTCCACGCGGTTCGGCTCCTCGTCCTCGGTGACCATGAGTGGCGGGCCTTTCTTCTGGGGCACCTCCACCCCCACGATCTCGCGCTTGAAAGCGCCCGAGGCGATCGCCTCACGCGCCCGCCGGTAGCTCTCCAGCGCGAAGTCGTCGAGCTCCTGCCGCGTGAACTTGTACTTCTTGGCGCACAGCTCGCCAGCGTTGCCCATGTGGAAGTTGTTGTACACGTCCCACAGGCCGTCCTTGACGAGGCTGTCGGTCAGCTCGCCGTGCCCGAGCCGATAGCCTTGGCGCGCCTTCTCCAGCAGGTACGGCGCGCGCGTCATGTTTTCCATGCCGCCGGTCACCACGATCCGCGCCTCGCCCATGCCGATCGTCCGGGCTGCCATGATGGTGGTCATGACGCTGGAGCCGCAGACCTTGTTCACCGTCGTCGCGCCCACCGAAGTCGGGATGCCGGCGCCGATCGAGGCCTGCCGGGCCGGCGCCTGGCCAAGACCGGCGCTGAGCACGCAGCCCATGTAGACTTCGTCCACGCGCTCGCCGGGCAGGTTGATCCGCTTCAGCACCTCGGCGATCACGGTGCTGCCGAGCTTCGTGGCCGGCACCGGGCTGAAGACACCGTTGAACGCCCCCATCGGTGTCCGCACCCCGCTGACGATGACAGGCGTCTGCTTCGCGCTCACAGGTGCTTCTCCCACGGGCTCTGCTCGAGATACGCCTTCACCTTGCTCATGAACCGGTCGGCCGTCGCGCCGTCAATGACCCGGTGGTCGAACGAAAGGCTCAGATAGCACATCGGCCGGATGGCGATGGCGTCGTTGATGACGATGGGTCGCTTCTGGACCGCGCCGACGCCCATGATGGCGATCTGCGGCTGGTGGATGATGGGCGTGCTGAAGAGGCTGCCGAACCCGCCGTGGTTCGTGATGGTAAAGGTGCCACCCTGCACTTCCTCAGGATTTAGCTTCTTGGTCCGCGCGCGCTCGGCCAAGTCGGTGACTTCCTTGGCCAGTTGCGTGAGGCCCTTGCGATCCGCGTGTCGTACCACCGGGACCAGCAACCCGTCCTCCAGCGCCACGGCGACTCCCATGTGGACGTCCTTCTTGATGACGATGCCGGTCTCTCCCCAGGACGAGTTCAGGATCGGCACATCTTTGATCGCTCTGGTCACGGCATTGATCACGAACGGGAGGTACGTCAGAGTCTTGTCTTCCCGGAACCTGGCGATCGCGGAGAAGTCGGCCTCGAAGAACGTGACCACATGGGCGGACGTCTGGCGGCTCTTGACCATCCGCTCCGCGATGGTCTTCCGCATCGGCGTCAGGGGGAGGATTTCCTCTTGAGGAGCAATGGCCGCCCCGGAGGGATGGGTGGGGGTGGCTTGGGGCTGAGCGGTCTCGCGCTTCGCGAGATAGTCCAGCACGTCTTTCCTGGTCACCCGGCCGCCAGCGCCGGTGCTAGTGACTTGGGCGAGGTCCACGCCCTTCTCCTTGGCCAACTGTCTGACGGCCGGGGAATAGTAGTCCCGGCCGCCCTCAGGCGGCTCCATATGCCGCAAGATCACACCGGCGACCTTGTTCACGACCCCGTCCGGCTTCACTTCCTCCAGCCGCGCGATCAGCGTGCCGACGGGCACGGTCTCGCCTTCCTGGACGAACACCTCGGTGAGGTAGCCGGCGGCCGGCGAGGGAATCTCCAGCGCTACCTTGTCGGTCTCGACCTCCAGCAGCGACTGGTCCTTCTCGACCCGCCCGCCCGCCGGGATCAGCCACTTGACGACCGTCCCCTCCGCGATGCTTTCCCCGAGCTGGGGCATGATGATGTCGGTCGGCACGTTACCCTCGTTATACGTTACACGTTATTCGTTAATCGTGAAGACTCTTGCCGTATAACGTTTCACGTTTAACGGTTAACGTCAAACTAATAGGCGGCCAGTTTCTTGGCTGCCGCGACGATGTCGCTCACCTTGGGCAAAAAGAACTCTTCCAAAGGCGTGCTGAACGGCACCGGCGTGTCAGGCGCGGCGATCCTCATGATCGGGCCATCCAGGCTGTCGAAACATTCTTCCGCCAGCAACGCGGTGACCTCGGCGCCGATTCCGCCGGTTTTGTTGTCCTCATGGAGCGTGATGGCCTTGCCGGTCTTGCGGACGGACTGATAGATCGCCTCCTTGTCGAGCGGAATGAGCGTGCGGAGATCCACGACTTCCAACTCGATGCCGTCCCTGGCCAACAGTTCTGCCGCCTCCAGTGCCAGATGGACCATCGCGCCGTACGTGATGACGGAGACATCCGAGCCAGCGCGCTTCACGTCGGCTTTGCCGATCGGGACGATGAAGTCCTCCGCCGGCAGCACAGCTTTGATCCGGCGGTAGAGGAACTTGTGCTCGAAGTAGATGACCGGGTTGGGGTCCCGGATCGCGGCCTTCAGCAGCCCCTTGGCATCGTACGGCGTCGACGGCGCGACGAGTTTGAGGCCGGGTGAGTGGAAGAACCAGCCCTCCGGGCACTCCGAATGGAACGGCCCGCCATGCACCCCGCCGCCGAACGGTGCGCGGATCACCAGGGGCACCGACGCTCCCCAGCGATAGTGGTTCTTCGCCGCCACCTCGGTGATCTGGTCGAAGGCGCAGGAGATGAAGTCGGCGAACTGCATCTCGACCACAGGGCGCATCCCCATCATGGCCGCGCCGATGGCAGCGCCCACGAACCCGGACTCGGACAGCGGCGTGTCCAGCACCCGCCACTCGCCGTACTTCTGCTGGAACCCCTCCGTGATCCGGAATGCCCCGCCGTACGGGCCGATGTCCTCGCCCATCAGAAATACCCGTTCGTCGCGGGCCATTTCTTCATCGAGCGCTTGCGAGATCGCCTCGAGGTAGGTAACCTCCCGTCCTGCCGTGGCCGTGGTCATGGTTTGATCTCCTCATCCGTCGCAAACACCCCGTTCAACGTCTCCGGCCCTTCCGGTAGAGGACTCTTCTCGGCGAACTCCACGCCGGCCTCCACTTCCTTCGTGACCCGCTCCCCGACCTCCCGGAAAGTGTTCTCATCGGCACAGCCGAGCTGCTTGAGCATCTGCTCCGCCTTCAGGATCGGATCCTTCTTCTTCCATTCCTCCAAAAGCTCGCGCGGGACGTACTTGGCGGAGTCATGCTCGGAGTGGCCGTGCATGCGCATCGTCTTGCATTCGATGAAGGTCGGTCCTTCGTCGGCCCGGGCCTTTTGGATGGCGCGCCGCGCGGCCAGATAGACGGCGGCCAGGTCGTTGCCGTCCACGATCTCACCCGGCATGCCGTAGGCCTTGGCGCGGTCGACCACATCCTTGACGGCCATCTGCAATCCTAGCGGCGTGGAGTAGGCGTATTGGTTGTTGTTACAGAAGAAGACGACCGGGAGCTTGCGGACCGCCGCGAAGTTCATTGCCTCGTGGAAGTCACCCCGGCTGGTGCCGCCGTCGCCGGTGTTGGTCACGACCACGCGGGACTCGCCACGCAGCCGGAACGCCAGCGCGATCCCGGTTGCGACCGGCAGGTTGTCGGCCAAATGGCTGACGAACCCAATGACGCCGCGCTTGAGATCGCCCATATGGACGTTGCCGTCTTTGCCTTTCGTGGGACCCGTGCGTTTGCCGAGGTACTGGGCGACGACCTCGCCGGGCGTGATCCCGCGGACCAGGAACGCCCCCATGTCCCGATGGAACGGCGCGATGATGTCGTCCCGCTCCAGCGCCGAGGCGTAGCCGACGGAGATCGCCTCCATCCCGTTGCCGGTATAGACGCCGCCAACGATCTGGCCCTGCCGGTACAGCGCGGTGATCCGGTCCTCCAGTGTCCGCGTCAGGCGCAAGTAGTAGTACATCTGCAACAGGTCGGCTCGTTTGACTGTCTTCCACATCTCCAAGACGTCCATGGCGCCCCCCTCGTCACCTAGCTTGCTGGGCCCGGCACTTCGATCAAATGTGCCGGGATATTCAACACCACCGGTGTCTTCTTAAAACTCCGGCATGCCTCTCCAGGACAGCAGCGGTTTCTTCGCACCGCACAGCGGGCACGCCTTCGGCTCCCACTGCGGCATGTCCAAATCCGCCGTGTAGTAGAAGGGGTGCTTCGCCATCAGTTCGCCCATCAACGGGAACTGCCCGCTGTCGCGGCGGGCGAAGACCATCATACCGGCCAGCACGCCCCGGTGATCGATGACGACCGCGCCCAGCTTGCTGACGCAATTGCCCCTCGTCGTCACGTCGTTCAGCGCGACAAACCGCTCGCCGGGCTTGATCGAGCCGGGGCTCACCTCGGTGCCGATCTTGCCGGTCTCCGGACTGTACGGGGTCAGGACCACGCGGACCGGCATCTCGGCCTGTAGGATGCTCGCCACGCCGTCCGCCAGCAGCCGTGCCTCCGACGCCGTAGCGACGATCCCGACGATCGGGTTCTTCTGAAACGTCTGGCGAATCCAATCGGCCATGTCCCGGACGATCAGCCTGACGAGTTGCGGAAACCGCGCGATGGAGGCGAACCGGAGATAGGTCGCCGTGTGGTGCCCCGAGACCACTTCGACGTGCGTGTCGAAGAAGACGGATCGGGACGTCCGGAGCATCCGGTGAATGTCCCAGTCCGAGAGCTTCGAACACGGCGCGTCCCGGATGATGCCCTTGAGTTTGGGGTCGATCGCCGGCCCGTCGTACAGGTCACGGTGTCGGTCGAGCATCTCTTTGAATGCGCGTTCGTCCATCGTCTTGCTATTCATGGCTGCCTCTCCGATTTGACTACCCGGTTCCGTAACACCCCGATGGGCTGAATCTCCAGCTCGACGACGTCACCGGGACTCAGGTAACGATCCATCTCCAGGCCACACCCGCCGCCGACCGTCCCCGATCCGAAAAGGTCGCCGGGATAGATGGGCTCCCCACGCGACACATGCGCGATCATCTGGGGGAACGACCAGTGAATGGTGCCGAACTGTCCTCGCGACCAGACTTCGCCATTCACTCGCGCGATCATGGTAAGCGCGTTGAGGTCGGGGATCTCATCAGGGGTCAGAAGGCAAGGACCGAGGGCGGTGGCGAAGTCCTTCCCCTTGGCCGGCCCCAGGCGGCAGGCCATCTCCTGGAACTGGATGTCCCGCGCGCTGAAGTCGTTCATGATCGTGTAGCCAGCGATGTAGGCCGGTGCGTCCTTTTCGGAGACATCCCGCCCGGCGAGTCCGATGACGCAGGCCAGCTCCAGCTCGTAGTCCAGCTTGGTTGTCTCCAGCGGCCACTGGAGGTCCTCCTCCGGTCCGATAATTGTCCGGTGATTGCCCTTGTAATAGACAGGCGCCTTGTACCATTCAGGCGGAATGGACTGGCCGCGCTTCTTGGACGTGGCGGCGATGTGCTCCTCGAAGGCGATGAAGTCGCGGAGCGACGTCGGGTTTGGGAGCGGAGCCAGGAGACGGACCTGCTCAGGGCGATAGAGGATTGTTTCCCCCTCAGGGCCCCGCGCGACCTCGCCGATCGAGATCGCGTGCTCGAGCGCCTGACGTGCCCTGGCCATGGCCGACGCCCCCCCTTCCAGCAGCTCGAGCATCGTGGCCGGGACCATGGCGTGGGCCAGACGCGCGGGCTGCGCCTCGTGCTGATCGGCCAGCAGCCGCGCGCAGGCCATGTTGAGATCGATGACGCGGTGGCCGTGCAGGGCACCCGCCCTGACGAAGCTTCCGACCGGCGTCTGTACCCGAAAGCTGACCAGCTTCATGACTTGCTCCAGCTCAGTGCGTAGTCCTTGATCTCTACTGGCTCGAGCACAGGTAACACCGTGAACGACCGCTGAGACTCGACCATCACAGCCACCTCGTCCGTCTGGGTCTTGGTCTTGCTCGCCTCGACGGCCTGGGGCTGCGGTCCATGATGGATCCCCTGCGGATGCAGCGTGAGCATGCCCGGCTTGATGCCGTCCCGGCTGAAGAAGCTCCCCCGATGGTAGAAGAGAACTTCGTCGTAGTCCATGTTCCGATGGTAGAACGGGACGTGCAGCGCTTGCGGATCGCTCTCCAGCGGACGCGGGACGAACGTCGAGATGAGCAGGCCCCCAGCCTGAAAGGTCACATGCACGCTGGGCGGCAGGTGATAGCGCGGGCTCATGACTGGCCGGAAATCGCGCACGTTGAGCTTGGCTACCCAGAGATCGCCCTTCCATCCGACCACGTCCATGGGATGAAAGGGGTAGACGACGCGCGTGTACTCGCCGTTGCGCTTGATGTGAACTTCCCACTCGCGTCCTTCGCCATTGGCGGCGGGAGCCGGCTCCGGGGCCGTCAGCACCCCACGATCAAACTGCGCATGCTGGCCCAGCAGGCCTCGTTCGGGCAGCTCGACCGGCTCTGGGGTTTCGACGATGAGCAAGAGCACCGGACTCGACTCGATGACGATGCGATAGGTTGTGCCCTTGGGGATCACAATGTAGTCGCCAGGCTCGAACGACAACACCCCGTAGTCGGTCTCAAATCGCCCGCGGCCGGCGTGGACGAACTGGACCTCGTCGCCGTCCGCATTGCGGACGAAGTGCGGCATTGTCTCGGCCCGGCGGGAGAGAGAGACCCGCGCGTCCGGGCTCGCCAGGATCTCGACCGGCCGGGCGTCGGCTGCGCGCAGGTCGGGGGTGGGGAGGTCCGCGCAGGCAAAAGCACGGGGCCGGAGCGGGCCGTCAATCCGTACCCATCCGGTCGGAGGGTGCCTCCGGTACAGGTGCGATGCCGGTCCAACAAACCCCCGGCGGCCGTGCTCTTCCTCATGCAGGCCCTCCGGAATCCCTACGTGGGCCTGGTTTGGAACGTTGCCTTTCTTGATGAGATACATCGCGGCCTCCCCACGTTGTTCCGTTTTATGACGAGCGCCTGAACCGCATGTCTTCGCTCAGGATCTTGTCGTAGTCGATGATCGTCTGTTCCACGCCTTGAACCTGGTCACGTTCGATGTCCTTGTAGAGCTTCTCGACCGTTTCCAGCACGAAGGTCTTGGATTGCTCCTGGCCATGCTGGCGCTGGGTCAGCTCAAGGAAGACCCCGCTCCCAGGGAACAAGGGGTACGTGAACCGCTGCTTCAACGGACCGAAGCCGTCGCGGCCTTCCTTCAGGGGACCGCTGAACTTCACCCCGTGCGCCTCCCACTCGAGACATACCGCTTCGATGTCGTCCACCTCGATGGCGACGTGCTGGACGCCCTGGCCATACTTCTCGATGAACTCGTTGATCTGTGATTTGACGCCTTTGTCGTTGCCCTGCATGAGAGCGATTTTCGCGTTCCCGCGCTGGACGACCACGGTATCCATGCTCGAGTGTTCACTGCCCACATCCCGTGCGGACCAGATCACATCGAAGCCCAGTATCTTCGTGAACAGGTACTCGGCCGCAGCCAGATTCTTGACGCACAGTGTCATGTGATCGATCCCCATTGAGCCTTTCATGGTCGTTGCCTCCTCTTCACCCGCCCGCCCCAGGCGTCATCGCACCCACCCGCCCCGAGCCTGCCAAGACAGGCCCCTGTCCCGGTGGACGCGTCCCTACCCGTGTTCACCCGCCCGCCACCGATGCGCCGAGACGCGCCCCGCCTTCTGACCCGCCCACCCCAGGCGCGCCGGGACGTTCTCCTTCTCGGGACTCTCGGCGAAAGCGAGCCAGATCCGTCTTGAATACCTTGGAGCCCGCATACTCCCGAACATACCGCGTCATGTCGAACAAGGGCGCCGGACTGAGTTCCTCAATCACGTGAGGTTTCCAGGTGATCTCCTGCTGACTGATCCGGGTGATGACCCTGCCTCCCGTCAGCCCCAGCGGGACCCGCTCGTAGGCGCGCGCCATCACCATGATCTCGTTGTCGAACACGGCCGCATTGATCTCGGCCGCCGAGCCGTGACGCTTGAACGCCTGGACGAGGCGCTGATACGTCACGGACTTTATGAGCTCCTCCCGAAAGGCGTAGAAAATCTGGATGCCGGACTGCCGTTGGTCATCCATCACCTGGATCGCGTCGGCCATGATGGCATTCGACGCGGCCTGCTCGGCGGAGATCACCAACAGACGCCGGATCGTCACGCCCCGATGCACCGCCTCCTTGTTGGCCAGGAGGTAGTTGGGATAGAGCGGCTCGCCCTGTTTCCAGAGATTCCAGTACTCCATCAAGGCATCCACGGTGCGCTCGACGGTTTCCATCAAACGGACCGGTTCGGTCTCCGCCGCTCCGTTCTCATAGAGCAGGCACTGCGCTTCCATCTGGCGGAGCTCCTTGCC
>Ga0209761_1000636_pt1 | contig 21830 bp, 12 predicted proteins | sample GraSoi013_1_40cm_4_FD_185818 | JGI IMG/M metagenome (GOLD analysis project Ga0209761, IMG submission 185818) | Grasslands soil microbial communities from the Angelo Coastal Reserve, California, USA - Sample 09_25_2013_1_40cm (SPAdes) (version 2) | ecosystem: Environmental > Terrestrial > Soil >...
CCCGATTGCGCGCATCTCGCCGATCTCGATCCGCTCGCGGCCGTCCTGAACACGAACGAGGGCGACATGGCGCCGGTGTTGAAGGCCAACTCCACCACCGAGGCCATTCGTGTCGGCCGCGCGCTCGCCGAGCGCGCGTGGGAGACCTATGCACGTGATCCTTCCGTCTTGCAGGCGCATGCCACGCGAGTCGCCGCCGACGCGGGATTCCGTTCCGCCCTGGTGGTGGAAAGCCGCTACGTCGAGGCATATCTGCCCGGCGCCACCTTTCTTTCGGCCAGCACCGCAGCGCCCAAGGCGAGTCGCCTGTGCCCCATCGCCGAGCTGGGGGCGGCCTCAGGTCATGGCGCGAGCGACCGCCCCGTCACCCTCGACGCGCTGATGGAACGCGGTTCGGACGTCGACGCGCGGCGGGACGACTGCCACGCACCCAAGAAGCGGCTGCTCGGGCCATTGCAGGGCCTCCTCGTCGGTACCAGCCCCACGAAATATCCGACGCATGCGCCATTCGCGCTCCTGCGCGTAGATGATACCTGGCTCTCCTTCGTACCCGGCGAACCGACGGTCCATGCGGGTGCCGCGATCAACGCGCGCGTGCTCGCCAACGTCCAGACGGAAGACGGACGGCCTGCGTACGCTGCGGTCGTCGGTCTGGCGAACGCGTATTTCCAGTACCTCACGACGCGCCGCGAATACGCGGTCCAGGCCTACGAGGGAGCGTCCACGCTCTACGGGCCCGCGAGCGCGGAGTACTTCGAGGATCGCTTCGCCCTCCTCGCCCGTTCGATGATGGGGAAGGACGTCGACACCGACCTCGGACAAGGGCCGAGGATCGGAGAAGCCATCGCGTTCCCCTACGAGCTCGGCCCCGAGCGCGTTCGCTTTCCGCGCGAGGAGTCGGCGCCACAGCTGCAGTCGCTCGAGGAACCGCGCAGGCAGCGCGGGCTCTGCCGTCTCCCGAGCTCGCAGCGTATGGCGCTCTGCTTCTGGTGGTCGGATGGCGCTCCGGCGCGGGTTCCGATCGCGAGCGGGCCGTGGGTCTCGCTGGTGCGCACAGACGATGGCGAGACGGTGCGTGCATGCCACGCCAGGCCTGCGCTCGACTCTCGCTGGGCGAAAGCGTGTGACCCCGGAGCGGCCATCGACGATCGCGGGCTCGATTTCGAGACGCGCGTGCGCGGCCGCGCTGCCGATGCCTGGCTTTGGTCGACCGTGCTCCGGTTGTCCGGTGAGGAATGGCAATCGGTGCAGTCCGCCGGCAGCGTGCGCTTGCGCGCGTCGTCGGTGCAAGGCGTTGCGCCGGTCGAGTCGGACGCTTTCCGCGCCTCCGCCCTTCCCCCTGCGTGCTCCGACGACGCGATCCGCTTCTGCCTGCATGAGGGCGAAGAGGAGCGGCGCTGACCCGGCGGACCTGCGCACCTTGCAACCGCTGCTCCGTTGGTGCAAGGCTCCTGCCGTGGCGGGGCTGGAAGCCGGCTCACGGGTCGGGCCCTACGAAATCGTCGTCGAGCTCGGTGCCGGTGGAATGGGCGTCGTCTACCGCGCCCGCGATACACGCTTGGGTCGCGATGTCGCAGTGAAGGTGATGGCCTCGGCACTGTCTCGCAGCTTGGAAGCCGTGCATCGATTCGAGCTCGAGGCTCGCGCGGCGGGCGCCCTGGACCACCCGAATGTGCTCACGGTCCACGACGTGGGTACGTTCGATGGCGCTCCCTATCTCGTCTCCGAGCTTCTCGCCGGCGAGACGCTGCGCGACCGCCTTCACGAACGATTGCCGCTCGATACCGCCCTCGCTTACGCGGCGCAGATCGCGAGCGGATTGGCCGCGGCCCACGAGAAGGGCATCGTGCACCGCGATCTGAAACCCGAAAACCTGTTCGTGACGTCGGACGGCAGGATCAAGATCATCGATTTCGGTGTCGCCAAGCTCCTGCCCGCCGCCGGCGTCCTGCCGCCGCGTCACGGAGGAAATCCCGGAGCGGCAGTTCTCAAAACGCTCTCCGGCGCCGTGCTGGGTACGGTGGGATACATGTCCCCGGAGCAGGTCGGCGGAAAGGCGGCCGATCAGCGCTCCGACATCTTCGCGTTCGGGACCATCCTTCACGAGATGCTCTCGGGACAGCGCGCATTCTCGGGCGGCTCTCCTTTCCAGACCGGCTACGCAATCCTCAGCAGCGAGCCGTCGCCGCTCCCCGCTGACACGCCGGTGGAGCTGTCACGGATCATCCGCCGGTGCCTCGCCAAGAACCCCGACCATCGGTATCAGTCCGCGCGGGAGCTCGAACAGCACCTCGGGCGTGCGCAGCTGGCGCAAGCACAGGCACGCGCTTCCGAGGTGCACACGCGCTCGATCGTCGGCGCCGCGCTCTCCACGCTGCGAAACGTGCGGAGCGGAGCGGCGATCGTGAGCGGCGGCGCGCGTGCGCGCCTTGGCCTGAAGCGGGTTTCTGCCCGGCTCCGGCAGGCCTGGAAGACACCGGCGTTGCGAATAGGACTCGCGGTCGTGATCGCTGGTGCGGCGGTGTGGACGGTACTCACCTTGCGCAGCGGCGTCACGGCCCAGGTTTCGTTCCAGCAGCTCACCTTCCGAAAGGGGACGACGTGGACGGCACGCTTCGCTCCGGACGGAGAAACGGTCGTGTACAGCGCGGCGTGGGATGGCAAACCAACCCAGTCGTACACGACCATTCCGGGGCATCCCGAGTCGCGTCCGCTCGATCTCTCCCCCGCGCGGGTACTCGCCGTATCGCGAGCGGGTGAGCTCGCACTCGCGCTCGATGAGCAGACCGACCTCCCCGACTACATGCGCGGCGGAACGCTCGCCCGCGCTTCCCTCGTCGGTGGCGCCCCGCGCGAGCTGCTCACCCACGTCTCCGGCGCCGACTGGAAGCCGGATGGGATCGACCTCGCAATCGTTCGCGAGGTCGAGGGGAGAAGCAGACTCGAGTTGCCGCCTGGGAACGTACTGTACGAGTCCTCCGGATGGCTCAGCCATCCACGCGTCTCGCCCGCAGGCCACATTGCTTTCATCGAGCATCCGTTCTTCGGTGATACCCGTGGCGTGCTCATGCTCGCCGCCAAAGGCGAGAGCCCGCGAGCACTGACGGCGGACTTCGGCAGCGCGATGGGTCTTGCCTGGTCCCCAAATGGCGAGGAAATCTGGTTCAGCGCGGGAGAGACCAGCCAATCCTCCGCGCTGCGCGCGGTCGGCCTGCACGGCGGGGACCGTCTCCTGCTGCGTTCGGCGGGTTCGTTGACGTTGCATGACGTAGCGCGCGATGGCCGTGTCCTCGTCGCGCAGGACAAATGGCGCAACTTCATTCGCGGCGCAGGCCCACGTGAAAAACAGGAACGCGACCTGACCTATCTCGACTACTCCATCGCGAGGGAGCTCTCGGGCGACGGTCAGAAGCTGCTCTTTTTCGAGGCGGGACAGGGCGGAGGAGAGTTGTTCAGCGCTTATTTGCGCCCGATGGACGGCTCGGCACCGGTGCACCTCGGCCCGGGTTATGCGCTCTCCATCACCTCCGACGGAACACAAGCCCTTCTCGCTTCGACGAAAGACCCTTCGCAGCTCGCCATCGTCCCCACAGGGCCCGGGCAGTCGAGGACATTGAGCCTTCCCATCGCGGCGATTGCCGACGCGCGCTGGTTTCCCGACGGCAAGACCGTTCTTCTCACCGCGCACGAGCATGCGAACGGTCCTCTGCGCGTGTTCGTGCTGGACGTGGCCACCGTCAAGCTGCGGCCGCTCACGGAGGCGGGAGTTGCCGGTCAGGAGTCGATCTCGAAGCCGGTCTCCCCGAACGGAAAGCGGGTGATCGTACGCAAGCGCGAAGGTTTCTTCCTTCATGCCGTCGAAGGAGGGGACCCGACGATCGTGCCGGCGCTCGAGCCGGGAGAGGTGCCGATCGGCTGGTTCCCGGATGGAGGGTCGCTTCTCGTCCGTCGTCCCGGCATACCTGTCCGGCTGGCACGGCTCGACCTCGAACGCCATGTGAAGTCAGCGTGGCGCGAATTTGCGCCGCCAGACGTGGCGGGCGTGTCCGACGTGCCCTGGATCCACTTCGCGTTCACGCCAACCGGCGAAGCGTACGCGTACAGCCACCATCAGATCACGTCCGAGCTTTACCTCGTGCGCGGGCTCGGGCGTTAAACGAAGCCTGGAGCGGCACGGTCCTGGGAATCGTCCGTCGGACGCCAGAGCAGCTCCTGAGGGGATGGCGCGCTGCGGCAGAGTTGATAAAGAGGGCGCATGCCTCAGACCACCCTATCCGATCAGACTCTCCGCGACCTCCGCACCCGCCTGAAAGCACAACAGGAAGATTTCGCGCGCCACTACCCCGGCGAGTCCGGGACCCGCCAGCCCGTGCACACGGTCTACGGCGGCGCGCACTTGTTCAAGAGCGACACGACCAGAAAGCTCGGAGACCTCGCCCTCAAGGCGCTCTCGCAGTACGCGCCGAACGCCACCACCTTCGCGGAGGCGATCGGAATCGATCCCGGCGTCGCCGAGATCGTCTACGGCCGGGTCCAGGAGAAGCTGAAGCGCGAGGCGGTGGAAGACTTCCGCATCGATTTCGAGGACGGCTACGGAATCCGCGGTGACGACGAGGAGGATGGCCACGCCGCCCAGGCCGCGCAAGACTGCGCCAAGGGCCTGAAGAACGGCACGCTCAGCCCGTTCATCGGCATCCGGATCAAGTCGCTGAGTGGCGAGCTCGCGGCGAGGGCGCTGCGCACGCTCGACATCTTCCTGACGAATCTGGGCAGCAAGCTCCCGCCCAATTTCCTCGTCACGCTGCCGAAGATCACCTCCCCCTGGCAGGTGTCGACGCTCGTCAATGCCTTCGAGGCGCTGGAGCCGAAGCTCGGCCTCGCCAAGGGGGCGCTCAAGGTCGAATGCATGGTGGAAACGACGCAGTCGATCCTCGATCACGACGGCACGTCGATGCTGCCGGAATTCATCGACGCCGCCAAGGGGCGCATGACGGGCGCCCACTTCGGAACCTACGATTACACCGCCTCCTGCGACATCACGGCGGCATATCAGGCGATGCGCCACCCGGCCTGCGACTTCGCCAAGCACAAGATGAAGGTCGCGTACGCTGGCACCGGCGTGTTCGTCTCGGATGGAGCGACGACGACCATGCCCGTCGCGCCGCACAAGGGGGATTCGCTGAGCGAGGAGCAGAAGCGGGAGAACGCGCGCGCGGTGCACGCCGCCTGGCGGCTGCACGCGGACGACGTGCGCCATTCGCTCGCGAACGGCTTCTACCAGGGTTGGGACCTGCACCCGGCGCAGCTCCCCAGCCGCTACGGCACCGTGTACGCCTTCTTCCTCAAGAGCTTGCCCGCGACCAGCGACCGGCTGAAGAACTTCATCAACAAGGCCGCGCAGGCGACGCTGCATGGCGACACGTTCGACGATGCAGCCACGGGCCAGGGCCTGCTCAACTTCTTCCTCCGGGGCGTCAACTGCGGCGCGCTGACCGAACAGGAAGCGCTGGCCACGGGCCTCAGCATCGACGAGCTCCGCGGCCGGTCTTTCTTGAAAATCCTCAACAACCGCAAGAACAGCGCTCAGAAGGCGTAGCCCAGGATCATCTTGAAGATCAGGGACTGGCTGCTCGAGGTCAGCCCTTCGCCCACGGCCGCGTTCACCTCGACGTCTTTGAGCGCGAGCAGATCGACCGCCTGGAAGAGGTAGTGCTCCCCGTCGGCGAGGGAGGCGTAGTACTCGATCCCGGCAGCGATGGGGCCGAACTTCAGCTTTCCCATGGCCCCCGGATCGAACGAGAGCGGAAACCCGACGTTCGGATTGGCGGCGAAGAGGAACCGCTCGTTCTCCCAGGCGATGATGGGCCGGATCTCCCCGCCCCAGCCTTCGTTCGGGATCCGCGCGAGCTCCGCATTCAGCCCCAGCCGCCAATTGGGATGCCAGCCCTCCGGGATCACGAACTTGGTCCGCAGCTTCGCGCCTTCGTAGCGGCCATCCGACGTCTGCAGATACCCGCCCAGTTCCCAGAAAGGGAGCACACCGTACGAAGGTTCGAACGTGACGTTGAACGTCCCGCCGCGCGGCCGGATCAGGTGCACTTCGAGGCCCGCCTGCCCTTGCTGGTCCGCAGTTCCGTCGTAGACCTGGATCTCGTACGCGTCGAACGCCATCACCGGCGCGGCGGCGAGCAGGGTGAGCAGCACGAGCCGCAATGCTCAGGCCACCGTCGGCCCGAGCCCGTGGCGAGCCGCGAGCCAGTCGCGCACTGCCTGGCCGGTCCCGAGCGGCCAGGGGCGCAGCTTGTCCGGCGGGACCGCCTTGACGCCGGCGATCTCGTCCCCGACCACGATCTCGCCGTGCCCCCGCACGTGGTACGCGAGGATGATCTGGTTCATCTCGTGGAACGGATAGGCCCCGATGAAGGAAACGATCTCGCCCTTGAGGCCGACCTCCTCCTTCACCTCGCGCAGGACACCTTGCTCGGGCGACTCGCCCTTCTCCAGGAAGCCGGAGACGAGGCCGTACCACTTCTCCGGCCAGCCCTTGTTGCGCACCAGGAGGACCGTCTCGCCGTGCTCGATCAGAGCGGCGACCACCGGGGCGGGGTTGTCGTAGAAGACGTAGCCGCACGTCTCGCTCGAGCACACGAGGCGCGTGTGCCCCTCGAGCTCGCGGGGGGACAGCGGGCTCGCGCATGAGGGGCAGAACTTCATCCGCGCAGGCACCCGGCTTCCGTGCCAAACTGCCGTTCCCATGTCAATCGCGCCGGCGTAGACCCCTCTTTACACAGTCGACACAAGAGCACGGGCAGAAGCGGGCCTGACCCGTTATGGAGAAGCGGTGATCCCCATCCGCGACACCATCCGGTCGCGCACCGCGCCCGTGGTCACGGTCGCGCTGATCATCGTCAACGTGTTGGTGTTCCTCCACGAGATCGCCCTGGGGCCTTATCTGGAGAAGTTCGTCTACGCCTATGGTCTCATTCCTCGCCGTCTCATCTCCTGGCCGGGCGATCCGCTCGATCCGATGCGCTTCTTGCCCCTCTTCACCAGCATGTTCTGGCACGGCGGCTGGCTGCACCTGATCGGCAACATGCTCTATCTCTGGATCTTCGGCGACAACGTCGAGGATCGCCTCGGCCATCTGCGCTTCCTGTTCTTCTACGTCGCCGCCGGCGCGGCGGCGGGCCTGACGCACGTCGCCCTCAGCCCGGGGTCGGTGCTGCCGACCGTCGGCGCCTCCGGAGCCATCGCCGGCGTTCTCGGCGCGTATCTGGTCACGTATCCGCGCTCGCGCGTCCTCACCTTCGTGCCGGTGTTCTTCCTGCCTTGGTTCGTCGAGATTCCGGCGGTCGTCTACCTCATCTTCTGGTTCCTCATGCAGCTCCTCGAAGGCTTCGGCTCCCTGGGCACGCCGGTGGAAACCGGCGGCGTCGCGGTCTGGGCACACGTCGGCGGATTCGTGGCGGGCGTGATCCTGATCAAGCTGCTGCAACCGATCCGCCGCCCTCCGGCGCCCGCGCGCACCCGAACGCTGAACTTTCCTTGACGTCGCAGGCCACCGCCGTTTACACGGGGCGCCCATGATCGGTGTGGTCCCCGCCCTGGACGCCTGTGAAGGCGAGCATTCGCGCGGTTTCACCTTCCTCTTGGCAAAGGGGCCCGGCGAGGATCTCTTCGTTTCCTTTCACGATCTTCGCCTGGCAGCGCAGCGCCGGGCCGCGCACTACGCAGCGGCGGGCCTCGAGCGCGGCGACCGCGTCGCCCTCGTCGTCCCCGAGGGCGAGCACTTCATCCCGGGTTTCCTCGGAGCGCTCTGGGGCGGGCTGATCCCGGTGCCGCTCTATCCACCGGTTTCGCTGGGGAAGCTCGACGCGTTCATGGAGGCATTGGTCAACATCCTCAACATCGCCAGACCCCGCGTGTTGGTGACCACCGAGCGCGTCGGCAAGGTGCTCTGGTCGGCCGTCGGCCGGATCGCGAGCATCGAGAAGGTGATCACCACCGACGAGCTGGTGAAAGACGCCGGGTCGCTTCCGGCCGCCGCCGACGTCCGCGACGACGAGGTGGCTTTCCTCCAGTTCACTTCCGGCAGCACCGCGCTGCCGAAAGGCGTGATGGTGACCCACGGGAGCCTCGCGGCAAACTGCCACGCGATCATCCGCGAGGGGCTGGAGGCCGACGGCGAAAGAGATAATGCCGTCTCGTGGCTGCCTCTCTACCACGACATGGGGCTGATCGGTTTCGTGATGGCGCCGGTCTGCTACCGCATCTCGGTGGTGTTCATTCCCACCATGAGCTTCATCAAGAACTCCACGCTGTGGATGGAGACCATCCACAAGCACCGCGCCACCCTGAGCTTCGCGCCGAACTTCGCCTACGCGCTGGTCACCAAGCGAGCCAGGCCCGAGCAGATCGCGCGCTGGGACCTGTCGCAGATGCGCGCCTTCGGCTGCGGCGCGGAACCGATCAATCCGGACACGATGCGCGCCTTCCTGGCCGCCATGGGGCCGTCGGGGCTGAAGCCGCAGGCGCTGTTGCCCTGCTATGGCATGGCGGAAGCGACATTGGCGATCTCCTTCGTCCCGCTGGACGAGCCGCTGCAGACGGATCGCATCGACGCCGAGCGCTACCACGCCGACCACGAGGCGGCGCCGATATCCAACGGCACTGCGTTCCTGGAAGTGGTGAGCTGCGGGCGCACCTTCGTGGGCCACGAAGTCACCGTCCAGGACGATGAGGGCCGGATCCTTTCCGACCGCCGCATCGGTGAGATCTGCTTCCGCGGACCGAGCGTGGCCGCGGGATACTGGGAGAACCCCGAGGCCACGAAGGCCACGTTCCGGGGCGGTTGGCTGCGCAGCGGGGATCTCGGGTACATGATCGGAGACCGGGTCTTCGTCTCCGGACGCATCAAGGACATCCTGATCGTCAACGGCCGCAACTACCATCCGCAGGGGATCGAATGGCTCGTCGATGAGATCCCGGGCGTCCGCAAGGGCACCTCGGTGGTGTTCACCCGGCCGGGAGCGGCTTCCGAAGAGATCGTGGTGGCGGCGGAGGCGCGCGCCGGTGATGCCGGGGCGCTGAAGGCGCAGATCGTGGCCCGCGTGAGCGAAGAGTTCCAGCTCGCGGTGTCCGACGTCGCGCTGGTGCCGCCCGGCACGCTGCCGAAGACGTCCTCGGGCAAGCTGCAACGAAGGAAGACGCGGGAGCAGTACTTGAACGGAAGCATCGGCCGCACGAGCCGCGCGGGCAGCACCCGCCTGGCGGTGGCCAAGCACCTTGCGCTCTCGCTGGTCGGGCGGGCGCGCCACGAGGTGAGAAAGCTGCTCGGAGGCTGAGGGATGGGCGAGAGGATCGACGTCGTCGAGATGTTCAAGCAGGCGGCCTTCGAGGTGGACAACCGCCGCCTGCCGGACCTGAAGCCGCAGACCGTCATCACCGCGCTCGGCATGGATTCCGTCGCCATCATGGAGCTGGTGGCCTGGTTCGAGGAGAAGCTCGGCGTACGCATCCCGGACGAGCAGCTATCGAAGATCCGCACCGTGAAGGACTTGCGCGACACCATCGCGCGGCTGCTGCCGGACAGGCAGTTCGCGGCCTAGCCGCGCAGTCAGGCCTTGGAGCGCCGGTCCGGATGGGCCTTCGCGAACGCGTCGACCTTCATGCACTCGTCGTAGATGCGGCGCACCCGCGGGTACTGCCCCAGGTCGACCTTGTACCGGATCGCGTTCGCCACCTGGGGCACGAGGAAGACGTCCGCCACCGTCGGCGCCGTTCCATGACAGAAGGAGCCGCTTGGCGGCAGCGCCGTTTCCACGCCGCGGAAACCCTCGTGGATCCAGTGCGCGTACCACCGGTCCCGCGCGGAGTCGTCCGCCTTCAACTCGCGCGCCAGGTACCGCAGCACGCGCAGGTTGTTCAGCGGGTGGATGTCGCAGGCCATGAGCTGCGCGATGGCTCGGACGCGCGCGCGGGCAAGCGAGTCCTTCGGGAGCAGCGGCGGCTCCGGATAGGTCTCGTCCAGGTACTCGACGATCGCCATCGACTCGAACAGCGCCTGGCCGGGCGCCAGCTCCAACGCCGGCACCGAGCGCATCGGATTGATCCGCCGGTACTCGTCGGTCAGGTGCTGGTTCGCGCGCAGGTCGAACACCACGCTCTCGTACGCCAGTCCCTTCAGGCCCAGCGCGATGCGGACGCGAAAAGCCGCCGAGGAGAGCACCGCCTCGTAGAACTTCATAGCCAGCCTTCCGCGCGGTACCACCTGACCGCTTCCTGCACTCCCTGCGCCCAGCGGACCCGCGGCTCCCAGCCGAGGTCGCGCCGCGCGCCCGCTCCCGAGCACACCCAGTGCGGCTGGGTCAGCTCGTGCACCTTGTCGAGCGTGAGCATCTGGGCGGTGTTCGTCATCTTGCCCCAGAGCTGGGTCGCGGCGGCCGCCACCTTCACCACTCCCATGGGCATCCCGAAGCGGACGAGCGCACGCCGGCCGAGCGCGCTCTCGATCTCCGCGAGGGCGTCCCGCCACACGTACACCGTACCGTCGTCCACGAAGTAGGTGCGCCCCGACGGCACACCCCGTGCCCCGAGAGCGCGCACCACTGCCGAGGCGCAATCCGCGACGTAAACCACACTGAGTGTATTGCTGCCATCGCCGGTCATCGGCAGCACACCGTTGCGCACGGAAGTGAAGAAGGCGAGCGTCTCGCGATCCCGCGGGCCGTAGATCAACGGGGGCCGCACGACGGTGACGTGCAGCCGATCCTTCGCGGCCAGGACGGCGCGTTCCGCCTCGAGCTTGCTGCGCCCGTAGTGCGTCACCGGCTTCGGCTCCGCCTCGTCTGGGACCGGCGTTCCGTCCATGCTCGGTCCGACGGCCGCGAGCGACGACACGTATACGAATCGTCCAACCCCATGGCGCACGGCCGCCTCGAGCAGGTTCTTGGTGCCCTGGGTATTCACCTCGAAGAAGTCCGCGGGCCGCCGCGCCTTGACGATGCCTGCCACGTGCACCACGGCGTCCACGCCATCCACCGCGGCGCCGAGCGAAGCGCGATCCTCGATCGCTCCAGGCGCGAACTCGACGCGCGCCACCTTGTCCAGGATCTTCCGCGCGCTGTGCGGCCGCACCAGGGCGCGGACCACGTGTCCTTCCGCCGAGAGCTGCTCGGCCACGAACGACCCCAGAAACCCTGAACCCCCGGTCAGCAGGACTTTCATGTCGCGCTCGTATCACGCAAGTGGCCGCTTGCATGCGGAAAAGGTCGTTGAGAACTGGCGGAACGTCGCTTGACGTGCGGCATCAAAGGGCCTTAAACGTCGCCCTGCAGGCTGGTTCGGAGGCGGTTTGGAGATAGCGATCGTCGGGCTGGGGTGCAGATTCCCCGGGGCCCGGGACCCACTCGCGTACTGGGAGCTGATCCGCAGCGGTACGGTCGCCTTCCGGCGCATCCCGCCTTCGCGCTGGGACCACTCGACCATCTACGATCCGACCACGCGGGTCCCCGACAAGGCGTACGTCGACAAGGGCGCCTACCTCGAGGACGAGGAGCTGCGCGAGTTCGCTTCCCTGCACTACGGGATCGCTCCGCGCCGGGTCCAAGTGACGGATCCTCAGCACCGCCTCCTGCTCGATTCCGTCCGGGCAGCGCTGCAGGACGCGGGGTATGAGAGGCGTCCCTTCGAACGCACCCGCACGGGCGTGTTCGTCGGCGCCAGCGTCAGCGAGCACAAGGAAGTGCTCCTCTCCCGCGTCCGGGTGATGCAGCTCTTCGACGGCGCGTTCGGCCGCGCCCTGGCGGGAGCGGAAGCGGAGAAGCTGCGCGACGCGCTGGTCGAGCACGTGGTGCCGATGCGCGCGTTCTCCATGCCCGGGAACCTGCTCAACATGGCCGCCGCCGTCGTCGCGCAGACCTGGGACCTGCGCGGCCCCGCGCTTTCCATCGACGCCGCCTGCTCGTCGGCGCTGGTGGCCGCGCAGCAGGCCATCGTCAACCTGCGCGGCGGCCAGATCGATCTCGCGATCGCCGGCGGCGTGTACCTGAACCTGCTCCCCGACAACCTGGTCTGCTTCAGCCGCATCGGGGCCATCTCCCGCACCGGTGAATGCCGTCCCTTCGATGCGGCCGCCGACGGATTCCTCATGGGAGAAGGCGCCGGCGCGGTCATCCTCAAGCGCCTGGACGACGCCCTCCGGGACGGCGACCGCGTCTACGCGATCGTCCGGGGCGCGTCGGCGAACAACGACGGCCGCAGCGAAGGGCCGATGACTCCACGCCAGGGTGGCCAGCTCGAGGCGCTGCGGATGGCGTATCGCGACGCCGGCGTCGCGCCCACGAGCATCGGGTTCGTGGAGGCCCACGGCACCGCGACCACCGTGGGCGACGTGGTGGAGGTCGGCGCCCTGCGCACGCTGTTCGACGAGGCCGGCTGGAGCACGCGCAAAGGCGCACGGACGGCGCTCGGCAGCGTCAAGGCGAACATCGGACACACGATGTCCGCCTCGGGCATCGCCGGGCTGATCAAGACCGCTCTCGCGCTGCATCACCGCAAGCTTCCGCCTCAGCCGGGCGTCGCCGAGGAGAACCCGAAGCTGGAGCTGGCCGCCGGCCCGTTCTTCCTCCCGAAGACGGAGTTGGCCTGGGAGTCGGACGGCCAGCCGCGCCGGGCGGGCGTCAGCTCGTTCGGATTCGGCGGCACCAACGCCCACCTCGTGCTGGAAGAAGCGCGGGAGCCTGCTGCGCCTCGCCGCCGCTTGCCGGCGCCGCGCAAGGCGCGCGCCGAGCTCTTCATGCTCGCCGGCGCCCGCGCGTCGGTCGTCTCCAGGTTCGGGCGGTTGATCGCAGCCGCGTTGCCGGGGCTGCGCCGCGAAGGGCGCACGCTCGCGGACGTCGCGTATACGCTCTCACAGCGCGCGCACGGCGATGCACGGCTGGCCATCGCGGCGGACTCGTTCGACGTGCTGTCGGAGAGATTGCTGGCCTGCGCCGACGAGTTGGACGAGCGCGGCGATGGCGCCCCGGATCCGATGGCGCCGCCCGACGTTTCTCCGCCGGTGCAGCTCGTCCCTGGCGCCGTGTTCGCCCAGGGGCCGTTCGAGAACAGGAAGGTCGCCCTGCTCTTCCCCGGCCAGGGCGCGCAGAAGGTCGGGCTGCTCCGGGAGATGTACGACCAGGTCCCCGCCTTCCGCGACCGGCTCGATCAGCTCGACGACGCCATTGCCGACCTGCATCCCCGCATCGGCGGCTCGCTGCGCGGCTTCCTCCACGCGGAGCCTTCCGCCGAGGCAGAGCGGCGCCTGATGCAGACCGAGGTGTGCCAGCCCGCGATGGCTGCGCTGGGGCTCGCGCTGCATGCCCTGCTGGAGAAGCTCGGCGTCCGCGGCGACGTCGCGCTCGGGCACAGCCTGGGAGAGTTCGCGGCCGCCGCCGCCGCGGGCGTTCTGAGCGCCGAAGACGCAGTCCGCCTGGTGGCGAGGCGCGGGCTCGCGATGGTGGATCTCCGGCTGCCCGATCCAGGCGCGATGGCGAGCGCCGCCGCCTCTCCCGAGGAAGTGGCGGAGGCGGTGCGCGGGATCGACGGGGTGGTGATCGCGAACTTCAACCATCCGAAGCAGACGGTGATCTCCGGCACCTCGCCCGGAATCAAAGCCGCATCCGAGAAGCTCGAGGGACGCGGCATCCAGGTGACGCCGCTCGATGTCTCGCACGCTTTTCACTCGCCGCTGATGGCGGGAATCGCGCAGACCATGGGCGAGCTGGTTGCGAAGATCGCCGTGGCGCCGGGCGCATTTCCCGTCGTGAGCGCGATCACCGCCAGGCCGTATGCCGGCGACGCGCGCGAGATCTGGGTGCAGCACGCGTCGGCGCCGCTCGACTTCGTCTCCGCGCTCCGCTCCGCATCGGCGCTCGGCGCTCGGATCTTCCTCCAGGTGGGCGCGGGCAGCGTGCTCACCAGCTTCGCCCGGGCCACGTTGCCGCAGGAGGAGAGGGCCGTGAACGTCGCGCTCGCGAGCCGCGACGAGGACGGCCTGTTGCAGCTCGCCATCGCGCTCGGCCACGTCTGGGCGGCCGGCATCGGCCTGGATGCCGCGCCCCTCTTCGAGGGCCGCGACGCGAGCCTGATCACCTTGCCGCCGACACCGCTGGACACGCAGCCTTACTGGCCGGTGGAGCGGCCCCGGACGCCCGCGGCACCGATGCGGCTGCCGTCCGCAGCGCAGGAGATGACCGAGATGGATCCGTTGGTAGCCCTGTTCCGCGAGCAAGTCGCGCTCTTGCAGCAGCAGGCGAAAGTGCTGGAGCAACAGGCAGCGGCCCTGGCCGGCAAAGGCGTCTCGCTGCCGCAGCTTCCGGTGGCGCCGCCGGCTGCTTCGGCCATCGCACCCGTGCCTGCGCCGGCCCTCCCGCAAGCCGCGCCCGCGGTGGAGCCTCCCATCGCCGCGGCGGCGAAGGAGACGGCGGCTTCGAACGAGCGCGTGGGCAAGACGATCCTCGCTTCCGTCGCGCGCATCAGCGCCTTCCCTCCGGAGGCGATCAAGCCCTCCCAGACGCTGGCGGGAGACCTCGGCTTCGACTCGCTGATGACCGTCGAGCTCGACGCCGACGTGAACAGGGCCTTCCCCGGCGCCGGCGGATTGCCGCGCAACCTGCTCGGCCTGCAGACCACGGTCCAGGACATCATCGACCACGTCGCGCGCGCGGTCGCGCAGCCGCACGCTCCTGTCGCTCCCGTCCTCTCGCCCATCCTCGGCGAGATGGCGAGCGAAGGCCGCGAGCTGAAGCCGTTCGCTCCCGCGTTCGTGGAGTCGGCGCTCGCGGCGACGGCCGAGGATCCGCTCCCGCGGCGGCTGCTGCTGACGCGCGATTCACTCGGCGTCGCGGATGCGCTTGCGAAGCTGCTGAACGACGCCGGACACGACGCGGTGCTCGGCGAGCCGGGAGATCCGCTCGCCGGGATCGGCGGCGTCATCCATCTTGCTCCCCTGGGACGTGCCGGGTCCGAGCTGGAGCCTGGCTTCGGCGCCGTCCTCGAGGCACACCGCATCGCCCGCGCGCAGGCCGCGAACAAGGCCGGCGGAATGTTCGTGGTCGCGACGGCCGGCCTGGACGAGATCGATGCGGCGCTGGCGGGGTACGCAAAGGCGCTCGCGCGGGAGCGCGGCGATGAGCTGGTGAAGTCCATCGAGCTGCGCACAGGCGACGGCGCCGGCGCCATGGCGCGAGCGCTCCTCGCCGAGCTCCGCTCCGGCAATGCGGCGCCAGAGGTGCGCTGGGCGGGCGGGACCCGCTACGAGCCCGACCTGGTCCCGGCGGGGGCGGGCGAACCGGTCGAGATCGGCGCCGGCGACGTCGTGCTGGTGACCGGCGGGACGCGCGGAATCGGCCTGAAGCTGGCGCAGGCGCTCTCCGCCAGGGGCGCCGCAGTCGTGCTTGCCGGCCGCACGCCGCCTGCGGTGCTACCGGAGCGCGCCGTGTTCGTGCAGTGGGACGTGACCCGACCGGTGGGTGCCGCGCTGGACGAGGCGCGAACCAGGCTCGGCAAGTTCACCGCCATCGTCCACGCCGCCGGCATCACCGAGGACGGCCCGGTCGCGGAGGCGAGCGACGAGTCCGTCGAGCGGATCCTGGCGACGAAGGTCAGCGGTTTCTGGGCTGCAGTGCTGGCCACGATGCAGGACCCGATCCGATCCGCGGTGGCGCTTGCGAGCTGGGCGGGACGCTTCGGCAACGCCGGGCAAGCCTCGTACGCCGCGGCGAACGCGGCCCTCTCCCAGGCGGTTGCCGCGCTCGCGCGCAAGCGCCCCGGCGTGCGCGCGCTCTCGCTCGAGTACCCGCCCTGGGACGGCACCGCGATGGTGGCGAAGATCCCGCCGCTGGCGCGGGCAACCCTCGCCGAACAAGGCGTTCCGTTCATCGACGACGCCGCGGGACTCGCGGCCTTCTTCGGCGGCCTGCGCGGCGGCTGGTCCGGACCGGTGCTGCTCGCGCACGATCGCCCGGGGCGGCGCATCGCGCACCGGCTGCGCGTCCAGGTCTCGCGTGCGGGGCACCCCTACCTCGAGGACCATCAGCTCGCGGGCCAGCCGGTGCTGCCGCTCTCGGCGGCGCTCGACCTCGCGGCGCAAGCCGTGGAGGAAGCGAGCGGCACCTCGGGCGCGCCGCTGCTGCTGCGCGACTTCCGCTTGCGCCATCCCGTCCGCATCGCAGATGCCGCCCAGCTCACGGTCTCGGTCGGCGGGTCCGGCGAGCTGGCGGTCTCCCTCTCCTCCGTCGTCGAGGGCGCGCCAGCCGCATTCGCGCGCGCGCCGGCGTACACCGCCTTCGCCACGCTCGCCGCGGACGTGGGCTCGGCGCTGTCGTCCGCCCTTCCCGCTCCGGCAGCAACCGCGGCGCCCGAGCTGCCGATGACGCTCGACGAGTTCTACGGCGGGTTCACCTTCCACGGGCCGCGCATGCGCGCGATCGAATCCATCGAGCAGATCTCGCCGCAAGGCATCGTCGGCCAGGTGCGGACCAGCAAGCCTTCCGACTGGATCCGCAACCCGCGGCGCTCCTGCTGGACGGTCGATCCGCTCGCCGTCGACGGCGCGTTCCAGCTGGCCGCCTACTGGGCGTGGTCCAATCTCAACAGGGCCGGCTTTCCCGTCGGCATCGAGGAGTTCGTCCAGGTCGCTCCGCTGGGCGAGGGCCCGGTGCGCGCGTCGTTGACGCTGGAGCAGAGCACGGGCGACGAGGTGCGCGGGACCATCGTGCTGCAGTCCCGGGACGGACGCGTGGTGGCGGTCGCTCGCGGCGTGCAAGGCGAGTTCAAGCACCGGGACCCGCGGTTCCTGATCGGCCGGACGGCGCCGCTCAAGGCAGTGGCCCCCTCGCCCGAGCCGAGGCCTCCGCCGGTCGACGAGGCCACGTACCGCATCGACCAGTTCCCCGAAGTGCAGGAGCTCGAGCAGCGGCTCGGTCTCGCCACCGCGTTCGGGTTGAAGAACCCGTACTTCAACGTGCACGAGCGGGTGACGAACGACACGTCCGTGATCGGCGGGCGGACGGTGATCAACTGGTCCAGCTACAACTATCTGGGCTTCTCCGGCGACACGAACGTGACCCGCGCGGCGCAGGAAGCGGTGGCGCGCTACGGCACCAGCGTGTCGGCGAGCCGTGTCGCCTCCGGCGAGAAGCCGCTGCACCGCGAGCTGGAGCAGGAGCTCGCCGCGTTCCTCGGCACCGAGGACAGCGTCGTCACCGTCTCGGGGCACGGCGTCTTCGTCACCACCATCGCCACCCTGATGAAGGACGGAGATCTGGTGCTCCACGACGCGCTCGCGCACGACTGCATCATGACCGGCGCGAAGCTCTCGGGCGCCAAGCGCCGGCCCTTCCCGCACAACGACTGGCGCGCGCTGGAAAAGCAGCTCCAGCAGCTGCGGCCGCACTACCGGCGCGTGCTCATCGCCATCGAGGGCGTGTACTCGATGGACGGCGATTTCCCCGAGCTGCCGAAGTTCATCGAGCTGAAGAAGAAGTACGGCTGCTTGCTGCTGGTCGACGAGGCGCACTCCATCGGCGTGATGGGCAAGACCGGCGCGGGCATCGGCGAGCACTTCGGCGTGAACAGGGCCGACGTGGACCTGTGGATGGGCACCCTGAGCAAGAGCTTCGCCTCCTGCGGCGGCTACGTCTGCGGGACCAAGCAGCTCGTCCAGTTCCTGAAGTACACGGCGGGCGGGTTCGTCTACAGCGTCGGCATCTCGCCGGCGAACACCGCGGCGGCGCTGGAGGCGCTGCGCCAGCTCAAGGCGCATCCGGAGAAGGTGGCCCGGCTGCACGAGCGGGCCTCGCTGTTCTTGCGGCTTGCCAAGGAGAAGGGGATCGATACGGGCTTCTCGGAGCAGAGCGCGGTGATTCCCGCCATCCTGGGGAACTCGCTGCACGCCCTCTCGGTCAGCGACGCGCTCAAGCACCGGGGCATCAACGTCCAGCCCATCCTCTATCCCGCCGTCGAGGAGACCGCCGCCCGCCTGCGGTTCTTCTGCACTGCCACGCACACCGAGCAGCAGATCCGCGAGACCGTGCAAGTGCTGGCGGAGGAGATCGCGCGGGCGCGGGCGGAGTCGGGCGAGGCGGCAACGGCTGATACCGCTACCGGAAGCTCCTAACGCAGCAGCGGTGAGGGCGTTCCGGCCGCCGCGAGCACGAGCTGCGCGGACGCCCGGGTCGCGGCGACGTAGAGCGAGCGCCGCGCCTCCGCCGTATCGGCGTACTGGCCGGCCGCGGCGTCGGGAACCACGACGTGATCGAACTCGAGCCCCTTCACCTCGGGTACGCAGGTGACCTGGGCGCCTGGGCCGAAAGTGAACGCCCCTTCCAGGGCGAGATTCGCCGGGACGACCATCTGCGCCAGCCGGGCAAGCTGCGCGGCCGCCTGTGGCGTGCGGCAGATCACGGCCGCGGCAGCCGTCGGATCGTCCGCGTCGAGGTCTCGCAAGGCCTCGACCAGCCAGGCGGCCAGGTGGCATTCGTCATGGAAGCGGACCAGCGGGAATGCCGCCTTGCCGCCTTCGCCGCGGAGAGCGCGCGCGAACCCGGTCACCTCCGGCGGACAGCGGTAGCTGACCTCCAGCACCGCCCTCCGGTGCTCGGGCGCGCCCAGCTCGCGCATGGTCGTTTCCCAGCCCCGGAAGTTGGCTGCCGGATCGACCTGCTGCGCCGCGTCTCCGGCGACGATCAGCGTCCCTCCGCGCGACAGGCATCGGCCGAGCAGCGACAGCTCCAGAGCTGAAAACTCCTGCGCCTCGTCGATCAGCACGCAGTGGTACTTGCTCGGGGAAGCCGGGGCGACCCGAGCGCGCTGCGCGCGCAGCCGCTCCAGCTCGAACAGGACCGCGTAGTCCTCCACGTCGACGGTCTCCGCGTCGCCCATCGGCGTCCCTTCGTCGATGGCGCGTCCGTCCACCGTCGCCAGGCGCTCTTCGTCGACATGGGCGTACTCGCGCTCGGTGCTCCGGGTGAACTGGACGCGGGTATGCTCCAGCGACTCCGCCGCCGCGGTCAGCGGCAGCCCGGCCCGCAGCGCCACTTCCTCCATCAGCGGGCGATCGCCGAACAGCGCGTGCAGGTCTTCGCGCCCCGCCAGCTTCGCCCGGCTCCGCGTCTCGTCATCCGGCGGCGGCGGTGGACGGCGAGCGATGGCATCGAGAGCGCTGCGGATCGCCTCGTGCCGCTTGAGCCGGGACACGAGCGGCGGCGTGTCCTCGCTTTCGCGCCTCCGCAGGTCGGGGAAGACGCGCCGCGCCTGCTTGGAGGCGAACTTGTCCCAGGTCCAAGTCTCCACGTCTTCGAGGCCGAGCCGGTGCAACAGCGACTCGGTCAGCCGGCGCAGGCCTTCGTTGGGAACGATGCAAGCTGCGCGGAAGCGCTCGTTTCCCGCGCGGCGGAGCGCGCGCAGCCGGTGCAGCGCGACGGTGGTCTTCCCGCAGCCCGCTTCGCCCAGGATCAGCACCGTCTCGCGGGGCGGCAGCTCGACCACGACCCGCTGGGCCGCGTCCAGTTCGACGTCGACGGGTGAGGCCGGCCGAGCGCGTTGCCCGTGGGGCCGCGGCAATAGCCGCGGAAGCTGCGCAGGCTCTTGCGGGCGCCACTCGCCGCGGATCCTCGCCAGCGCCCCGCCGGGCCACGACAGCTCGACGAGCTCTCCGTGCTCGAATCGGACGAGGTTGCGCTGCAGGACCACGCCCTCGAGCTTGCGGTCGCCGAGGTCCAGCTCGTACTCCTCGCCTTCGGCCCAGGCGAAGAAGACTTCGGCGAGCGGCGCCGTGCGCCAGTCGAGGATGGTGATGCCGGCCCCGCGGCGGAACACGCCTCCGAGGAGCATGTCGCTTTCCCGCCCGTCGGCGTAGCGGAGCTTCACGTGCGCCGAGTACGGGGCGCGGCTGTGCGGCAGGAGCGTGCGGGCGCGAGCGAGGAGATCGAGTTGCTCTTCGAGCCGCGTCACTGCCCGGGGACTCTACTTCACGCCGCGGTAGACGTAGGCCGTCCCGAACGTGAGCGGGCGCGCTTCGCTGGCGCGGAACGCCGCCGCCTCCCGCATCAGAGCGAGAAACTTTTCGCCCGACGGGAACGCCGCCGCCGTCCGCGGCAGGTACTCGTACGCAGCGCGGTTCCCGGTGAGCAGGCCGCCCACCACGGGCATCACGCCCCGGCTGTATGCCCGGAAGAGCGCTCCGAACGGGCCGCGCGGCTGTCCGAACTCGAGCACGATCACGCATCCGCCAGGCTTCACCACCCGCGCCATCTCCCGCAGGCAGCGCAGCGGATCGTCGACGTTGCGGATCCCGAACGCGATCGACGCGATGTCGAATTGCCCGTCAGGGTACGGCAGCGCAAGGGCGTCGGCGAGAGCGAACTTCACCTCCAGGCCTTCCCTGGCAGCCTTGGCCGGCGCGGTCTGCAGCATCTCGGCACAGAAGTCGGTGCCGATCACTTCACCCGGCGGCCCGACGGCGCGCTTGAACTCGAGCGCGAGGTCACCCGTGCCGGTGGCGCAGTCGAGCACCCGCTGCCCGGCGCGCGCGCCGGAGAGCTGGACCGCCGCGCGCCGCCATCCCTTGTGGATGCCGAGCGAGAGCACCTCGTTCGCGGTGTCGTAACGCCGCGCGATCGAGGCGAACATCTCGCGGACTTCCGCGCTCATCCGGACCTCGGGAGCGAGGGCGACGATGGAGGGCGAATCTGTTGCATCAGAGGTTTCAGAATGTTTTGAAACAAGTGTGGTATAGCGGGGCCCCCGAAGAGGGGCAAGTCGGGAGCCAGGATGGCATGGGTCCAGACAGCCAGGCCGCGCACGGCGACGGCGTTCGCCGAAGTGGCGCGCGCGCCGTCCGGGCCGGCGGACAGCTCCTGGGCCCACCCAGAGGCGGGCTTGCGCGTCTCCGCTTACGGGGCCGTCGACGTCCGCGAGGGCGCGTCGCTCCACGCGGTGCTGGAGAATCTGGATCTTCCGCTCGGGCTGCCCGCGCGAATCCCGGGCCCGTGGTTTGGCGCCGCAGCGTTCTGCGGCGCTCTCGGCCCCGACTGGGAAGGGTTTTCGCCGCTGCGCTTCATGCTGCCGGGGTTGCTGGCCTGGACCGAGGGCGGGCGCCACTACCTCGCGGCATTCGGCGAAGGCGCGCGGCAGCGACTGGATACCGCGCGCGCGCGGATCGATGGACCTCACGCCGGACCACTCGCCGTGGCCGCGAGGGTTCGCGTCCGGCACCGTCGCGGCGAGCGCGAGAGGTGGAGCGCGCTCGTCTCCAGGGCGCTCGCGGCGATCGGGGCGGGCGCGCTGGACAAGGTGGTGCTGGCGCGAGCGATCGACGTGGAAGCCGACGCACCCCTCGATGCGGAAGCGCTCCTGCGTGTCCTGGAGGTACGATACCCGACCTGTCGCGCATTCCTCGTTCGCGGCAGCAGCGCCGTCTTCCTCGGGGCTACGCCGGAGATCCTCTGCCGGGTCGAGGGAACGCGGGTCGAGGCCGACGCGCTCGCCGGCTCGGCTCCACCCGAGCACGCGCAGCTCTTGCCCGGCAGCGCCAAGGACCTGCGCGAGCACCGCTGGGTGGTCGATCACATCGCGGACGCGCTCGCCGGCATCGCCGATCATGTCCACCACCCGGTCGAGCCGCGCATCCGCGCGCTGGCGAACGTGGTCCACCTGCACACGCCCGTGATCGGCCGCCTCGCTCAGGGCCGCGGCATCGCGGACGTTGCCGCCGCCCTGCATCCCACCCCCGCGGTCGGAGGCGTTCCGCCCGGCGCCGCGCTGCGTTTTCTCGCGGAGCACGAGGC
>Ga0209761_1000637_pt1 | contig 21822 bp, 17 predicted proteins | sample GraSoi013_1_40cm_4_FD_185818 | JGI IMG/M metagenome (GOLD analysis project Ga0209761, IMG submission 185818) | Grasslands soil microbial communities from the Angelo Coastal Reserve, California, USA - Sample 09_25_2013_1_40cm (SPAdes) (version 2) | ecosystem: Environmental > Terrestrial > Soil >...
GCCCGGCCTCTGATTCGGCAAGAACGGGTGGACCTTATTTAATGGTTTCTCGTGGCTCGGAAAAATCGTCGAGCCGCGGACGAATCAGGCGTCGTTTGGACAATCGCTGGACCAAAGACTCGACTCGCGAGGCCGTGAAGTCACGTTCGTCACACAGGAACTTGCGAAGGCCTTCGGGATCGAAGTCACCCTGGACGATTTGATCGCTCGGTGCGACCGGCGGATGCAGGAAGAATTCGTGAATCGCGTCGACATTGTCCGGGAGCGACTGCCGGACATCCGCGGGCAGTGACGAAAGCGAGTGATGTGACCGGAGGAGTCGAACCGCGGTTTTCGGTCCGACGCCGCGGACGCCGGCGTTGAAGTCCGTCCCGATCAGAATCGCCGCGTCGATGAGTTCTTCTCGCGTGAGTCCCAGGGCTCGCAGATTCTCATCGAGGTCCAGGAGTTCCGGCGGCACGGCGCGCGATCGGCCGCGCGACGGAAGGAATTCGGTCGATGCGACCGCAAGGAACCGCACGAGCCGAGGCGCGCCGAACAGGAGCGAATCGTAGTCTTTCGAGCCCGTCGCCCAGGTCCGCCCCTCGCGCGAGAGGTGGGAAGCCTGGGCCTCTCCTTCACTGGGCGCCTGAATCCACGGGATCCCGATGAGCGTCAGGAGTGTCTTGGCCTCTTCCACCATCGTTCGCGTGAGGCGTGAAGTCATGACAGCTTTCGACCACGCCGTCGCCGTGTCGCCGGCCGCGACCGCCGCACTGTACTCCCGTTGCGACTTCTCGCGGGCCCCGATCCGCTTCTGAATCTCCTTCCGCTTCAGGTCAGGCGGACGCCCGTCGAAGACGAACACCGGACGAATGTCGTAGTCGGCGAGGAGGCGAGTCGTTCGAAAGGCCAGTCCGTTCAGGTGCGACGTGATGCGTCCCTTCGAATCCTGCAACGGCTGACCGTTTCGCGTTCGCATAATCGACAGGAACTGGTACAGTTCGAGATTCCCGTCCACCGCGATCGTGCGCCCGCGCAATGCGTCGAGGCTGGTTGGATGACGCACGGTGATCGGCGTGAGCAGGACGCCCATGGCGAGTCTCCTCATTGCATCGTGGGTTATGGCGTTCTCGCCAATGCGAATCGGGAACTCGCCTAGCGGGCCGGGGTCGAAAAGGTCCACGAATCCCGGTTCGCGGCGATCGCCTCGAGCAACGCCAAGGCCTCGGCTTTCGGAAGGGTCAGGAAGAACTTCCCGACGTGCTTGCAGAAGTCCTTGCGGTCGACGAGCTTGCCCCAGTCCTCGCAGTCGTGGAGGAGCGACCGCCCAACCGGATCGAGCTCGACGCGGTAGTCCTTGACCCGTGCGTGGATCGAGTCGCCGTCCCTGGAAATCTCGACGTCCCTCGATTGGATTCGCTTCGCCCGGTCCAAACGGTTCCGGTCCATGAACCGCCCGAGCGCGGCTTCGATAAGGGCATCCTTCGGCACGTCGGCGCCGAAGTCCTCGAGTGTCAGCGACCGGAGGCGGACCTCGGCGGCGGTGGTCTGCTTCCGGAACGCGTCAATCCGCTGCAGCGCACGCGCCTGCTCCTGGGTCTGGACCCCGAGCATGCGGAGGATCTGGATGCAATTCTCCGGTGCGTATCCGTGGAAGTGGTTGTTGAAGAAACCGTACACGGTCTCCGCCTGGGAGGCGACTTGCTGGACCCGCGGCACCCAGGACTTGAGCTCCTCCTCCGAGTAGCGGTAATTATACCACGGATCCTGCCCGTGGCCGTGCCAGCGGAGATAGGCCATGGGGGAGGTCACATGGAGGTCTGGCGGGAGGAGGGGCTCGTCCACGATCGTGTACGCGACCCCGGTGGCTCTGAGGAGGTCGAACGCCTCCATCGTCATCCACGTCTTGTTGCGAGGCTCGAGCGCGAACGTGAAGTCCCGCGGCAGGACGTCGAGGAAACGGTGAATCGACGCCTCCTGGAATCGAAGTCGAGGCGGGAGCTGGAGGAGAAGCGGTCCGAGCTTCCCGGCGTCGAGGAGGGGGCGCATCAGCTCGCAATACGAGAGGAGGTCCTTGTCGGCGCCCTTCGCGAGGTCGAGCAACCGGTCGTGGGTCACGGTCTGCGGGACCTTCGCGGCAAAGACGAAGTCCTCAGGGGTGTAGCGGGCCCATCCCAGGACCATGCCGGGCGAGGGCGCCCTATAGAAGGTCGAGTTGATCTCGGCCGTGTCGAAAATCCGCGAGTAGGCGCGGAGCTTCGATTCGCTCGCGTTCCGATAGACGGGACCAATCCATTCCTGGTAGTCCCAGCCACTGCAACCGAACCGGAGGCGGACCATCGGTTCATCCGCAATGCGCCGACGATAGATTATCGTATAGTCGGAGCGCGCCGACGCGGAGTCCGATTCGCCCTCCTCCCGCCTCGAGGTTTAAGCCCACCGCGGCAATCGGTTCGAGGATGGCGGAGTCGCTCATCGGCGCCGGCGGCTGGGGATACTTCTCAGGTGGCCTGGAAGCTTATGCGAAGGCGTTCCGTTTCGTTGAAGTGAACGCGACGTTCTACCGTCGGGTCCCCGAGGCCATGGCCCGACGTTGGAGAACCCGGGTTCCAGCCGACTTCGTGTTCTCGGTCAAGAGCCACCGCGACGTTACGCATGCGGGTCGCCTACGGGCGTCGGCGGCCGTGAGGGACGCGTTCGAGCACAGCCTGCGGACCGCCCGAATCCTCCGCGCGCCGTTCGTCATCTTGGAGACGCCGGCTTCCTTGGAGATCGGGTCGGATCAGATTTCCGGGCTGGGCGACCTGGTGAGCATGGCGGACCGCGGGACCCGGGTCGGCCTCGAGGCCCGTGCCTACGCAGGAAAAGCGCTTCCGCGAGAGCTCCGGCGGACGATGGAGGAGACCCGCACTCTGGACGTCGTCGACTTGTCCCAAACGGGACCACGCATCGCCGGCGACACGCAGTACACCCGTCTGTTCGGCCCGGGTCCGCACAACGTGTACCAGTTTGATGACGAGGAGATGCGTGCGATCGAGCGCGCCGGCGGAGATGCGGTGCGCATGGCGTTCACGTTCCATGGGGTCCGAATGTATACGGATGCAGCGCGTTTCCTGACCTTCAAGCGGACAGGCGTCTTTCCGGCCGCAACCTCCGCCCGCGGGCTTTCCTCGTTGGAGGCCGTCTTGTTGCCAGATGCCCGTTTCCCGTCATCGAAGGACGAACTCGTCCAGCAGCACGGCTGGAAGGTAATCGACCTGGACGATGGGGCGCGAGCGCATGCAGACCGCCTCCTGTCCGCACTTCCGCGTCAGACGTTCCAAAGCGTGGGGGAAGTCGTTCAGGCCCTCGCAGCGGGCGCATCCGGCCCGAAAAAGGGCTGATTCTCAATATCAGTAGGTCCGTCCTCTCCATAGGAAACGCCTGAGAATCTTGTAGTAGCACAGACTACAAAAGGGTTATCATGACCTCAGAATTTAGGCGGGGGAAAGGAGTGAATGACAAATGTCTCTCTGCGGCACCGATTACGCCATCGGCGCAGTCCGCAACATGTACAAGGAATCGCGGCAGGACAACGCGATGGTCGTCATGCCGTCGAAACTCCAGAAGGGACTGCCCCGGCGAACCGGATCCCTTTGTCCCGAATGCCTCAAGGTGATCCCAGCGACGCTCTACATCGGCGATGGCGCCCTCAAGATGAAGAAGACGTGCAAGGAGCACGGCGAATTCGACGAGGTGTGCTGGTCCGACGCGGAGATGTACCTCAGGGCCGAGAACTGGGCCTTCGACGGCGTCGGCCTCGAGAACCCGCAGATCGTGGACGCCAAGGTGTGTCCGTACGAATGCGGCTTGTGCAACCTCCACTACTCTGCGACGTCACTCTGTAACATCGACCTGACGAACCGCTGCAACCTGAAGTGCCCGATTTGCTTCGCCAACGCGAACGCGGCCGGGTACGTCTTTGAGCCGACGTTCGAGCAGATCGTGTACGAGTTCGCGGTCCTTCGGGCGCAGCGCCCGATCCCCGTTGCGGCGATCCAGTTCGCCGGCGGAGAGCCGACGATCTACCCGCAATTCCCGGAGATCGTGAAGGCGGCCAAGGACATGGGCTTCCCCCAGGTCCAGGTCGCGACGAACGGGATTCGGCTTGCGACGGAAGACGGCTTCCTCGACAAGGTCGCCGAGGCCGGGCTGAACACGATCTACCTGCAGTTCGACGGTCTCCGCGAGGAGAACTACATCAAAGCCCGCGGCCGGCCGCTGCTCGACATCAAACTCAAGGTCATCGAGCGGGTCCGGGAGCGGAAGGGCAAGAACCTCCAGACCCCGACGATCTGTTTCGTGCCGACGATGGTCAACTCCTTCAACGACGACCAGGCCGGCGAGATCCTGAACTACGCGATTAAGAACCGCGACGTCGTGAAGGGCGTGAACTTCCAGCCGGTGTCCCTGACGGGCCGAATCCCCGAAGAGGACCGCCGGAAGCTGCGGTACACGCTCAGTGACCTCGCGTACGACCTCGAGGAGCAGACGGGCTACCTGACCCGCGACGACTGGTACCCTGTACCGTTCGTCTCGCCGATCTCGGAGCTCGTGAGCGTCCTGACGGACACCGCGAAGCCCTCCTTCACGTCACACCCGGCGTGCGGCCTGGCCTCGTACCTGTTCCTGGAGAGCGGGAAGGACCCGGTGCCGATCACGCGGTTCATCGACGTCGAGGGCCTCATGGAAGACCTCTGGCTCCTGGCGCAGGACACGAAGGACAAGAAGATCAAATTCACCTCGAAGCTGAAGGCGCTGCAGCTCCTGAAGCGGCACTTCAAGCCCGAGGAGGCGCCCGAGGGCATGGGCCTCGCCAAGATGCTGAAGATCCTGAACCGGATGTTCACGAAGGGCGACAAGGCCGGTGCCGCGGAGTTCTCCTGGTCGACGATGTACGTCGGCGGCATGCACTTCCAGGACAACTACAACTACGACATCGAGCGCGTGAAGCGGTGCGTGATCCACTACGCGACGCCCGACGGCAAGGTCATCCCGTTCTGCGCGTACAACACGGGGCCGAACTTCCGCGAGGAAATCGAGAAGAAGTTCGCGGTGCCGATCGAGGAGTGGCGTGGCCGCCATGCCTGAGCAGGTCGTATCGATCCGTCCCTCGGTCCGCGACAACGGCATCATGGCGATCGACGACATGCTGTGCATGCACTGCGGAGCCTGCGTCGGCACGTGCCCGACGAACGCGATCTTCCTGAACGAGGTCTACCTGACCTTCAACGAAGACTGCACGCAGTGCGGCATGTGCGTGAAGGTCTGCCCGGTCGGCGCGATCGATTATCCGCGGGGCCACAAGCTCCACACGATGAAGTAGGCGGTCGTCCCGGCCTCGGTCGTTTCCTCGAGGGTTAATCTGATATAGCCCCTGACGATGGAAGGTCTGCGGGCAGATGACCTCGTACCAGTACGACGTGGTGGTGGTCGGCGCGGGTCCATCGGGCTCGATGACGGCGCGCTACGCCGCGATGGGCGGCTGCCGGACCCTCCTAATTGAGAAAAGACAGGAGATCGGCTCTCCCGTGCGATGCGGCGAGGGCCTCGCGCGGCACTTCGTCGAAGACACGAAGCTCCCATTCGACCGCAAATGGGTCGGCCGCGAGGTCAAAGGGGCGAAGATCTTCTCGCCGAACGGCACCGAGCTCACGATCGAGGAGGCTCACGCCGGCAACGAGGTCGGAATCGTCCTCGAGCGAGATGCTTTCGACAAGGCCGTGGCGAAGGAGGCCGCGAAGGAAGGCGCCGACATCTGGCTCAAGACCACCGCGACGGCGGTCATCAAAGACGACGGCTGGGTCCGCGGGATCCGCGCAAAGCGCCTCGAGGAGGAGATGAACATCGAGGCGAAATGCGTCGTCGCCGCCGACGGCTACGAGAGCCAGGTCGGCCGCTGGGCCGGGTTCAAGACCCTCCTGAAGGCCGGAGACATCACGGGGACGCTACAATATCGACTTACGAACATTTCCGAGGGCCACGACTTCCCGGACTATTGTGAATTCTGGCTTGGCACGTGCGCCCCGGCGGGCTACATCTGGGTCTTCCCGAAAGATGAATCCACCGCGAACGTCGGCATCGGCATCTCTTTGGATCGCCTCAAGAATCGCGTCGACATCAAAGGCTACCTGGACCGCTGGATCGAACAGGATCCGCGGATGGCGCACGCACAGCCGCTCGACATGGTCACGGGTGGCGTCTCGACCGCGCCGCCAATCAAGAAGTCCGTGGGCAACGGCATGGCCCTGGTCGGCGACGCGGCACGGATGATCGACCCGATTACCGGCGGGGGAATCGGAAACGGCATGCTGGCTGGCATGATGCTCGGGAAGGTCCTCTCCAAGTGCAATGAGACCGGAGACTTCGGCGAGGCTGCCCTCATGGAATATGAGCGAGGCTGGCGTGCGAAGCTCGAGGAGAACCTGTACCGCAACTGGCTCGCGAAGAACAAGCTCGTGACCCTGTCCGACCGCGAGTTCGACGACATCATCCAGGTCCTCGCCCAAGTGGGCGTCACGAAGCTCAGCGTCCGCGCAATCCTAAAAGTCCTGAAAGAGACGCGCCCCGAGCTCGTCGCGAAGTTTGCGGAGTTCATCTGAGGCGTCCGGAGCACGGGGGAGGTCACTTCGACTTCCACGAGAGGCCGCGTGCCCCGACGACGAAAAAGACGACCGCGAATCCCAGGGTGATGAGCAGGTACATGAGCGCCGTCCCGTCGTTCCCGAAGACCATCGTCGCACGCAAGCCTTCGTTGATGTATGTCAGCGGTAGGCCGCGGGCCAGCGTCCGGAGGAACGGCGGCATCGCGTCGATCGGAAAGAAGGACCCCGCCAGGAACATCATGGGAAATCCGATCGCGTTCGCCAGGGCCTCGCCCGTCCCGGGGTCCCGCACAAAGATCCCAAGGACCATCCCGAGCGATGTGAACTCGAAGGTGCCCGCGATAATCAAGAGGACGGCAAGCGGCGTCAGCGTGGCCTGCATCCCGAACACGACGACTCCGACGAACATCATGATCGCCACGGAGAGAAACAGCAAGAGGACGTAGAAAACGACCTTCGCAGCGAGCCACTCCGCCTTGCTCAGTTTCGTCGTAGCGAGGAGCTTGAAGAATCTCCGCGTTCGGTACTCCGCGCAGATCGACGTCATCCCGAACAGCGGCGTCGTGAGGACCGTAAAGCCGATGATCCCGGGAAGGAAGAAGTCGATGTAGCCGAATTGGCGGACCGTGAACTGGGACTCGTCGACGGACACCACTTCCGTCGCGTTCGCCACCTTCAGATTGAACGCCGTCGCGACCGCGGCGACCGCCGAATACACGATCCCGAAGGAGGACTGCGTCCGGTCTCCCGCGAGGGTCACGTTCACCTTGGCGCTCGCGTTTCCCATCTCCGCCCGGATGAGCGCCGCCTGAAATCCGGCGGGAATCTGGAGGGCGACGTTGATCGAGTGCGCCCGCATGTAATCCTGGAAGTTCACGTTCGTCGGGATCGCCTGGTACGTGATGAGTGTCGTATTGTTCAACGCTTGAACGAAACCACGCGATGCAGCGGTGACATCCAAGTCCTGAACGGCGAGCGGCACCTTGGGGGTGCCGGACGAGCTGAATATCGCGCCGAACAGAAGGATCAGGATGACGGGAAAGGCAAGGGCGAAGAACGTCCCCACGCGGGAGCGGAGATATTGTCGACCGAACGCCGTGACGTCCGCGAGGATCCGCTTCATGCGGCAAGGACCCCCTCTTCCATCCGGGCGCCGACCAGCTTGAGGAACACATCCTCGAGGGTCGAGCGCTTCGTGTAAATCTCCGTCAAGGGAATCTCGATCGAAGCAAGGTTCGCCAGCATGGGCCGCACCTGGCCCGCCGTCGGCACGTGCACCAGGACATCGACGCCATGAAGCTGTGCGGCGATTCCCCGGGCGACCAGCGCCTCGTACCCTCCGCGTCCCGCACCTGCGAGCACGACCGTGGTGCCCTCTCCGAACTGCGAGATCAGGGCGGACGGACTGCCGTGAGCCACGATCTTGCCGTGGTTCAAGATCGCGACGTCGTCCGCGAGCTGCTCCGCCTCGTCGAGATAGTGCGTCGTGAGGAGGATCGTCCGGCCCTTCCGCTTGAGGTCTCCGATCAGCGTCCAGAGCTCCCGCCGCGCGCCCGGGTCGAGGCCCGTCGTCGGCTCGTCGAGGAACAGTAGCTCCGGCTGGCCGACGAGCGCCATCGCGATCCCGAGGCGCCGCTTCTCACCGCCGGAAAGGTTGAGCGCCACCGCATTCGCGCGGTTCGTGAGCCCGACCGTCTCGATGATGTTCGCCACATCGCGCTCCGAGACCTCATGGTCGAAGAGATGCGCCCAGTACGCCACGGCTTCCCTGGGACGCAGTCGGTCGAACGGCTCGAAGTCCTGGGGCAGAACCCCGACCCGCTCCCGGATGCGACGATAGCCGGAGCGGACGTCTTCCCCGAGGACGCGAGCCTCTCCCGCGGTCGGGTCGCGGAGGCCCTCCAGGATCTCGACGGTGGTCGTCTTGCCCGCGCCGTTCGGGCCGAGGAGGGAGAATACTTCTCCCCGATTGACGTCAAAGTCGATGCCGTCGACGGCGGTGATGTCCGGATACCGCTTCATGAGGCCCCGGACCTCGATCACATGCTCGCCCACGCCCGCCTCCCGGGCCGCACGGACATCGCGCGGTGCCATGGAGTTTTCGGTCTCCTCGTCCGCGCGAATCCTTGCCATCGACGTTCGTCGCGCCCGGAGACACGACGCCTTTCAATGGTGATAACCTCGGCACCGTCATTAAATAACGCGGCCCGCGCTCGCTCCATCTGTGAAGGTCGCGGCCTGGCGGCAAGCGCGAGCCCTCCTCTGGGTCGGCATCACGCTCGTCATCCTGCTCGGGATCTTTGTCCTCGGCGGGGTCGTCGCGATCCCGGGGCTTCCGTCCCCGAGCCTGGACCTGAGGTCGTTGGCTCCGTGGATCTACATCATCCCGATCCTCGTGGCGACGAAAGCCCTCCTCGAAGTCCTCCGTCCGGTGTTCCGTGCCGCGCTCCGAAGCCATGTGCGCTACGAGGCCGACATCTTCGCCCACTTCCAACTCGTGTCGTATGTCGTTTGGGGCACCGCGATCGCCCTGGTCCTCTTCGTCCTCCTCGGCGGCGGCACGCAAGGATACAGCTTGCTCGGGACCGGGTTAGTCACCGCGGCGCTGATCTACGTCCTGCAGGAGCCCCTCCTCAACATCGTCGGCTGGGTCGTCCTCGTGACGATGGGCCTCTACAAGCTCGGAGATCGGATCGAGATGAACCAGACGAAAGGGTACGTTGTCGAGATCAGTCCGATGAACACGACACTCCGCGAATTTGGCGGACTCCTCTACGGTGACAGCTTTACCGGCCGGTATGTCACCATTCCGAACAGCCAGGTCCTGAAGGGGAACGTGTTCAACTACACGAAGGACACCCCGTTCGTCTGGGATCAGCTCACTGTGAGTATCACGTACGAGAGCGACCACAAGGTCGCGGAAAAGTTGATTCTCGAGGCCGCGGAAGATGTCGTCGGCCCGATGATGCGAGAGAACCGCGGCCAGCTGCGGTCCAAGTACGAGTTCGCCGACTTGGCGGACTACATACCCGAGGAGCCGCGCGTGGGCTGGGGCCTCAAGGACTCTTCCGTGGATCTCACGCTCGTCTACTTCTGTCCGGTGTTCGCGAAGGGTGGATACCGGACGCGACTGGTGAAGCGCGTCCTCGAGAAATTCAGCAACGAGCCCCGTGTCGAGTTCGCGTACCCCCACATGCAGATGGTGCCACCCGAAGAGAAGAAGGTGAGCGTCCTCCGCTAGGCGGGTCGCCGGTCGAGGCGGGCCCGGCCATCCGTGCAATCTTTATTACCACGGTTCATTCTCCGCGCGAATGGCCCCCTTCCGATCCTTCTTGACGATTACTCCCGCGGACCACGGTAAGGAGGCCTCGATAGCAGGCTGGGTCGAGGACGTTCGGAATCTCGGGGGCATCGCCTTCCTGATCGTCCGGCAGCGGGACGGCACGTTCCAAGCGACGATCAAGAAGAAGTCGGATCCGGATCTATTCAACCGCGCGTCGAAGGTCGTCCGGGAAAGCGTCGTCGCGGTCCGCGGACGGATCGAGCCGAATCCCCAGGTCCGAAACGGCTGGGAGCTCACCGCGACCGCGCTCGATGTCCTCAGCCCCGCCGCGGCGCCGCTCCCACTTCCGATCGCGGACAAGGTCGGCGCGGACATGGACACCCGTTTCGACAACCGCCCGCTCGATCTACGGAAACCGGATCGCCGGGCCATCTTTCGGGTGCGCTCGATCGTCGTGGCCGCGTTCCGGTCCTACCTGGACCGCCAGGGATTCATCGAGGTCCAGACGCCCAAGCTCGCGGGCGCCGGCGCGGAGGGGGGCGCGACCTTGTTCGAGACCAACTACTTCGGACGGCGCGCGTTCCTGAGCCAGAGCCCGCAGTTGTACAAGCAGATGCTCATGTCGACAGGCCTCGACCGCGTGTACGAGATGGCCCCGGCCTTCCGGGCGGAGCCTTCCGACACAGTGCGGCACGTGACCGAGTTCACATCGTTCGACGCCGAGGTCTCCTGGATCGAGCGGCAAGAAGACTTCTTCCCGCTGCTCGAGGGTGCTGTCGATGCTGCGATCGAGCGAGTTCGGACCGACTGCAAGGCAGAGCTCGCCCTCCTGCGGGTCGAGCCGAAGCGGCCCGCGCTGCCGCTGAAACGCCTCACGTATCAGGAAGCGCTCGAGGTCCTCCGGGGCCGCGGGAAGCGCCTCCGCGACGGGGACGACATCGACACGGAGGGCGAGAAGACCCTCGGGCAGGAGATGGGCCGCGAGGGTCGGGAACTCTACTTCGTGACCGAGTACCCGACGGCCATCAAGCCGTTCTACGTGATGGCCAAGCCCGATGAACCCGACTACTCGTTTTCGTTCGACCTCGAGTACAAGGGAGACGAGATGGCCTCCGGAGGACAGCGGGAGCATCGATACGACGTGCTTTTGGCGCGAATGAAGGAGAAGGGCGTGAAGCCGGAGAACTTCGAATTCTACCTGAAAGCGTTCCGATACGGCATGCCGCCGCACGGCGGCTGGGGATTCGGGCTCGACCGGTTCGTGCAGAAGCTCCTCGACCTCCCGAACATTCGAGAGGCCATCCTGTTCCCCCGGGATCGGGCCCGGCTCGTGCCGTAGCCGATCGTCGGCGGTGAGGAATCCTTTTGTAGCGGCCCCGTCGATTCACTCCGTCGAGGACGAGGGGGGAGCAAAATGAAGGAGTTCAAAGTTTACGTGGCCGACAAACCCGGTGAGTTGGCTCGGGTGACGGAGGCCCTGTCGAACGGTGCCGTCAACATCCGCGCGATCGCGAGCGAGTCGAAACACGACGCATCGTTTCTTCGCGTCGTGACCTCGGACGTCCAGACGACGCAGAAGGCGTTGACGAATGCCGGGCTGAAGTACGATCTCAGCGACATCCTGAACCTCGAACTCTTGGACCGGCCGGGAGAACTGGCAAAGGTCGCGAAGCGGCTCGCGCGCGCGGCGATCAACGTCCAATCCATCTATATCTTGGGATCGAAGAACGGTCGGACCGAAATCGCGCTGGTCGTGGACGACATCGAGCGCGCCAAGACCGCGATCAAGTAGTTTCTCCGACCTCGAGGAGATTCTAAATAGAGGTCTCTCCTAGTCTGACGGCCGAAGCCCGGGACAAATGTTAAGAGAAGATGCGACCTTGTCGGCTCGGCGTCAGACAACCGCCGACCTCGGAGTATGAGGATGGGAGCATGAAAGTCCAACGTACGCGAAAGCATGCCGAGGCCCCTGCGGTCCATGCGGCCGCAAAGAGACCTGGGGACGTCGTCCTGTTGGAATCCCACTCGATTCAGAATAACGCGGTCATCCGATTCCAAGTTCACGGTCTCCCGATCGCGCAGGGATCTCAGCGGTCCTGGATGGTGAATGGTAAACCGGTCATCACGACTACCGCGAAGGGTCTGCCATCTTGGCGTCGCCTCGTTGCAGACGTCGCCCAGCGATTCGCGCCAGCAGAACCCTGGGAAGGGCCCGTCGGGATCGTACTCGACTTTGGGATTCCCAAGCCGAAGTCCGCACCGAAGACAAGACGCGTTTGGCCAGACAAGAGGCCGGACCTCGACAAACTTAGCCGTGCAGTTCTAGACGCGCTGACGTACGTGATCTTTGCGGACGACAGCCAGGTGGTCCACTTGCAGGCAACGAAGGAATACGGCACCCCCGGGGTCGCGGTGGAGATCCACCGCGTGTTCGCTGAGGACGCGGCAGAGCAATGAGCGCTTTCGGTCGGGGCTCTTGCGGACACTGTCCGCGTATCCGATCGTCAATTCGTATCGTCATTATCGCCGAGTGGAGGAACACTTTCCTGCATCACATTCAGCCCGACGCGTTCTGAGTCGAGACATCCTGGACCGCTTCTCCAACCAGACCTTGAGTCAAGACAGCGCAATCCAGCAGTTTTCACTAGTCCGACAGGCGTTTCAGCACTCATAGGGGTCGTCACGCGTTTCGTCGGCTGACCCTCTTCTCATCACGAACGCACCGAGGCGATAGCGACCGTCATAGATGACGGTTTTCCGGCCCTTGAGCGTCTATGGGGTCAGAATTTCGTGGGAACCTTCTTAACGTGACAATAATACTGCATTCCCGATGGAAGTGCCGCCGGGGCGAGTGGAGCGGATCGCCGACGGCGGGCCCGAAGCGATTCGGTCCATCCTCGCCGAGCTTCGGGCGATGAAGTTCAACGGCGTCCTGAAGACCTCCGTCTTTCGCGGCGACACCCCGTCGCAAGGGGTCCTCGTCCTCCGGCGAGGGGATGGCGTGCTCGCGGAACACCGGTCCGCAGTCGCTGTGGCGGGTCACGAAGCCCTCCCCGAGATCCTGAAGGACGCCGCGAGCGCCCGCGCCCAGCTCGAGGTGCGTACGTACGACTATGGCCATTCCTCAATCAGCATCGACCACCTCCAGCGAAGCTACCCCGAAGCCGCGGTCGAGGGCATCGGAGACCCGGACGAGGTGCTAGAGCAGGCGATCGCCCAGGAGGCCCGAGAGCGCGAAGTGTACGAGAAGGACTTGGAGGGCCGTCGCAATCAAGAACGAACGCTCGTCGAGCGCGAGGAGGAGCTGTACCGTCGGAAGTGGGAACTCGAACAGGAGTACCAGCGGAGCGCGATGCGACAGCGGGAACTGGACTCCCTCCGGACCGAACTCCAGACGGTCAAGGAGGCGAGCGGATTGATCCTGAGCCGCCTCGAAGAGCGACGAGCGTCCAGGGACGTCGAGGTCGAGTCCCAGAAGAAGGTCCTCGCGATGGAATCCGAGAAGGCGCGGGCGGAGGTCGAGACCCAGCGGCGCAGCCTCTCGGAACGGCAGGCCAAACTCGGCGGGCTGGAGCGGGAGCTTGCGTCGAGAGAAGCCACGTACCGAGACCGCGAGACGTCTCTCGACGCGCGGGCCGCGTCCCTCGAGCGCGAGCGGAAGCAGATGAACGATTTGTACGCCAACCTGCAAGCGGAGGCCGAGAAGATCTCCGAGGCCCGGAAGGTCTTCGACGACCGCCTCGGGGAAGCGGAACGCCGGGAGCGGCTCCTCACCAGCCAGGAGCAGGCAATCCGCGAACGCGAGCAGAAGCTCCGGGACCACGTTGCGGCGGTCTCTCAGCGGGAACGCACCCTCGAGGACCGGGAGAAATCGTTCCCGAGAAGTATGGCCGACCTGGAGGCCCGCGAGGCGGAGCTCGCCGAGAAGAGCGCGAAACTCGCCAAACAGGCCGAAGCGTTCGAGGCCCAGGACGCCGGACTCGACGACCAGCGGGAGGAACTCGAACGGGCGACGAAGCGGATGCAAAAGCTCGCGAAGGACCTGACGGCGAAGGATCGTAAGGTTTCCGAGGAGGAACGCGAAGCGCGGGAGCGTCAGGTCGACGTGCGCCGACGGCAGCGGGACCTCGCGAGCCGCGGGAAGGAGCTCGAGCAATTGAAGCGCCGGCTCGAACGCATGGACGAGGAGTTGTCTGCGAACCGCTCGAAGATGAAAGCACAAGCGGTGAAACTGCTCCGTTCCGAACGAACCGCCCAGCAACGGCTCCAGGCGATCGAGACCGCCGATCGAGAGCTGGACAAGCGGGAGGCCGCGGCAAAGCGTCGGGAGGCCGCGATTGAGAAACGAGAGAAGGCGGCCGTAGCGGCGGAGGAGCGCACGACGGAACGGTCAGACGCGGCCGAGGTCGTCGAGGGAGACTTGCGGTCTCGACGCGCCGCGCTCGAAGAGGAGTATGCCGCCAAGAGAGTCGAACTCGAACGACGCGAGAGCGAGGTCGCTGCCGCGGAGCGAGCGCTCACGAAAGAATCGGAGTCGAACGAGTCGTTGAAGGCCACCTTGGAGGAACAGGAGACCGCGTTCCTCTCGGACCTGCACGATATCGAATCGCGCAAGGCGGCCCTCGCCAAGTCCGAGGCCTCGCACGCACAAGAAACGAAGAAGCTCGAGAAACGGTCGGACGCAATCTCGAGTCGAGAGTCCAAATCGAAACAGGAAATCCAACGCCGAGAAGCGTTACTCGAAGCCGGAGAGCGGGAGGTCGAGGCGCAGGAGGCCGCCCTCCGGGAGAAGGAGGAGAGCCTCCAGCATCGGATCGACGAGGTGGAAGACCGCGAATCGGACGCCGAGAAGCGAGTGGCCCGCGCCGAGGCCGATGGGAAACGTCGGCAGGAGGCGGTCGCCGCCCAGCGGGCGGGCATCGAGGAACGGCTCGCGAAGCTCGCCGCGGACCGCGATGCCCTCGCGGCCGAGCACGTCGCCGTGCAGGTGGCGCAGTCCGCTCTTAAGACACGGGAAACGAAACTCAAGGACCGCGAGGCTCGGGCGGCGAAAGCGGACGTCGAGATCCAGCGGCGCAAGAAGGAACTCGCCCGGATCAAAGAAGGATTGCGGCGCCTCAGCTGAGGAGGTCGAAGCGTATGAGCGCGATCGTCACGTTGACCACCGACTTCGGAGCGGGCGAGTACATCGGCGCCATGAAGGGCGCGATCCTTACAGTCAACCCGGAGGCCACAATCGTGGACGTCGACCATTCGATCCGGCCGCACGACATTCGCCACGGGGCCTACGTCCTGTATTCGGCGGTCCCGTACTATCCGTTCGCCGCTCACGTCGGCGTGGTCGACCCCGGCGTGGGCACGAAGCGCCGCGCGATCGTGTGCGTCTGCGAGGGAGCCTTCCTCGTGGGCCCGGACAACGGACTCCTCGTCCCTGCGGCGCGGCGACTCGGTCTCAAGGAGGTGCGCGAGATCACGAATCGAAAGCTGGGCCGGCCCGAACTCTCCGACACGTTCCACGGACGCGATCTCTTCGCGCCGGTGGCGGCGCATCTCATGTCCGGGACCAAGGTCAAGGATGTCGGCGCGACGATCCGCGATTTCGTCGATCTCGACTTCGGGGAGCCGAAGAAGCGCAAAGGCGGCTTCGATGCTGTCGTCATCACCTACGATCGCTTCGGCAACGTCGTCACGAACATCCCCCGGCCTCTCGCCGAGAAGGCGTGGTCCTTCGGCGACCGTCTTGCGGTGACGGTGGGTGGCTATGAAATGACTGTGCCGTTCGTGAGGACGTACGGCCTGGTCGCACCGAGGGACCTCCTCGCCACGCTGTCGTCGAGCGGGTTCCTCGAGATTTCTCGGAGAGAAGCGAGCGCCGCGGCCCAGCTCGAGGCGACCCCGGGCATGCCCGTCAGTGTGGCGAAGGCCGAATCCCGGACGTAGGATCGATCGCGTCACCGCAACATGCCGGCGGCGAGGATCGACGTGCTGTCCGATATCTGGTAAGTGGACCCGGTGGAATACGTCGTCGTGCTGAGGAGGAGCCGGTCGCCTACCGCGACGGGACCGCCCGGTTGGCTCTGAACGTAGGTCGCTCTCTGCGATGGGTAATTGAGGGAAGCGAACGGCGTGGGGGCGAGAGCTATGGCGCCGCCACTCGTCAGGATCGCCAATTTCGCGGTGGATGGAAACAGCCCCGTCGGGACCGAGGTTATGGTGAGAGTCCAGTTCGTGCCGTCGGCAGACCTCGCGACGACGACCCCCATGACTCGAGGAGAAGGTGGGGTAATGCTGATCTGTCGCCCGACCAACACCGCCGCCACGCCGGCGAGGGCCACGAGGATGACGATCACGAGGACCACCACGATCGCGGTCAGGTTGCCCGTCGCGCGGGGCGCCGGAGCAGGAGGCCACATCGGCGGATAGGGTGCTGGAATCGTGGCCGGCGGGACCGAGGTCGTCAACGGGACCCCGCAGTTCGAGCAGAACAGGTTCCCCAGGGAATTCGGCGCGCCACAACGCGGACAAGCGACCATCGCGGACGTGCGGTGCCTCCGGCACCTCGGAACACGCCGAACGGCGGCAAATATCTTCGCGGAAACGTTGATGCGGTGCCGCCGTCAGCGCGCAGCCAGCAAAGACATATCTAGGGACCGGACCTTCGGCGGCCGAAATGGATGCGCGCAAGATCCTCCTCGTGATTTTCGATGGCCTGGGGGACCGACCGCTCACCGAGCTCGGCCACAAGACGCCCCTCGAGGCCACCCCGAAGCCGAACCTGGACTGGTTCGCGTCGAACGGCGTGAATGGGCTCGTCGACCCCATCGCCCCCGGCGTCGCGGCGGGCAGCGACACGAGCCACCTCGCCCTCTTCGGGTACGATCCGAAAGAGGTCTACACAGGCCGCGGCCCGTTTGAAGCCGCGGGCGTGGGGATTGACATGCAGCCGGGGGACATTGCCTTTCGCGGGAATTTCGCCTCAGTCGACGAGGACCTGAAGCTCACGGATCGCCGGGCCGGGCGCATTCGGGAGGGAACCGAAGAACTCGCGAAAGCGCTCGATGGGCTCAAGCTCGGACGGATCAAGGCGAATGTCCGAGAGGGGACGGAACACCGCGTGGCCGTGGTGTTGCGAGGCCGAGGGCTTTCGCCGAAAATCACGGACACCGATCCCCATGAGATCGGTGAGACGATCCGAGAATCGAAGCCCCTCGAGTCGGCCGCGAAGGTCACCGCGAAGGCCGTCAACGCCTTCACGCAACAGTCGCACAAGATTCTCAAGTCCCATCCGGTGAACCGAGCGCGCGTCGCAAAAGGCGAACCGCCGGCAAATGCAATCGTACTGCGAGGGGCCGGCATCTTCCCCGATCTCGTTTCGATCACGGAGCGGTTCCATCTGACAGCCGCAGGGATCGCGGGCGTCGCGCTGATTCGCGGGATGTTTCGGACCTTCGGCATGGACGTCATCGACGTGAGGGGCGCGACCGGCGGCCTCGACACGGATATGATCGCGAAGGCCGACGCCGCGATGGACGCGTTGCGGACCCACGATCTGGTCGTCCTGCATGTGAAGGCACCGGACCTGTGCGGCCACGACGGGAAGGCGTCGGAAAAGATCCGTGTCATCGAAAGGATGGACGCGATGATGGGCCACCTGAAGGCGATGCTCTCCACCGATGTCGTCGTGGCCCTCACGGCCGACCACTCCACGCCGGTCGCGTTGAAGGACCACTCCGGAGATCCCGTGCCGCTCACGATCTTCGGCGAAGGCGTCCGGGTCGACGACGTCCTCAATTTCGACGAGCGGAGCATGGCGCACGGCGCCCTCGGTCGACTCCGCGGGACCGAGGTAATGAACGTCCTCCTGAACGCCTCGAACCGGATGGAGAAGTACGGCGCCTGAGCGACCCATCAAAGCCTAAATACGAGGAGGAACTTGCGGCCGCGCTCACGGCGGAGGAGTGGACGCCACGGCCCAAATCGATCTGAGCTTCATCATCCCCATCGCAATCCTCGCGGGGCTCGGTTTCGCGGCAATCTTGACGCGAGATATCCTGCGACGGGACACGGGCTCGGACCGGATGAGGGAGATCACGGGGGCGATTCAGCAGGGTGCGCGGGCGTTCCTGCGTCGGCAGTACAAGACCATCGCCATCATTGCGGCGGCCCTCGCGATCCTGTTCGCGGTCGCGCTGGGCGCCCAGAAAGGGCTCCTCGCCGGATTCGAGACGGCCGGGGCCTTCGCTCTCGGAGCGACGTTCTCAGCGCTGTCCGGCTACATCGGAATGCATATCGCGATCCGCTCAAACGTTCGTTCCGCAGCCGGTTCTCTCAAGTCCTTCAACGACGCCCTCGTCATCGCACTCCGGGGTGGCGCGGTCTCGGGCCTTTCGATTGTCAGCATGTCTCTCGCGGGCGTAGCCCTTTTGTATTACGGGTACGGGGCCTTGGGATCCGCCATCAACCCGACGACGTTCAACGACTGCATCACCGCGGGGTACACCATCGCCCTGTGCACGGCCAAGGCCACCGAAGACAGCCTGATCCTATCAATCGTCGGCTTCGGGTTCGGGGCGAGCCTCGTCGCGTTGTTCGCACAACTTGGAGGCGGCATCTACACGAAGGCGGCAGATGTCGGGGCGGACCTGGTCGGCAAGGTGGAGGCGGGAATCCCGGAGGATGACCCGAGGAATCCCGCCGTCGTCGCGGATCTGGTCGGGGACAATGTCGGAGACTGCGCGGGCCGCGGGGCGGACCTATTCGAGTCGACCGCCGCGGAGAACATCGGTGCGATGGTCCTTGGTGTCGTCCTCTTTCCGTTTTTCGGGATCGCGGGGGTCATCTTCCCACTCGTCGCGCGGTCGTTTGGCCTCGTCGCGAGCATCGTCGGGGTTTTCGTGGTCCGTGCGCGCGAGGACGAAGCACCGATGAGTGCCCTGAACCGCGGATACATCGTGACGTCGGTCCTCGCGGCAATCCTATTCGGCGTGGCGGCGTGGGCGATGCTACAACCGTCAACGCCGACGGCGTCGGGAGGGCTGACCTGGGCCTACTATTGGGTCTGCGGCATCGCCGGCATGGTGACTGCGGTCGTCTACGTGTGGGTCACGCAGTACTATACGGAAGCCCGGTACCGGCCCGTGCGAGATATCGCGAAATCATCGGAGACGGGGCCTGCGACGAACATCATTTCCGGCTTCGCGGTCGGTCTTGAGGCGACCGCGATCCCAGCGGTTGTCGTGTCCATTGCGATTCTGTTCTCGTTTTGGCTGGGAGAATCCACGGGGATCCCCGGCGGCGGCATCTACGGGACCGCGATCGCAACGATGGGCATGCTCGCGACGGCGGCCTACATCCTGGCGATGGACACCTTCGGGCCGATCGTGGACAACGGTGCGGGCATTATCGAAATGGCCGGCATGTCCGAGGCCGCCCGCAGGAACATGGACAAGCTCGACGCGGCGGGCAACACGACGAAGGCCCTCACGAAGGGCTACGCGGTGGGAAGCGCCGCCCTCGCGGCATTCCTCCTGTTCAACGCGTTCCTATCAGAAGCGCGGGTGAAAGCCGTCGACCTCGCGCATCCCGAGACGTTTATTGGCGGATTCATGGGAGCCGCCCTCGTCTTCCTCTTCACCGCCTTTGCCATCCGAGCGGTCGGCCGCGCAGCCTGGTCGATCATCAAGGATGTGCGCGATCAGTTCCGCGAGAATCCGGGGATCATGACGGGCACCGCCAAGCCGGATTACGGGCGGACAGTGGACATCTGTACACGAAGCGCGCTCCGGGAGATGGTCGTGCCGGGCGTCCTCGCGGTCGCCACACCGATTGCTGTTGGCATTATATTCCGATTCGTCAAAATCTCCACGATTCTTGTCGCGGGCGTCCCGCAGCCGATCCCGGCGGGTGAGCCGCTCGGCGGCACGCTCATGGTCGGGACAATCGCGGGAGTCCTGATGGCGCTCGTGCTCAACACCGGGGGCGGAGCCTGGGACAACGCGAAGAAGTTCATTGAGGCCGGTAATCTCGGCGGCAAAGGAAGCCCGACGCACAAGGCGGCGGTCGTTGGCGACACGGTCGGCGATCCATTCAAAGATACCGCAGGCCCGTCGCTGCACATCCTCGTCAAACTCCTGTCGACGATCACGCTCGTGATCGCGCCACTCCTGATTTGAGACACGCATCCAGGATGGCTGCGCATCCCACCGCGAAACGGCGCCGCGCATAGCGTTATATGCCTCGGCACGTTCCCGAAAACCGGAGGAGAACGCGTGGCCGCTAGCGAGGAGCCGGGCGGTGCGCCCCCGGGGATGGAGCCCCTGGGTGGGAAGAGGAATCCGCGGACGGTCCGGATCGTCGTCGCGGTGATTGCGATCGTCGTGATCGTTGCCGGGATCGCGTCGTATATCGTCCTGACGCGGCCCGCGGGGACCACGTGCACCCTCTCCTCGAAAGATCCGCTCATCTTCGATCAGCCGGAGACCCCCGACACATTGGATCCCCACGTCACGTTCTCGACGCCCGGTTGGGGCATAGTCCAGCAGATCTACCAGAGCCTGGTGAACTACAACGGGACGAAGTACACCGATTACCTAGGTGTCCTTGCGAAGCGCTGGACCGTCTCTCCGAGCGGGTACAACTACACGTTCGCCCTGCGGCAGGATGTGCACTTCTCGAACGGACACCAATTCAACGCCTACGTGATGTGGTTCAGCCTGTACCGCGGAATTGTCATGAACCAAGCGGGGAGTTTCATCCTCCAGGAGAATTTCTGGTACCCTGGACTCACGTACTACGCCACCGCCGCCCAGAACCGGAGAGCCGCCACCCAGATGGCAGGTTACCTCAACTCGTTCGACTTCCAGAACCCCGTCGCGGCCGATTTGGCCGTAATGATGGCCCCGGACCAGTCGTTCCGGGTCGTCGATCGGTTCACGATCGAGCTGAACATGGGCTATGGCTACCTCGGAACCGTCGCCTACTCTTTCTTGCTCGCGGCGATTGCGGGTCCCATCGCGAGCGCCGTGGACCCCGCGGTCGTCCAGGCGAGCGGCGGCGTGACGGTGGGCGGGACGAACGCCTTCATGGCCACGAACATGGTCGGGACGGGACCGTACGTCGTGAGGACCTTCAACTCCGCGACGGGCTACCTCATTCAGCCGGATCCGAACTACTGGGCCAAGAACGCCTCCGCTGCGGAACCTTGGAACAACATCATCCAGCCCGCGAAAGCGTCCATCCAGATTAACTTCCAATCGTCGGCTATCACCGCGATCGCCGACATCAAGTCTGGTGGCGTCGCGGGCCTGTCGTTCGCGTACGTGGGGCCATCGCAAATCGACTCGCTGACCGCCGCTGCATGCGTCGACGTGAGGCTGCTGGACATCGTATACGGATCGACTGCGGGTGGATGGTGGATCTACATGAACCAAAACACCGACCCATTCACCGACCCGAACGTCCGGGCTGCGGTCGTCCACGCCATCAACTACGACAACATCATCAGCCGCGCGTTCAACGGGAAAGCCCAGCGATGGGTCGGGCCGGTTCCGCCGGGCTATCCGTACTACAACCCGGGGAACCTCCAGCCGTACCCGTACGACCTGAACCTGGCGATGCAGGAAATGAACCAGTCGCGCTGGAAGCTGCCAGGCGGCTATCCGAATACGATCAATTACATGTACATCAAGTTGGGCGACTGGGAGCAAGTCGCGCTCCTCCTGCAGTCCGATCTCGCGAAGATCGGAATTCGGATCAACCCCGTGGGCATCAACAATATCGACGACCTGTACACCGAGCAGGGCCGGGACAACGCGGGGAACTGCATCTCCCAGACGACCTTCAGTGGCGGGCCGTTCCCAATCGGACAGGAGTTCTACACCTCAGATTACATCTCTCCGGACGATTGGACGCAGA
>Ga0209761_1000642_pt1 | contig 21788 bp, 22 predicted proteins | sample GraSoi013_1_40cm_4_FD_185818 | JGI IMG/M metagenome (GOLD analysis project Ga0209761, IMG submission 185818) | Grasslands soil microbial communities from the Angelo Coastal Reserve, California, USA - Sample 09_25_2013_1_40cm (SPAdes) (version 2) | ecosystem: Environmental > Terrestrial > Soil >...
GCTGGCCCGCCCGCCCGAGTGGCGACACCGTAGAAAACCGCGGCGCCGCAATCCGGTCGCGAGCGTCCGCGCATGGGTTCGAGCGGCGCGCTGCACGGGCATACCGGCGATCAGCTGCTAGCGGCCTCAGGACACTCGACATCTTGCGTCTTGATCGCGCGAACGCCGTGCGCTTAGGGGTGCGGCGGCCGTGCCGATCGAGTGAACGGCCGAGGCCACTTTGAAAGGGAACTGCAATGAACATCTCGCGCAGCCGCCGGTTTGCCGCTCCGCTCGTGATTCTCGGCATCGCCCTCGCGGTCGGGGGAACCCGCACCGCCCCGGGATGGGCGACCTCGCCTCGAGAGATCAAGGTCAACCGGGGCACGAACATCGCCGCGACCGTCTCGCCCGATCAATCTTCGATCGTCTTCGATCTGCAGGGCGTTCTCTGGTCGTTGCCGATCGCCGGTGGCACGGCCACGCCCCTCACCCAGCCTCTGCTCGAGCCGGCCCGGCCGGACCATGCGCCCCGCGGCGGTTTCGTCGCTTTCGAGGCATACGCCGGCGGCACGTTCCACATCTGGGCGATGGATCCCGACGGCCGCAACCCGCGGCAGCTCACCTCCGGCCACCAGGACGATCGCGAGCCGCGCGTTTCGCCCGACGGGTCGAAGATCGCCTACTCGTCGGACAACGCGGTCTTCGGCAGCAATTACACGGTCCGGGTGCTCGATCTCGCGACCCGCACCTCGACCACTGTCGCTTCCGATGCAACCCTCGACGACTTCGAACCGACCTGGTCGCCCGACGGAAAGACGATCGCCTTCGTGAACGGGACCGGCGCCAACGGCACCTCGATCCAGGCGGTGCCCGCGGCGGGCGGCGCACGCACGGCGCTGGTCACGGCGCCGACGGGCCAGCGTCTCAATTCGCCGGCCTACTCTCCGGGAGGAACGAAGATCGCCTACGTGCAGTTCGGCACGAACAGCAACGTCAACCAGAGCCAGCTCTGGGTGACGGACCTCAGTCCCGGCGCTGGATCTGCGACCCGGGTCGGAACCAGCAACGACGTGTTCCCGTTCTATCCGGTCTGGCTCTCGGAGACCGAGCTGCTCTACACGGCGGACGGGAAGATCCAGATCGGCACCGTCGGCGGCGGCACCACGGACGTGCCGTTCGAGGCGACGTTCCCGATCACGCGCGACTCGTACTCGCGCAAGAGGTTCGACTTCGACTCCAGCGACAAGCGTCCGGTCGTCGGAATCGTAGGGCCCGCGCTGTCTCCTGAGCGAAGCGGATCGCCTTCGAAGCGCTCAACCAGATCTGGCTGATGGAGATGGGCAAGAAGCCGCACCCGATCACCGCCGACACTTATTACAAGTGCGATCCCGCCTGGTCTCCCGACGGCAGCAAGATCGCGTACTCGACCGACAAGAGCGGCATCATGAAGGTATACGTGTACGACGTACCCCTCGGCCGAGAAATGGTGGCATGACCCGGAGCAGATGATCGAGGACGACCACAAGTAACAGGGATTACCGGGCGCTCCCCGCTACACGGCGGCGAAGATCGCCGACTGCGCATATCCGGCGTCGATCATCTTGCGCAGGTTGCCCGGGTCGAAGTCTAGCGGATCGAACGGCAGCGGCGCGCTGGGCTGGAAGAGGCGGATCTTCACCTTCCGGTACTCCGGACGGAGCTGGGAAAGATCGTTCTTCAGTCCCGCGATGCGGAGGTCCGCGCGGTTCACCTCGCCGTTCATGACGTCGATCGAGCGCAGCAGGAGCTGGGGGATCGCGTGGGCATCCTTCACCTCGAAAGGGGACTTGGCGAAAGGATCCGAGCAGAGGACCACGTCGATGTCGTCCGCGCCGGCCCGGATGGCCTCGCCCAGGGGCGTCACGGTGCGGAGCCCACCGTCCGTCCACAGGTCGCTGCCGATCGACGCGGGCGTCAGCATGACCGGGAAAGCCGACGAGGCGATCACCCATTCGGCGAGGCCGGGCGTCTGCTCGTTCGCAACGAAGGTCTCGCCTGTACCAAGCGAGACCGAGACGATGCGGAGCTGGCGCCCGGATGCCCGCACCGCGGCGGCGTCCAGGTCCGATCGGATCCATCTGTGGAGCGGCTCGGAGTCGTACACCGACGTCTTCCACAACGCCGCGACGTTCCCGAACGGAAACCAGCGCCGGTGTACCTTCTCGGTTGTGACGGTGTCCCAGAGCGCGCGCAGCTTCGCGGCGGCCTCGCGCGGCTGCCCGAGCGGGGTCTGCGCCACGTAGGCGGCGTTGATCGCGCCCACGGAGGTTCCACAGAGCAGATCGTAATCGCGCTGCTCCTCTCCCATCAGCCGTTGCAGCACACCTGCTTCGAACGCGCCCTTGCTGCCTCCGCCGGAGAGGACCAGCGCCCGCCGCGGCTTGTCGTCAGACACCTCCTCAATCTGGTCCCGGCTCGTCGTTCGCCGCAACTTGATTTGGCACTGATCGCGCCCGGGCACCGCGTGCGCAATCTCGTCCTGCGTTGCTCACCGGAGACATCGCTGAATCATATCCTTCATCGGGTCCCTGTAGCAGCGGCGGATTCCAGTTTCTTGCGACCTTGCCATCGCGGTGCGACCCTGCGGAAATGAGCCTCGGGAAAATCCTCGTCCTCCTTCTGGGTCTGGCCGCGGTCGCATTTGCCGTCCGGACGGCCCTCACGGGCACTGCGGGTCGCGATACCGAAGCTCACAGCGCCCCGCGCCGCCAGCTCGACAACGTCCGCGAGAAGGCGAAGCAGCTCGAACGCGACCAGCAGAAAGCGGCGGACGACCTCGCCCACCGGCTCAATGAGCAATAACGAGCGGTAAGGGGACTACTTCCGGTCGCGGGCTTTCTTTTCCTTGACCAGGCTGTCCACCACCGACGGATCCGCCAGCGTCGAAGTGTCGCCCAGGGTGTCGAATTCGTCGGCCGCGATCTTGCGCAGGATCCGCCGCATGATCTTGCCGGAGCGGGTCTTCGGCAGGCCGGGTGCCCAGTGGATCACGTCCGGGCAGGCCAGCGGTCCGATGACCTTGCGGACGTGCTGGACCAGATCGGTGCGCAGCTTCTCCGTGGGATCGACGCCCTGCTTGAGGGTCACGTACGCGTAGATGCCCTGTCCCTTGATCTCGTGCGGGAAGCCCACCACGGCCGCTTCCGCCACGTCGTGATGCGAGACCAGCGCGCTCTCGATCTCCGCCGTGCCGAGGCGGTGGCCGCTGACGTTGATCACGTCGTCGACGCGGCCGGTGATCCAGTAGTAGCCGTCCTCGTCGCGGCGGCAGCCGTCGCCGGTGAAGTAGAGGCCCGGGAAGGTGGTGAAGTACGTCTTGCGGAAGCGATCGGCATCGCCGAACACCCCGCGCATGATCCCAGGCCACGGACGCGAGATGCAGAGGTTGCCGGTGGCGGGCCCTTCCAGGACCTTGCCCTGGTCGTCCACGATCGCGGGTAGGACGCCAAAGAACGGGAGCGTCGCCGACCCGGGCTTCTGCGCGATGGCGCCCGGAAGCGGCGTGATGAGGATGCCGCCGGTCTCCGTCTGCCACCAGGTATCGACGACCGGGCACCGGCCGTCGCCGACGACGTTGTAGTACCAGAGCCAGACTTCGGGGTTGATGGGCTCGCCCACCGTCCCGAGGAGGCGCAGGCTCTTGCGGCTGCGCGACTTCACCGGGCCTTCGCCCTCGCGCGCGATGGCACGGATGGCGGTGGGAGCGGTGTACAGGATGGTCACCTTGTGCTTGTCGACGACGTCCCAGAAGCGCCCCCAGTCGGGGTATTGCGGAACCCCCTCGAACATCAGGCTGGTCGCTCCGTTCGCCAACGGGCCATAGACGATGTAGCTGTGCCCGGTCACCCACCCGACGTCGGCCGTGCACCAGTACTTGTCGTCTTCGCGGAGATCGAAGATCAGCTCGTGCGTGAGCGCGACATAGACCATGTATCCGCCGGTCGTGTGCATCACGCCCTTGGGTTTCCCGGTCGAGCCGCTGGTGTAGAGGATGAACAGCGGGTCCTCCGCGTCCATCTGCTCCGGCTCGCACTCCGCGGGAACGTCGCGCACCAGGTCGTGCCACCAATGGTCGCGTCCCTTGTTGAACGGCACTTCCTTGCCAGTCCGCTTGAGCACCACGACCGTCTTCACGTCCGGGCATTCCTTGAGCGACTCGTCGGTGGTCTGCTTCAGCGGAACGATGCGGCCGCCGCGATAGCCGCCGTCGGCCGTGATCACCACCTCGCTGCCGCAGTCCTGGATCCGGTTCTTGAGCGACTCGGCGGAGAACCCGCCGAACACCACGCTGTGGATCGCGCCGATGCGCGCGCAAGCGAGCATCGCGATGGGGAGCTCGGGCACCATCGGCAGGTAGATGGTGACGCGATCGCCCTTCTTGACGCCCAGGCGCTTCAGGGCGTTGGCGAACTTGCAGGTCTCCTTGTAGACCTCGAGGTAGCTGAGCGTGCGCGACTCGCCCGGTGAGTCGCCTTCCCAGACGAGGGCCGGCTTTTCCCGGCGCGGCCCCTTCAGATGACGGTCCAGGCAGTTGACGCTGGCGTTGAGCTTGCCGCCGATGAACCACTCGATCGTTGCCGTGTGGAAGTCGTACTTCGAGACGGTCTTCCACTTCTTGAACCAGGTGATCCGCTCGGCCTGCTCGCTCCAGAACGCGTCCGGGTCCGACACCGAGCGGTCGTAGAGCGCGCGGTACTTCTCCATGCTGCCGATGTGCGCCTTCTTCGCGAACTCGTCCGGGACCCTGATGATGCGCTCGCCCTTTTCAGCCATGCCGGGGCCTCCTGCTCCCAAGGGGAGCGATACTCTAGCGATCTGCGCGAAAAGGGACCAGATGGGCGGCGGAATCGCGTGCTAAATGAACAACGCATGAGCTTGCGAATCGAAGTGATGCGCATCTCGCCCGCGCGCGGCGAGCCGTTGCCGCTGCCCTCGCACGCGACCGACGGAGCGGCTGGCCTGGACCTGCGAGCCGACGCCGCCGTTTCTTTGGCGCCGGGCGAACGCGCGCTGGTGCCAACCGGCCTGGTCGTCGCCATCCCGCCTGGGTTCGAAGGACAGGTGCGGCCGCGCTCCGGCCTCGCGCTGCGGGAAGGGGTCACCTGCCTGAACAGCCCCGGCACCATCGACAGCGATTACCGCGGCGAGCTGGCCGTGATCCTCGCCAACCTCGGTCAGCGCTCGGTGACGATCCAGCGCGGCGACCGGATCGCTCAGCTTGTGATCGCGCGCGTCGAGCGCGCCGAGATGCTCGAGCGGGCGTCGCTGCCGCCCACCGGCCGCGGCGGAGGCGGGTTCGGCCACACCGGCCGGGAATGAGCGCATGCTGACGCTGGCGGACATCCTCGATCGCAACGCCCGCAGCCCCGCGCCGGGGCCGCGCGGCCATCCGATCCTGGGGAGCCTGCCGCGGGCGCGCCGCGATCCGATCGCGCTGTTCATGGACTCGTTCCGTGACTACGGCGAGGTGGTCAGGTTCCGCTTCGGATCGATGGTCGGTCACCTCGTCAGCTCTCCCGCCGGCGTGAACCACGTGCTCGCGGAGAACAACAAGAACTACGGCAAGCAGACGCGCGGCTACCGCAATCTCCGACGCGTCCTCGGCAACGGGCTGCTCACCAGCGAGGGCGAGACCTGGAAGAGGCAGCGCCGCATCGCCCAACCGGCCTTCCATCGGCAGCGCATCGCGGGCTTCGCACAGGCCATGGTGCGCGCGGCGGAGGATGCGGCGGCGGATCTGGAGTCGCGGCGCGGCCTCGAGATCGACATGCACCACGAGATGATGCGGCTCACCCTGCGCGTCGTCGGAGAAACGCTGCTCGCCTACGATCCGACCGACGCGGCCGACGAGGTGGGCGCGGCGCTCGCGTACCTGCTCGCGATCGCGAACGAGCGCACCAGCCGCATCCTCGACCTGCCTCCGCTCGTACCCACCCGCGAGAACCTCAGGTTCCGCCGCGCGCTGGCTACCCTGGACGACGTGGTGCTGCGGATGATCGCGGAGCGGCGAAAGAGCCCCGGGGACCGGGGCGACCTGCTCTCGATGCTGATCGAGTCGCGCGACGCCGAGACCGGGGAAGCGATGGACGACCGCCAGCTCCGCGACGAGGCGATGACGATCCTCCTCGCCGGCCACGAGACCACCGCCAATGCGCTGACGTTCACCTGGCTGCTGCTCTCGCGGTACCCCGCGGCCTTCCGCGAGCTGCGCTCGGAGCTGCAGCGCGTGCTGGGCGGCCGCAGTCCGCAGGTCGACGATCTACCGAGGCTGACGCTGACGCGGAGGATCCTGCAGGAGTCCATGCGGCTGTACCCGCCGGCGTGGATCATCGCGCGGTCCGTGATCGGGCCCGACGAGATCGCCGGCTACCAGATCCCCGCGCGATCGGTCCTCTTCATCAGCCCGTACGTCGTACACCGCCATCCCGGGCTGTGGGAGGATCCGGAAGGATTCGACCCCGAGCGCTTCGCCGACGAGCCGCCGCGGGGCGCGTATCTTCCCTTCGGCGGCGGCCCGCGCATGTGCATCGGCAATGCGTTCGCGACCCTGGAGGCGGAGCTGGTGCTGGCGACGCTCGCTCAGCGGCTGCGGTTCGATCTGGTGCCCGGGGGCGGCGTGGAGCTGGAGCCCAGCATCACGCTGCGCCCCCAGAACGGAATCAGGATGAACGTTCGCTGATACCGCCCGCGACGGGGACACCATTGAAATGGTGTCCCCCTGTCGTTACCGCGCGCGCATTCCCCGCCGCAGCCCCTTCTTGCGCCGCGCGCGCTTGCGCTTCAGCGCCTGCCTCTTCACCTTGCTGCGGTTCTTGATCGATTTTTTCGTCCGGGGCATGGCGGGTTCTGTAGCACAACGCGGCGCGCGAAAGCAGCAGGAGCGCCTCCGCTGCCCTTGCAAGCAGGCGATCGCTGCTGGTACATGCGTTCAGTGCGCCTTTGCGTCCTCGCCAGCGGCAGCGGAGGCAACTGCGTGTGGGTGGACGCCGGCGCGACGCGGATCCTGATCGACGCCGGGCTTCCGCTGCGGGAGACGGCGCGGCGGTGCAAGGGCGCGGGCCTCGACGTCCGTGACCTCACGGATGTGTTCCTCACGCACGAGCACGCGGACCACTCCCACGCCGCGGGAATCCTCGCCCGCCGCCTCGGGGTGCGCGTGCACGCTACCCGGGGCACGACGCGGTCGCTGCGCGATCCGCCGCCGGAGGAGCTGCGCCTGGCGGTACGCGCCGGCGTGCCGGTGCGGCTCGACGGGCTGACCGTCACTCCCATCGCGCTGCCGCACGACGCCTGGGAGCCCGTCGCGTACGTCGTCGAGGACGGCGCGACCCGCGCGGCGGTGATCACCGATCTCGGCTCGGTGAACCGCGGGATCGTGCGCGCGCTCCACCGGCTCGACGCGCTGGTGCTGGAGATGAACCACGACCTGCGGATGCTGGCCGAAGGCCCCTACCCGTGGTCGCTGAAGCAGCGCATCCGCAGCGACCGCGGGCACCTCTCGAACGAGCAGGGCGCGCGTTTACTCCAAGAGATCCTGCACGGCGAGCTCCGGCACCTGGTGCTCGCGCACCTCTCCGAGCACAACAACACCGAAACGCACGCCCGCCGCGCCGCCGAGCGCGTGCTGGAAAAGCACGGCACCTGCACCCGCCTCTGCATCGGCTCCCAATCCCGCGCCCTCGAGCCGGTCCTCCTCGAACCCTCCCGCGCCCTCCCCCTGCGCCGGGCCCGCCAACTGGCCCTGTTCGCTGTATAGAGAGCGCGAGATGATCCCCCGCTACAGCCGTCCCGAGATGGTCGCGCTCTGGACCCCGGAGCGCCGCTACCAGACCTGGCTGCAGGTGGAGATCGCCGCGGGAAGGGCGATGGCGCAGGCCGGCCTGGTGCCGGGCGATGCGATCGAGGAGTGCGCGAAGAAGGGCGGCAGCTTCACGGCGGCGGACGCGGCGCGGATCGACGAGATCGAAAAGACGACCCGGCACGACGTGATCGCCTTCCTCACCTTCCTGGAGGAGCGCATCGGACCGGCCGCGCGCCACCTGCATTTCGGGATGACCTCTTCTGACGTGCTCGATACCTCGCTCGCCATCCTGCTGCGCGACGCCGCCGGCATCCTCGTCGCCGGCATCGACAAGGCGCGGGAAGCGGTGGTGAAGCGCGCCCTCGAGCACAAGCGCACCCCGTGCATCGGGCGCTCGCATGGAATCCATGCCGAGCCGACCACCTTCGGGTGGAAGCTGGTCGTCTGGGCCGACGAGCTGGCGCGCGCCAGGGCACGGCTGGAACGCGCGCGCGAGGGGATCGCGGTCGGCAAGCTCTCGGGCGCGGTGGGCACCTTCGCGCACCTGTCGCCCGCGATCGAGGAGAAGGCCATGGCCGCGCTGGGCCTCAAAGCCGCCCCCGCCTCGACGCAGATCATCCAGCGCGATCGGCATGCGGAGTACTTCGCCGCGCTCGCGCTGGCGGGTGCATCGATCGAGAAGTTCGCCGTGGAGATCCGCCATCTGCAGAGGACGGAAGTCCGGGAGGCGGAGGAGGCGTTCGGCAGGGGCCAGAAGGGCTCCTCGGCGATGCCGCACAAGCGCAATCCGGTCCTCTCGGAGAACCTGAGCGGGCTCGCGCGGCTGCTGCGCGGCTACGCCCTCTCCGCCCTCGAGGATGTCCCGCTCTGGCACGAGCGCGACATCAGCCACTCGAGCGTCGAGCGCGTGATCGGTCCCGACGCCACGGTCACGCTGGATTTCATGCTGCATCGCTTCGCCGGCCTGATGGAGGGGCTGCGCGTCTTCCCCGAGCGCATGCGCGAGAACCTCGAGCTCACCCGCGGCCTCATCTTCTCGCAGCCGGTCCTGCTCGCCCTGGTCGGCAAAGGCATGGAGCGGCAGGCCGCGTACGCGGTCGTGCAACGGAACGCGATGAAGGTCTGGGACGAGGACCGGGACTTCCGCTCGCTGCTCGCCGAGGACCCGGAGGTGAAGAAGCTCCTGAAGCCAGCCGAGCTGGCTGCCTGCTTCGACCTCGAGCGGGCGCTGCGCCACGTCGACGGCGTGTTCGAGCGCGTGCTGGGGAAGTGATAGCCTCGCGGCCATGCTTCGCATCTGCGTCTTCGCGGGATCGAACGACGGCGACCGCGACTCGTACCTGATCTCCGCGCACGAGCTCGGCGCGGAGATCGCGCGGCGGGGACACGGCCTGGTCTATGGCGGCGCCTCGTGCGGGCTGATGGGCGCGTGCGCCGACGCGGCGCTGGCGGGCGGCGCGGAGGTGGTGGGCGTGCTGCCGCGGGCCCTGACCACCCGGGAGATCGCGCATACCGGGTTGACCGAGCTGCGCATCGTCGGGTCGCTGCACGAGCGCAAGGCGGTGATGTCCGCCCTCTCGGACGCGGTGGTGGCGCTCCCGGGCGGGTGCGGCACGATGGACGAGCTCTTCGAGGCGATCACCTGGGGACAGCTCGGGCTGCACGAGAAGCCGATCGGGCTGCTCGACGTCGACGGCTACTTCGGCCCGCTGTTCGCATTCCTCGAGCACATGAGCGCCGAGGGATTCGTCCGCCCCGCTCTGCGGCTCGTCCACGCCCGGACCGCGCGCGAGCTGCTCGATCGGCTCTTGCAGGCGCCTCCCGCTACGGTCAGCCCGCCCGGGCCGCATCCGCGGCCCTGATCCCGTTCAGGGGAAGCCGCAGCTCGATCCGGGCGCCCCCTTCCTCCGCATTCTGCGCGCGCGCGGTGCCGCCGTGCACCTCGGCGACGCGCCGCGCGAGGGCAAGGCCGAGACCGAAGCCCGTCGCGAGACCCGGAGCACCCTCTCCCCGGAAGAACGGGTCGAACACGTGCGGCAAGTCCTTTTCCGCGATCCCCGGGCCCCGATCCCGCACCGACAGGACCGCGTCCTCTCCCTCCCGCCGCGCCCGCACCTCCACCGCGCTCCCGTTGCCGTACTTGCGGGCGTTGTCGAGCAGGTTGTCGAGCGCACGCGACAGCAGCGCCTCGTCCGCCTCGATCGACAACCCGGGCTCGACTTCCAGATCCATGGGCAAGGACGGATCGAGCGCCAGCGCGCGCAGCCGTGCCCGATCGATCAGCATCGCCAGATCGGTGCGGACCTTGCGCAGCGGCAAGGCCGCGAGATCCAGCCTGGTCGCGGTGAGCACGTCGGCCACCAGCCGGTCCAGCTCGTCGACCTCCTCGGAGATGGTGGCGAGACGCCTGCGCACGCCCTCCTCCGGCGCATCGATCAGCTCCAGGGCCACCTTGATGCGCGCCAGCGGCGTGCGCAGCTCGTGCGAGACGTTCGCCAGCAGCTCCTTCTCCGCCCTGCGGGTGGCCTGGATGCGGTCCGCCATCTCGTCGAAGCTGCGCGCCAGCCGGCCGACCTCGTCGTGCAGATCGCCCAGCCCGCTGCGCTCCGCCAGGGCGCCGCGCCCATACGCCTCGACCACCGAGGTGAGCTTCTCCAGCGGCCGCGTGATCGATCGCGAGAGCGGGTACACCAGCGCCAGGGACACGGCGACCGCGCCGAGCACCAGCAGCGCGGCGCGGATCACTGCCCGCCGCGCAGCGCCTTCCGGCAGCGGCGGGCGGACCAACAGGATTCCTCCCCCGCGCGTCGGCGCGGCGATGATTCCGCGGGCGACCCAGAGCGGCCCACGCCGGGCGAGTTCCAGGGCGTCGGGATCGGGCGCCGGGACCGGGTTTCCCGCGGCGGCGATCACCTCTCCACCGGGGCCGAGCACCGCGACGTCCATCCCCAGCTCTTCGTTGATGTCGGCGACAGCGCGAGCGAGCGCTGCCGGATCCGATGGCGGCGGAAGCATGCGCCCGAGGTGCGCCATGAACTTGGGGCTGCCGCGATGGAGCGCGAAGAACGGTCTTCCGGTGAGGAAGCCGATGGCCCCGACCACCACGACCACCGCGAGGAGGACGCCGAGGAAGGCGAGGTACAGGCGCAGGTAGAGGCGCCGCGTGTGCACTCACGACTCCCGGGCGAGCAGATACCCTGCGCCGCGTACCGTCTTCACGTACCGTGGGTGGCGCGGGTCCGGCTCGATCTTCTGCCGCAGCCGGGAGACATGCACGTCGATGCTCCGGTCGAAGGCATCGTCCGCGTGATCTCCCTTCATCTCGTCGAGCAACTGATCGCGCGTCAGCACGCGCCCGCAGTTGCGGGCCAGCGCGCAGAGCAGCTCGTACTCGTGCGCCGTCAGCGTCTGCCGCTGGCCGTCGACGGTCACTTCGCGCGCGGAAAAATCGATCACCAGGCCGCCGGACTGGAAGCGCGGCACGTCGGCGGGCTCGGCGCGCCGTAGGACCGCGCGGATGCGAGCGAGCAGCTCGCGGGGATTGAACGGCTTTGCCAGATAGTCGTCCGCTCCCAATTCCAGCCCGACGATCTTGTCGGCGTCGTCGCCGCGCGCCGTCACCATGATGATCGGCGTGTTCCAGCGCTCGCGGATCTTGCGCGCCAGCGTGAGCCCGTCCATCCCCGGCAGCATGAGATCGAGCAGCAGGATATCGAAGCGGCTCGAGCCCAGGTGCTGGAGCGCCTGGGTCGAGTCGCCGGCAATCGTCGCCTCGACGCCGTGCTGGCCGAGGAACTCGACCAGCAGGGCGGCGAGCTTGCGATCGTCTTCGATGAGGAGCGCCTTGCTCATCACTCTGCGGGGCCGCCAAACCCTCCTTTGTGCTGCATGTGCTTCTGATGCACCTCCTCGGCCTTCGCTTTCAACTTGCTCAGCTGATCCTGCGTCAGCATGCTGTTCACCTTCACAATCTCCGGAATGATGCTGTTCGCCATGGCCTGCACCTGGGTGAAGTGCGCGGCGAGGCGATCTTGCAACTGCGGCGCTGTCAGCCCGGGGGTCGTCAGCAGCGCGACGAGGTCCTGGTGCTGCTGGCGCCGCGCCTGCGCGTTCTGTTTGAGCGCCGCGAGGATCGCGTTCTTCGACGCCTCGATCTGCGTCCGCTGGTCGGGCGTCGCCTGGATCAGGTCCTCTGCCTCCGCGACGCGCTTGTCGATCATCTGCTTCATCATCAAATGCCTGCCCGGACCGTGCGCCCACGCGGCGCCGGCCCCGATCACGAGTGCCAGCGCTCCGAGCCCGATCAAAATCTTCTTTGCCATCGTCTTCCTCCTTGCCCATGGAGTACGAAGGCACCTTTACAGCTCCGTTGCGGCGATGTTTCTCTCTGTTGCAATCACAGGTACTTCCTCGCCTTCAGGGCCTTCTGGATGCGCGCGCGCGTGTCGCCGACGACCAGTCTGGGCGCCTCTCCCGTGAGCGTCTGCACCAGCTCCAGATACTTTCCCGCCAGCTGCGCCCGCACCTCGTCGGGGATCTCGGGCAGCGGCCCTTCGCCCTTGTAGTTGCGCTCGCGGATCAGCCACTGCCGGAAGAACTCCTTGTCCAGCATCTTCTGATCCTCGCCGCGCCTCGTCCGCTCCTCGCTCCCCTGCGCGATCCAGTAGCGGCTGGAGTCCGCGGTGTGGATCTCGTCGATCACCCAGAGCTTCCCCGCACCGTCGACGCCGAACTCGTACTTGGTATCGACCAGGATCAGCCCGCGCTCCCTCGCCCACGCCTGACCGGCGGCGAACAGGTCGAGGCTGATGCGGGCCATCTCCTCCCACTGCTTCCGCTTGATGACCCCGCGCGATACCAGCTCCCCGGGCGAGACCGGCTCGTCGTGCTTGCCCACCTGCTCCTTCGTGCTCGGGGTCAGGATCGGCTTCTCGAATCGCTGGTCCTTGCGCATGCCCTCGGGCAGATCGATCCCGTACGCCTTCGCCCCTTTCCCCGCCTGGTAGTCCCGCCAGAGGGACCCGGTGAGGTACCCGCGGACGACCATCTCCACCGCCAGCGGCTGCAGCCTGCGGACCACGAGCACGCTCGGGTCCGGCACGTCGAGGATGTGATTGGGGGCGACGTCCTTCGTCTTGTCGAACCAGAACACCGTCAGGCGGTTGAGGATCTCTCCCTTGAAGGGGATGGTGGTGAGGACGCGATCGAATGCGCTCAGGCGGTCGCTCGTGATCATCACGATCCGGTCGCCCCTCGAGTAGTTGTCGCGGACCTTGCCGCGATAGAGCTCGCCCAGGGCGGGAAAGTCCGCCTCGCGAAGCGTGTAGGGGAGCTGCGCCTTCAGGATCTCGTCCATTGCGCGTCCTCCGGGACGCGGCAAGATAGCGCAGGTGGAGCTGCGATTCGTCCTCAACCGCCCGCGGAGCTCGCAGAACATCGGCGCGGCGGCGCGTGCGCTGGCGAATACCGGGGCCGGCGCGCTCTGGGTCGTCGAGCCCCTCGGGTTCGACCGGGCGCAGGCAGCAAAGCTCGCCGCGGGAGCGGACGAGATCCTCGAGCGCATGCGGGTGGTCCGGACGCTCGACGAGGCGCTAGGCGACTGCCTCGACGTTGTGATGACGACGGGCCGCACGGTCGCTGGTGCGCTCACTCCGGAGCAGACCGCGGCGCGGCTCCTCTCCCAGCCCGGGACATGCGCGCTGGTGTTCGGCGACGAAGTTCGCGGCCTCACCAATCGGGACCTGCAGCGCGCCGCCGCGGTGGCCACCATCCCGACGGCGCACAAATCGTCGCTGAACCTCGCCCAGGCGGTCCTCGTTTTCGGGTACGAGATCCTCAAGGCGCGCGCCATTGCGACGATCCCCGAGGCTCCCGCGGAGCCGCAGGCGGATGAGCGGCTTCTTTCGCTGTTGCGCGACCGGGCGCGCGGGCTGCTGCTCGCCTCCGGCTTCTTGAATCCGCAGCAGCCAGACCTGGTGCTGGAGGAGCTGGTGTCGCTGCTGCGGCGCGCCCGTCCGTCGCGCCGGGAGGTGGAGCTTCTGCTCGCGGCGATCGCGCAACTGGAGCGGATGTCTTGATCCGCGTGCTCAGGCCTCCGGCGGCGCGGGCGCTGCCGGAGCGGCTGGCTCCGTGGGAGCAGCCGTCTTCTTCTTCTGGTGCTCGGCGCACAGGCCGTGCGCGACTACCTTCTTGAGGCAGCCTTCCTTGCTGCAGGTCTTGTAGCGCGCCTTGGGCAGCTCCCCGTTCTTCCACTTGTCGTAGTGGAAGAAGCAGTAGCCCTTGGCCTGGTACGCGCGCTTGCAGCCTTCGATCCCGCACTTGAGGCCTTCCTTGCCCTTTGGCGGGGATGCCTTCGTCTTGCGGCGTTCGCTGGTGGTCTCAGCCATTGTTCCGGGTGCTCCTGGGGGTCGAAAAGGGAGCGGCTTTCTAGCGCACTCCGCGCAGGATTGACAATGGCACGGCCACTGCAACCGCTCCGTAGGGGCCGCTGGGCGCTCGCCCGCCTGGCTGGGAGGCGACGATGGAGGGGACGGGAACGGTCGGTTTGGTCGTCGTAGGCCTCGGTGGTGTCGGTAGCTCGCTTCTCACTGGCGTGCTCGCCGCGCGCGCCCACCTCGTCCACCCGTTCGGAAGCCTCGCGGAGGGCGGCGGATCCGGAAGGGCGCCTGGCTTCGGCCCCTCGCCGCTCCGCGCGGCGGCGCCGCTGGCCGAGCTGGGCGATCTCGCGCTCGGCGCATTCGAGGTGCGCGAGGACGATCCCTATCGCGCCGCGCTGCGGGTGGGTCTCATCAGCCGTTCGCTGGTGGACGAGCTGCGCCCCGAGCTGCGGAAGATCCATGCCATGATCGGCGGGCGACAAGCGCCGACACGGCGCCATCTGGCGGACGCGCTGGCGGAGGATCTGCGGGGCTTTCTCGCGCATCACCGCTGCGCCCGCGGCGTCGTGGTCTGCACGATCCCTGGCGTCCGCGCCGCACCGGCGAAGCAGGCGTTCAGCGCGAGCGAAGTGCGCGAGGCGCTCGAACAGAACGCCGACTGGATCACGCCCGGCGTCGTCTATGCCGCCGCCGCGGCAGAGGCCGGGTGCGCCTTCGTAGCCGCGGGGCCGGATCGAGCGCTCTGCGCTCCCGGCATCTCCGCGCTGTTCGCGGAGAAGTCGCTGCCAGTCGCGGGCGCTGGCCTGCTGGGGCCCGACGCGCTGCTGCGCGAGACCCTGGGGCAGATCCTGGCGATGGAGGGGATGCAGCTCGCCGGCGCCGCCTCGCTGTCGACGCGCGCGGAGGAGCGCGGCGCCTCCCTCTGGGGCGGACCCGATCGCACCTCCGAGATGGGGCTCGGCACGGCGTGGGCGGGCGGCGCCTTCGAGCTATCGCTCGAGCTGCGCGGTCCCGTCGGCCTCTATCTCGCTGCGCGGGCCCTCGACGCGGCATTGCTGGTCGAGCTGGCCGCGCGCGCGCAGAGGAGCGGGGCGCAGGAGTGGATGGACGCGCTCTTCCTTTCGCCGCTCGGGTCCGCATCGCCGCACGAGGCGCGGACGGTGTCGCTGGCCGGCCGGCGCGGGCGTCTGCTGGCCGAGCTGCCGGCGCTCGCGCGCAGTGCCGGCCGGGAGGCGGCGTAGCGGCCCAGCGGCGCGTTTTCCCTCGCGGAAGAACGGCGGTTCCCAACCGGGACCGCCGGGTTCCTCGCCGCCGTGATCGCCGTCACAACCACGGCTTTCCGGCTTCGCCCGAACCGCACGCCGCCGTGCGGCTGATGTGCAGGCATGCTGCTTGCTCCACGTCCGTGTGTCGGCGGCAGGGCGACAAACCCGCGTTCGCGTGGGGGCGCGAAGACGGGGTCGAGGGGGTCGGCGTCGCGGGGGGCGTGGCGCTGACGTCTGTGGGGCGCGGGCGGCTGGGGGGCGGTCCGCGCCCCACTCTTTTTCCCAAGCGCTTTGCCTGCTTGACTTCCCCGATCCACTCAAGATACGCTACTCGCGATCCACGCTGGAGGCGCCTTGGCGGACCGCGAGCGCGACGCAACAGGGCATCAGCCGAGCGCGGCGCAGCTTCTCCGCGCCGCGCTCGAGAAGATCGTCTTCTTCGAGTGGCGGATCTCCGAGCTGTCGGGCGAGCTGGCGGCCGCTCACGCCCGCTGCGGGACGGCCGAGAAAGCGCGCGCCGAGGCGGAGGACGAGGCGCGCGCCGCGTCGCGGCTGACCAAGGCCGCCCGGATCCAGTGCGCCGAGCTGGAAGCGGAACGGGCGCGACTCTCGGCGCTGCTGACGCGGCCGGCGCACGGCGGGTCTGAGCCAGGCGCGCTCGACGCCGAGCGGCGGCGGGCGGCAGCGCTCGAAGCCGACCTGGAGCAGTCCCGCGCGGAGTTGGCGCGCTCGCGCGCGGAACGGGAGCGCTGGCTGAGCGAAATGATCGCGCAGGCGAAGACGGGCGACGACGATCCCGCCGCGCTCGCGCAGTTCATCAGCGAGCTGCGCGGCGAAGTGATCGCGCTGCGCGATCACCAGAAGAGATGCGAAGCCCTGCTCGCCGAGGCCGGCATCGCGCCCCCCGCGTTCGAGGCGCCGCATCATCGCGAATCGCAGCCCCCGCGCGGGCCGGAACCGGTCGAACAGGCGCGGCAGATGTGGGCCGAAGGCCGGCTCTCGCCCATCGCGGCAACCACGACGCCTTTCGCCGTGCCGCTCGACCCGAAGGAGTCCGCGGCAGCGCGGGCGCTCGCGGACCAGTGCCTGCGCAGCCTGATCAGCGCAGACTCGGCGCGCCGCGAGCAGGCCGCGCGGCATCTCGTCGCGGCTCCGCTCGCCTCGGCTGCTCCCGCGATCGCATCCGCCCTTTCGCAAGAGCCGGACCCGAAGACCAGGGCGCAACTGGCGAAGGCGCTGGCGGCCTGCGGGGGAGAGGGCGCGGCCGAGATGGTGGCGCAGCTGCAGTCCGCGCCGGAGCCCCCGCTCGTGCGCCTCGCCGCGCTGGAGGCGCTCTGCGCGATCCCTTCCCGCGTCCGCGAGGCGCTGGAGATCGCCGCGCGCGACGAGACGGCCGCCATCCGCCGGCGCGCCGCCGCGCTCGCCGCTTCCGCGGGCGTCGAGGATCTGGCGGCGCGGCTGTCGGCGGACGAAGATGCGAGCGTCCGCGCCGCCGTGGCTGCCGCGCGAACCGAAGCGCCGCCCCCTGCAAAGCCGGCGCCCCAGGCAGCGGCTCCCGCGCCGGCGCGGCCCAAGGATGCGGTGCGCGCCGCGCTGCAGCGGCTGGTGCTCGAAGGAGGGTCTCGTTGATGGAGCAGATCCGCTATTCCAGCCGCCGCCTCGCCGAGGTGCTCGGCCTCTCCGTCCGGGAGCTCGCGGAAGCGGAAGAGCGCGGCGCCATCCAGTCGACGGTCCCCTCCGACGGGCCGACGCAAAAGATGTCCTATTCGATGCAGGACCTCTCCTCGGCGCGCGCGGCGCTGAACCGCATGCCCCCGCGCAGGCCGCTCCGCCGGCAGCTCTTCCTCAACTTCAAGGGCGGCACGGGAAAGACCTCGGTCTCCAGCAGCTACGCGTTCCGCCTGGCGGAGATGGGCCATCGCGTGCTGGTGATCGATCTCGACTCGCAGGGTCACGCGAGCAAGTGCCTGGGCGTCTGCGGCGAGGAAGCGGAGAGGACGCTGTTCGACGCGATCATCAAGAAATCGCCGCTGGAGACGGTGATCCTGAAGACGGGGATGCCCGGGCTCGACGTCGTTCCCTCGAACCTGACGATGAGCACCATCGATCTCTCGCTGATGCCGCTCGCCGCGCGCGAGTTCCGCCTGCGCAACGTGCTCAAGGAGGTGGAGGGGACGTACGACTACGCGGTCCTGGACGCGCCGCCCTCGTTCGGGCTTCTCAACCTGAACGCGCTGATGGCGGCGCACGACCTGTTCGTGCCCGTGCTCCCCGACTTCCTCTCCTTCCACGGCCTCAAGCTGCTCTTCGAGACGGTCCAGGGGCTGGAGGAGGACCTCCAGCACGTGCTCGATCACATCTTCATCGTGATCAACGCCTACAACGCCACGTACAAGATCGCCAAGGAGGCGAAGGAGGCGCTGGAGAAGCACTACCCCGATTTCCTGCTCAAGCAGGTGATCCGGCAGTGCACCAAGTTCGCGCAGGCGTCCAGCGAAGGCATTCCGATCTTCGCGTACGACTCGGAGAGCAAGGGCGCGCAGGACATCCAGGCCGTGCTCGACGAGGTCCAGGCCCGCATCGGCGCGCCGGTGCGCCTCAAGGCGGTGGAGAGCGCATGAAGCGCGGTTTCGAGGAGAACGTCCCCAAGGTCCGCCCCAGGGTCCGGGTGGGCCGTGCCCTGGACGAGCAGGTGGCGCAAGCGCGCGAGGTCGCGGCGGCGGAGAGCGCGGAAGCGACGCTCGCGGCGGCGGCGGATCCCAAACTGGCGATCGCGGCGCTCGCGCCAGCCCAACCTGACGCCGCGGTCGCGGGGCCGCTGGCCCGGGCGCAGGCGGCAGTCCCGGAGGGCGAGACGCGCGCGCCAGCGCTTCAGAGCGTCCGCGATCCCGGTCCGGTCGCGGAACCTGAACGGGCGCCGCAGATCCCGGGAGTCGAACCCGTAGCCGCCTCGACGAGGCGCGCCGCCCGCCGACCCCCCGGCCCATCCGTTTCCGAAGTCACCGACCTCGTTCGTGCCCTCACGACCGACCTGACCAAAGCGGCCGATTCGAACGCCCGCCTGAAGGCGGATCTCGAAGCAGCGCTGGCCGCCCTGCGCGCCGCGGCGGACGAGTCGCGCGACCAGCGGGCCGAAGCCGCGCGACTCGCCGCCGATCTCGAATCGCGCGCCAGCGAGCTGCGCGCGCTGCGCGGCGACCTCGATCTGCTCGAGGCGGAGCGCGATGGCGCGCTCGCCCAGGTCGCTCGCCTTTCCCGCGAGGGGCGTGAGGAGAAGGCGCGTTCCGCCGCCTCCGCGGAAGAGGTGCAGAAATCGCGCTCCGAGGCCGCCCAGGCACGCGAGGCCCTGCAGCGTCTCACCGCCGAGCTGCGGGACCGGGTCGCCGAGCGCGACGACGCGCGCAAGGAGTTTCTCGCCGCACGCGCCGAACGCGACCGGCTCGCCGAAGAGCTGCTCGCGGCACACGCCGACGCCGAGACGGCCGCGCAGAGCCGCAATGCGCTCGAAGAAATACACCGTGCCCTGGCCGAGGCCCGCGCGCGGATGTCAGGTATTCGCTAATACTTACAAGATATTGAGCGTCGAGAGCTCGATCGGCCAAGGAGGGCCGCGGATGTAGGGGGCTTGTCTGTGGACTGGGGCCGTGATAATTCGCGCAGCAATTCGGATTGTTCCCCGCATCTCCGCTCGCACGTCAGTCCGACAACCCAGCTCACACAACAGAACGGGAACACTGGCGGGCGCTTCACGGCGCCCGCTAATTTTTTATTCGATATTTTTTAGCCGTGAATGGATCAGGAAAGAGCGCCCCAGAGCAGGATTCGCGGATTGACGTAGAAATATGGATGCTCGTCCTCGAGCTGCGGGATCAAGAGCTGCCGGTAGCGCGCGAGGAACCGGTCCCAGTCCGGCGCTGAGAGACGTTTCTGGTACTCGGTGAGCAGAGCGCCGCGCACCCACTCCACGACCTCCTCGCGCGACTCCAGCAAGTGCGTGTACGTGACCACCCGGACATGCTGGCGCGCGTAGCCGAGCCGATAGAGCCAGGCCGCGTAACGAATCGGGTCCAGCAGGGGCGTGCGCCGCACGTATCCCCCGAGGAGCCGGCGGAACTCCGGCGATCGCGCGAGCTCGGAGGCGGTCTGGTGCGTGATCAGATCGTCGGTCATCGGCATCTGCACCGCGATCTGCCCGCCCGGCGACAGCGCCCCGGTGAGACGGCGCAGCAGGTCCGGATGGTCCGGGACCCAGTGGAGCGCAGCATTGCTGAAGATGAGATCCAGCTTCTCCGCGGGCTGGAACGTGGCGATGTCCTGCTGCTCGAAGCGGAGGCCTGGTCCCTGCGGGGCCTTCGCGAGCATGGCTTGCGAGCTGTCGATGCCGAGCGTCTCGCGCGCTTGCAGCTTGCGGTGCAGCTCCGCCGTCAGCTCGCCCGTCCCGCACCCGAGATCCGCGACGAGCATGCCTGGGCGCGCCTCGACCAGCGCAGCCAGGTCCCAATAGGGCTGCGCCCGCTCGGCGCGGAAACGCTCGTACTGCGTGGGGCTCCAGGCGTCCGACACCCCCCGAGCGTACTACGCGCGAGCGCGCGACGGGGCGGCGACCTCCGCGGTCTCCTCGAAGACCGTCACGCCCTGCCGCAGGCGCTCGTGCAGGAGCTGCAGCTCCGCCGCGCCGCCGGCGCCATCGAGCAGCGTGAGCGAGAAGCGCGCTCTCTCCAGATTCGCGACGTCCTCGTGCAGGCTGGCGAGAACGCGCTCGCGCGCGCGGCGGACGCGGCGGAAGTGCTCGAGCTGCGAGGACAGCGCGTCCGCCGCCCGCAGGTAGCTCTGGCGCGCCGAGGGATCCTCCGCCGACCCGGCGGTGCGCGCGAGCTGCGCGGACCGGCGCTGCAGGTCGTCTTCCAGCGCGGGAGACGCGGCGCGGGACAGCTCGGCCGCGCGCGCGGCGAGATCGAGCGCCGCGGCGGTCAGTGAATCGAGCAGGACCCCGAGCTCAGCTCCGCCCACGGCCGCGAGCTCGATGGCCGCGCCGCGCCGGGCGGCCATCGCGCGCTCCGCCAGGGCGCCAAGCTCGGGGTCGAGGAAGGTGCGCAGCGCGGCGAATCGTCTTTCGAGGGCATCGCCGCCGAGACGGACGTGAAGCGGCGCCGCCGCGAGTGCGGTCCAGAGCCCCATGGCGCCCCCCGACAGCCCAGCGGCGATCCAAGGCGGAGCGACCGTCGCGAGCACCGCGGAGAAGTGCGGTAGCGTGACGGCCGCCGCGGCCTGGGCGGATGCCGAAAGGGCCGCGCACAGCGCGACCGCCGCAGGCGAGGGCGGTGTTGCTCCGACCCCCGCCGCCGTATCGCTGCGCACGACCGCCAGCAGCAGTCCGAGCATCGCGCCGCACGCCGCGCCAGCCCACACGACCGGGACGAGGATCCACGCCACGGCGATCGTCACGCAGCAGCACGCGGCGACCGCGCGCCGCCGCAGCCCCGCGTTTCCACCGGCGACGAGCAGCGCCAGCGCGCTCCCCGCGGCCGCGAGCTGCAGGGAACCTGCCGCTCCCAGCGCGGCGCCGCCGATGGCGAACGCCGCGGCGGCGCGCTGGAAGGAACCGTGGTCCTCGAATCGCGCGTCCATGACGTCACCAGCCGGAGACCGGCGCGCGCACCGCATCGAAGACCCGTTGCTTCAGCTTCTTGCTCGCCGCGCTCCCGGCGCCCTCGATGGCGCCGACGTCGGTCTCGTACTCCGCGGCCGCCCGAGCGATCTCCTTCGCGCTCGCGGGCGACAACGGCCTCGCCGCGACCCGGTGCAGCGCTGCGACGCGCGCCTGGGCTTCGCCGCGCCGTCCGGCTTCCTGCAGCCGCGCCGCCTGATCGGCCAGCTCCGCCATTTCCGCGCGCGTTCCGGAAGCGGCGGCCTCCGTCGGTGCCAGCGCCAGCAGGGAAGCGTCGGACGTGAACGTCGCCTGCGCGACCGTGCGCGCGCGCTGCTCCTCGCCTCTCGCATCCTCGAACGCCAACTCCACCGTCGCGACGTCCGCGAGGCCGCGACCCGGCGGAATGGAGAGCTTCACCAGGACCCGCCGCTCCTCACCGGCGGCGAAATCCGGGACGCGGATCCACCCCCCGTCGGCCTCATATCCCAGCACGCGGTTGATGGAGCTTCCGGAGGCTCCGGTCACGCGAAGCCGCACGCCGCGCGCGACCAGGGCGGCCGCGCGGCTCAACTCGTCGCGGAAGGCGGCGGCGAGGATCTGCGGCGAGTCGATGTAGCGAGCGCGTCCGCCGGCCTGGGCGGCGAGGGCGGACATGAGATCCTCGTCGTAGTCGT